>Ga0209477_1000617_pt1 | contig 22151 bp, 20 predicted proteins | sample KloWWTupernatant_FD_187180 | JGI IMG/M metagenome (GOLD analysis project Ga0209477, IMG submission 187180) | Active sludge microbial communities from Klosterneuburg, Austria, studying microevolution and ecology of nitrifiers - Klosterneuburg... | ecosystem: Engineered > WWTP > Aerobic digester >... | reverse complement strand
TACGAGGCCGACGTGCAGCCCGCGTACGAGCCGCTCATCGCGGCCCGGCCGGGCCCGAGCGAGCACGGCACCGGTCGTGAGCACGGCAGCGGTCGTGAGCACGGCACCGGTAGTGAACACGGCACAGTCACCGTGCTGGGGGCCGATGCGCACACCAATCTGCCACGTGCTGCCGCCGAGACCCTGCGCGAAGCGGAAGCAACCGACGTCGCGGCGGTCGTGGTGCAGGCGCTCGCGCAGGAGTGGCCGGTGCTGCGCGACGGGGTACTGCAGCCGTGCCGCCCGGGCGACATCGCCATCCTGTTGCCGTCTCGGCTGTCGCTGCCGGCCCTACAGGTGGCGCTGGCGGCACGGGCCGTGCCGTACCGAGCGGAGAACAGCTCGCTGGTCTACGCGGCTCCGGAGGTACGGGCCATGATGCTGGCCCTGCGCGCTGCCGACGACCCAACCGACGAACTGGCCCTCGTGTCGGCACTCCGCACTCCGCTGTTCGGCTGCAGCGATCGACATCTGTACGAGTGGAAGGTCACCCATGGCCAACGCTGGCGCTGGAGCGTGGGCGGCGAGTCGCTTCCCGGCGAGTTGCGGCAGCACCCTGTCGCGGTCGCGTTGGAATGCCTCGGCGAGGTGGCCGCCCGCATTCCCTACAGCACGCCCTCGCAACTGCTCTCGTGGCTGGCCGAAGACCGATGCGTGATGGAGCTCGCCTTGGCGCAGCGCGACAGCCGCGACGTGTGGCGGCGAGTGCGGTTCGTGATCGATCAAGCCCGCGCCTGGAGCGAAGCCGGTGGCCATGGTGTTCGGCGCTACCTGCTCTGGACCCGGCTGCAGGGCGACGAGGGCCGCTTCGTCGCCGAGACCGTGCTGCCCGAGACCGACCACGATGTCGTGCGCATCATGACCGTGCATGCTGCCAAAGGCCTCGAGTTCCCCATCACCGTCGTGTCGGGCCTCACCGCCAGACCACAGGGCGCACGCGGCAAGCGGGTGGTGTGGCCGGCGGGCACCTGGGCACTCAGCACGAAGGACGACCCCACCTACGTGCAGTTCGCTCCGGTCGACGAGCAGATGAGCAACGCCGAACGCCGTCGCCTGCTGTACGTGGCGTGCACCCGAGCGATGGACCACCTGGTCGTCTCGCTGCACCGCCCCGACACGACAGGCGCGTCCGCCGCCCACGACCTCGCCACGGCGAGTGAGGGCGCCACTCATCGCCCGTTCAGCGCCACCGCGGCGACGCTGCTCGGTTCCGCACCGGCCGCCACAGAGCTCCCATGGGCCGACGAGGGCACCTGGTTCGCCGCCTGGCAGTCCGATCTCGCTGCTGCCAGCCGGCCAGCCGCGCTCAGCGCCACCACGCTCGCCGGTCGCCTTGCCGGTGATGCCGACAGCGCGGCTGCGGCCAGCGCCGACGATGGCGTGCGCAAGGACCCCGTCGACCTCGACCTGCCTCCGTGGCAACGCGGGCGGTACGGCACGGCAGTGGGCCGAGCAGTGCATGCCGTGCTGCAGTTCGCGGATCTACGCACCGGCGCCAACATCCCCGGCCTGGCGGCCGCGCAAGCCGCTGCCGAAGGTGTGCTGGGTCACGAACGCACCATCGAGCGGCTCGCTCGTTCGGCACTGCGGGCACCGATCGTGGCGCAGGGCATCGAAGGGCAGCACTGGCGCGAGCTGTTCGTCGCCACCGAGATCGCCGGCACGGTCGTGGAGGGCTACATCGACCTGCTGGTGCGGCACCCGACGAGAGGGCTGATCGTGGTCGACTACAAGACCGACCAGGTTGCCGACGGGCCCGAGCGTGCGCGCCGTCTGCAGCGCTACGGCATCCAGCTCGCCGCCTACGGCCTCGCCTTGGAGCAGTTGCTCGGCGAACCAGTGGAGGGCGGGGTGCTGGTCATGTGCCGCCCCACCGGCCCGGCCGAGCACATCGAGATCGACGATTGGCACAACCTGCGCGACTCGCTACGCACCCGATTGCTCGGCAGCGACTGACGCCGGGTGGTGCCGGCGCCCAGCGGCAGAAGCCGCCGCAGGCTCTGCACGGCTGATGTCGCGCAACGAGCGACCGACAGCGAACAGCAGGTGCTTCACCGCCACCAGCAACAGCAACACGGCGAGCGCGACACCCAGCGGCCGCAGCACCGCCAGCAGGATCGACTTCCCCTCACCCTCGAGCGGCGCCAGCACACCGGTCTCCACCGACGTGCCATCCGCCTGCAGGGTGCGCGCCGGGTCTTCCACCCGCGGGCACTTCACATCGCTGTCGTTGGCACCGATCACGGCATCGCCGCCGAACAGTGGCGCCGGTTCGCTGACCGTGCTGACCAGCAACCCGGTGGTGGCATCGACAACGACACCGACGATGTAGCGCACGCCGATCGTCAGGAAGTGCGCCTCGCCGCCGTAGTGCACGTCGACGAGACCCCCGCTCGCGTAACCGTCGAGGTTTCCGGCCAGCACACGTTCGAGCCGGAAGCGAGCGGTCGTCGGCGGTTGATCCGTGTTGGACAGCTCACCGACGAACACGGCGCGCGCCGGTGCCGGCACGACGCAACCGCTGGGCACCACCACCAGCGGTCCGAGCGCCGGAGGAAGCTCGCCGGTCGCCAACGTGGTGTCGGAACCGGCCGACGACGCCGGCACGCTGGTGTCACCGGGCACGGTGGTGTCACTGGGTGCCGCGGGGTCGGTGGGCGGCGCGGCCGTTGCGCTCGCACCCCACCCCAACACCGCCAGTAGGCACAGGCACAGCCATCGCGCACGTCGCATCGCCCGCCACGCTACCGAAACGTCGTGTCGCGAGGGTGGCGGGCAGGCCTCAGCGGCCTCGGAAGCGCGGTTGCCGCTTCTCCACGAACGCGAGGATCGCCTCCGGGGTGTCGTTGGTGCCGAAGTTCACGGTCTGCGCCATTCCTTCGTCGTCGAGTGCTTCCTCGAGCGTGACGTTCATCGCGTTGTCGAGCAGGCGCTTGGTCATCGCCACCGCAATCGGCGGGCCTGCCGCCAGCCGTGTGGCCCAATCGGCCACGAAGCCATCGAGCGCAGCATCGGGCACGACCCTGTTGACCAACCCGATGCGCTCCGCCTCGGTGGCATCGATGATGTCGGCGAAGAACGCCAACTCCTTTGCCCGGTGCAGGCCAACCCTGCGTGGCAGCAGCCAGGACCCACCAAAATCGACGCTGAGGCCCCGCTTGGCGAAGATCTCCGAGAAGCGGGCCGTGTCGCCGGCCACCACCAGATCGCACCCCAACGCCAGGTTGCATCCGGCGCCCACCGCCACGCCCCGCACCTTGGCGATGGTGGGTTGCGGCAGGCGGTGCAGCGCAAGCGCGACGTCGCCCACGTGTCGCATGGCAGCGAGTTGGTGCCGGCTGGCGCCGCCACCGGTGAGGTCGGCGCCGCTGCAGAACTCGCCGGCGGCCCCGGTGATCACCACCACTCGATCGTCGGCAGAACCGGCGATCTCACGAAAGGTCGCGATCAACTCGTTCCACATCACCTCGTTCATCGCGTTCTTCTTCGCAGGCCGATCGAGGGTGATCGTCACGATGCCGTCGGCTCGGGCCACTTGCAGGGTCTCCATGTCGATGGACGATACTGATGCGATGGGCTTCAACCCGAACCGCAAGCACGTCGCCCGCACGTCCGACTACCTCTTCGTCGGTCTCGCCGCACTCGCCTGCGGCGCGTTGCTGGTGTGGGCGTTCCTGGGCTGAACGTCGCGCCACCGCTCAGAACGCCGCTTCGATCACCTGCACCCGAGCGCCCACCACAGCGGCGACGTCGAAGCGCACGGTGACCAGGCCGCGGGGCTTCTCGGCGGCCAACCAGGTCGCCGCCAAGCGCCGCAACCGACGTTGCTTGGCCCAGTTCACGGCGCCTTCTGGGCCACCGAACTCGCTGCCTGCGCGAGCCTTCACCTCGCAGAACACGAGCACGTCGGCACCGGCGGCACCCGGCAGCACCAGGATCAGATCGATCTCTCCCGCGGTGCATCGCCAGTTGCGCGCAACCACTCGATAGCCGCGCCGCACGTACCAGCGCGCCGCTTCGTTCTCACCGAAACGCCCGCGAGCCTGCCCGGCCAGCGATGGCCGGCGCAGCGGGCGCGAGGTCAGATCTCCAGCGGCGGGAGCTCTTCCACGTTCACGTCCTTGAACGTGAGCACCCGCACCTTCGGGATGAAGCGGGTCTTGCGGTACATGTCCCATACCCACGCGTCGGCCAGCTCCACTTCGATCACCGGGCGCGAAGGGTCGCCGGTGACGGTGACGTTGACTTCGTTGGCCAGGTAGAAACGACGCTCGGTCTCCACGGCGAAGCGGAACATGGCCGCGACGTCCTGGTACTCCTGAGCGAGTTGGAGCTCGCGCTCGGCCTCGAAGTTCTCGAGATCGTCAGAGCTCAACGTGGGTGCTGCTCACACCGAGAGGGACGACGCCGATCAGGCGTCGCGCTTTTCCTTGATCTTGGCGCGCTTGCCGATGCGGTCGCGCACGTAGTACAGCTTGGCGCGGCGCACGTCGCCACGCTTCAGCACCTCCAGCTTGACCACCGTGGGAGCGTGCACCGGGAAGGTGCGCTCGACACCGACGCCATAGCTGAGCTTGCGCACGGTGTAGGTCTCGTGCACGCCGCCACCCTGACGACGGATGACGTTGCCCTGGAACACCTGCACGCGCTCCTTGTTGCCCTCGACCACCTTCACATGCACCTTGACCTCGTCGCCGGGCCCAAAGTTGGGGATGTCGGAACGAAGGGACTGGCTGTCGACAAAATCGGTGGACTTCATGGCACGAACTCTCTTACAGCGGTCGGCTAAGGAACGCTCAAGGATAGGTGACTGATGGGAACTCTTCCAACAGTCGGCGGTCGGTTTCGCTGAGACCTCCGCGACCATCGATCAGGTCCGGACGGTCACGGAGGGTGCGATGCAGCGCCTGCGCGCGGCGCCAACGGTCGATCCGGGCGTGATCGCCGCCGCGGAGCACCTCGGGCACATCCCACCCGCGAAACGACGCCGGCCGCGTGTAGTGCGGCTCCTCCAACAGCCCAGAGGCGCCGAAGCTCTCGTTGACGGGGCTGCTGGCATTGCCCATGGCGCCCGGCAGCAACCGCACGACCGCTTCCACCACCAGACACGCAGCCACCTCCCCGCCGTTGAGCACGACATCGCCGACGCTGAGCTCGCCGTCGACGAGATGCTCGCGCACGCGATGGTCGACGCCTTCGTAGCGCCCACAGATCAGCGAGAAGCCAGCGCCATCGGCAAGCTGGTGAGCCATCGCCTGATCGAACCGGCGACCACCGGGACCGAGCAGGAACAGCGGGCGCGGCGGTTGTGCAGCTTCCACGGAGCGGAACAACGGCTCCGCCTTCATCACCATGCCGGCGCCGCCGCCGAACGGTGCGTCGTCGATGGTGCGATGCAGGTCGGAGGTGTGGTCGCGAGGGTCGTGCATGCGCAGGTCGAGCACCCCAGCGATGCGCGACTTGCCGAGCAGGCCCTCCGCGCAGAAGCCGTCGACCAGACCCGGAAAGATGGTGAAGACGTCGATGCGCATCGACCTGCAAGCCTACGGTGATGATCTTTCACCTCACCGATCCCACCCGCTGGGCCCACTCCGTTGCCGAGGGCCTGCACAGCGGCTCGAGTCGCGGCATCGAGCTGGCCGAGGAGGGCTTCATCCACTGCAGCACCGCTCAGCAGTGGCCGGCCACGGTCGAGCGCTTCTACGCCGATGCCGGCGAACTGCTGCTCTTGCACATCGACGAGGCACTGCTCGCCGCGCCGCTGGTCTACGAGCAAGTCGGCAACGCCACCGAACCGTTCCCTCACGTCTACGGTCCGATCAACCTCGACGCGGTGGTCGAGGTCGAACGGCTCCGCTGAGCCGGCACGTGCTGCGTCAGGCCGCGTTCTCCGACACCGGGCCGTCGGCAATGGGCGATGCCCCCGACGGCGGTCGCTTCCGACGCAACGACGAGAGCAGGCGCACCACGAGGTGTTCGATGGTGCCCAGCATGATCAACAGGTCGAGGGTGATCGACCAGTTCTCCACGTAGAACAGATCCAACCGGCGGTAGGCCTCGAACGACGGGTTGTCGCGTGCTTCCACCTGCCAGAGGCCGGTGATGCCCGGCTGCACCTGCTCGCGCTGGCGCAGTTCGGCACCGAAGTTGGCCACCTCGGAGGGCAACGCCGGCCGCGGGCCGACCAGGCTCATCTCACCGCGCAGCACGTTCAACAGCTGCGGCAGCTCATCGAGGCTGGTCTCGCGCAGCAGCTTGCCGACGCGGGTGACCCGAGGGTCGCTCTCCATCTTGAACAACGGGCCGTTGCGCTCGTTCTCGGCGCGCAACTTGGCGAGCTGCTCCTCGGCGTCGACCCCCATCGTGCGGAACTTCAGCACGTCGAACGTGACCCCATCGCGGCCCACTCGCTGCTGCCGGAAGTAGACCGGGCCCCGATCCTGCAACTTCACCGCGATCGCAACCACGGCGAACAGCGGCGCGGTGAGCACCATGAGCACGACCGACACGACGAGATCGAAGACCCGCTTCGCCGCGACCTGCACCTTCGACAGCGACGGCGCCTCCACGTACAGCATCGGCTCGTGCGACAGCGGCAGCGACCGCAGGCGGCGAGCATCGATACCGGAGACGCCAGTGGCGAGGTGCACGTGCACGTCGTCGTTCTGCAGGTTGCGGATGAGCATGTTGAGGCGCGTGGAGCTGAGCGCCAACGGAGAGACCACCACACCCGATGCGTCGTGCGCCTTCACCAAGGACTCGGTGTCGTCAGAATGCCCGAGCCACAAGGCATCCAGCTCATGCCGAATTGCCTCGTCGCGGTCGCCCACGATGCCCACCACCGCCATGCCCAGGTCGGGGTGAGTGGAGAACACCTCGATCAAACGCGCTGCCTCGGCATCAGAGCCGACCACCAGCACTCGCCGCTGGTGATGGCCCTTGCTGCGCCGCACCGCCACCCAGGAGCGGAAGATGGAGCGGCTGAGCACGATGAGCAGCCACGAGATCACCGCGCCGAGCACGATGTAGCGAATGCGGAACCCGAAACGAGCGACGCGGTCGACGACGATCATGCCCGCCACCAGCATCGCCATGGCCCGAGTGCTGCGCGTGAGCTCCACGATGCGCACGGCACTGACACGGGCGAGGAACAGGCCCTGGCTGCGCATCGACGCGAGGCCGATGACGACAGCGGAGCCGACCACGCCCGCCGAGCGGAGCAAGCCATAGCCGGCAGGAAAGCCCACACCGAGGACCACCGCGAGATAACCGACGGCAAGCGCGAGCCCATCACCGGTGATCAGCAGCATCTTCAGCTTGTTACGTCCCACAGATCCAGCCTCTTCCACGGAGCCCGACGGCCCGCACGAACCGCCCGAGATGAGCTGCAAGTTCTTCGGCTGATTCACTGCTCTCCTGTACACATTTCTTGACGGCGCCCACACGGAACAGTGACGACAGCTCGAACGATTCGATACAACTCCCTGACAGAACGTTCGCACACCCTTCATCGAGCAGCGCAACGCTCAACGCCCACGCAACGTGACCATCCTCTCCCGCAGCGACGCAGAGCCGAGCTCAACGACTCGAACTCGCGCGCCGTGCGCTTGGAGCGTACCTCCGTCCGGCAAACGCTGAACGTGGCGACGAGCTCACCCCAGCAGGTCGAAAAGGCCTTCCGGCGGATCGATCGTGACGAGCCCCGCGGTCGCGTCGACGATGAAGACCACCGGCACCAGCGCTCCGGACTCGAGCTCCAGCAGATCATGAGCAGGGTTGGCCACCACCGCCACGCAGCGGCCGTAGGCCTGGTGGTCGACGCCGACGACATCGGCCCCGATCAGATCGTGCACGTACAGCCCATCGGGGCTCAGCGCCGGCAGCGATGCCGCCAGCAACGGCGTGTTCACATAGGCCTCGGCAGCCGTACGGTCGGCGATGCCGGCGAAGTGCACGAGCCAGCGGGTACCTGCCGGGCGCGACGCCTCCACGGTGAGCCACGTGCCCCGGCCCTGCAGACGGGCACCCACCGCCACGCGCTCGCTGCGATCGGTGATGAGCTCGACGTACAGATCGCCGCGCACACCATGTGCGCGACCGATGCGACCGACTTCCAGGAGCTCGTCGGCGGGCATGTGCGGCGCTGGCGGGTGATCAGTCGGCGAAGTCGACGTCGACTTCGACGTCGTCGCGAGTGGCGGCAGCACGCACCACGGTGCGGATGCTCTGCGCCGTACGGCCACGGCGGCCGATGACCCGGCCGAGATCGCCAGGCCCGACTCGCACTTCCAGGCGCACCTTGCCGCGGCCTTCGCTGGCATCGACACGCACGGCTTCAGGATCGTCGACGATGGAACGCACGACGTGCATGAGCACGGCGGTAGCAGTGGGCGCCAGTGCGGCGCCAGGCTCGGAATCGGTCACGACATCACTCTCGACATCACTCACGGGCGACGAGCCGGACTACTTCGCGGCGCGAGCGGTACCGAACTCGGCCCACGCGCCCGAGATCTCGAGCAACTTCTTGACCCGCTCGGTGGGCTGCGCGCCATCGAGCAACCACTTCACGCACTTGGCATTGTCGACGTTGAGGGTCGACGGCTCGGTGCGCGGGTTGTAGGTGCCCACGATCTGGATGAACCGACCATCGCGGGGCGACCGGCTGTCGGCCGCGACGATGCGATACTGCGGCTGCTTGGTCTTGCCGACTCGAGTGAGGCGCAGCTTTACTGCCATGCGACTTCAGTGCTCCCTACGAAAACGTTGACTACGTCGAAATGCGAACTGCGTAAGGCTATCAATTGAAGTTCGGGAAGCCACCCGGCGCACTGCCCATTCCCGGCGGCATGCCGGGCAGGCCACCACCGGGCATGCCGGGCATGCCGGGCATGCCGGGCATGCCGGGCATGCCGGGCATGCCGGGTGGCATACCGGGGAACCCGCGGCCGGGCTTGCCCTTCTTCCCCTTCTTGCCGGGCCGGCCCATGCCACCCATGGCGCCCATCCGCTTCATCATCTTCTGCATCTCGCCGAACTGCTTGACCAGACGATTCACGTCGCCCACCGTCGTGCCGCTGCCGGTTGCGATGCGATTGCGACGGCTGCCGTTGATGATCTCGGGCTTGCGCCGCTCGAGCGGTGTCATGCTGCGAATGATCGCTTCCACCGGCTTGAGCTGATCGTCGCCGATCTCGGCGCCCTTCAGCTCCTTGGGCATCCCCGGCATCATGCCCATCAGGTTGCCCAGCGGGCCCATCTTCTTCAGCGCCTGCATCTGCTCGAGGAAGTCGTCGAGCGTGAACTCGCCTTCCATCAGCTTCGTGGCGGCTGCCTCTGCCTGGTCCTTCTCGAACGCCTGCTCGGCCTGCTCGATGAGCGTGAGCATGTCGCCCATGCCAAGAATGCGACCGGCCATGCGATCGGGGTGGAACTGCTCGAACTCGTTGAGCTTCTCACCGGTGCTGGCGAACGCGATCGGGCGGCCGATGACCTCCTTGACGCTGAGCGCCGCGCCACCACGCGCGTCGCCATCGAGCTTCGACATGATGACGCCGTCGATGGCCAGTGCCGCATGAAACGCCTCGGCAACCCCCACCGCGTCCTGCCCCGTCATCGCGTCGATGACCAGGAACGTGTAGTCGGGCTGCACCGCTTGCGAGATCTGCCGCACTTCCTCCATCAGCTCGGCATCGATGGAGAGGCGGCCGGCGGTGTCGACGATGAGCACGTCGCGACCCAGCCGGCGTGCTTCTTCCAGGCCGCGACGAGCGGTGGACACCGGGTCGCCGGGCTCGCTGAACACCGGCACGTCGATCTGGCGGCCCAGCGTGCGTAGCTGCTCGACCGCCGCAGGGCGTTGCAGGTCGGCACCCACCATCAACGGCTGCCGGCCCTGGCTCTTGAACCAGCGAGCCAGCTTGGCCGAACTGGTGGTCTTGCCCGAGCCCTGCAGACCGGCCATCAAGATGACGGTAGGCGGACGAGAAGCATATGAGATCTTGAGGGTTTCGCCCCCCAACATGGCCGTCAGCTCGGCGTTCACGATCTTGATCACTTGCTGGCTGGGGTCGAGCGCCTCGCTGAGTCGCGCGCCGATGGCCTGCTCGCGAATGCGAGCGACGACGTTGCGCACCACGCCCACGTTGACGTCGGCCTCGAGCAGCGCCGTGCGGATCTCTTTCAGCATCTCGTCGACATCGGCCTCGGTGAGGCGGCCTTTGCCGCGCAGCCGCTTGACGATGCCTTCGAGGCGGGATGACAGGGAATCGAACATGCGGGACGGAACGCTATCGCCCTCGATCACCCTCGAACCGTCGCCGGCGATCAGCCGATGGACAGCACCTCGGTGACGATGCCGGCTTCGACCGCCACGTTCACCCGGTTCTCGCGATAGTCCGCAGTCACCGCCAGGTCGATGCCGTTCTCGCGGGCCACCCGCATCTCGCCGTCGGGGTACAGACCGGCGACCAACGCGGCCGCGTCATCGGTGCAGAGACCGACGATGGTGTCGGCGATGGACTCGCTGAGCCCGGGTGTCGTGATGTCGGTGGGCACCGGCGGGCACACGATCGCGACGGGAGACGTTCCCTCGACCACGTCGGTGCTGTCCCCGGGCAGCGACTCGACCGGCATCGACTCGACCGGCATGGGCTCAGGTTCGGGCATCGCGAGGAAGCTGTCGTCGACAGCGATCACGGTGTACTGGCCCTCGTCGTCCGAGCTGAACGTGTAGGCGGGCAGCAACCAGATGGTGTTGTCCGCGGCCCACACCATCGTCAGATCCAAGACCACGCCGGTGAGGTGCACGGTGATCGGTTCGAGCGGCGGCATCGGGTCGATCGCGCAATCGGTGCTGAGGTCGCAAACCGGCTCGATCATGACGGGCTCCGTCGGGCCCGTCGACGGCTCGGGAGCGGCCGCATCAGTGGCCGCGGGAGCAGCGGCCCGCTCGCTGTAGCTGATGTCGCTGCCCACCGAGCGCGACATCACGGTCGCTCCGCCCCAGTACCCGCTCCATCGCCCGGTGTCGTCGTTGAGGCGCAGCACTGCATCGCTCACACTGACCAAGGGGTAGTCATCAGCTTGCTGCGGTGCCGCCAGCGAGCCTGAGGCCCATGTGACGGCGCCGTCGGCCCCGAAGCCCACCGACATGGTGACCGGGCTGCGATGCCCGCCGAGCACGAGGAAGGCAGTGACGTTCGCGCCCCACTCGTCGGCGTAGACCTCGTACTCGTACTCGTCGCCGCCCGAGTCGTAGCCCATCTCGGCGAACAGCTGCTCGGCGGCCTGACGGGCGGCCGCTTCATCGGGAACGTTCGCCGGAGGTGCCGGCTCGACGCACTCGGGCAACGGCTGGTCGTTGCTCGCGATCACCTCGACGACGGTCGTCTCGGTGCCCACTGCATCGTTGCCCCCCGCTTCGACCGGCACCACACCGACGGGCTCGGAGGCGATCGCCGGATAGAAGCACGGCTCGACCGACATCGGGCTCGGGCTCGGGTTGAACCACCAGCTCAGCATGCCGTCGGTGCTCACCGTCAGCGTGGCGGTGGTGTAGTCGGCAGCGCCGACCATCCAGCCGCCACCCTCGTCGGCCGACAACTTGCGCACCTCACCCTGCACCCCCAGCACCGCCGCGATCTTGGCGATGCGGTCGACATCCGGCTGCACACCCACTGGCAACGTCCACGCCGGCCCGGACGACCCGAGGTCGGTGGCGGCACCGTCGAAGACGTACGTGATGTCCTGCCACGGCATCATCATCCGGTCGGCCGCCGCGCTCTCGGCGACGTTCCCGCCTTCAGCGCTCCCGAGCTGGATGACGGCCGGAGGCTGAGGGCCACTGGTGCGCTGGTTGGTATCGCCACAGGCGGAGAGGCCGACGAGCAGGGCGGCGGCGGCGAGAGCGAAGCGGCGTGAGCGGATCATGTGGTGGTCCTTGAGCGTGAGGGGCGCACGTTGCGTGCGTCACGTGGTGGGCGACGTCTCGCCACGGCGACACGTCGTTCGCAGAGTTCGACGCTGCACCACGTCGTTGCGGTTCCCGCAGATTCAGTCGAGGCTGACCAGTGCCTCGACGAACTCGCGCGGATCGAACGGCACCAGATCGCCGATGGTCTCGCCCAGGCCCACCAGCTTCACCGGCAGCCCCAGCTCGGTCTCGATGGCGAACACGATGCCCCCCTTGGCGGAGCCGTCGAGCTTGGTGAGCACCACGCCCGTGACCTCTGTGGCACTGCCGAACTCGCGAGCCTGAGTGAGGCCGTTCTGGCCGGTGGTGGCGTCGATCACGAGCAGCACCTCGGTGACCCTGCCGCGCCCCTTCGCCGCCACCCGGCGCACCTTGCGCAGCTCGTCCATCAGGTTGGTCTTGGTGTGCAGCCGCCCGGCCGTATCGGCCAGCACCAGCTGGATGCCGCGAGCACCGGCACGTTCGATGGCATCGAAGATGACGGCGCTGGGGTCGCCACCTTCGTTACCACGGACGATCTCGGCACCGCTGCGCTCTGCCCACGTGGTGAGCTGCTCGGCGGCGGCAGCGCGGAACGTGTCGCCCGCGGCCATCAGCACGGTGACGCCCGCTTCGTGCTGCAACGCGGCGACCTTGCCGATGGTGGTGGTCTTGCCGACCCCGTTGACCCCCACGAAGAGCCACACGTTGGGGCTGTCGGGCTCGCCGGGCTCGAAGTGCAACGAACGGTCGGCGCCGAGGAGGCGCGAGGTCATCTCGGCCTGCAGCGCCTCGAGCAGCTGGCCCGGCTCGATGATCTCCTTGGCCTTCACCCGGGCGCGCAGGCCGCCGAGCAGCTCGTCGGTGACGCGCACCCCCACATCGGCGCGCAGCAACGCTTCCTCCAGGTCGTCCCACGTGTCGGTGGTGATGCCGGTGCGGCCGGCGATGCCGAGCAACGCCCCGGTGAACGCGGAGCGAGCCTTCGACATGCGCGAGCGGAACGATGGCCGCTCGACGGCGAGCTCCGGTTCGGCGAGCGCGTCGTCCTCGATCGCCACTTCGTCGTCGACCGCGGCGGACGGGGCGGGTACACCCACCAACACCTCCGGCGGGGGCCGAACGGGCAGCGCAGGGCGCGAAGGCGCCTGCGAGGACACAGCTGCACGACGACGGTTCCAGAGCACGACGCCGAAACCGAACACCAGCACCGCGACGATGAGTACGAGATAGATCCACAACATGGCGCCGACACGCTACCCGTGTCGCTTCGGCACCGAGGCCCGCCCGGAGACGAGCCACAGGGGTCAGGCGTCGTCGCCGCCATCGCTGAGCCGTTGCGCCAGCCACGCCAGCGGTATCGAGACGAGCATCACGAACGTCGCCATCACGTTGACCAGCGGCACGTTGTTGGGCCGGCTGAAGTTGCTGAAGATCCAGATGGGCAGCGTCTCGAAACCGGAGCCGGCCGTGAAGGTGGTGACCACGATCTCGTCGAAGCTGAGCGCAAAGGCGAGGATGCCGCCCGCCACCAGCGCCGAACGCACCAGCGGGAACGTGATGAAGCGAAACGTCTGCGAACCATGTGCACCCAGGTCGGCGGAAGCCTCCAACAGGTTGGGCGACGACCGGCGCAGGCGGGCCACGACGTTGTTGTAGGCCACCACCACGCAGAACGTGGCGTGCGCCATGATCAGCGAGTGGAACCCGAAGCCGACCTTGAACGAGAACAGACCGAGGTCGATGGTGCGTGAGAACGTGTTCTGCAGTGCGATGCCGGTGACGATGCCCGGCAGTGCGATGGGCAGCACCAGCAGGAACGAGACGGCGTTCTTCCCGAAGAACCTGAACCGGGTCAGTGCGAACGCGGCAAGGCTGCCCAGCACGAGGGCGACGACCATCGATGCGAACGCGACCTTGCACGAGTTGATCAACGCCTCGCGCGGCCCTTCCGCCTCCCACGCCTTCCCCCACCACGAGGTGGTGAAGCCGGTCCAACCGGGCCACGCCACCGACTTCTGCGGGTTGAACGACAGTCGGGCCACCACCACCAACGGCAGGTAGAGGAACAGCAGCGTCAGCACGGTGATGCCCAACAGAGTGACGCGTGACAACCGGGAGAGCTTCATGCCGAGGTGCTCATGATGCGCATCACAGGTTCTCGAATGCGCCGACGCGCTTCATGGCCAGCAGGTACAGCACCACGATCAGCAGTGGCCACAGCGTGTACGCAGCGGCGAGCGGTTGATTGGGCGCACCCAGAGTGGTGTTGATGAGCGTGCCGAACATGAACTTCTCCTTCCCGTTGTTCACCAGCTGCGGCACGATGTAGTCGCCCAGCGTGAGTGAGAAGGTGAAGATGGAGCCGGCGGCCACCGCAGGCAGCAGCAGCGGCAGCATCACCGAGCGGAACGTGCGAAACGGCTTGGCGCCGAGGTCGCCCGCCGCGTCGAGCAACGACGGCGACAGGCGCTGGATGCCGGCGTAGATGGGCAGCACCATGTACGGCAACCAGAAGTAGACGAGCGTGATGACGATGGCCGCGCGCCCGTAGCCCGGCGTCCAGCCGAAGGTGCTGTCGAGAAAGCCTCCACCACCCTTGCCGTCGGCAGCGAAACGACCGCCTGCGGGCGCGACCATGGCGCGCCAGGCGTAGCCCTTGACGAGGTAGCCGGCCCACAGCGGCATCAGCATCGCCACGATGAGGCCGCGGCGGGCGCCCCGCCAGGCGATCTTGGCGACGAAGAACGACACCGGCATCGCGATCAGGAAGCAGATGACCGTGACCGACAACGCGAGCAGAGTGGTTCGCAACATCACCCACACGACGCTGCTGTTGGTGAACGCGTCGCGCAGGTTGGCAAGCGTGAGCGTGTCGCTGGGCTTCTGGGTCGTCGGGTTCAGCTCGTAGAGCGAGCTGGCAACCAGCATCAGCAGCGACCCGACGTAGACCACCAACATCCACAGCAGCGGCAACCCGAGCGTGGACGCGACGCCGAGGCGCCGACGCCCGTGAAAGGCGCGGTTGACGCCGCGGAACGGGAGGGAGGGCCTTGCGGCCCTCCCTCCGTCGGTCGCGTCGGTCAGGACCGGAGAGTGGTCCAAGCGTCCACCCAGTCGGTGTACGGCACGCACGTCACGTCGGTGCGCCCGTCGAGGCACTCCTCGGTGGCCGTGGTCCAGTACCAGACATCGGTCCAGTAGGCATCGTCGGCAGCGTGGAAGGTGTCGCAGTGCTCGGCCATGCCATCGAGATCGCATGCCAGCGCATTGCTGGGGGCTTCACCGAACCACACCGCGACCTGCGCGTTGGCCCACGGCGACGCGATCCAGTCCATCCACAACTTCATGCAGTTGGGGTTGGCTGCCTGTGCCGACAGCATCCACGTGTCGGACCAGCCGGTCGCGCCCTCGACGGGCTTGACGGCGTCGATCTTGGCGCCGTTCGCCAGCGCCAGGTTGACGATGACCTGCCAGGTGGTGCCGGCCAGCACGTCGCCGTTCTCCAGCGAGCTCTGCTGCACGGTGTAGTCGCCCCAGTACTGGCTGGTGAGCGCCTTCTGGTCGTCGAGCAACGCCATCGCCGCATCGAACTGCGCCTGATCGAGGGCATACGGGTTGGTGATGCCCAGCTCGGGCTGAGTGGCCATCAGGTACACCGCCGCATCGGCGATGTAGATGGGGCTGTCGTAGACCGAGACGAACCCGTCGGCCGGCCCACCGGGTTCGAACATGGCACCCCACGAGTCGGGGGCCCCATCGGCGAACGCCTCGGTGTTGTACACCAGCAGGTTGGCGCCACGGCCGTGAGGAACGCCGTACGGCGCCCCGTCGACCGAGTTCCACGGCTGCAGCTTCAGACCCTCGAAGATGTCGGCGTAGCTGGCGAACTCGGCAACATCGATCGCCACGACCTCGTCGCCCGCGATCAAGCGCTGGGTTGCGTCGCCCGAGGCCGACACACCGTCGTACTCGCCGCTCTGCATCAGCTGCACCATCTCGTCGCTCGACGCACCCGTCTTCACGTTGACCGAGCAACTGGTGATCTCCTCGAACGGCGTGACCCAGTCGTACGCCGGATCGGTGGAGCCGTCCTCTGCGTAGCCTGCCCAGGCAACGATGTTGACCTGGCCCTCGGCACCGGCGAGCACGTCGGCGTTGGGCGTCCACATGTAGTCGGTCTCGCCGCCCGTGGTGTCGGGCGTTGCCGTGTCGCCGGTGGTGACTGCGGTGGTCGTGTCGGGGGCTGCGGTGTCGCCCGTGGTGGTCTCGACCGCGGCCGATTCGGCTGTGGTGGCCGCGGTGTCCTTCGAATCGTCGCCACAGGCTGCGGCAACGATGGTCAACGACGCAAGCAGCGCCATTGCCGCTCGAGTCGTTCTCATTGAGTTCCTCATTGGTCTCCCCCTTCAGAGGTGTTGGATCCGCCCGAGTCGGGGGATCTGGTGTCTGCGACTGTGTAGGCCGCGAAGCGCGACCAGGCCAGGCGGATGGAACCGCCGATGGCCACGCCAACGAGCCCGTCGCTCGGCACGCTGGCGAGTAGGTGTGCGCCGTCGGGAAGGTCGACGCGAATTCGGCTGTCGGCACCGAGGTACTGCAGGTCGGCGACGACCCCGGCGACCGAGATCTCTCCGTCGGCCACCACCTCGTGCACGACACGGATGCGTTCGGGCCTCACGCTGTGCACATCGGCGACGCCCATCAACTGCTGCGACAGCGCCGCGGAGAGCACGTTGCTGGTGCCCACGAAGCCGGCCACGAACGACGTCTCGGGGTGGTCGTAGATCTCGCGGGGCGTGCCCACCTGCTCGATGCGCCCATGGTTGAAGACGGCGATGCGGTTGCTCATGCTGAGTGCCTCACCCTGGTCGTGGGTGACGAACACGAAGGTGATGCCCACCTCGCGTTGGATGGCCTTCAGCTCGACCTGCATCTCTTCGCGCAGCTTGGCATCGAGCGCCCCGAGCGGTTCATCGAGCAGCAGCACCTTCGGGTGGTTGACCAGCGCCCGGGCCAGGGCCACGCGCTGCCGCTGGCCACCGCTGAGCTGGTTGGGCTTGCGATGCCCGAAGCTGCCCAGGCGAACCGCCTCGAGCATCTCGTTGGCCCGCGTGCGCCGCGCCGCCTTGCCCACCTTCTTCACCTTCAACCCGTACTCCACGTTCTGCAGCACGGTCATGTGCGGAAACAGGGCGTAGTCCTGGAACACGGTGTTGACATCGCGATCGAACGGTGCCAGCCCGGTGACATCGCGACCCTGCAGGAGGATGGCGCCTGCCGAAGGGCTCTCGAAGCCGGCGATCATTCGCAGCACGGTGGTCTTGCCGCTGCCGGACGGGCCGAGCAACGAGAAGAACTCGCCTTCGCCGATGCTGAGATCGACCGAATCGACCGCGACGACTTCGTGCTCGCCGGCGCCGAACGACTTGCGCAGGCCGACGAGTTGAATGGCGGGTGGAGTGAGGTTCGACATGGGCTCGTGGTGACGTTCGATGTGACGTTGGATGTGACGCTTGATGTGACGTGATGTGACGTTCGATGTGAGCTGCGCGTGACGTACGGAGGCTGCAGTCGGCGACCCGGAGGCAGCTGAAGATGCGAGGCTAGCCGACCCCGCGGAGGTCACCGTGAGTTCGCGCCGCGCTGCGCCGATCAACGCGGTCAGGCGCTGGTGCTGACCTTCTCGACGACCACCTTCGACGAACCGCCGGGCTGCATGGTGACACCCAGCAGGCTGTCGCCGGCCTCCATCGTGCGCTTCTGGTGGCTGACGATCAGCAGCTGCGCCTCTCGCCGGAACTCGTGGACCAACCCGAGGAAGCGGTGCAGGTTCACGTCGTCGAGCGCGGCCTCGACTTCGTCCATCACGTAGAACGGCGACGGCCGGCTGCGGAACACGGCGAAGAGGAACGCCAAGGCGGTGAGGCTGCGCTCGCCGCCCGACAACAACGACAGCTTCTTCACGTTCTTGCCGCTGGGCTTGGCCTCGACCTCGACACCGGTGTTCAACAGGTCGTCGGGGTTGGTGAGCACCAAGCGACCCACACCGCCGGGGAAGAGCGTTGCGAACAGGCTGGTGAAGTGAGTGCTCACGTCGGCGAAAGCCGAGGAGAACACGGTTTGGATCTCGAGGTCGACCGCCTTGATCACTCGCATCAGGTCGCGGCGCGTGTTGCGCACGTCCTCCAGCTGCTCCTCCAGGAAGCGGTGTCGCTCTTGCAACTCGTTGAACTCCTCGAGTGCCAACGGATTGATCGGGCCCATCAACCGCAGCTCGCGCTCCAGGTCGCGTACGCGAGCGGCAGGGTTGGTGCCCTCGGGCACCACCGGCAGTTCGGTGGCCTCCGCTGCCGCCGGCTCCAGGTCGTGATCGCGCCGAAGCGCTTCGACCGCGCCTTCCATGCGCATGCGCACTTCCGCTTCGTCGATCTCCACGCGGCGCATGCGCTCGCGGCTCTCTTCCAGCTCCTTCTCGGCGGCGCTGCGCCGGCGACGCAACCCATCGAGGCGCTGAGCGAGCCCACGCACCTCGTCGCTCTGCCGGCGACGGATCTCCAGCAGTTCGTTGTGGCGAACCTCGACGACGTGGCGGTGAGCATCGACGAGCCCGGCCAACCGTTCGATGGCATCGAGGCTGCGCTCCACCGCGACTCGCCGCTGCGCCGCCTCGGTGCGGGCGACCGTGTCGGCCTGCAGGCGACGCTCGGTCTCCTCCAGGCGTCGCTCGAGGAACGTGTGCCGTTCGTGCAGCCCGGCGTTGCGCACCTCGAGGTCTTGACGTTTGCTCGCCAGCCTGGCGGTCTGCGCATCGAGACGGGCGCGGGCCTCGCCGCGAGCCCTGGCGGCCTGGGCCTCGGCCGCTTCGTCGGCCTCCAAGGCGGGAACCAACGTCTCCAGCTCGCTGATGCGTGCGCGCTCGCGCTCGGCGCGCTCGTCGGCATCGCCGAGACCACGTTCGACGGTCTCCATCTCGGCCAGCGCCTCGCGACGCTCGCTCTGCGAACGAGTGAGCGCTTCGCTGTTGGCGGTGAAGCCGGCATCGTGCGCATCGAGCCGGCGGGTGAGCTCGTTCTCGTGCTGCCGAGCCGCCTGCAGCTCGGCCTTGGCGCCGGCGAGGCCGGTGTCGCGAGTGGCCAGCTCGGCGGATGCCTGCGCCGAACGCTGCTGAGCCTCCTCCAGCGCCGCAGCCGTGGCACCGCCGCCGGCGGCGCCGATGCGCCAGCCGGTGGGGCCGAAGCGATCGCCGTCGGGGGTGACCACGACGGCCAGCGGATTACCGATGGCCAGGTCGAGCGCTTCCGCCCAACGGCTCACCCGCACCGCACCGCCGAGCACGGCGTCGAGCAGTTCTGGCACCCCGGCGTGGCGGCTGCGCACGTGCGGGCGCACCGCATCACCGCCGCCGATTGCCGTGGGCGCGCCGGCGGGTCGGGCTCCGAGGGCGAGGACGGCACCGTGCACGTTGCTGGCCTGCAGCGACTGCAGCGCCCGCCGACCGGTGTCGGGGGTGGCCACGACGACGGCCTGCAGCGCCTCGCCCAGCGCAGCCTCCACCGCCGGCTCCCAGCCGTCGTCGATCTCGATGACGTCGAGCAGCGTGCCGAGCACACCGTCGACGCCGGCGAGGTGCTTGGCACCGGCACGGGCACGGGCGCCCTCCAGTGCGAGGTTCAGCGCTTCCGCGCGCGCCTTCCAGCGCGACGCCTCCTCCGCTGCTTCCTGGCGACCGGCGAGTGCTGCATCGTGGGCGGCATCGGCGGCGATGCGGCGAGCCTCGGCGGATTCCACATCGGCGACCAGCGCCGCCTCTGCTGCCTGCGACGACTCGCACTCCAGACGCAGCCGCTCGCACTGGCCGTCGAGGCGCTCGGCGCGTTGGCGCAGCGCATCGAGACGGGTTCGCTGGCGGCGCAGCTCGACGTCGGCGCGTTCGAGGTTGCCGCGCATGGAACGCAGCTCGCCGCGCACTTCCGCAGCAGCGCTGGCAGCCGAGGTGCTGTTGGAGATGCCGTCGATGGATGCCAGGGTCTCTCGCCGTTGATCACTGAACGCCGCTTCCTCGGCGGCCAGCTCCTCGGCCTCCGGGCCCACCGCGAGCAGGTCGGCTTCGACGCCGGCCAGCTCGTCGCGCAGACGCTGGGCGTCGGCTTCCAGGTTGGCGACGACGCCGCTGTCCATCAGCTGCCCACGGTCGCGTTCCATCGAGCGACGGCGCTCGACCAGCACTGCGGCAATGCCGCGGGCACGCTCGCGCAACTGCTCGACGCGCACCATCTCGTCGCCGAGGTCGGTGTCGCCGCGAGCGGTGAGCTCGGCCTCGGCTGCCATCACACCGGTGTCGAGTGCGGCCAGTTCGGTGCGCAGCGCCTGCTCCGCAGCAGTGAGCGTCAGCTTCTCCCCCGCCTGCGTCGACATGCGCGCGCGCAGCGAGGCGATCTCGCGACCCGCCAGGAAGACCCGCAACGCGTCGAGCTCTGCCACCAGGTCGCCGTGGCGGCGCGCGGCATCGGCCTGACGCTCCAACGGTCGCAGCTGCCGACGCACCTCGCGCAGCAGGTCCTGTACGCGCAGCAGGCTCGCCTCGGTGGCATCGAGCCGGCGCTCGGCCTTCTCCTTGCGGCGACGGTACTTCAGCACGCCGGCTGCTTCTTCGACGATGCTGCGTCGATCCTCGGGCCGCGCGTTGAGCACCGCATCGATCTGACCCTGGCTGACGATCACGTGCTGCTGGCGGCCGACGCCGGCGTCGCTGAGCAGCTCTTGCACATCGAGCAGGCGGCAGTTGACGCCGTTGATCGCGTACTCGCTCTCGCCCGTGCGGAACAGCGTTCGGCTGACGGTGACCTCGGTGAACTCGATGGGGAGCAGACCTGCCGAGTTGTCGAGCGTGAGGATCACCTCCGCACGGCCCAGTGCGGGACGCTTGGCGGTGCCGGCGAAGATGACGTCGTCCATCTTCTGACTGCGGACAGCACTGGGCGCCTGCGCGCCGAGCACCCACGCAATGGCGTCGACCACGTTCGACTTGCCGGAGCCGTTGGGACCGACGACGACTGTCACCCCCGGCTCGAGTTGCAGGGTGGTGGCGTCGGCGAACGACTTGAAACCTTTGAGGGTGAGCGACTTCAGGAACACAGCGTCGGCGACGTTATCAAGGGTCGGGACCGCCCGCCGCTTCCGCCCCACCGCCCGCCCCCTCCGCCGTGACGTAAAGGCTGTCGGGCGTGTAGCCGGGGCTGTGAGTCGGGGTTCTCGACACAAACGTGGCTGGCGAGCGCTACTTCTGGCATCGCGGGCAGAAGTGCGTGCCACGTCCTGCAACCGCCACCTTGACGATGTCGGCCTTGCCGCACGTGAGGCAGCGCTGACCCGCTCGGTCGTACACCCGGTGGTGCAGCTGGAACCAGCCCGCCTCACCATCGAGGCCCACGTACTGGGTGTCGGCCAAGGTGCTGCCACCGGCCTCGATGGCTTCACCCAGCACCGACATGATGGCGGCATGCAACCGAGTGATCTCGCGCGGCGTGACCGCGTCGGACGGGCGATCCCACCGGACGCCGGCGAGATGCAGGCTCTCGTCGCAGTAGATGTTGCCGATGCCGGCGATCACGTGCTGGTCGAGCAGCAGCGCCTTGATCTGGCGCGACCGGCTGCGGAGCAGCCCCGCGAACTGCGCCCGGCTGAGCCCGTCGGCGATGGGGTCGACGCCCATCTTCGCCAACTCGGGCAGTTCGACGGCCACGTTGACCGGGTCGAAGACCACCACTTCGCCGAACGTGCGAGGGTCGACGAACCACAGCTCCTGCGCCGGCTCGCCGGCGAGGTGCATCACCACGTGCGTGTGGGCCGGCCGTGGGGTGCCGGCGGCGGCGACCAGCAGGCGGCCGCTCATGCGCAGGTGCATCATCAGCTCCTCGCCGGTGTCGAGCGGGCACAGCAGGTACTTGCCGCGCCGATTGACGCACACGATGGTGGCGCCGGTGAGGCCGTCGATCACGGCTTGGCGGGAAGTGCGCCGCACCGTTCGCTCACGGCCCACCTCCACCCGGGTGATCCTCCTGCCGACCACCTGTGCCTGGAGGCCACGGCGCACGGTCTCGACCTCGGGAAGCTCGGGCATCGCGTGCTCAGCCGCGCCCGTCGTTCGAGTCGCTGTCGT
>Ga0209477_1000616_pt1 | contig 22228 bp, 17 predicted proteins | sample KloWWTupernatant_FD_187180 | JGI IMG/M metagenome (GOLD analysis project Ga0209477, IMG submission 187180) | Active sludge microbial communities from Klosterneuburg, Austria, studying microevolution and ecology of nitrifiers - Klosterneuburg... | ecosystem: Engineered > WWTP > Aerobic digester >... | reverse complement strand
CTCGAACCGCGGGTGAAGACGTCGGGCAATCGCGGGCTGCACGTGTTCGCGCCCATCGTGCCCGACCACGAGTTTCTCGACGTGCGGCACGCGGTGATCGCCGCGGCCCGCGAATTAGAACGACGGATGCCCCGGCACGTCACCACGAACTGGTGGAAAGAAGAGCGGGGCGAGCGGATCTTCGTTGACTTCAACCAGGCAAACCGCGATCGCACGATGGCGGGCGCGTACAGTCCGCGGGCATTGCCGCACGCGCCGGTGTCGACCCCGATCATGTGGGAAGAGCTGCCGGGCGTTGATCCGCGCACCTTCACGGTGCGGACCGTGCCGGAGCGCCTGCGCGAACAGGGCGACCCGTGGGCGATTGGCGGCGGCGCTGCGCCCGGCACCCTGCCCGGGGCAGTGAGTATTGGCACCCTGCTGCAGTGGTGGGAACGAGACGTCGCCGCGGGGCTCGGCGAGCTGCCGTTTCCGCCCGACTATCCCAAAATGCCTGGTGAACCGCCACGCGTACAACCGAGCCGGGCCAAGAAATAATCGGCCCGCACCCCGAATCTGTGCCCATACTGGCATCAACGAATGGAGCCAACGTGCAGAGATTTGAGGGCAAAGTCGCCCTAATTACTGGAGGCAGTCGCGGAATTGGGTTGGGCATCGCCCAGCGTTTGGTTGATGAGGGCGGATCCGTCATCATCACCGGCCGCAAGCAAGAGTCCCTCGACGCGGCCGTTGCGGCGCTCGGCGAGCGCGCGAGCGCGGTTGCAGGCAAGGCCGACGACGCTGAACACCGCGCACGCGTCTTCGAGCACATCGCAGAGCGTCACGGCCGCATCGACCACCTGGTCAACAACGCCGGCATCAACCCCGTTTACGGGCCGCTGCTCGAGACCGACCCCATCGCCGTGCAGAAGATTTTCGCGGTGAACGTGGTCGCGATGATGGAGTGGACCCGCGACGCGATGGCGGCGGGCCTGTCGAAATCGATCGTGAACATCTCATCGGGTTCGGCAATGGCCGCGAGCCCCGGGATCGCGTTCTACGGCGTCTCGAAGGCCGCCGTGGTCAACCTCACCATCCAACTGGCGAGTGAGCTCGGCCCCGAGATCCGCGTCAACGCCGTCGCGCCCGCCGTGATCAAGACCGACTTCGCGCGCACGCTGTACGAAGGCCGCGAGGAGCAGGTTGCCGACGGCTACGTGCTCAAGCGCTTGGGCGTGCCCGAAGACGTCGCGGCCCCGGTCGCGTTCCTCCTCTCGGACGACGCATCGTGGATCACCGGGCAGACGCTCGTGATCAACGGCGGCGGACGCGCGCGCTAACGCAGAGTGGATGCCGCTGCCGGGGTGACGTCGAGTCGCCCCGGCAGCGCTGCGTTTACGGCGACGGATCTCCGCAGCGACGGAAATCAGCGACGGCTAGAGCGACAGCATCTCTACAGCGACAGCATCTCTACAGTGACTCTGCCAAGCGCCGCGCAACCTCGGCGCCCGGCATCGAGCGGGGAAACACCGCGACGACGATCTGCTCCTGGTCACCGGCATCCTGCGCAGTCTGCGGGCCCACCCCATAGCGCCGGAGCGCGTCGTCGAGGGCCGACTGCAGTGCCGACAACGGCACCGCCCGTTCGCCCCGCAGCAGTCGCCGCAACACGTGGTTGTGTGCCGCCGTCACGAGGGCGGTGAAGCCCACTGCATCGAGCGGGTCGAGCCCCGGCACCTCGCGACGCAGGTACTCATCGAACAGACGCGAGTAGCGAAACACCGTCACAATCTCGCGATCGCGCAGCGCCGGCACCTGGCGCACGACCTGGTAGCGCCGGCGCGCAAGCTCGGGATCCGCCGCGAAGTAACGAAACACCAAAGTGGATGCCTCGCACACGGCCACCCACGGATCAGGATGCCCCTGGTCTAAGAACGCTCGGAGCTCGGCGAGCAGCACCTCGTGGTCGGCGAAGACCACGTCGTCCTTGCCGCCAAACTGCCGAAAAAACGTGCTGCGTGACATGCCCGCGGCACGTGCGATCTGCTCGACGGAGGTCGCTTCGAAACCCTGCGCGGCGAAGAGATCGATGGCGGCTGCGACGGCTACGGAATTGGACTGTTGCTCGCTCACTCAAGTGAGGTTACTCCGGCAGCGAACCTGGGGAGGGGTGCAGGGTCGGGTAGTACGCTTAACAATCGTCGACACATTTCGACGTTGAAGACGATCGCACGATATATTTCGCGCGACCGCAGCACAATCACCGACACAAATCACGCGCGCGTCGCGGTGAGGACAACTAAGTGGACCTTTACGAGTACCAAGCTAGGGACCTGTTCGAGAAGTATGAGGTGCCGGTGCTTGCCGGCATCATCGCCGATACTCCCGAAGAAGCAAGGTCGGCCGCCGAGAAGATCGGTGGCGTCGTCGTTGTTAAGGCGCAGGTCAAGACCGGAGGCCGCGGCAAAGCCGGCGGCGTCAAGGTCGCCAAGAACGCCGACGAGGCGTTCGAAGCTGCGAAGGCCATCCTCGGCCTCGACATCAAGGGCCACGTCGTGCAGCGCGTCATGGTCGCAGCAGGCGCGCGCATCGATAAGGAGTACTACTTCTCGGTGCTGCTCGACCGTGCAAACCGTTCCTACCTCTCGCTTTGCAGCGTCGAGGGCGGCATGGAGATCGAAGAGCTCGCAGTTGAGCGTCCCGAGGCGCTGGCACGCGTCGCGGTTGACCCGCTGACGGGTATCGACAAGGCGAAGGCCGTGGCGATCGCCGAGGCCGCGGGCTTTGCCCCCGAGCTCGTCGACAAGGTCAGTGACGTCTTCGTCAAGCTGTTCGACGTCTACAAGGGTGAAGACGCGACGCTCGTCGAGGTCAACCCGTTGGTGCTCACCGAAGAGGGCGACATCATCGCGCTCGACGGCAAGGTCAGCCTCGACGAAAATGCTGACTTCCGTCATCCCGGTCACGCTGAGCTCGAAGACAAGGCGGCCGCCGACCCGCTGGAGGCGAAGGCCAAGGCCAACGACCTCAACTACGTGAAGCTCGACGGTGAGGTCGGTGTCATCGGCAACGGTGCAGGCCTCGTGATGTCGACGCTCGACGTCGTCGCATACGCCGGCGAAAACCACGGTGGCGTCAAGCCCGCCAACTTCCTCGACATCGGTGGCGGGGCGTCGGCAGCAGTCATGGCCGCCGGTCTCGACGTGATCCTCGGCGACCCGCAGGTCAAGAGTGTGTTCGTCAACGTCTTCGGTGGCATCACCGCGTGTGACGCCGTGGCGAACGGCATCGTTGGTGCGCTCGAGACGCTTGGCGCAACCGCCACGAAGCCGCTCGTGGTGCGCCTCGACGGCAACAAGGTGGAGGAGGGGCGTGCGATCCTCGCCGCAGCCAACCACCCGCTCGTGACCATTGCCGCGACGATGGACGAGGGCGCCGACAAGGCTGCCGCGCTCGCCAACGCCTGAGCCACAGACATCCAAAGAGGAAATTGAAGCTATGTCTATCTTTCTGAACAAGGACTCCAAGGTCATCGTCCAGGGCATCACCGGCGGCGAGGGCACCAAGCACACCGCCCTCATGCTCAAGGCCGGTACCCAGGTCGTCGGTGGCGTGAACGCCCGCAAGGCCGGCACCACCGTCAGCCACATCGCGGCCGATGGCTCGACGGTCGAGCTGCCCGTCTTCGCGACCGTGGTCGAGGCCATGGCGCAGACCGGGGCAAACGTGTCGGTGGCATTCGTGCCGCCCGCCTTCACCAAGGACGCGATGATCGAGGCGATTGACGCCGAGATCGAGTTGCTCGTCGTCATCACCGAGGGCGTGCCCGTCGGTGACTCGGCCGAAGCCTGGTCGTACCTCCAGTCGAAGGGCAACAAGACGCGCCTTATTGGCCCGAACTGCCCCGGCATCATCACGCCCGGCGAGGCGCTTGCCGGTATCACGCCCGCAACCATCGCGGGCAAGGGGCCGATCGGACTCGTCTCGAAGTCGGGCACCCTGACGTACCAGATGATGTACGAGCTGCGCGAGATCGGCTTCTCCACCGCGATCGGCATCGGCGGCGACCCCATCATCGGCACGACGCACATCGACGCGCTCGCCGCGTTCGAGGCCGACCCCGAGACCAAGGCGATCGTCATGATCGGTGAGATTGGTGGCGACGCCGAAGAGCGCGCGGCCGAGTACATCAAGGCTCACGTCACCAAGCCAGTCGTCGGCTATGTGGCAGGCTTCACCGCTCCCGAGGGCAAGACCATGGGCCACGCAGGTGCCATCGTCTCGGGCTCGGCCGGCACCGCGCAGGCGAAGAAGGAGGCCCTCGAGGCCGCTGGCGTCAAGGTCGGCAAGACGCCGTCTGAGACCGCAGACCTCATGCGCGAGGTCATCGCCGCGCTGTAAGACTCGCAACATGGGCGGGGCACATCCTTCGGGGCGTGCCCCGCTTTTGCGTTGGTGCTCGTTTCGGTATGTCCCGTTCCTGAGCCGTACTCAGACCCCGCCGTACTCAGACCCCGCCAAGCTCGATCAGCGCCTCGCGATAGCTCGGCGTGCGGTAGTAGGTGTTGTGGGTGGCGATGTCGACCATGTAGCCACTCGGGTCGACCTCTTCGGCGAAGCGATCCACGGCGTTTGGAACCGTGCTCACGGCGGGAAACCCGAGGTAGTCGCTGAGTCGCCAGAGGCTCACCCAGCGCACGCCTGATCCTGCGGTGCCGTGGTGCAACAGGGTGCCGGTCAGGCGACCGGTGTGCGTCGCGGATGCTGCGGCTGGGGCATCCGCAAACAGCCCTGGTACCCCCTGCTTCGCGGACGCCAGCTCGGCGTCGAAATCGCGCAGCCACGGGTCGGGTGTGCGCCACGGGAGCGCGCCGAGGGTCGGTCCGAGGCTCGGGCGATTGCCAAGGACCTCGGACCCCAGCAGCTCTGGAAAGATGCGTCCGAAGAACGCACGAAACTGCACACCGAACGTGAGCAACGAGACGCGCGACAGCGCCGAAGCGGTCTCGGGATGGCTGGCGAGGATGCCGAGCGACGAGACCGCCAACACCCCGCCCATACTGTGTGCGGCGAGCACGGCGCTTCGGGTGGGGCTGGCGCTCAGCCATTCGAACAGGCGGCCGGCGATTTCAGGCACCGCGCGCTCGGCGTAGCACGGGGGCCCAAAGGGGTGGCCGGTGCGCGGCAGGTAGCACGCGATGTCCCACACGATGCCGAGTGGGCGCTCGCCGCGCCCCATCGTTCCGCTGACCAGGACCGCGACGAGCACGATTCCCAGCACCGCGAGCAACGGTGCCGCAAGAGTGATCAGCGCGGCCACCAGCACCGTCCCGATCCAGGGCACCTGGCGCAACAGTGCGTCGTCGGCGACATGGCCATAGACGCCCCACACGATGCCAGCGAGCAGGCCAGCGGCGAGGCCGAACGCGACCACCCGCACGCCCGCTTCGGCGAGATGGATGCGCGCGGCGCTCGCCCGCTTCGCCAGCACGCGATTGGTGAGCACGATCGGCGAGACCGGCAGCACCCCGTGAGCCACCGGGGCAATCGGGCGTGAATCGGCGGGCGCTGGCTCGCGCGGGTCGGGTGCGACGGGCGCCCGCCAGGCGATCGCGCGGTGACGGGTGGTCCGTACGGCGATCAGCCAGACCAGCGCGATGAGGGTGCCGATCACGATGCCGAGGATCAGAGTCGTGCCCAGTGCGAGATAGGTGCTCGACACGCTGAGGCCGGGCAGGTCGCTCGCGAGCTGCGCCGCGCTGGCCGCGCCGTTGAGCCAGTCGCCGACCGTGACGACGACGATGCAGCTCGCGCCCACCGCGACCGCCAGGGCGAGCACCATCAACACCGCCGGGGCGCAGCCGCCCCACGCCGTGTGTCGTCGGTCGCCGTGCACGTCTGCAGAACTGCGCGCCGCCGATTCGCGCACCCGGCCAGATCCGCGCCAGAACAGCCCGCCGACGGCGATCGCGCCCAGCAGCACGACGATGACGAGCGGCATGAGCCCGGCGCCCACCATGCGTGTGGGTGCGCCCGGGCCGGATGGACCGAGCACACCGAGCGCGCCGAGCCCCACGACGAAGATGACGCAAGCGGGGGTGAGCAGCCAGGCGCTCGACAGGTGCATGAGCCGCCGCACACCTTCGAACGTGCTCGCCGCTTCTTCGGGCTCGATGCCCATCGTGCGGGTGCGATAGACGGCGATGACCGACAGGATCAGGCCGAGTACGCTCAGGGCCCACAGCACGCCGAACAACCAGAACGTCCAGTCGCCGGAGGCAAAGGCCGGGGCGAGGCATCCGCTCGTGAATACCCGCCCGACCCCGTCGCAATTGGAGTGCCAGGCGATGACCGCGTGACCGCTGGTGAAGGCCGAGGTGAGCAGCAGACCCGCAGCGAGATGGATGGCGGCGAGGTTGCGGCTCTGTCGGTTCGACCAGAATCCCGGTGCCGCGAGCAGCGCCGGGCCCGCTGGTGCCGTGCGGCGGGCCGTCAGCATATCGGCCACCCCGTCGGCGCCCTGCACGTCACCGGCGGGGTCGGTTGCGATGCCCGGGAGCACGTCGTATCGCAGGCGCGAGACGTACGAAAGCATCCAGAGCGCACCGACGGCGAGCGCCGGGCCGAGCGAGAAGAGCGCGAGACGTGTGCCCTCGTTCGTCCGCGCGAAGGGCTCCAACAGCGGAGCAATCGGCGCGCAGCGTGCCGTGTCGGGCAGACATTGGAGGGCCAGGAGGTCGAGGCTCAGGGACGCCGCGGTGCAGACGAACAGCAGCGTCAGCAGGAGCCCGAAAACGCGAGTCGAGCCTGCGAAGAATCTGTGCCGTTCTTCGATGGATGCCTCGGGGAGCCGCCACGTCCACTGCACAGCATTCGCGATCCCAAACGGCAGCAGGAGTGCGTAGAAGATTCGCGCGACCCCGCCGGCGATGATGGAGAGCGGCCCGGCATCGCCGACATTGGGCGTCGTGCGCACCATGCCGCCCCAGGAATATGCTTCGCGCGTGATGCCCGGGGGCACGAAGCCACGCTGGCCAGGCGTATGGGTTTGGGCCGAAGCGGCGGTCGGTCGCCAGAAGCTGCCGAGCTTGTCGCCGGCGACGAGTTCGACTTCGGAGGGCCGCAAATCGAGCAGGTCGTATGCCGTCGTGTTGTTGACCCCGTGCACGCGAAGTTCGAGCACATCGCCGCCTGGCGGCAGTGGCGGCAGTGGCGGCGGTGACGTCGTCGGCGCGGCCTTGGGCGTCTTGCCGATGGTCAGGCTTGCTTTGATCGCCATCATTGCCCCCTTGGAGGTGCCGCCCGGATGTGAGCACACCGTAGCGCCGCGGCGAACAGCGCGCAATGCCCTCAGAAGCCTGCGGGACGGCGGCGCACGCGGTGTGTTTCACTGCAGTGTCGGCACGCGCGGGTAGGGTCGATCGGGCATGCATCGCCTGATCGTTTCCCTCCTTGCCGCGCTCGACGCGGTGATCGTCGTTGCCGTCGCGCTCCTGGTCGCCCTCGCGCCCCTCGCGGTCGTCTGGATCGTCGTGTTTGGCACCGCCGCCGACTGGTCGGCGCTCTGGCCGACGGGTGCCTCGGTCTGGATGCTCGGCAACCTCGTGCCGCTCGGCGTCACGATCCCCGAGACGCTTGCGATTCCGCTCGGAATTGCTCAGGATGCTGCATCCTTCACCATCGCTCTCGCGCCCTTGGCTTTCGCAGCGTTCACGGTGATCTTTGGCGTGAAATCGGGCGGGCGAGCGGCCCGTGCCGGCTCGTGGCTCTCGGGGTGGATCGGTGGCACGCTCGCGTTCGGCGCCATGGCGGCCGGCGTCGCCCTCACCGCCTCGAATGAGGTCGTGGCGTACGAGGTGTGGCAGGCAATTCTCATCCCCACAGCGATATATGCCGGCGCGGTACTCGGTGGCGGCGTCGTGACCGCGTGGCGCACGGGCGACGACTTTGTGATCGACCGGCTCCGGCTTGCTAACGAAACGGTGGCGCCCGCATGGCGCCCCGTCGTCCCTCTGATCGCGCGGGGGAGCGCCGTCGCGGTCACCTCGGTGATCGGCATCGGCGCGCTGCTCGTCGCGCTCTCGTTGGTGCTGCACGGCGATCAGATCGTCACGCTGTTTCAGACGGCACACGTCGACGCGCTCGGTGCGACCGTGTTGACGCTCGGTCAGGCCGCCTACCTCCCGACCTTCATTGGCTGGGCGATCGCGTGGGTTGCGGGCCCGGGCTTTGCACTCGGGACCGGCACCGTGGTCTCACCGGTCGGCACCCAGCTCGGCGTTGTGCCCGGGATTCCCGTGCTCGGCGCGCTTCCCGAATCGAGCACACCCTGGTTGCTGGTGGTCGTGCTGTTGCCGATTGCCGCCGGTGCGCTTGCAGGTTGGGTGTGCCGGTCGATCCTCGCGCAGGCCGGTCTTGACGCGCGCACGTCGCCGCGCCTGGTGATCGCGCTCGGCATCGCCACCGTCGCGGGTGCGGCGGGTGCGCTGATCGCGCTGGCGACCTCCGGCTCGGCTGGCCCCGGCTCGCTCGCGCACGTCGGCCCAGAGCCCGGGCCACTCGCACTCACGCTCGCAGTCGAGGTGCTCATCGGTGCCGCGATCCTCCTGCTGTCGCCTCGGGGCGCGGTGCCCGAACGCGATGCAGCCCCCGCAGTTGTCGCCGGTCCCGACCCGGCGCGGTAGCCGGCCCGGGCGGCGACCCGAAAATCCTGGTCGCGCGGCGCGGATAGACTATGCGGGTGCTCACGGTCGCGGTTTTGATTTCTGGCGCGGGATCCAACCTCCGTGCGCTGCTTGAGGCCGCCTCCGCGCCTGACTACCCCGCCCGCATTATTGCGATTGGCGCGGATCGCGAAGCGGCGGGTTTCGAGCACGCCGAAGCGTTCGGCATCCCGACCTTCCTGGTGCCCTTCCGCGAGTTCGAAAGCCGCGAGGCCTGGGGCCGCGAGCTGGGCGTGCAGCTGGCCGCCTGGCAGCCCGACCTCGTTGTGCTCAGCGGAATGATGCGGCTGTTGCCGGCCGATCTTGTTGCACAGTGGGCGCCGCGCATCATCAACACGCACCCCGCCTACCTTCCCGAGTTTCCTGGTGCGCACGGCGTGCGCGATGCGATCGCGTCGGGCACGACACAGACCGGTGCGAGCGTCATCGTGGTCGACCACGGCATCGACTCGGGCCCGATCCTCGCCCAGGAGCGCATCGCGATCCTTCCCGGCGATGATGAGGCCGCGCTGCACGAGCGCATCAAGCCCGTCGAACGGCGTCTGCTGATCGACGTTGTGCGACGCATTGCCACCGGCGAGATTGACCTGTCAGCGGCGACGGCCGCGGCATCCAACTAATCATTTTTCGTTTCACCCGACACCAACACGAAGGAGCCGCATCGAGATGAGCGGGCCCAGCCACGACAAGTCCCTGTTCCGCGACCGCGATGTTGTGCCCGTGCGCCGGGCGCTCATCTCTGTCAGCGATAAGACCGGCCTGCTTGAGCTCGCCGCGGCGATTGCGGCGCAGGGGATCGAGATCGTCTCGACAGGTTCGACCGCGGCCGCGATTCGCGGTGCGGGTCACGAGGTCACCGATGTTGCGACGATCACCGGGTTCCCCGAGTCGCTCGATGGTCGCGTGAAGACGCTGCACCCGAGCGTCCACGCGGGTCTGCTAGCCGACCTTCGTCTCGCCTCGCACGAGCAGCAGCTCGCCGACCTCGACATCGCGCCCTTCGAGCTCGTGATCGTCAACCTCTACCCGTTCGTCGAGACGGTCGCCTCGGGCGCCGAGGGCGACGACGTGGTCGAGCAGATCGACATCGGTGGCCCGGCAATGGTGCGCGCATCGGCAAAGAACTACGCCAACGTTGCGATCGTGACCTCGCCCGAGTCGTACCCGCAGGTCATCGCAGGCCTCATCGCCGGCGGCAGCACCCTGTTGCAGCGCCGCGAGCTCGCCGCCCGCGCATTCGCGCACACCGCCGCGTACGACGCTGCAGTTGCCGCCTGGTTCTCTGAGGGTTCGCTGCAGGACCCGCGCTCGCTGCCCCAGTCGCTCACGATCAAGGCCGAGCGCCTGCAGGTGCTGCGCTACGGCGAAAACTCGCACCAGCGCGCCGCGCTCTACACGCGCCAGGGCGGCCACGGCATCGCCCAGGCGACGCAGCTGCAGGGCAAGGAGATGAGCTACAACAACTACGTCGACGCCGATGCCGCGCTGCGCACGGCGTACGACATGGTGCTCCCGGCCGTCGCGATCATCAAGCACGCAAACCCCTGCGGCATCGCGGTCTCGGCCCCGAAGGCCGCCGACCCGATCGCCAGCGCGCACCTGCGTGCCCACGAATGCGACCCGATCTCGGCATTCGGCGGCGTCATCGCCGCGAACCGTGTGGTCACGCTGAAGATGGCCGAAAACCTGAAAGACATCTTCACCGAGGTCATCGTGGCCCCCGGGTTCGAGCCGGCAGCCCTCGAGGTGTTCCGCGCGAAGAAGAACCTGCGCCTGCTCCAGCTCCCGCTCGACTGGCGCCAGGAACGCATGGATGTGCGTCTCGTCTCGGGTGGCCTGCTCCTGCAGGATGCCGACCGCTTCGCCGACGACATCGAGTCGGTCGCGACCAACTGGGAGCTCGTCAGCGGCGAGCGCCCCGACGCTGCCGGCATGACCGATCTCATCTTCGCCTGGAAGTCGTGCCGCGCGGTCAAGTCGAACGCGATCGTGCTCGCCAAGGGCAGCGCGACGGTCGGTATCGGCATGGGCCAGGTCAACCGCGTCGACTCGTGCCGCCTCGCCGTCGAGCGTGCCGGTGCACGCGCGGCCGGTTCGGTTGCGGCATCCGATGCCTTCTTCCCCTTCGCCGATGGCCCCCAGGTGCTGCTCGATGCCGGCGTCACGGCGATCGTGCAGCCCGGCGGTTCGGTGCGCGACGATGAGGTCATTGCCGCCGCCCGCGAGGCCGGCGTCACGATGTTCTTCACGGGAGAGCGTCACTTCTTCCACTGATTCACCCTGTGCTCGTCTTCGCGTGCCAGCGCCGTTTTGGCGCGCGAAGGCGAGCATTCTGCACAAATGGTGATGTCCGATTTCCGCGAGTGGATGCCGCATCCCCGTGACAGGCTGAAGTCATGTCGGTCACAGCACACCCTCAAGCATCGATGTCATTCGATGAGCGGTACCGTGTGATCGAGTCGCGCGACCCGCGCTTTGACGGGCAGTTTGTCAGCGCCGTGCGCAGCACCGGAATCTACTGCCGGCCGAGCTGTCCCGCGCGCACAGCGCGGCGTGAGAACGTCTCGTTTTTTCCCACCTCCGCCGCCGCGCACGAGGCGGGTTACCGTGCCTGCAAGCGCTGCCTGCCCGAAGCTGCACCGGGCTCGCCCGAATGGAACGTGCGCAGCGACGTGGCGGCCCGCGCGATGCGCCTGATCGCCGACGGGCTGGTCGAGCGCGAAGGCGTGCCCGGGCTCGCCGCGCAGCTCGGCTATTCGACGCGCCATCTCACCCGTGTGCTGAATTCCGAGCTTGGCGCGGGGCCACTCGCCCTCAGCCGCGCGCACCGGTCACACACCGCGCGCATGCTGCTCGTTGGCACCGACCTCTCGATGGCTGACGTGGCATTCTCGGCCGGGTTCGCCAGCATCAGACAGTTCAACGCGACGGTGCGGGAGGTCTACGACATGGCGCCGATGCAGTTGCGGGCGCGGCGTCGCGAACCCGTCTCTGCGCTTCCCGGAGCGATCGATCTCGTGCTCCCGCACCGCGGGCCGATGGATGCAACGGCGATTTTCGCGTGGCAGCAGGCGCGCGATATCGCCGGCGTCACGGCCAGCACGCCCACGTGCTACGCGCGTACGCAACGCCTGCCCGGCGGCCCCGCATGGTTCGAGCTGCGCCTCGACGAGTCGGGCGATGTGCCCCGCATGCGCCTTCGTGCGCGGCTGACGAGCCTCGGCGATCTCGCGACGCTGGTGGCACGGGCCCGGCGGCTTTTTGACCTGGATGCCGACCCTTTGGCGACCGAAGCGGAGCTGTCGAAGCATCCCGAACTTGCTGCGGCCATCGCTGCGCGACCCGGGCTCCGTGTGCCGGGTGCCGTCGACCCCCACGAGATGCTCATTCGGGCGATGATCGGGCAGCAGATTTCGGTCGCGGCGGCCCGGACCGCGCTAACGCGGCTGACCGATGTGCTGGGCGAACGCATCGAGCCGTATCAGGGACTCGACCGGCTGTTTCCGTCTATGGAGGCAATCGCCGATCGCGGCGCGGAGGTCTTGCGCGGCCCCGCGGCGCGTATTCGCGCGATCACCAATGTCGCCGCGGCGCTGGCCTCGGGCGAGCTCACGCTCAGCGCCGGTGACGACAACGACGAACAGCGCCGAAGGCTCCTGGCGATGCCCGGCATCGGGCCGTGGACCGCAGACTACGTGCGGATGCGCGTCACCGGCGACCCAGATGTGTTTCTGCCGGGCGATGCCGCCGTGCGAAACGGTGCGAAGAAGCTCGGCCTGCCGAGCACCCCGGCGGCGCTCGCCGAGTGGAGCAAACGCGCCGCACCGTGGCGGAGCTACCTGACCGCACACCTCTGGCGCGTCCTCGCACCCTTCTAGGGGTCTCAGGGCAGATTTCGGCCCCCGGCGCGGCTCGCCGGACGGACAATAGAACCGCGCAACACGCAACACCCAAACCAAGGAACACGCATGGACGACATGACAGCACTCATCGAGCGCATCCCCACCCCCGACGGCACGCTCATCGTGGTCGCCGACGCCGCCGATCGCGTGCTCGGCGCCGGGTGGTCAGCGGATGCCGCGGTCGTCGTCGACCGCATCCACCCTTCGCTCCGCCCGGCCTCATGGGTCGAGGCAGAAACGGCCGGCGGTGCGGCCGCCCGCGCGTATTACGGCGGTGACCTCGCGGCCCTCGACGTGGTCGAGGTGCGCCAGCGCGGGACTGCCTTGCAGGAGGCCGGATGGGCGGCGCTGCGGCGCATCACGCCGGGCGAACCGCTGAGCTACGGCGAGTTTGCGGCCGCGCTCGGCGCGCCGAGCGCGGTGCGGGCCGCGGCATCCATCTGCGCGAAAAATGCGCCCGCGCTGTTCGTGCCGTGCCATCGCGTGCTGCGCGCCGACGGTTCACTCGGCGGTTTCGCCTGGGGCGTTGACGTCAAGCGCGCGCTGCTCGAGCGCGAACGGGCGCCGCGGGGAGCCGCCTAGCAATCCCTCCGGGGAGCCGCCCGCACCCCGCGAAGCGCGCGCCCGCTTGCGCGCGTGGCGTTCACGCGTATCCTGGAAGGCTGTCGCGCGACAACCTTGCCGCGCCACGACCTGTGCGTCACGAACGCACCAAGGACCATGACTTCGAATTCTTCACCTTCGCCGCGGCTCTCAACACCGAAGGCACTCGCGCGCCTGATCCCGTTCGCCCGCCCCGCAATGGGCCGACTCGCGATGGGCGGGATCGCGGCGCTCGGCGCCGCGGCGATGACCCTGCTCATCCCGATCGTGTTGCAGGTCATTGTCGATGGTCCGATCGCCTCGGGTGACCGCGTGCTGATCGTGTGGGCCTCGCTTGGCATCCTCGTGCTCGGGATCTTGGAAGCACTGTTCGTCTTCATGCGCCGCGTCCTCGTGCTGCGCCCCGGCCTGGGTATCGAGTTCGACATCCGCAACCAGTTCTACCGGCGGTTGCAGCGGCTGCCCGTCTCATTCCACGATCGCTGGCAGTCGGGGCAACTCCTCAGCCGCATGATGCAAGACATCGGGCTGGTGCGGCGCTGGCTCGTGTTCGGCCTGATCCTGCTCGTCGTCAACGTGCTCACCATCGTCATCGGCTCGGTGCTGCTGTTTCGCTGGCACTGGCTGCTCGGCACAATCTTTCTCGTCGTTTCGATCCCGCTGTGGTGGGTCGGCTACACATTCGAGCGCAAGTACGGCACGCTCGCGCGCCAGAGCCAAGACCAGGCCGGCGACCTCGCGACCGCCGTCGAAGAGAGCGTGCACGGCATCCGTGTGCTCAAGGCGTTCGGCCGCGGCTCGCACGCGCTGAAGAAGTTCCGCCTGCAGGTCGAAACCCTGCGCTCAATCGAGCTGCGCAAGGCGCGCGAGGTGGGCGTGCTGTGGTTCTGGCTCGAGGTCGTGCCCATGGTCGCGTTCGCCCTGTGCCTGCTGGCCGGCATCTACCTCACCTCGATCGGTCAACTCACGATCGGTGAGCTGCTCGCATTCTTCGTGATGGCGACCGCCCTCCGCTGGCCGATCGAGTCGCTCGGCTTCTTGTTCTCGTTCCTCATCGACGCCCGCACGGCAACGGATCGCATCTTCGAGGTGCTTGATGAGGCGAACACGATCGTTGACCCGGAGCATCCGCTCACCATCGAGCGCCCGCGCGGCGAACTCGCGTTCCGCGGTGTGCATTTTAAGTATCAGGATGCCGCCGCCACCGAACGCGATCTGCTCGACGGGATCGACCTCGTGGTGCAGCCGGGTGAAACGATGGCCCTTGTGGGGCTCACCGGCAGTGGCAAAACTACGCTCACGACCCTGCCCACGCGCCTCTACGACGTGACGGCTGGCAAGGTCGAACTCGACGGCGTCGACGTGCGCGACCTGCGGCTCGACGAGCTGCGCGGCCACATTTCGATGGCGTTCGAAGACGCCACCCTGTTCTCCGCCTCGGTGCGCGAGAATGTGCTGATCGGTCGCGAAGACCTCGACATCAGAAGCCCCGAGGCCGACGCGGTGCTGCGCGAAGCGCTCGAGATTGCGCAGGCACACTTCGCTTACGACCTCCCGAATGGCCTCGATACGCCCGTGGGGGAGGAGGGGCTGAGCCTCTCCGGCGGCCAGCGCCAGCGCCTCGCCCTCGCGCGGGCCGTTGCCGCGCGCCCCGCGGTGCTTGTGCTCGACGACCCGCTCAGTGCGCTCGACGTCGACACCGAGGCGCTCGTTGAGGCGGCGCTTCGCCGCGTGCTCGCGACCACGACCGCGCTGATTGTGGCGCACCGCCCCTCGACCGTGGCGCTTGCCGATCGCGTGGCAGTGCTTGAAGCCGGCCGCATCGTTGGCGTCGGCACGCACTCCGATCTCCTGCGCGACAACGCGCACTACCGACACGTGATCTCGAGCCTTGAGGCCGACGATCTGCTCCAGCGCGAAGCAGAGGTGAACCTGTGACCACGGCATCCGTTCTCGGCACCAAGGGTGAAGACCGCGACGACTACACAAAGGCCGAGAGCAAGCAGATCCGCCGCCGTTCGCTGCGGCTGCTGGGCTCGCTCATCTCGCCGATGCGCGGGCTTGTCGTGCTCACCGGCGTGGTCATCGTGGTTTCGACCGGCCTCCGCGTGCTCGGCCCACTCCTGATTGCGTATGGCATCAACACGGCGCTGCCGTTGGCAGTGGATGAGATGCAGTGGATGCCGGCAATCGGCGTCACCGTCATCTACCTGATCACCGGCGCGGCCGGCGCGGGCTTGATGGGCTGGTTCGTCGTGTTGTCGGCCCGGCTCACGCAGACGATTCTCATCGACCTGCGCACCCGAATCTTCCGCCACACTCAACGGCTCAGCCTCGAGTTTCACGAGAGCTACACGTCGGGGCGCATCATTTCGCGCCAGACAAGCGACCTCGAGTCGATTCGCGAGCTGCTCGATGGCGGGCTCAACCAGCTCGTTCAGGGCGCGCTCTTTGGCATCTTCACACTCGTGATGCTCTTCGGCCTCGACTGGCGAAGCGGCCTCGTGTTGCTCGCCATGGGCATCCCGTTGTGGTTGCTGATGCGCTGGTTCTACATCGAATCGCAAAAGGGATTCCGGCAGTCGCGCGTCGCGAGCGCGCGGTTGATCGTGCAGTTCGTCGAGACCATGACCGGTATTCGCGCAGTCAAGGCGTTCCGCAAGGAGAAGCGCAACGACGCCGAGTTCGGTGAGGTCGCGGGCGACTACCGAGACGTCAACCTGAAGCTGATCAACCTGTTCGGAATCCTCGATCCGGGGCTCATCCTGATGGCAAACGTCACGATGGGTGTTGTGCTCCTCTGGGGCGCGTTCCGCGTCGTCGACGGCACGCTGCTCCTCGGCACACTGCTCGCGGTCGTGATGTACGTGCGCAACTTCTTCAGCCCGCTGGAGGAGGTCGCGATGTTCGTGAACTCGTACCAGTCGGCAACCGCAGCCCTCGAGAAGGTTTCGGGTGTGCTCGAAGAGGGGCTCACCGTTCCCGACCCCGCCGAGCCCGTCGACCTGTGGACGTCGCGCGGGCACGTGTACTTCGACGGTGTCGCGTTTGGCTATGTCGGTGGCCCAACGATCCTGCCCGATTTCACGCTCGACATTCCCGCCGGGCAAACCATCGCGCTTGTCGGTACGACAGGTGCAGGCAAGTCGACCCTCGCAAAGCTCATCTCGCGCTTCTACGACCCCACCAAGGGCGCGATCAGCCTCGACGGCATCGACATGCGAAACCTGCACCCGAAAGACCTGCGGCGCGCGATCGTGATGGTGACGCAGGAGGCCTACCTGTTCTCGGGAACCGTGGCCGACAACATCGCGCTCGGCAAGCCGGACGCGTCGATGGAAGAGATTGAGGCGGCCGCACGCGCGGTGGGGGCAGATGTCTTCATCGAGGCGCTGCCCGACGGCTACAACTCAGATGTGAACAAGCGTGGCGGCCGCGTATCGGCCGGCCAGCGACAGCTCATCTCGTTTGCACGAGCGTTCCTCGCCGACCCCGCGGTGCTGATTCTCGACGAGGCAACCGCATCGCTCGACATGCCGAGCGAGCGAATGATTCAGGACGCCCTGCAAACACTGCTCGCCGACCGCACCGCGATCATCATCGCCCACCGTCTCTCGACGGTCGCGATCGCCGACCGCGTGCTCGTGATGGAGCACGGCCAGATCATCGAGGACGACACTCCCGACTCGCTGATCAGCGGCACCGGCAAGTTTGCGAAGCTGCACGCCGCGTGGCGGGAGTCGCTGGTCTAGCGACGTCGTCGGTGCACCAGAAAAGGTGCTGCAGCGTAGACGCTCAGGGCGTCACGCAGCAGCACCTTTTCCTGTTGTGGGCCAGGGCGCTACGGCGTGGTTCTACGGAGGACGCGGTACGAGATCGCCATCATCACCGCGACCAAGACCAAGCCCCAGAGCGCAAGACCGGCGGCGCCGAGTGTCGCTATCGCTGCGCCGACTTCGTCCCAGAGCTCGAGGCGGCCCACGAGATACATCAGTCCTACCAGCACCAGGGCGATGCCGACGCTGACCACGGTGACGACGACGGCGCCCCACCGCTTGTAGATGTTCGCGCTCGCGAAGCCGACCACGAAGAAGAACTGCGCCAACGTGAAGAACGTGACAAATGCTCCGGCGGGCCCAGCCTCCCAGACCCAGGGGAGGTAGAAGACCCAACCGTTCACCCCGTAGCCGTTGGTGAGCTTCTCGATGCCGCCACCGATCAGAAAGAGCACACCCATCAGCGCGCTCGCGAGTGTGGCGGTCAACATCGTGCCGAGAAAGAATTCACGACGAGTGATGCTGATCGCCTGCGAGAACGGGAACGTGAAGTTCATTGCCGAGAGGCCGATGGCGAAAAATATCCAGAGTGGAGCCTGCCCGCCGCCGCCGTACTTGGGGGTGTCGACCGGGATCATTGCGTAGATGAGCACCGAGACGGCCACGGATGCGGCGAGCACGATGAGCGGCACCCAGATAAACGTGTTCTTGTTGATCAGTTGGAGCCTGACAACGTTGAGGGTTCGTTGCATCAGCGCACCTCCTCGGTGGGAGCGGCGGTGGCGGATGCCGACTGTGCCGCGTTCTGGGTCAAGCGGACAATGAGCTGCTGGAGTGACACCGGCGCAAGGTCGAGATCGGCCGCGGCAATTGATGCGCGGTCGGCGTCGCTCAGGTGGCCAAGCACGGTGACGGATGCCACGCGCCCGAGCGACTCCCGATGGAGCACCTCGCGGCCGCCGACCCAGGCCTCCACCTTTGCGGCATCGCCGACGACGGTGGAAGCACGACCACGGACGGTGTCGGTGTCTTCGTTGAGGAGGATGCGACCGGCGTCGATCACGATCACCTTCTCGATCAGGCTTGCGACCTCGTCGATCAGGTGTGAAGACAGGATGATCGTGCGCGGGTGCTCCGCATAGTCCTCGATGAGGCGGTCGTAGAACGTCTGTCGCGCGACCGCGTCGAGCCCGAGATAGGGCTCGTCGAAGAAGGTGATTTCGGCGCGCGACGCCAAGCCAATGATGACCCCGACGGCGGAGAGCTGGCCGCGCGAGAGCTTCTTGATCCGGGTGGAGACCGGGAGTTGGAAATCGGCGATGAGCTGATCGGCGAACGCTTGGTCCCAGTGCTGAAAGAACAACCGTGCCGCGCGAAATGCGTGCGTGGGGGTCATGTCATCGGGGTACCGCTGACTCTCGCGCACGAAGCACACCCGGCTGAGGACACGTGCGTTCTCGTAGGGGTTCTCGCCGAAGAGCCTGGTCTCGCCCGAGGTTGCGAAGTTTTGAGCGGTCAGGATTGACATCAACGTGGTTTTGCCGGCACCGTTGCGGCCGAGCAGGCCATAGATCGTGTGCTGCTCGATCGAAAGCGACACGTTGTCGAGGGCCAGCTTCTTCTTGTAGCGCTTCGTGAGGTTGTTCACCTCGATGACGGTGGTCATGCGGGGTTCCCTTCGGGGGTTACCGGGCGGCTTGATCGCCCGTGAAGCAGTGTGGTGAGGTCGTCGAGGCTGAGGCCCAGTGCCTGTGCCTCGGCGATGAGTGGGTCGAGAAAGCGCTCGGCGAACGCAGTTCGACGTTCGGCGAGCAGTAGATCTCGGGCGCCAGGGGCGACGAACATGCCGATCCCGCGACGCTTGAGGAGGATGCCCTTGTCGGCCAACAGCGTGACGCCCTTTGCGGCCGTGGCCGGGTTGATCCGGTAGAAGCCCGCGAGCTCGTTGGTGGAAGGCGCTTGTTCGTCCTCGCCGAGCGTGCCGTCGACGATTGAATCCTCGATCGCTTCAGCGATGTGGAGAAACAGCGGTCTGCCGTCGTCGATCACGTTGCCTCCGGTTATGTGGTTACTTACTCAAGTAACCAACCACACCACCGGGCGCGCGTCAAGTAGCCCCCACAAATTGCCGGGGGTACGACCGCAAACGACTCGTCGAGTCGCGCGCTTTGCCCTAAAGCGTGATGCGCCCGATGACCTCGCCGTATTCGGTCTCACCAACAGGGGTGAAACCCATGCGGAGGAAGAAGGCCTCGGGCCCACCCTCGCCAGCTTCGTAAATGACGTCGATGTGGTCGAAACCGCGTTCGCGAGCTTCTGCCACGAGCGCCTGGACGGCGAAGCGACCGACACCGCGGCCCTGACCCTCGGCATCCACATTGATACGCCAGAGGACGGACTGGAAGTGCTCGATGATCGCATTGCGGTCGAAATCGGCGCTGACGAAACCGACGACCGTGTCGTCATCAAGAACGACCCGCTGCCAGCCTGTCTGCGGGTTCATGACCGTCGCAGCAACGCCATACGACACAGGAGCCAAGAACTGCTCTTGCCCGGGTTTGAGCGAGAGACTGTTCACCGCCACGATCGTCGTGGCAGAAAGTTCGACCAATCGGAGATCACCCATGCAACCAGGCTAACCCGGAACGCTGAAGTTTGGTGGGGTGCGTTGGTCGTGGGGATGAACTCTCGATTGCCTACCCGGGAAAACGCGGAAAACGGCCACCATTCGCTTTCTCTCGATGTCGAGATACTTTGCGGGTGCGATACCCTATAACACGACCCGAATGGAGATTACACACGTGACTCACTCGAAGATTTTTTACACCCACACGGACGAAGCCCCCGCACTCGCGACGGCTTCGTTCTTGCCGATCGTGAAAGCATTCACGGGCGCGGCAGACGTGGATGTCGAGACGCGTGACATTTCTCTCGCGGCGCGCCTGTTGGCAGCGTTTCCGCAGAAGTTGAGCCCGGAACAACAGGCGGGCGACGCACTCGCAGAGCTTGGTGGGCTGGCAACGCTGCCCACCGCGAATATCATCAAACTGCCGAATATTTCGGCTTCCATCCCGCAGCTCAAGGCGGCTATCGCCGAGTTGCAGGCTGACGGATACCACATCCCGGCGTACCCCGACGAGCCCGAGACGCTCGAAGAAAAAGACATCCGCGCGCGCTACGACCGCATCAAGGGTTCGGCCGTGAACCCTGTGTTGCGCGAGGGCAATAGCGACCGCCGTGCGCCCCTCTCCGTGAAGCAGTACGCACGCAAGCACCCGCACCGCAATAAGCCGTTTGCAGAGGGGTCGAAGACCCGCGTTGCGACGCTTGGCCACGACGACTTCAAGGCGAATGAGCAGTCGGTGGTCATCGCCACCGATGACGTGCTGAAGATTCAGCACGTGGCGCCCGACGGCACGGTGACCGTGCTCAAGCCCAGCCTCAAGGTGCTGCCGAACGAGATCGTCGATGCGACGTTCCTCTCGGCCGCGGCACTTGACGCGTTCCTTGCCGAGACACTGCGCGAGGCCGCAGAGGCCGACGTGCTGTACTCGGTGCACCTGAAGGCCACGATGATGAAGGTCAGCGACCCGATCATCTTCGGTCATGTCGTGAAGGCTTACTTTGCCGATGTGTTCGCCAAATATGGCGACGCCATCGCCAAGGCCGGCCTCACCCCGAACGACGGGCTTGGCGCGATTCTCGCCGGGCTCGGCAGTGTTCCCGGCGGCGACGAGATTGCTGCGGCGTTCGCCGCCGACCTCGAGCGCGGGCCCCGTCTGTCGTACGTCAATTCAGACCGTGGCATCACCAACCTGCACGTGCCCTCCGACGTGATCGTCGACGCATCGATGCCCGCGCTGATCCGCAACGGCGGCAAGCTGTGGGGCGTCGACGGGGCTGAAGACGACACGCTCGCGGTCATCCCAGATTCCTCATATGCGGGCGTCTTCCAGCAGGTCATCGAAGACGTGATCGCACGCGGCCCGCTCGACCCCGCAACGATCGGCTCGGTGCCGAACGTTGGGCTGATGGCCCAGGCTGCCGAAGAGTACGGCAGTCACGATAAGACGTTTGAGATCACCGGCCCCGGTGTGGTGCAGGTAGTCAACCAGGCCGGCACGGTGCTGCTCGAACACGAAGTGGGGACCGGCGATATCTGGCGCGCCACGCAGACCAAAGACATTGCGGTGCGCGACTGGGTCAAGCTTGCCGTCACGCGCGCGCGTGCCAGTGGTGTTCCGGCCGTGTTCTGGCTTGACCCCGCCCGTTCGCACGATGCCACGCTTATTGAAAAGGTGCAGACCTATCTCAAGGGGCACGACACCGAGGGCTTGACCATCAAGATCCTCTCGCCCGAAGAAGCCACGCAATACACGCTCGACCGCTTGCGCGAAGGCCTCGACACCATCTCGGTGACCGGCAACGTGCTGCGTGACTATCTCACCGACCTCTTTCCGATTCTCGAAGTGGGCACGAGCGCCAAGATGCTCTCGATCGTTCCGCTGCTCGCCGGCGGCGGGCTCTTCGAGACCGGCGCAGGCGGTTCGGCGCCCAAGCACGTGCAGCAGCTGGTCGAGGAGAACTACCTGCGGTGGGACTCCCTCGGCGAGTTCTTCGCACTGGCGGCATCGCTCGAACACCTGGCGACGTCGACGGGCAACGCGCGCGCCCAGGTGCTCGCCGACACGCTCGACGCGGCAACCGGTTCGTTCCTCGAAAACGACCGCTCACCGGGCCGGGCGCTTGGCACGATCGACAACCGTGGCAGCCACTTCTACCTCGCCCTGTACTGGGCGCAGGAGCTGGCCGCGCAGAAGACCGATCCCGAACTCGCGGCGGCGTTCGCCCCGGTTGCCGAGGCGCTCGCGGCGAACGAAGACAAGATTGTCGCCGAGTTGATTGCCGTACAGGGGTCGCCGGTCGAGATCGGCGGCTACTACCGACCGAACGAAGAGCTCGTCACCGCGATCATGCGCCCCTCGGAGACCTTCAACAAGATCATCGACGCGGTCTGACGCACGGGGCTCCGCCGCGCCCTTGCGTCGGCTGGGCGTCGTCCGTTGGCCAAGCGTCGTCCGTTGCCGAGCGTGTTCCGTTCCGCAGTCGCGATTTGTCGCAAAACCCCCGGTTTTGCGACAAATCGCGAGCGCGGGAGCGCCGAGCGCGGGAGCGCCGAGCGCGGGAGCGCCGAGCGCGGGAGCGCCGAGCGCGGGAGCGCCGAGCGCGGGAGCGCCGAGCGCGG
>Ga0209477_1000612_pt1 | contig 22336 bp, 23 predicted proteins | sample KloWWTupernatant_FD_187180 | JGI IMG/M metagenome (GOLD analysis project Ga0209477, IMG submission 187180) | Active sludge microbial communities from Klosterneuburg, Austria, studying microevolution and ecology of nitrifiers - Klosterneuburg... | ecosystem: Engineered > WWTP > Aerobic digester >... | reverse complement strand
CGAAGCCCTCTCTGCTGGCTTCGTCAAGCTCAGCCACCGTTTGATTCGTCCAACTCACGGACGCACAAGCGGCGAGGCCCCCGAAGGGACCTCGCCGCTGTGGCGATCAGGTCAGGACGGCTGGTCGAGCTCGGCCGCCAGGGAGTCGGGCACCAGCGACTTCGGCTGGCCGGTGAAGGTGAACGGCAGCGCCGCGCCCTCCTCGGCAACGTCCACCACGACGATCTCGCCCGGGTGAACGTCTCCGAACAGGATCTTCTCGGCGAGGATGTCCTCGATGTCCCGCTGGATAGCCCGACGAAGCGGACGCGCCCCGAGCACCGGGTCGTAGCCACGCTTGGCGATCAGCGACTTGGCCGCGGGCGTCAGCTCGATGCCCATGTCCTTGTCGCGCAGCCGGTTCTCGATCTCGGCCACCATCAGGGTGACGATCCGCTCGATGTCCTCGCTGGTCAGCTGGTGGAAGACCACGATCTCGTCCACCCGGTTCAGGAACTCCGGACGGAAGTGCTGCTTCAGCTCGTCGGTGACCTTGGCCTTCATCTTCTCGTAGCTGCCCGCCTCGTCCGAGCTCTGGCTGAAGCCGAGGTTCACCGACTTCGAGATGTCGCGCGTGCCGAGGTTCGTGGTCATCACGATGACGGTGTTCTTGAAGTCGACCACGCGTCCTTGGGCATCGGTGAGCCGGCCCTCGTCGAGGATCTGCAGCAACGAGTTGAAGATGTCCGGGTGCGCCTTCTCGATCTCGTCGAAGAGCACCACACTGAACGGCTTGCGCCGCACCTTCTCGGTCAGCTGGCCACCCTCTTCGTACCCGACGTAGCCGGGCGGCGAACCGAACATCCGCGAAGCGGTGTGCTTCTCGGAGTACTCGCTCATGTCGAGGGTGATCAGTGCGTTCTCGTCGCCGAACAGGAACTCGGTGAGCGCCTTGGTCAGCTCGGTCTTGCCGACGCCCGAGGGTCCGGCGAAGATGAACGAACCGCTGGGACGCTTCGGGTCCTTCAGCCCGGCGCGGGTGCGGCGGATCGAGCGCGACAACGCCTTCACCGCATCGTGCTGGCCGATGTAGCGCCGGCCCAGCTCCTCCTCCATCTTGAGCAGTCGCGAGGACTCCTCCTCGGTGAGCTTGAACACCGGGATGCCGGTTGCCGAGGACAGCACCTCGGCGATGGCCTCCTCGTCCACCTCGGCGGGCAGGTCGGAGTCGCCCACCTTCCAGGCCTCCTCCTTCTCGGCCCGGGCGATGTTCAGCTTGCGCTCGTCGTCGCGCAGCCGCGCGGCCAGTTCGAAGTCCTGGGCGTCGATCGCCCCTTCCTTCTGCAACCGCACCGCTGCGATCCGCTCGTCGAAGTCACGCAGGTCGGGCGGAGCGGTCATCCGGCGAATCCGAAGGCGGGCACCGGCCTCGTCGATCAGGTCGATCGCCTTGTCCGGCAGGAACCGGTCGGAGATGTAGCGATCGGCCATCTGAGCCGCCGCGGTGAGCGCGCCGTCAGTGATCGTGATGCGGTGGTGAGCCTCGTACCGGTCGCGCAGGCCACGGAGGATGTCGATGGTCAGTGCGATGGACGGCTCAGCGACCTGGATCGGCTGGAACCGGCGCTCGAGTGCCGCGTCCTTCTCGATGTGCTTGCGGTACTCGTCGAGGGTCGTGGCGCCGATGGTCTGCAACTCCCCGCGCGCCAGCATCGGCTTGAGAATGGACGCGGCGTCGATCGCACCCTCAGCGGCGCCCGCACCCACCAGGGTGTGGATCTCGTCGATGAACAGCACCACGTCGCCGCGGGTCTTGATCTCTTTGAGCACCTTCTTCAGGCGCTCCTCGAAGTCGCCTCGGTACCGCGACCCGGCCACCAGGGCGCCCAAGTCAAGGGTGTAGATCTGCTTGTCGCGCAGCGTTTCGGGGACATCACCCCGGACGATCGCCTGGCTCAGGCCCTCGACCACGGCGGTCTTGCCGACGCCGGGCTCACCGATCAGGACAGGGTTGTTCTTGGTGCGGCGCGACAGCACCGTCATCACCCGTTCGATCTCCTTCTCGCGTCCGATCACCGGGTCGAGCTTGTTCTCCCGAGCGGCCTGCGTGAGGTTGCGTCCGAACTGGTCGAGGATCGTCGCGGCGGCGGACTGGGCGCTCGACTCCGGAGCCCCGGCGGTGGCTGCCTCCTTGCCCTGGTAGCCCGAGAGCAGCTGCAGTACCTGGTTGCGGACGCGGTTGAGGTCGGCACCGAGCTTGATCAGCACCTGCGCGGCCACGCCCTCGCCCTCACGGATCAGGCCGAGCAGAATGTGCTCGGTGCCGATGTAGGGGTGGTTGATCTGAAGCGCCTCGCGCATCGAGAACTCGAGCACTTTCTTGGCCCGCGGGGTGAACGGGATGTGACCGGTCGGAGCCTGCTGGCCCTGACCGATGATCTCCTCGACCTGCTCGCGGACGGCTTCAAGCGAAATACCCAGGGATTCCAGGGCTTTCGCGGCGACGCCTTCACCTTCATGAATGAGCCCAAGCAAGAGATGCTCGGTGCCGATGTAGTTGTGATTCAGCATGCGCGCCTCGTCCTGGGCGAGCACGATCACTCGTCGGGCACGGTCGGTGAACCGATCGAACATGCTTGGGACTCCTTATCCAGCTGCGGCAGGCACGCGTCCGCTCGGAAGCGGAGCTTGCCCCTTCAGCTTAGTCAACGCGGCCGGACCCTCAGGCAGTCCCAGTGTTCGCCCCCGGCTCAATCTCGTTGTGCCGGGGGCGGAAATGCGCGGCTATGCGCCGATCAGAGATCAGGCGTGCGCCAACTCGTAGGCCTGGCGCACCTCGGCGGAGACCCGGCCACGGGCCGAAACCTGCATGCCCCGCTCTGCGGCCCAGGCGCGAATCTCGGTCGCCTCGGCGCCGCCGGCCTTGCGTCGGGACGCCGCGACCCGCTTGGAGGTCGTGCCCCGTTCGCGCTCCCCGGCTGCGATGTAGGGTGCCAGCGCTTCGCGCAGCTTGGCGGCATTAGCCTCGGAGAGGTCAATGCTGTAGTTGATTCCATCGATTGCGAAGTTGATCGTCTCGGCGGCATCGCTCCCATCGATGTCGTCGGTATGAATCACCTGAACACGCTTTGCCACGTCGTTCCTCTCGAGTCTTTGCCGGTTGGCTTCCCCAATGCCTTGCGAGCATATACCGACAATCCCAAGAATCCGCCAGCCGATTTCGTCCGAATCCAACAATCGCGGGTAAAACGTTCGGACTACTTTGCCGAAAGCAAGCAAAACAGCGATTGAGTTGATGAATGCAGATCAGCGCCGCGTTGATCCACGCCCGGACGCGAGCAGCGACGAAGCCGTCGGTTCACGGCCTGGCGCTCAACCCGTGGCTCAGCCCTCAGGCCTGCTGGCGCAACTGGGCGGGCTCGACGGGCGGGTTCGCGAGGGCCTGCAACTGCACCACCGTGGGCGCTCCATCGGCGCCCCAGAGATCGTCGGCATCGCTGCGTCCGGAACCTCGGCGCGGCCACGCGAACACCTCTGCTTCGGCGGCCGGCTGACTCTGGGCCAGTTCCATTTCGAGGGCCGCCTTGTCGCCGCGAAGCTGGGCAGCCTCCTGGTTGAGGTGGGCGTTGTCCGCGCGGGCGGTGTTCAGCTTCGCGCGCAGGTCGGAATTCCGTACCTGCAGTACCCCGAGCAAACGAACGTGCTGCACGCGCTCGGCATGCAACTGGTCGGACGCCGCGCGCGCGTCCGCGCTGTTCTGGGTGAGCAGGACGGCGCGTTCCGCCTTGACCTCCTGCCAGGCGAATCCGGCGGCCAGCAGTGCACCGGCCACGGCGACGCCGATTCCGGCTCGGGCCACCCAGGCGCCTCCGAATGCGCAGGCGAGAGCGACGGCGGCACTCACCAACAACGAAAGCCACGCATTGCGGCGCAGCGGTGACGGATTCGCAATTCGGTGCGGAGCGCTGGTCTTCACAACCTCGGATTCTAGTCAGCGATATCCGCCGGCTCCGGGATCTGGAGGCGGCGTGGCGTCGTCATCCGGGGGCCGCGGAATCTGGCAGGCCTTTTCCAGGAGCGCTCCGGCAACCGCCAGGCCGACGCTGGCAACCACAGCCACCAGAGAGCTCGCCACCCGTTCTCGCGGCAGGAGCGCGTCCTGGCGGCTCCAGAAGTAGGCGGCAACGGCGGCGTAGCCCGCGGCCAGACCGGCACCGGCGAGCACGCAGGTCTTGCCGAGCACGAGCAGCGCGACCGCACGCCGAGCCGGCGGCTCGCGGTGGCGCACCTGGATCATCCGGTGGGTGCGCACCGCCTGCGCAGCCACGATCAGGGCGAGCAGGCCGATGGCGAAGGTGACCACGATCGGCAGCTGGGGCGACGGCCAGTCAAGCGCGTCGAAAGCGGTGAACATCGACCAGCCGATGCCTGCGCCGACCACCACCGCAACGCCGATGGCCTGCCAGCCGGTCGGTGCGACGGTCGGCCCGGACGGCGTGGGCTCGCTCACCAGTCCACGCTCAGGTCGTTGCGGCGGCGCACCCCGGAAGTGTCCATCGCGGCCACCAGTTCGGCGACCTTTCCGTGACCGACGAGATCCGCGTCCGGGTCGACCTCGAGCCAGGGCACGAGCACGAACGCGCGTTCGTGCGCGCGAGGGTGGGGCAGGGTGAGTTCGGGCGTCTCCAACTGGCGATCCTCCACCGCGATCAGGTCGACGTCCACCGTCCGTGGTCCCCAGCGGGTGGCGCGGACGCGGTCGAAGGCGTCCTCGATCGCCAGTGCACGTTCCAGCATCACCATCGAGGCGAGCGTCGACTCGGCGGCGAGCACAACATTGAGGAACTCGGGCTGGTCGAGCAACCCCACCGGGGCGGTCTCGTAAACTCCGGAAATGCCGGTCACCTTCAGCCCGGGAGTGGCTCGAAGTGCCTTGGCCGCACCGGTGAGGTATTCGAGGCGATCGCCAAGGTTCGATCCCAGCGAGAACACCGCTATGCGGGTGGAGTGCATTTGCCAGAGCGAATCAATGTCGACTGAATTACCCGGCATTGCTGCTCCGGCGGGTGATGGTGACGGCAATATCAGCGACCACAACCGGCATTGACGCCTGCGGCTTGTGGACTGTGACTTCGACTTCTGTGATCTTCGGATCGGCCAGGCAGACCGCGGCCACCCGTTCGGCGAGCGTCTCGATCAGGTCGACGGAGTCGGCGGTGGCCACCTCGGTGATCTGCTCGGCAAGCTCGGCGTAGTCGACAGTGGTACTCAGGTCATCTGCCCGCGCCGGGGACGCGAGCCTGCAGGTCACGTCGATCAGGAACAGCTGTGGGGTGACCTTCTCCTCGGCGTACACCCCGTGCCGGGCGGACACCTGGATGCCGGTGAGGGTGATTCGGTCAGGGTTCATCGCACTCGCCTCCTTCTCTCCTCGACCCTACCGATTGCCACTGCCATGCACCCGTCCAGCCACCGCGATCGCGTCCCGATGAGGGCGGACGGTATGCGTCCGCACCCCCCAGACCCCGTGGGCGGCGACCAGCGCGCTGATCGCGATACCGGCGTCCTCGCGTTCTCGTACCGGACGGGGGCCGTCCTCGGTGGCCAGCAGTTCGCCGAGGAAACGCTTCCTGGAGGCACCGATCAACAAGGGGCAGCCGAGGGTGGCGAGTTCGTCGAGGCGATGGAGCAGTGCCCAGTTGTGATCGGACGTCTTCGCGAACCCGAGGCCGGGGTCGAGGATGATCCGGTTCCGGCGGATACCGGCCGAAGTGGCCGCGGCGAGCCGGTCGTGGAGCTCGGCGACGACGTCCGCCACCACGTCGTCGTAGACCGCCAGCTCGGCCATGCGGTCGGAGTAGCCCCGCCAATGCATGGCCACGTAGTCGACCCCGAGGTCAGCGACGGCGGCCAGCATCTCGGCGTCGGCCAGTCCACCGGAAACGTCGTTGACCAGCACCGCGCCGGCCTGTACCGCGGCCACCGCGACCTCGGCTCGCATAGTGTCGATCGAGACCGCCACGCCGTGGGCGCTCAGCTGCTCGATCACCGGAATGACGCGGTCGAGCTCGACGTTCGGCTCGGCGCGCTGAGCGCCCGGACGCGTCGACTCGCCGCCCACGTCGACCAGGTCGGCGCCCTCGTCCGCGAGTCCGAGCCCGTGCGCTACGGCCCGGTCCAGGTCGAGGTACTCACCCCCGTCCGAGAACGAGTCGGGAGTGACGTTCAGGATGCCCATCACCAGCGTCCGGCCGGGAGTCGGGAGTCTGCTCACCCGGGAAGCCTAACCACCGAGAGCCCCCCGTCCCCGCCGAGAGCCTCCGTTTCGGTCATCGGCCCGTACGAGAGCACAGGCCCTCGACCGAACCGGGGGCTCTCGGTGAGGAAGGGTGGCACTCGATGACGCGGACGCCGGGCGGCGGGCTGTGGATAACCGTGTGCCGTCCACGAAGGCTGTGGATGCGTGAACGGATTCCGAGCTCGGTACCGACAACACGGGTATGACACTGATCAGCTACCAGCAATGGTTCGACACCGGACGCACCAGGCGCGAGTTGGAACGTGGACTCGCCACGGGCGACCTGCAGCGGGTACGTCGTGGGTTCGTCACGGATGCCACCGAGCCGCTCAAGCCCAGCCAGCAGCATCTTGTTCGGCTGCGGGCGACGGCGCCGTACCTGGGTCGGCAGACCTACTTCAGTCGCTACTCGGCCGCAGCGCTGCACGGCCTGCCGCTCTTCGCGCGTCGGTACGCCGAAGTCACCGTCGCGCGAGCTGGCGGTGGCCACGGATCGATCGCGTCGACCGTCCACGCTCGTCGGGCGAGACTCGGCGAGAGTGAAGTCACCGAGATTGACGGGCTGCCCGTGACCAGTCTGGCCAGAACGGTCGCCGACCTGGTGCGGGAGCTGCCCTTCGCGGAGGCTGTGACGCTCACGGATGCTGCACTTGCCAGCGGCGTCGACAGATCGATCCTGTTCGCGCTCACCGACACCGGCCGAGGATGCCGCCGGGCCGCGGCGGCCATCGTCTTCGCGGACGGGGACTCCGAGAGCCCGGGCGAATCGCTGAGCCGCGTCCGCATGTTTCAGGCGGGGCTGGTCATGCCGACGCTCCAGCACGTCGTCCTCGACCAAGCCGGTAGGTTCCTCGGACGCGGGGACTTCTACTGGGAGCACAAGGATGTGATCGGCGAGTTCGACGGCGAGAGCAAGTACGGCGAACTCGCGGTCGGACGGACCGCCGCCCAAGTGTTGATGGCCGAGAAACGCAGGCAAGGACGCATCGAGGACACCGATACGAGGGTGGTCCGATGGACGTGGCCCGACATCTTCGACGACACCATGGTTCGTCGGCTCACTCGAGTCGTCGGCACCGCGTCCTGACGTTTCTTGGACCAACCCGGGCGGTCAGCGCCGCGTCCCGACCCTGTCGAGAGCCCGTCTCCCTCATCGAGAGCCACCGTTTCGGTCATCCGCCCGTACAAGGGCACAGGCCCTCGACCGAAACGGTGGCCGTCAGCAAGGAAGGGTGGCTCTCGATGGGGAGGGGTGGCAATCAAGCTGTGGCGGGTGAGATTGTCGGCGAGGGAGGGTGGCTGCCGGTGGGGAGGGGTAGCTCTCGGGTGGGAAGGTCGGTCCGTCGCGAGATCAGCCGATGATCAGGCTCATCGCTTCGGCTCGGGTGGCGGGGTTCGACATGATGCCCCGGACGGCGCTGGTCACCGTCTTGGCGCCGGGCTTGCGCACTCCGCGCATGGTCATGCACAAGTGCTCGCACTCGATGACGACGATCACGCCGCGGGGCTGCAGGTGCTGCACGAGTGCGTCCGCAACCTCGGACGTGAGTCGCTCCTGAACCTGCGGACGCTTCGCGAACGCGTCCACCAACCGGGCGAGCTTGCTGAGCCCGGTGATCTTCCCGCGGGTGGGGATGTAGCCCACGTGCGCGACCCCGGTGAAAGGCAGCAGGTGGTGCTCGCAGGTGCTCCACACCTCGATGTCGCGAACCAGTACCAACTCGTCGTGGCCAAGGTCGAAGGTCGTCGAGAGGATCTCCGCCGGGTCGCTCTGCAGGCCGTCGAACATCTCGGCGTACGCCTTGGCCACCCGCGCGGGCGTCTTGCGCAACCCGTCGCGATCGGGATCCTCACCGATGCCGAGCAGGATCTCGCGGACGGCGGCAGCCACCCGCTCCTGGTCTACCGCCATCTCAGCCCTCCGGCTTGTCCTGACCCGGCTGCACGGGTGCGGCCGCGTCCGGGCCCCCGTCCTGGCCGGGCGGGGCGAACCCCGGGCCGGCCGGGGCGTCCTGGGGCGGGTACGGCTGGGGGTAGGGCTGCGGGTAGCCCGCGGGCGGGTACCCCGGCTGTTGCGGGTAGACCGGCTGGCCGTACGGCTGGCCCACCAACGGGGGCTGGCCGTTGGGCTGACCGTAGATAAACGGCGGGTAGGGCACGGGCTGGCCGTAGGGCGGGCCAGTCAGCGGGACCGGCGCCGGCTCCGGCATCACCGCAACCGGACGCTCCGGCGGATCCACCGGGGGGACGCTGCTGGGCTTGCGGGTGTCCGAACCGGTCCAGGCCGGACGCTTCGGCCAACGCTTCAGCGGCTCGAAGATCTTGGCGACCTGCTCCTTGTCGAGGGTCTCCTTCTCGAACAGCTGGCGGACCAGCTCGTCCAGAACCTCACGGTTGGTCTCGAGAACGTCGAACGCCTCCTGGTGGGCGACCGCGATCAGCCGCGACACCTCCGCGTCCACCTTGGCCGCGACCGCCTCCGAGTACTCCCGGGTGCCACCGCTGCCGTAACCCATGCCCACGAACGGCTCGTGGTCGCCGGAGCCGAGCTTCACCGCGCCCAGCGCCTCGGTCATGCCGTACTCGGTCACCATCGCCCGAGCCAGCTTCGTGGCCTTCTCGATGTCGTTGCCCGCACCGGTGGTCGGGTCGTGGAAGACCAGTTCCTCCGCAGCGCGTCCGCCCATCATGTAGGCCAGTTGGTCGAGCAGCTCGCCGCGCGTCTGGGAGTACTTGTCGTCGTCGGGCATCACCATCGTGTAGCCCAGCGCTCGCCCGCGCGGCAGGATCGTCACCTTCTGCACCGGGTCGGTGCCGGGCATCGCCGCCGCCACCAGCGCGTGGCCGCCCTCGTGGTAGGCCGTGATCAGCAGTTCGCGCTCGTTCATCACCCGGCTGCGCTTCTGCGGGCCGCCGATCACCCGATCGATGGCCTCGTCGAGCTCGGGCTTGCCGATGAAACGCAGGTTCATCCGCGCAGTCAGCAGCGCCGCCTCGTTGAGCACGTTGGCCAGGTCGGCGCCGGTGAAGCCGGGCGTCCGCTTCGCCACGGTGGCCAGGTCGACGTCCGGGGCCATCGGCTTGTTCGCGCCATGGACGCGCAGGATCTGCAGCCGGCCCTTCATGTCCGGCGCCTCCACCGGGATCTGCCGGTCGAACCGTCCCGGACGCAACAGCGCCGGGTCGAGAACGTCGGGACGGTTCGTGGCCGCGATCAACACCACTCCGCCGTGCACGTCGAAGCCGTCCATCTCGACCAGCAACTGGTTCAGGGTCTGCTCGCGCTCGTCGTGACCGCCGCCCATGCCGGCGCCGCGGTGGCGTCCGACGGCGTCGATCTCGTCGATGAACACGATCGCCGGAGCAGCCTCCTTGGCCTGCTCGAAGAGGTCGCGGACGCGGGACGCGCCCACGCCGACGAACATCTCGACGAAGTCGGAACCCGAGATCGAGAAGAACGGCACCCCGGCCTCGCCGGCCACCGCGCGGGCGAGCAGCGTCTTGCCCGTGCCGGGCGGGCCGTAGAGCAGCACGCCCTTGGGGATCTTCGCCCCGACCGCGGTGAACTTGGCGGGCTCAGAGAGGAACTCGCGAATCTCCTGCAGCTCCTCGATCGCCTCCTCACAACCGGCGACGTCTGAGAAGGTGGTCTTCGGAGTGTCCTTGCTGGCCAGCTTGGCCTTCGACTTGCCGAACCCGAGGACGCGGTTGCCGCCGCCTTGGATGTTGTTGAACATGAAGAAGAACAGGAACCCGATCACCAGGAACGGCAGCACGGTGAACAGGAAGGTGTTCCAGAAGCTGGGCTGGGGGTTCTCGCCCTCCCAGGTATCCAGGGTGCCGGCGGCGACCCGGGCGTTCAGGCGCTCGATGATGTCCTGGCTCTGCGTACCCACCCAGGACGTGCGGTACTTGCGGGCCGGCGTCTCCTTGGTGGTGACCTTGATGGTCTGCTCGCCGTCGGTGAGCACCACCTCGGCGAGCGGGTCGTTGCCGTTGATCAGCGCGACCACCTCTGAGGTGGGCTTCTCGGTGTAGCCGCCGACGTTCCCGACAGCCTCGAAGATGAGCGCGATGGCCAGGAAGCCGAGCACGATCCAGAGAATGGGTGATCGGAAGAACCGGTTTGGTTTCATTGCCTGCCTTCGTAGCCTTTGCGTTGCGCAACTAGGACGATACCGAAGCGGGCAACTGCGGCGCTCTGCCGCCCGCCGAGGTCAGGGCTCAGCTGTAGACGTGCGGGGCCAGGATGCCGACGTCGTTGAGGTTGCGGTACCGACCGGCGAAGTCGAGGCCGTAGCCCACGACGAACTGGTTGGGCAGGTCGAAGCCGACGTACTTCACGTCCACCTCGATCTTCATGGCGTCCGGCTTGCGGAACATCGCCATGATCTCCAGGCTGGCCGGGCCACGGGACGCGAGGTTCTGCATCAGGTAGGTCAAAGTGAGGCCGGTGTCGATGATGTCCTCGACCACCAGCACGTGGCGCCCGACCAGATCGGTGGAAAGGTCTTTCAGGATGCGCACCACGCCGGACGACTGCGTACCCATGCCGTAGGACGAGACCGCCATCCAGTCCATCGCGCAATCGATGTGCAGCGCGCGGGACAGGTCGGCCATCACCATCACCGCGCCGTTGAGCACGCCGACCAGCAGCGGGTTCAGCCCGGCGTAGTCGCGATCGATCTCGGCGGCCAGTTCGGCCAGCCGGTTCTCGATGTCGGATTTGGAGTACAAGATCTCGTTGAGATCGCCACCGATGTCAGCTGCATCCACAGGGAAAACCTACCTCACGGCAGCGCCATCGGCCCCACCCAACGGATCGCGGACGACCAGCCGGCCCCCCGCACGCAGCACCCGCAGACCGGGCACTTCCACCCACCTCTGGCCCCGCCAGGCGTGCACCAGAGAGGCCACGGACACCAGGTGCGCCGAGGTCAGGTCGGCCGCCCCGGCTGCTCGCAGCCAGCCCAGCAGGACGCGGGTCAGCAGTGCGGGCGGGAGCGACTCCAGCCAGCGGCAGTCGAGATCAGGCCCGGGGTTGGAGGTGAGTTCGCGAGCAGCCAACTCGTCGAGCAGGTCGGCGTCCGCCCTTGCCAGGTCGGCCGTGCGGGCCAACGCCTCGGCGATTCCAGGGCCGAGTTCGGCCTCCAGCGCGGCCATCACCGCTCCGCGCGCGCGGACGCGGGCGAAGCGCTCGTCGGTGTTGTGCGGATCTGTCCAAGGCTCGAGGCCAAGCTCCGCGCAGGCCTGCCGGGTGGTCTCGGCCCGGACGCCCAGGAGCGGCCGGACGAATCGGCCGCGGCGCGGGGGCATACCTGCCAGCGATCGGGTGCCAGAGCCGCGGGCCAGACCGAGCAGGACGGTCTCGGCCTGGTCATCGAGGGTGTGGCCGAGCAGGACGACCTCCGCACCGACGGCCGTAGCATCAAGTGCCGCGTAGCGGGCCTCGCGGGCCGCGGCTTCCGGGCCGAGCCCGGCGGCGTCAACAACCACCGGGACGATCATGGTGGGCACCCCGAGCACTTCGAGTTGCGCGGCCACCCTCGCGGCGACGTCCGCAGAACCGTCCTGCAGCCCGTGGTCGACGGTAACCGCACGTACCGGCAGGTCGCGACGCCTGCCGACGATCGCTGCGGCTGCAGCCAGGGCGAGCGAGTCGGGCCCGCCTGAACAGGCCACCAGAACCGGCCCGGCAACCACGAGATCGACCGCTGCGACCACCTGCTGGGTCGCTGGGCCCAGCGCCCTTCGAGCCATCAGAGACGATGCAGCCACCGCTGCGGATCGTGGATCTCGTCCATCGAAGGCAGCAGCCCGGGTGCTTCGAAGGCCCGGTTGAGCGTGGCCACGTCCGCAGCTTCGATCACCTCGCGGCAGAACTTGGCACCGTCCCGGTACTGGGCGCGCTTCATGTCCAGGCCGAGCAGTTTGCGCAGCCACGCCGCCCAGCCCTGCTCATCACGCCGGGCCTCGAAGGACTTGCGGATCGACTCGTAGGTGGGTACGACGGACGCGCCGACGCGGTCCATCATCACGTCAGCGTGGCCCTCCATCAGCGACATCAGCGCGCTCACCTGTTCAAAGGCCTGCTTCTGCTCGGGGCTGCCGATCAGGCTGCGCACACCGTCGCCGTGTTCCGGCCACCCGAAACGCAGTTCGTCGCCGTCGACGAGTTCGCCGAGCAGCCCGAGCAGGTGCGACTTCAGCCAGGGGGCGTGCCCGAACTGGAAGCGGTGGGTCTCCTCGTGCAGGCACACCCACAGCCGGAAATCACTGGGCGTCGCGCCCAGACGACGCTCCACCGCGACGATGTTGGGGGCGACCAGCAGTAACCGGGACGGGGTCACGAACGGATCGAACTGGCCGAGGATCCGGTTGGCGATCAGCGCGAACACCCCGCCCGCCTGCACGCCAAGTGCCTTGGCCCCCACCTGTGCGGCCAGCGAAAGCGGTTCACCGGTGACCGCGCCGACCCCGGCCAGCATCGCTTCGGCCGACTGCGCGACCGCCGCCAGCCAGCTCGCCCGGTCGACCACCAGGACCTCCGCCGGCGCGGGGCGCTCCAGTTGGGTCACCTCGGCCACGTGGTCGGTGGCCATGGCCGCCGCCTGCCGCAGTTCGGCGACCACCGCGGCGATCTCGGGGCGGGTGAGTTCGGGTCCCGGGTGCACCAGGGTGCGTCCGGTGCGGGCGGCCAGTGCCCAGTCGACCTCGGGAATGTGCTCCATGGCGTTCAGACTAGGTGCAGCCGCAGCGCACCATGGCAGCCGCTGACCGGTCGAGCCAGTTGTAGGCCGTGGTCTGCCCGGCGGTGTTGGTCGCCATCAGCGCGAAGGCAAGCCTGGCCCCGTCCGCAGTGGTCAGGTAGCCGGCCAGTGCTGCGACGCCGCGCAGCGTCCCGGTCTTGGCCCGGACGTTGCCCCGCGCGACCTTCTCGGACTTGTCGTCGAAGCGGTCCTTGAGCGTGCCGTTCTTGCCGGCCACCGGCAGTCCCTGGGTGATCGAGTAGAGCCGTTCGGTGTTCAGCGAGAGCTGGATCGCGCGGGCCAGCACGGTGGGCGTAACCCGGGCGTCGCGGGCGAGCCCGCTGCCGTCGAGAAGCCGCATGCCGTCGGCCCACAGCCCATGGTCGGCGAGCCACTTCTGGGTGGCCTGGGCGCCCCCGTCGAACGTCGCGGGCTGGCCGGACGCGATCGCGATGTGCCTGGCGAGCACCTCCGCCGCCAGGTTGTCACTGACCCGAAGCGTGCGTCCGACGATGGTGCTCAAGGGCGCCGACTGCACGCTGGCAAGCTCGGACGCGTCCGCGGGCGCTTTCGCCGCACCGGTCAGCTTCACCTTGATGCCGGCTGCTTTCAACTGCGCAGCGAACGCCTTAGCTGCGGTCAGGGCCGGCTTCGTGCTCGCCTGCCACTTGTTGGCCATTCCCGAACCGACGACCAGCGCGCTCACCCGGGCGGTGTAGCTGCTCCAGATGGCTTTCCAGCGCGGGCTGTAGGCGGCCCCGGTGAACAGTGAGGCGTCGTAGGCGAGGCTCACCTGAGTCACTCCGGACGCGGTGAGCGTGGCTGCGGTCGCCTGCGCCAGCGCGGTCAGCGAAGCCGGCTTGTTCACCGAGGTCGACGGCTTGACCGTCAGCAGCGGATCACCGCCGCCGACCAGCACGATCCGGCCCGAACCCGCGCCAACCACGCGGGTCGTGAACCGGTGGTCGGGGCCGAGCAGGTCGACCGCGGCGAGCGTCGTGAGCACCTTCATGGTCGAGGCCGGCGCAACGGCCTTGTCCGGGCTTCGGCTGGCCAGCACCGCGCCGTCGTCCGCGAGCACCGTGACCCCGCCGGCGCCGATTCCTGCGCGGGACACCGTCTTCAGCTTCGCGGCCAGCTTCTGCGGATCAGGCACCAGGGTGGGTTGGGGCGCGACCGGGGTGGTCGGCCCAGCCGCCGAGGGCGTGGCCCCGTCCGTCGGTGCCGGAGCTTCCTGGTTCGGGTTGAACGCTGGGGTGGAACAGCCGGCGAGCAGTACCGCAGCCAGGCAGGCGGACGCAATTCGCTGCGTCCGATTGGGCCTGGAGGACGACCGCTGCCGTGTTGATCGGGCAGCGGCAAACGATAGGCTCACCTTGTTCATCGAGTACCAATCATGACAGAGAGGCTTTGATGACCGTGGACCGACCGTCCTTCGCCCGCCCCAAGATCCAGCCGAGCCTACATTTCGATGTCACGGTGGAGATCCCCAAGGGCACCAAGAACAAGTACGAGATGGACCATCACACCGGTCGCATCCGCCTGGACCGGACGTTGTTCACGTCCACCCAGTACCCGAACGACTACGGTTTCATCGAGGGCACCCTCGGCCAGGACGGCGATCCGCTGGACGCCATGGTGCTCGTGCCCGAGCCCACGTTCCCCGGCGCACTGATCGAGTGCCGGGCGATCGGCATGTTCCGGATGACCGACGAGATGGGTGGCGATGACAAGGTGCTCTGCATCCCCGTCGCCGACCAGCGTCAGGGCAACGTCAAGGAACTGACCGACCTGCACAACCTGTCCCTGCTGGAGATCGAGCACTTCTTCAGCGTCTACAAGGACCTCGAGCCCGGCAAGTCGGTCGAGGGTGCGGTGTGGGTGGGCCACGCGGAGGCCGAGATGGAGATCCATGCCAGCTGGGAGCGCGCCCGCGGTACCTCCTACGAGAACGAGTTCACCCGGGAGTGACTCCCGCGGTAGCTGAATGACCACTCGCGGCGAGCCGAAAGCGCATCGGCTGTACCTCCTGCGCCATGCGGACGCGTTGAGCACAGGCACCGATTGGCGCGACGTCACCCGCGAGCTCTCTCCGAAGGGGCGGACGCAGGCGCGTGCGGTCGGCGAACTGCTGGCGAAGCAGCGAGTCGAGTTGGTGCTGTGCTCGTCCGCCACTCGCGCCCGTCAGACCGCCGAGTTACTGAAGCTGCCGGTGCCGATCAGACACCTCGACCGGCTGTACAACGCCGGCTCACGCCAACTGATGGCCGAGTTGATGGGAGTCGAGGACCGGGTACGGACGGTGCTGGTCGTCGGCCATGCCCCCGGAATCCCCGGGCTGGCCGCGAACCTCGCCGATCGGGCTCACTCCAACCCCGAGGCCCTTTCGCTCATTCGGTACAACTACCCACCTGCGACGCTGGTCGGCCTGGAGTTCTACGGCGGCTGGTCGGCGCTGGTGGAGGCCCGGCTGTTCACGGCCACGACCGGCTGAGCCTCACTCGAAGAGGGCGCGGGCTATCCAGTCGCCCTCGGCGAAACCTCCGGGCAGGGCGAACACGGCTGAGCCGATCGCGTGGGTCCAGTCGTTGAGAGCGTCGTTCTCATCCAGGCGGTTCTGGATCGGGACGAACTGCTGAGCGATGTTGGCCTGGAAGGACTGGAAGATCAGCCCGGCGGTGGCCACAGGCCGATCGTCCACCATCTCGGTGTGGGTGTAGTTGATCCCTCTGCGCAGGATGCGCCGGCTGGCATTCTCGTCCGGGTGTGATCGTCGGGCATGCGCGTCCGTCGGGATGAGCGGACGGCCGTCCGCGTCTGTCGCGGCGAGGTCGAGCGCGTCGGTCTCCTGGTGGCCGGTGAGGGGCGCGCCGTTGTCGAGCCGGCGGCCGATCACTTTCTCCTGGCGATCGCGGGTGGTCCGGTCCCAGAAGTCGAGGTCCATCTCGATGCGGCGCACCACGAAGGTGGTGCCGCCGACGAACCAGGGCAGCGGGTCTGCGGCCCAGACCGTGGCGTCCAGCACTTCGCCGGACGGGTTGCCCGACCCGTCCACCTGGCCGAACAGGTTGCGCCCGGTTACCGGCGCGCCGCTCGCGTCCACACCCCGCCAGGAACCGTCCTGCACCCAGGCGAGCTCGGCGAAGGTACCTGCGTCCCTGGTGAGCCGGCGTGCCGCGTAGTCGACCGTGGTCGCGTCGTCGGCCGCGACGATCGCGAGCAGGTCGCCGCCGCTCCAGCGTCCCTGCAACTGGTCGTGGCGCATGGCCGGGATCTCGACGAACCCGTCCGGACGCTTGCGAGTGAGCCCTGGAAGGCTGAACACCTTCGGTCCCAGACCAACGGTGATCGACAGCGAAACGCCGGCCTGGGCGAGTTCGGGGGTCGGGTCGCCGGGAATCGGCTTGCCTGCCATCAGCGCCGGAATGTCGCCGCTCCACAACTGGAGCAGCTTCTTCAGCGCTTCGACGTCGGCCCCGAGCAGGTTGAACGCCAACAACCGGGTGACCGCCGGGGTGCGAGTGACGATGCCGGCCTGGTGGACGCCGTGGGGCGAGTGGGTCTGCCGGGTCACCTCGCCCGAGGTTGAGCCTGACGGGGCCACCGGTGCGGACACCCGGCCGGCACCGAACCCGGCCAGGGCGCCGACACCGGCCGCACCCGCGTAGCCGAACAGGTGCCGACGGTTCAGGCCGGTCGCTGGCGGTTCGGGTTCGGGGGTGGACGCCTGGCCGGGCTGCGGTTCTTCAGTCATCACGACGACGGGGTCGGGGTGGGGCTGTGGTAATGGTCCTCCTCCTCGACGAAGTCCTTCACCGGCGCGGTCACCGGCAGCGAACCACCGTCCGAGAAGTGCAGCGTGAGCGCGATCTGGTCGCCGACCGCGAACTCCTTGGTGAGGTTCATGAGCATGATGTGATAGCCGCCGGGGACCAGGTGCAAATGGCTGCCCGCCGGGACCACCGCCCCGTCCTTGGCCTCCTGCATCACCATCTTTCCTTCCACGGTCACCATTTCGTGGATCTGCACCATGCCGGCATCCGCGCACTCGGCGGAGGTGAGACGGACGTCCGCCGTCCCCGGGTTGACGATGGTTAGGAACGCCGCGGTCATGGACTTGTCCTTCGCGCCCGTCGTCGTGCGAACCCAAGGGCTCTCGACCAGCATGGACGCCGCACTCGGCGCCGGGGCGGACGCGCACGCCGCCAACGGTGCCATCACGATCGCCAATACCAGCGCCAGGAATCGCCGCATCGCCGCCTCCTCAAGTCGTCGTCCCAAGCATGCCGCATCGAGCGGGGGTCACCCTGCCGAACTCCCAGGCGACCAGCATCGCGGTCCCTCAATCCACCGAAAGTGCACGAAAATCATACCCCCTGGGGTACCATTGAGACGCCCTGCGGGGCGGGCATCGATTAGGGGGACGCATGGCAGAAGTAGTCATCCTTGGAGCGGGAGTCTCGGGACACACCGCAGCCCTGCACCTTCGGCGGATGCTCGGCCGGGGGCACACCATCACGGTGGTCTCACCGAACTCGAACTGGAACTGGATCCCGTCCAACATCTGGGTCGGCGTCGGCGAGATGGCCAAGCAGGACGTGGTCTTCCCCCTCGCCCCGGTCTACCGCCGCAAGGGCATCGGGTTCAAGCAGGCGAAGGCGGTCGCGATCCATCCCCGCGGCGACGGCACCGACAGTCTCGGCGCGGTCGACATCGAGTACACCTCGCCCGACGCCGCTGGCACCGGCGAACGCCTGCGCTACGACTACCTCATCAACGCAACCGGACCGAAGCTGCGGTTCGAGGCCACCGAGGGCATGGGGCCGGATGGGCACACCGTCTCGGTCTGCACCGCGGACCACGCGGTAGAGGCTTCCGAGAAGCTCCGCGAGGTGATCGCCGTGCTGAAGACCGGCAAGCCGCAGACTCTCGTCGTCGGCATGGGCCACGGCACGTGCACCTGCGAAGGTGCCGCCTTCGAGTATGTCTTCAACGTCGATCACGAGCTGCGCGAAGCCGGCGTCCGGCACCTGGCGAAGGTGGTCTACCTCACGAATGAAGCCGCGTTGGGCGACTTCGGGGTGGACGGCATGGTCTTCGACCAGCAGGGCTTCCAGACCACGAGCGAACTGTGGACGGGGTCGCTGTTCCGCGAGCGCGGGGTCGAAGCCATCCTGGGCGCGCACGTGAACAAGGTGGAGGCGGGCCTGATCCACTACGAGACACTGGACGGCAACACCCACACCCTGGGCTTCGACTTCGCGATGCTCATCCCGCCGTTCGGCGGCGTCCCACTGAAGGCCTACGCTCCTGACGGCACCGACATCACCGCCGAGATCTTCGCCCCGAGTGGGTTCATGAAGGTGGACGCTGACTACACCGCGAAGCCGTACGCGGAATGGCGCGCGGAGGACTGGCCAACCACCTATGCGGCTCCCGGCTACGACAACCTCTGGGCGGTCGGCATCGCGTTCGCACCACCGCACCAGATCTCCAAGCCGCTGAAGACGCCCAAGGGCACCGCAATCGCGCCGTCTCCGCCCCGCACTGGAATGCCGTCAGGGGTGATGGGCAAGACCGTGGCCATGACCATCGCCGACCGGATCAAGCGCGGCTCCGGCGCCCCCGCGCATACCGCGTCGATGGCACGGATGGGAGCCGCCTGCGTGGCGTCGGCGGGTACCGGCCTCACCAAGGGGTCGGCCGCGGCCATGACCATGATGCCCGTCGTCCCCGACTACCAGCGGTTCGCCACCGGACGCGACGAGCGGGAGACCCGCGGCGAGTTGGGCCTGCACGGCCACTGGGTGAAGCTGATGCTCCACCACCTGTTCATCTACAAGGCCAAGGCCCTGCCGGGCTGGCAACTGATTCCGGAGTGATCATGACCGAACCGACCCAGGCCACCGCCGACCCGATCGCCGACCTGTCGAAGGCACCACTGCCCACTGCCCGGACGCTGAAGGCCAGACAGAATATCTTCGGGCAATTCCTGAGATTCGTCGCTTTCGACCTTCGAATCATGCGCATGGTGATCAAGGGCCACCACTGAGAGCCGTCGCAAATTGGGCGTAGGCCAAAATTGCGCGCTGAAGATAGCGAATAGCGCGTTCTGGGGCGTTTGTCGAGAATTGCTGACCGTCCAGCCCTGCCCGTTCAGGAGTTCAGGCCAGAGAGAGGAAGAGCTTCTCCAGGGAGGACGTGTCCACGCCGGTACCTTCCGGATCCTCGGTCAGGCATTGCTTCAGACCGGCGGCGATCACGGCGAAACCGGCACGGTCGAGCGCCTTGGATACCGCCGCCAACTGGGTCACGATGTCCTTGCAGTCCCGGCCGTCCTCGATCATGCGAATGATGCCGCCGATTTGCCCTTGTGCGCGCTTCAATCGCTTGAGCACGCCCGCAAGGCTTTCGTTCTCGATCTGCATCCCGCCATTACCTTTCACCGGATTAATACCGGTCCATTGTACAAGTGATCAACGCGTCACTGCGCCACGGCCTCTGCCGAGTTCTGCTCATCAAGCTCCGCGCGAACCGCGTCCATATCGGCTGCACGGACGGCCGCGATGAGTTCGGTGAGCGCTGGGGCGGGCATCGCGCCGGGCTGGGCGTAGACGAGGATTCCCTCCCGAAACACCATCAGTGTGGGGATCGACATGATCCTCGCGGCAGCGGCCAGGTCGCGCTCGGCTTCGGTGTCGACCTTGCCGAACACCAGATCGGGGTGCTCAACAGAGGCCGCCTCGTACACCGGGGCGAACATCCGACAGGGGCCGCACCACGCCGCCCAGAAGTCGACCAGCACGATGTCGTTGTCCGCCACCGTCTGCTCGAACGTTGCCGAGGTCAGTTCCTGCGTCGCCATAGCACCCTTTCTTCAATACCCCCAAGGGTATCATGCGGCGAGATCGCAGCTCAAAGGCCCGGCTTCAGGACGCGTCCGGCTCGGGCGGTGGCAGCAGGTGGACGGCCACCGGGGGCCGGATAGAGAACCCGAGTGCGCGTTGTTCGATCTCCTGATCCTGCACCGTCAGTCGCTGTTCGTGCTGGTGCAGATGCTCCTGCCACGACGGCACGGCGAAGATCTCCAGATAGGTGTCGGCCCGCTCCCCCACTCGGTACAGCTCCCAGCGCATCGCACCGCTGCGCAACCGTGACCTGCGCATGTCCTCCATGGCGATGAGCCAGGGATCCACCTGACCGGCAGGCACGACGTACTCGACCATCACCTGAACCGGCCCGGCGTCCGGCTCCGGCGAGTAGAGCACCTGGGCGTCGCCCCAGTAGACCAGCGGAGACCGATCGAGCCCCTCACTCTCCGGGAAGTGCCAGGCGAAGCCGACCAAGCCGCCCACGACGACGAGTCCGGACGCCACCCAGACAGCCGTGCCGAGGCCTGAGTGCTGGGCGATGAGCCCCCAGATCGGCGCGGCCACAGCCTGCGCACCCGTGAAGACCATCAGGTACACCGCCAGTGCGCGAGCCCGAACCCAGCCGGGCAGGTAGAGCTGCAGTTCCGCATTCAGCGTGGACGCGGTCGCCGTCCAGCCGAAGCCGAGAACGAGGAGCAGCGGGACTGCGGTCAGCAGTCCGGGCACCACCATGGTCAGGGCGAAGGCGAAGCCGTAGAGCACCGCGCTCCAGCTCAGCACCTGGTTGCCGGACAGGTGCCGGGTGATCCGTCCCAGCGAGAAAGCTGCGATCACCGCACCGACGCCCAGAGCCGCGAAGAGGAGTCCGTAGCCACTCGCTCCGAGACCCAGCTGGCGGTTGGCGATCAGTGGCAGCAGCGTCCACATGGCCGTGGCCGGGGCGACGAACACCGCGAGCCGCACCAGGATCAGCCGCACGACGGGCTCGTGGCGCACGTAGCGCCCGCCCGCGCGAAGCGCCGGAAGGAACCGTTCTCGCGCGCGCGGGGCCTCGGCCGGACGCCGCCAGGCCAGCAGCGCCCCGATCAGGAAGAGGGTGCAGGTGGCGGTGAGCAGGAAGACCGGCGGGACTCCCCAGGCGGCGATCACCAGGCCGGCGATGGCCGGGCCGACGGCGCGCGCGACATTGACGCTCACCATGTCAAGGCGGGTGGCCTGCGCGATCTGGGAGCGGGGCACCAGTTCGGTGATCAAGGGCTGCCAGGTGGGCACCTGCAGCGCGCTGCCGATCCCGATCAGGAAGGTGAAGGCGAGCAGCAGCAGCGGCGGCATCCGGTCGAGCCAGGTGAGCACGGCCAGTGCCAGCGCGACAAGAAGGAAGTAGATCTGCACGAACAGCAAGAGCCGACGCCGGTCGAACGCGTCCGCGAGCACCCCGGCGACCAAGCCGAACAGCACCATGGGCAGCACGGTCGCGGTCTGCACCAGGGAGATGATCGTCGCCGCGTTGGGGTCGTTGATGAACAGCCATTGCGCGCCGACCATCTGCGCCCACGCTCCGACACTGCTGAGCACAATGCCCACCCAGAGCCACTTGAAGGCGCGGACGCGGAACGGCGCGAACGCGGAGACATGCTCAAGGCCTTCTGGGCTGGTCATTGGGAGGACGTTCGGTTGGTCAGCACAACGCATACCCCACCACATCTGGAGCGCCCTCGGGAGACCCTGCCAGTGCCTGGCGTCTGACCGGGCTGGGCGCTGACGCGACTCACTCCTCCACAAAGTGGACAGTTTGGCACCGTCGCGGGACGCAACTGACCAGTTTGCGGGGACGAGGGCTGGGCGCTGTCGCCGCTCACTTCTCCACAAAGTGGACGGTTTGGTACCGTCGCGGGACGCAACTGACCAGTTTGCGGGGACGAGGGCTCGGGGCTCATTCTGTTGACGGACCGGCCTGGAGCCACCTGCGGGAATCGAACCCGCGACCTACGCTTTACGAGAGCGTCGCTCTACCGACTGAGCTAAGGTGGCGCGGCCATTCGGCCGAGGCACAACTATAGGGCCATGCCGACCGGGTCGCCGAAACGGCGAGGGATCGACGTCCCGATTCCCGTCTCCGAGGACGTTGCCGTGCTTGCGAGCGAACGCCAACGTTGGGTCGCCGTCACAAGTCAGATGGCGGACGCCCTTCGTGACGGCCTCGCTCGTTCCTCGCGAGCCCTCCTCAGGGAGCGCTAGATCGGAGCGCCTCGACCCTCGCGAGCACTCAGGGAGCGCTAGATCGGAGCGCCTCGACCCTCGCGAGCCCTCAGGGAGCGCTACGCCGGAGCGCCTCGACCCTCGCGAGCCCTTAGGGAGCGTTACATCGGAGCGCCTCGACCCTCGCGAGCACTCAGGGAGCGTTACATCGGAGCGCCTCGACCCTCGCGAGCACTCAG
>Ga0209477_1000610_pt1 | contig 22357 bp, 26 predicted proteins | sample KloWWTupernatant_FD_187180 | JGI IMG/M metagenome (GOLD analysis project Ga0209477, IMG submission 187180) | Active sludge microbial communities from Klosterneuburg, Austria, studying microevolution and ecology of nitrifiers - Klosterneuburg... | ecosystem: Engineered > WWTP > Aerobic digester >... | reverse complement strand
CCCGCGAGGAAGCGGTGGCCCCCGGCGCGCATGTAGTCCGCGATGCCGCTCCAGAGGAGCGCGATCACGGCGCCGCCGCGGTGCTCCGGGTGGACGCAGGAGCGCCCCGCTTCCACGAGCCCGTCGCGAAGCGGCGCGAGGCGCGCGAGGTCGAACTCGCCCTCCGAGTAGAGGCCGCCCGCGCGCCGCGCGCCCTCGGGAGAGAGCAGCCGGTAGGTGCCCAGCACCTCGCCGGTGGAGTCGTCCCGCACGAGGAGGTGGTCGCAGTGGTCGTCGAAGCGGTCGCGGTCGAGGCCCGGCGCGCCGGCGGCGAGGCGGGCACCCATCTCGCCCGCGAACACCCGGTGGCGCAGCTGCTGCGCCTCGGCGACCTCGCCCGGCGTGGCGGCCAGGCCCACGGAAAGCCGCCGCCCGGCCGGGCGCGCGGCGCGTTGCGAAGTCTCGAGCTGCATGGTGCCCCCATCCGGCAATTGGACGGGGGCAGGTTAGGCGGGCCGGGTGAATCCCCGGTGACGGTCGCGTGACCGTTCGGTGATGGCCGCGATGCCTAGTGCGAGACGCGGGTCGCGCCGCGGCCGGATAGGATGCGCACGCGGTCGCCGACGCGGAAGGTCTCGTCGGCCTCCTGCACGACGGCGATGTACTTGCCGCCGTCGAGCATCACGGTGATCTCGACGCCGTCGCGGAAGTTGGCGTCCTTCTCCACGGCCGAGCCGATGATGCCGCCGATCACGGCGCCGGCCACGGCGCCGGCCACCGAGCCGCGCCCGTGGCCCACGGTGCTGCCGGCGATGCCGCCCAGCACCGCGCCGGAGGTGGTGCCCACGCCCGTGTCGGTCGCGTTGATGCGCACGTTGCGGATCGATTCCACGACGCCGAAGCGCACCGACTGCTCCGTGCGCGTCTCGTAGCCGCGGTAATCCGCGCCGCCGCGCGGGGGCGCGGCGCAGCCCGCCACGCCCAGCAGCGCCACGGCGGCGACAGCGAGTCCCAGCGATTTCGCCTGCAGCATCGTCGTTCTCCTTGGTCGTCGAATGCCCCGCACCCGGGGGATGCGGATCCTAGAGCTCCTCGCCGAACGCTTCCCGGAAGCGCCGGGCCACCTCGTCGCGGCCCGCCTGGTGGTTCTGGCCGCCGCGGTGGGCGATCTTGATCGACCCCATCAAGGATGCCAGCCGCGCCGCGCGCCGCCAATCCCAGCCGCGGGCCATGCCGTAGAGCAACCCCGACCGGAAGGCATCCCCGCAGCCCGTCGGATCGACGAGGCTATCCGGCTTAACGGCCGGGACGCGAATCTGTTGACCGGCATGGAACACGTCCGCCCCCTCGGCGCCGCGGGTGACCACAACCGCCTCCACCCGCCGGGCGAGCGCATCGAGCGCGAGGCCGGTCTTCTGTTCGACCAGGCGCGCCTCGTAGTCGTTCACAGTGAGGCAGCGGGCGCCGGCGAGCATCTCGAGGAGGTCCTCGCCGGAAAACATCGGCAGGCCCTGCCCGGGGTCGAGCACGTAGGGCACGCGTGCCGCGGCCAGGTCGCGGGCGTGCTCCACCATCCCCTGCCGCCCGTCGGGGGAGACGATGGCCAGGCGCACGCCGCTCGTCTCGGCCACGCGGTTCAGGTGCGAGTGCGACATCGCGCCCGGGTGGAAGGCGGTGATCTGGTTGTCGTCGATGTCGGTCGTGATGAAGGCTTGCGCGGTGAACTCCTCCGGAAGCCGGCGCACGTGCTTCCTCGAAAGCCCCAGCTTCTCCATGCGCCGCTCGTAGGGTTCGAAGTCGTGGCCGACGGTGGCCATCACCAGCGGCTCCTCGCCGAGGAGCTTGAGCCCGTAGGCGATGTTGCCCGCGCAGCCGCCGAACTCGCGGCGCAGGGCGGGCACCAGGAACGCGACGTTCAGGATGTGGATCTGGTCGGGGAGGATGTGGTTCTTGAATTGGTCGCGAAACACCATGATGGTGTCGTACGCGATGGAGCCGCAGACCAGGATCGACATGCGAGGGGTTCGGGGGGGGGAAAGGGAGGCGCGATTATACCGGCGGGCCGCCGCCGGGCCCTACGGGTAGAAGAGCAGCAGTTCGTAGCCCGTCGGGCGCGTGGACCCCGTCTCCAGGCGCACGCTCACGAGCACCTCGGCGCCGCCGGCGAGCACCTCGCCCGCCACGGGCGCGCGGCCGAGGTAGTCCGACGGGCGCAGCACGCGCCGGATCGCCGTCTGCCCGCTGATGTCGGTGAGCGTGAGCTCGAGGTGGGGGAACTCCTGCGCGGCCCCGGAGAGGTTGCGGATGCGCGCCTGCAGCGCGATCTGGCCGGGCTTGCCGGGCACCTCCAGCAACTCGGAGTCCTCGAGCTTCAGCGCCGCCTCGTCGTTCACCCAAGGCACCGTGCAGCCGGCGCGGGCGCACACCGACTCGAGGACGGGCCTGAGCGGCGGGTACTGCTGCGCCAGCCGCGCCCGCCAGTGGTAGGCGGCCTGCAGGCCCAGCACGAGCAGCAGGAACGCCACGCCGAAGGACCAGGCGCGCGAGGGCCGCGCGGGCGGCAGCGGCGCGAGGGGCGCTTCCCAGGCCTCGGCAGGGGGAGCGGGCTCGGGAGCCGGGGCCTCGGCCGGCGGGGCCGGCGGCCCCTGCGGAGCCCGTGCCGGCAAGGGCTCGGCTGGCGGCGCCGGCTCGGCGCTCTCGACCAGCAGGTCGGGCACGTCCGGGAGGTCGGCGAGCTGCGGAAGCTCCGGCGGGGGCGGCGCAGGGGCCACCCTTGCGGGCTGGGCGGTGCCGACGCGGCTGCCGAAATCGACGTCGGCCAGGTCGGCGACGGGGTCGGGGTGGGGCTGCGGCGACTGCGCCGCGCGCGCGGCGAGCAGGCGCGCGCCCGTGTCGTCGCCCGGGAAGCGCTCGAGCGCCTCGAAGCCGTTGAATACCTCGTGGCACTGCCCGCAGCGCACCTGGCCCTGGCGCAGGTTCAGCTGGTCGGGCGTGACCCGGAACCGCGCGTTGCAATGCTTGCAGGTGGTGACGAGCACGGTCAGGCCCGGCCCCGGCGCGCGCCGGCGAGGCAGGTCCAGTCACCCTCGGTGGCCTCGACGGCCATCGCGAACCACGGCGCGTAGGCGGCCAGCACCTCGCCCGCCTGGCCCGCGAGGACGCCGGAAAGGGCGATGCGCCCGCCGGGGCGCGTGTGGGAAGCGAGCAGCGGAGCCAGCATGCGCAGCGGGTTGGCGAGGATGTTGGCGACGGTGAGGTCGGCTTCGAGCGCGAGTGGCGCGTCGGCCGCGAGCGCCTCGACGGCGACCGCGTTGGCCGAAGCATTATAGCGAGCGGCTTCCAGCGCCAGCGGGTCGATGTCGACGCCCACGGCGCGCGCGGCGCCGAGCTTCATCGCCGCGATGGCGAGGATGCCGGAGCCGCAGCCGTAGTCGAGCACGCATTCGCCGCCGCGCACCTCGCGCTCGAGCCACGCGAGGACGAGCCGCGTCGTGGGGTGGCTGCCGGTGCCGAAGGCGGCGCCCGGGTCGAGCACGATGTTCACCGCGTCCCGGTCGGGCGCCTCGTGCCAGGTCGGCACGATCCAGAGGCGCCGGCCGGCGCGGATGGGCTCGAACTGGCGCTGCGTCTCGCGCACCCAGTCGGTGTCCTCGAGGCGATCGATGGCGGCCGGCTCGAGCAGGGCGCAGCCCGCCTCGGCGAGGGCGGCTTCGAGAAGCACGCGCGCGTCGGCGCTCTCGGGCAGCAGCGCCACGAGCCGGCAGCGCGGCCACACGCCCGCGTCCGCGCCGGGCTCGGCGAAGATCGCGCTCTCGGCGGCGGTGCCGGCGTCGGCGTCGGTGGTCTCGGTCGAGACGGCGCCCGCGGCTTCCAGCGCCTCGGCGAGGGCGCCCGCCCCGGTGCCGGGAACGACGGCGGCGAGGCGCTGCCAGGCCATGGCGGGCGGCGGCCTCAGGCTTCCGACTGGATCTGCTTCAGCGCCGCCATCTTCTCCTCGAGGTAGTGGATGCTCATGCCGCCGGCGATGAAGGCCGCGTCGTTCATGAGCTCCTGGTGCAGGGGGATGTTGGTCTGGATCCCCTCGATCACCATCTCGGAGAGCGCGATGCGCATGCGCGCGATGGCCTGCTCGCGCGTGTCGCCGTGGGCGATGAGCTTGCCCACGAGCGAGTCGTAGTGCGGCGGCACGTAGTAGTTGGCGTAGGCGTGCGAGTCGTAGCGGATGCCGGGGCCGCCCGGCGTGTGGTACTGCGTGATGCGGCCCGGCGACGGGACGAACGTCACCGCGTTCTCGGCGTTGATGCGGCACTCGATCGCGTGGCCGCGCTTCACGATGTCGCGCTGCCGGTAGCGCAGCTTCATCCCGGCGGCCACCCGGATCTGCTCCTGCACGATGTCGATGCCGGTCACCATCTCCGTCACCGGGTGCTCGACCTGCACGCGCGTGTTCATCTCGATGAAGTAGAACTCGTCGTTCTCGTACAGGAACTCGAAGGTGCCCGCGCCGCGGTAGCCGAGCTTGCGGCAGGCTTCCGCGCAGCGCTCGCCGATGCGCTCGATCAGCCGCGGCTTGATGCCGGGGGCCGGCGCCTCCTCGATGATCTTCTGGTGGCGGCGCTGCATCGAGCAGTCGCGCTCGCCCAGGTAGATGGCGCCGCGGTGCTCGTCGGCGAGCACCTGGATCTCGACGTGGCGCGGGTTCTCGAGGAACTTCTCGAGGTAGACGGTGGGGTTGCCGAAGGCGTTCTGCGCCTCGGCGCGCGTGGTGTTCACGGCGTTGATGAGCGCGGCCTCGGTGTGCACCACGCGCATGCCGCGCCCGCCGCCGCCGCCGGAGGCCTTGATGATCACGGGGTAGCCCACCTGCGCCGCGAGCCGCCGGATCTCCTTGGGGTCGTCCGGGAGCGCGCCCTCGGAGCCCGGCACGCAGGGCACGCCCACGCGCTTCATGGCGGCCTTGGCGGCCACCTTGTCGCCCATGGTGCGGATGGAGGCCGCCGTGGGCCCGATGAAGACGAAGCCGGAGTTCTCCACGCGCTCGGCGAAGTCGGCGTTCTCCGAGAGGAAGCCGTAGCCCGGGTGGATGGCCTGCGCGTCGGTGACCTCCGCCGCGCTGATGATGGCCGGGATGTTGAGGTAGCTGTCGCGCGACGGGGGCGGGCCGATGCAGACGCTCTCGTCGGCGAGCATCACGTACTTCGCGTCGGCGTCGGCCTCCGAGTGGATCGCCACCGTCTTGATGCCCATCTCGCGGCACGCGCGCTGGATGCGAAGCGCGATCTCGCCCCGGTTGGCGATGAGGATCTTCTCGAACATTTTGGGTGCGGCGAGGGGCACTACTCGATCACGAAGAGGGGCTGGCCGTACTCGACGGGCTGGCCGTTCTCCACGAGGATGGCCTTGACCGTGCCGGCGGCGTCGCTCTCGATCTCGTTCAGCAGCTTCATCGCCTCGATGATGCAGAGCGTCTGGCCCTTGGCGACGGCCTGGCCCACCTCGACGAAGGACGGGGCGCCCGGCGAGGGCGAGCGGTAGAAGGTGCCGACCATGGGCGACTTGAGGGTGTGGCCGGCCGGGGCCGGCGGGGCCTCGGGGGCGGCCGGGGCGGCGGCCGGCGCGCCGGGCGCGGCCATCATGGCCATCTGCGGGTGCGTGGCCATCACCATCGGGGCGCCGGTGCCGGCGCGGCTGATGCGCACGCGCTCCTCGCCCTCGGTGATCTCCAGCTCGCCGATGCCCGACTCCTGCACCAGGTCGATGAGCTTCTTCAGCTTCCTCAGGTCCATCGCGGGTCTCCGGGGCGCGGCCTCAGCCCTTCGTGGGGGCCAGGCGTGCCAGGGCGGCTTCCATCGCCAGCTCGTAGCCCTGCGCGCCCAGCCCGGAGATCACGCCGACCGCGAGGTCGGTGAAATAGGAGTGCTTCCGGAAGGGCTCGCGGGCGTGGACATTGGAGAGATGGACCTCGATGAACGGGATCGCGACCGCCGCAAGGGCGTCTCTCAGGGCCACGCTGGTGTGGGTGAATGCCGCAGGATTGATGATGATGAACGCCGTTTCGTCGCTTTTCGCCGCATGGATGCGCTCGATGAGCGGCGCCTCCGCGTTGCTCTGGAAGGTCCGGACGACCACCCCCGCCGCCTTGCCGCGCTCGGCGAGCTTGCGGTCGATGTCCGCCAGTGTCACGCGGCCGTAGATCTCCGGCTCGCGGGTTCCCAGCAGGTTGAGGTTGGGTCCGTGGAGAACGAGGATTCCGGACATGGCCAACGAGTTTGCCGGATGAGCGCGCAAGATGTCCAGCGTTCGCCGAAGTTGCAATCGGCGCCGCGATGTGCCGGGGGGAACAGACCCTCCTTCGGCACGATTCGCGCTTGTCGGCCGTGCCTGGAGGTAGCGGCCGGCAAGTTATCGCGCGTTTTCGCCGAAGATCGCCGTAATTGCGTGAATTTCAGCTACTTGCCCGTAATGGCCGCCAACCGGGCCTCCAGGGCGTCCTCCTGGTAGATGCCGATTCGCGACTCGATCACCCGGCCCTGGCCGTCGAGCAGGACCGTGTGCGGCAGCACGCCAAGGCGGTTGCCGAGGCGGCGGGAGAGGTCCATGACCTGCGCCTCGCCCAGCCACAGCGGGTAGTTCACGCCCAGCTCCCGGCCGAAGGCGGCCACTTTCGCCGCGTCATCCTGGGCGAGCCCGACGAACTGGACGCCGCGGTCCTTCCACCGCGCCTGCAGCTTCACGAACCCCGGCATCTCCTCGCGGCAGGGCGTGCACCAGGTCGCCCAGAAGTTCACCACCAGCACCTTGCCCGCGAACTGGCCGAGCACCTGGGCACGGCCCTCGCCATCGGCAAAGGGCGCGGCGAGGATCGCGGCCGGGCTCGCCTCCACGGGGCCGGACTCGAGGGCAGGAGGGCTGGCGCTGCGCCCGGCAAGCAGGAGCGACACGCCGGCCAGCGCCGCGAGCAGGGCCACGCCCGCGAGGGGAAGCCAGCCCTTCATCGTGGCAACCCGCGCGGCGGCTCCTGCGCCGGGAGGTCCATCACCCGGTAGCCCGGCGGGATGTTCACGACGACCTCCTGCGGGAAGGGCGAGTAGCACAGGCGCTCCTCGGCGCAGCCCTGCGCGGTGATCTTCACCTTGTAGCGTCCCGGCTTGGCGATGCTCACCGCGAATGGCAGGTGGATCGTCACGCGATCGCGGAAGATCGCCGATTTTCCAAGGAAAGGATCATCGATTTCGACGCCCTTCGGCATCTCGGGCGGCCCCACGAGGAATGCCGGGGGCGTGACCTCGAAGCGCAGCCGGCTGCGATAGAGGTAGTAGCCGGGCTCGATGCGGTACTCGACGTCGATGCCGTGCCGCTCGCCGCCGGGCGCCGAGGGAAGCGTGGCGACGAGACGGGCAGTCGGCACGAAGGCCTTGTCGGGGTCCAGCGGCTCGTCGGCCGGCGCGGCGGCGAGGCAGGCGCCGGCGAAAGCGCCGGCGGCGAGGAGGGCGAGGCGTCTCATGGAGGGGCGTCGTTTGATGGCTTGCATTCGTCCGCTATCCACCCCAGATAGTTCTCGAGGCCCCGCTCGATCGGCAGCGCGATGATCTCGGGAAGCTCGTACGGGTGGTGGGCGACGATCGCCCGCTCGAGGTCGCCGTAGCGGTCGGTGGTGGACTTGATGAGGACGGGCACCTCGCGCGCCTCCTCCTCGCGGCCTTCCCAGCGGTAGAAGGTGGTCGCGGGCGCGAGGACGTTCACGCAGGCCGCCACGCGCAGGCGCACGAGGGTCCGCGCGAGATTGAAAGCCGACTCGGAGTCGGGTAGGTTTGTCAGTACGGCGATGGCACCCATGGCCTGGCGACGGGATTTCGGGCGCGCGGTCGGCGGGCGTGCTCGAGGAAGGAAGGAATGAGGCTACTGCTGCTGGCAATCTTACTGGGTTTCCCGGTGCTGGAAATCGTGGTGCTCGCGCGCCTGGCGGATGCGCACGGCTGGTGGGTGCTCGGCTGGGTCGTGTTCGCGGCGATGGCGGGCATCGCGCTCCTCAAGGAGGCGCGCTTCGCGCTCGTGGCCCGCCTGGGCGCCGCGCTCGCGGCCGGGCAGTTCTCGATCGCGGCCTTCATTGACAGCGCGCGCACGGTGCTCGCCGGGCTCTTCCTCATCTTTCCCGGCGTCGTCTCCGACTTCCTCGCGCTCACGCTGCTGCTGCTGCCGCGGCGCGTGCCCGAGCCCGTGCACGCGCGCTCGCACGCCCGTGCCCGCCGATCCGCCACGGTGGTCGACGGGCAGTTCCGCCGGGAGCACTAGGCTTTTTCATCGGGTAGAATCGCGGGCTTGTTCGCGGCCGCCGCGCCCGCGTGCGCCGCCGCCCCGCAAGGAACCCCCGTGACCCAGACCCCCATCCAGGCCGAGCGCCAGGTCCGCCTCGAGCCGAGCGGCCGCACCTTCACCGTCATTCCCGGCGAGACCGTCCTCGAGGCCGCCATCCGCCAGGGCGTGGGCCTGCCGTACGGTTGCCGCAACGGCGCCTGCGGCGCGTGCAAGGGGGCCCTCAAGAGCGGGTCGCTCGCCTACGGCGACCACCAGGAGCGCGCCATCACCGAGGCCGAGAAGGCCGCGGGCAAGGCGCTCACCTGCTGCACGAAGCCGCTCTCCGACATCGTGCTCGAGATCCGCGAGCTCGCGGGGTTGAAGGACCTCGCCATCCGCACGCTGCCCGCGCGCGTCGAGAAGATCGAGAAGCCCGCCGAGGACGTCGCGATCCTCTACCTGAAGCTCCCCGCCTCCGAGCGCCTGCAGTTCCTCGCCGGGCAGTACATCGACATCCTGATGAAGGGCGGCGTGCGCCGCAGCTACTCGATGGCCAACCCGCCGCACGACGACACGCACCTGCAGCTGCACGTGCGGCGCACGCCGGGCGGCGCCTTCTCGCGCTACGTGTTCGAGGAGATGAAGGAGCGCGCCATCATCCGCTTCGAGGGCCCGCTGGGCGGTTTCTACCTGCGCGAGGATTCCGACAAGCCCATGATCCTCGTGGCCGGCGGCACCGGCTTCGCGCCCATCAAGGCGGTGATCGAGCACGCCTTCCACAAGGGCGTCGACCGGCAGATGGTGCTCTACTGGGGCGCCCGCTCGCTCGCCGACCTCTACCTGCCGGAGCTGCCGGTGAAGTGGCAGCAGGAGCACGGCAACTTCACCTTCATCCCCGTGCTCTCCGATCCCCTGCCCGCCGACGACTGGGCCGGCCGCACGGGCTTCGTGCACCAGGCGGTTCTGGACGACTTCCCGAGCCTCGCGGGCTACCAGGTCTACGCGTGCGGCGCGCCCGCCATGACCGACATCGCGAGGAAGACCTTCGTGGAGGAGCGCGGCCTGCCCGACGACGAGTTCTACTGCGACGCCTTCACCTCGGCGCCGCCCGCACCGCAGCCGACTTGAGCGCCCGCCGCTAGCGCGCGAGCGCCGCCTCGATCTGCGCGAAGCTCGCGGCGACCTCGTGGGTCGCGACCTCGGTGCCCAGGCGCCGCGCGACGTGCGTCGCCGAGAAGATGCCGCAGATGCGCCGGCCGCCCTCGTCGGTGACGAAGGTGTGCTGGCGGCCGGCCGCCTTGAGCGTGGCCACCACGTGCCCCACCTGCGAGTGGGAAACCTCCTGCAGGTCGAGCGCCTCCAGCGCCGAGGCGGGCGTCATGAGGTCGGAGACGAGGATCTCGTGCCGGCGCAGCCCCCGCTCGTGCATGAACCGCACCGGCTTCTCGCCCAGCAGGTCGGTCGCGGTGATGACGCCCAGCACGCGGCGCTGCGCGTCCTCGACGAAGAGCAGGCGGATGCCGCGCGCCACCATGATCGCGTTGGCCTCCTCGATGGTGCGGTCGGTCGCGATCGCGCTCGCGGGCAGGCGCCGCAGGTCCGTCATCGCCTCCAGCGCCGGCGACTCGGGCGTGAGCCGCGCCGGGGGCGGCGGCGCGGCCACGCGGGCGCCGGCGGCGAGCGCGTGGTGCGCGAGGGCGGGGTAGTCGCGTTCCATGGGCCGGCTCCTTTCGCGGGGGACCTCGAGGGGACAGGCGGGCTAGCCGGCGAGTTCCGCGCTGCGGCGGAAGTGCCGCACGGCCTCCTGCGGCTTGCCGAGCTTCTCCATGAGCGCGGCGAGCGTCATGTGGCCCTCGTGCGTGGGCTCGAGCGCGAGGCTCGCCTCGATGTAGCTCTGCGCCTTGCCCCACAGCTCCTGGCGCATGCAGAGCTTGCCCAGCGTGAGCAGCAGCGCCGGGTCGCGCGCGTGCGAGCGCAGCCACTTCTCGGCGCGCTCGATGAGGGGAAGGGCGGATGCGCCCGCGCAATCGGCGTAGAGCGCGACGAGCCCCGCGTCCCAGCCGGCCTCGAGCGCGCTCTCGACGATCGCCTGCGCCTCGGTCGTCCCGCCGAGGGCCAAGTGGTAGCGCGCGGCCGTCGCCGCGATGGCGGAATCGACGCGCAGCTCCGAGGGAAGCTGCTTCCAGTAGGCGGCGAGCGCGGAGGCGTCCTGCGCCTTGCGGTTGAGGTTGCCGAGGTGCGCGGCGCGGCGCGAGGCCGAGGCCTCCGCCGGCGAGAGCCCGCCCAGCTTGGCGAGCGTGGCGGTGGTGGCGAGGAGCTCGTCCCAGCGGCGCAGCGCCGTCTCGGCCGCGTGGCGCATGCGCAGCAGGCGCAGGTTCCTCGCGTCGCGCCCCGAGAGGTCCTTCAGCACCGCGAGCGCCTCCTCGTGGCGGCCCTGCGAGAGCAGGAGGTCCGCGAGCGTGGTGAGGCGCGCCTGGTCGACCTCGGGCGCCGGGCCGCGCGCCTGGTCGAGGAAGGCCTCGCGCTCCGTGAAGCGGCCCAGCTCGTGGGCGCTCCTGGCCGCGATGATGGCCGCCACCGGCTTCGCGTCCTCGCTCTCCATCGCCGTCGAGGCGGACTTCTCCGCGCTCGCGTAGCGCCCCTGGAAGAAGGCGAGCAGCGCGTCGTTGAGGGCGTTTCGCGCGCGCGAGCGGGCGCGCTCCGCACGGTAGGCGCGCACGCGCGCGGGGATGGCCACGAGCGTCTCCACGAGCCGCGCGAGGAGGTGGAAGGCAAAGTAGCCGGCCAGCACCAGGACGACCAGCAGGTTGAGCGAGAGCTCGACGCGGTAAGGGGCCGCGACGATCACCACGTAGCCGTCGGACTGCCTCGCGAGGAGCGCGATGCCGACCGCGAGCGCGGCGAGCACGACGGACCAGATCGCGAAGCGCATGGCGGCCCTACCGCTTCTCGCGCGCCGCCCGCGCGGAGCGCACCGCGGCGAGGCTCGCGTTGATGTCCGGCGGCGTGATGGACACCGGGCTCTCGCCGAGCTGCTTGAGGGTGGCGAGCGCGTTCACGTTGAGGCGCGACTTGGCGTCGAAGTACTTGGCGATCCAGGCCTGCGCCGCGCGCACGTCGTCGCGGAAGGAGGACTCGTCGCGGGCGAGCAGCGCCACGCGCGCGCCCAGCAGCCGGAGCTTGAGGTTCTCGCGCAGGAAGTAGGTCTGCGCCGGCGCGAGGAGCACGGCCTCGGCGGGTGCGATCTCGCGGATGCGCACGAGCCCCTTCATCTCCTCCCAGAAGTCGCGCGCGGCGCGCAGGTAGGCGTTCTCGTCCGGGAGCTTCGTGCGCGTGGCCGTGCGCGAGGCGGGCAGCGTCTCGGCGACGATGAGCGGCAGCGCGTCGGCCTGCTGCACGAGGGCGTCGAGCTTCACGGCGATGCCCACGGTGTCCACGAGGGGGAGCGCCTTGAGGCGGTCCATGTCGGCGTTGAGCGCGCGGCGCAGGTTCGCCACCTGCAGCTTGTCGGCGCGGGCGAGCCGCTGGTCGGCCGCCTGCAGCGCGATGAGCGCGCCCTTCACGTTGCCCGCGAGCTGCAGCTGCTGGCTCGCGAGGATGAGGAGCTGCTCCACCTCCGCGAGCATGCGGTCGTCGGCGCTGCGCGAGAGCTCGCGGTACATGTCCTCCACGGCCACGCGGCTTTCCTGCGCGTCGACCATGCGGGTCTCCAGCTCCGCGATCCTCGCCTGCGCGTCGCGCAGCGCGGCCTGCGCCTGCGCGAGGCTCGCCTTCGAGGCGGCGACTTCCGCGCCGAGGTCGGCCAGCCGCCCGCCGGCGGACTGCGAGAGCGAGGAATATTCCTGCTGCCCCTTCCACGCGAGCCCGATGGCCACGGCCGCGCCGACGATGGCCACGGCGGCCGCCCAGCGCGCGCCGCCATCGGCGCCGCCACCGCGCGCGGGCCGGGGAGCGGGGAGGGCGGGCGGTTCGGGAAGCGGGGAACTCATGGCACCTTTCGCAGTTGGGTCAGCGCGTCGACCAGGTTCGGGATGCCCTGCCCGGACACCACCGCGCGGCCGAAGGCCGCGGCCGCCGGCTGGCGCGCGATGGCCGGGTGCGGCACCACCAATGCTACCCGTGACCAGCGCGCCGCGGGGCCGGCGAGCGCGAGGAAATTGTCCACCGTTTCGGCGCTCATTGCATGGACGGCGTCCACCTCGCCGCCTTCGAGCGCCGCGAGGAGGCCCGCCGGGTCGCTCGCGGGGCGCTCGCGCCGGTAGCACTCCACGTAGGCCACGGCCGCACCGCGCGCCTCCAGCGTCGTGCGCAGGTGCTCGCGCCCGCCGACGCCGCGGAAGACGAGGATGCGCTTGCCCCGGACGTCGTTGAACTCCGGGCAGGCGAGGAGGGATTCGCTGTCGAAGCCCGTCGCCGGGGCGATGACGCGCGCGAAGCCCGCCTCGCGCAACGCCGCCGCGGTGGCCGCACCCACGCCGGCGACGGCGACCGCTTCCGGCCACGGCCCCGCCGCGCGGGCGATGGCGACGCCGTGCTCCGCCGCGTTGGCGCTCACGAAGATGGCGAGCGAGGCCGAGGGCAGGGATGCCAGGGCGGCGCGGCTTTCATTCGGGAGGGCGATGGGCACGATGTCGAGCGCCGGGAACACGATCACGCGGGCGCCGGCCGCCTCCAGCGCGGCGGCGATGGCCTCGCACTGCGCGCGCGGGCGCGTGAGCACCACGCCCAGGCCCGCGAGCGGGCGCCCCGCGGTCATTTCCCCGGCCGGGCGAGGAGATCGAGGATTTCGCGCCCGCCGCGGGCGAGGATGCGCTCGCCCAGCGCGCGGCCGAGCTTCGCGGCGTCGGCCGCCCCGCCCTCGGCCTTCTCGCGCACCAGCCGCGTGCCGTCGGGCAGGCCGAGGAAGCCCTCGACCACGAGGCCCGCGCCCATCACGGTCGCATGGCCGCCCACGGGCACTTCGCAGCTCCCCTCCACCACGAGGCCCAGGGCGCGCTCGGCCTGCGCGGCGGCGAGCGCGGCGCGGTCCACGAACGGAGCGAGGAGCGCCTCGAGATCCGGCCGGTCGGCGCGGAACTCGATGGCGAGGATGCCCTGCCCGATGGCCGGGAGCGCGAGCGAGAGCGGCAGCTGCTCGCGGATACGGTCGCCGAAACCCAGGCGCTTGAGGCCCGCGGCGGCGAGGATGATGGCGTCGTAGTCGCCCGCCTCGAGCTTGGCGAGCCGCGTGTTCACGTTGCCGCGCAGCGGCTTGATCGCGAGAGAGGGATAGGCGCGGCGCAACTGGCACTCGCGCCTGAGGCTCGAGGTGCCCACGACGGCCCCGGCCGGCAGCGCGGCGAGGCTCGCGTGCTCGAGCGACACGAAGGCGTCGCGCGCGTCCTCCCGCGGCCCGAAGGGCAGCATCGCGAAGCCGTCCGGCAGCTCCATCGGCACGTCCTTCATGGAGTGCACGGCGATGTCCGCGAGGTCGTCGGCGAGCGCCACCTCGAGCTCCTTGATGAAGAGCCCCTTGCCGCCCACCTGCGCGAGCGGCCGGTCGAGGATGCGGTCGCCTTTCGTGGTCATGCCCACGATCTCGATCGCCAGGCCGGGGTGCGCCTCGCGAAGCCTCGCCGCGACGTGCTCGGTCTGCCACATCGCGAGCTTGCTTTCGCGGGTGGCGATGCGGAGGCGCTGGGGGTTCACGGCGGCGGGCGGATCTGGCGTGCGGAAGGGCCGCAAATCCTAACACGGCAGGGGGTGCAGGGAGGGGTGGGTAGGGGGAACCGCAGATGAACGCAGATGAACGCAGATGATTCGGGATGACTCTGCCTGCGACTCGTCAGGAAGGGGCGGTGCTGGGGGCAAAGTGGTTCCAGACATCCCGGACCATCTGCGTTCATCTGCGTTCATCTGCGGTTCCCCAATCCCGCATCCATCCACTCGACGAAAAAAAACGGGCACATGCGTGCCCGTTCAAAGGTTGCGGCCTCTTGGAGAGATTCCGATGGTGGAGACTGCGGTGAAGCCGGGGGCGGGTCCACCGCCCGCCCCCGGGGTTGGTTGCGTCAGTTGTAGGCGGATTCGCCGTGGGCCGTGATGTCGAGGCCCTCGCGCTCCTCCTCCTCGGGCACGCGCAGCCCGATGACCAGGTCGGCGATCTTGAAGGCGACGAACGCGACCACCGCCGTCCACACCACCGTGAGGCCGACCGCCTTCGCCTGCACCATCACCTGCGCGGCGATGGAGTAGTCCTTGGCGGCGATGGCCGTGGCCGTGACCCAGTCGGCCGTGAAGCCGGGGCCGCCGAGGTCGGGCGAGTTGAAGACGCCGGTGAGGATCGCGCCGAGGATGCCGCCGAGGGCGTGCACGCCGAAGACGTCCAGCGAATCGTCGACCTTCAGCATCTTCTTCAGGCCCGACACGCCCCAGAGGCACACGGGGCCGGCGATGAGGCCGATGGCGAAGGCGCCCGGGATGCCGACGTTGCCCGCGGCCGGGGTGATGGCCACGAGGCCCGCGACGGCACCGGAGGCGGCGCCCAGCATCGAGGGCTTGCCCTTGAACATCCACTCGAAGACCGTCCAGGAGATGACCGCGCAGGCGGTCGCGAGGAAGGTGTTCATGAACGCGAGCACGGCGAAGTTGTTCGCCTCCAGCGCGCTGCCGGCGTTGAAGCCGAACCAGCCGAACCACAGCAGCGAGGCGCCGATCATGGTCATGGGCAGGTTGTGCGGCGTCATCTTCTCGCGGCCGAAGCCCACGCGCTTGCCCACGAGGTAGGCGCCCACCAGGCCCGCGACGCCGGCGTTGATGTGCACCACCGTGCCGCCCGCGAAGTCGAGCGCGCCCCACTGCCAGATGAGGCCGGCCTTGGAGGTGAGCTCGTCGACCAGCTTCGCGTCCGTGTAGGCGTCCGGGCCCATCCAGAACCACACCATGTGCGCGATGGGCGCGTAGGCGAAGGTGAACCAGATGACCATGAAGAGCAGCACCGCGGAGAACTTCACGCGCTCGGCGAAGGCGCCGAGGATCAGCGCGCAGGTGATGCCCGCGAAGGTGGCCTGGAAGGCGACGAAGAGCAGCTCCGGGATCGGCGTGGCCTTGGAGAAGGTGGCCCCCATGGCGAACGAGCCGGTCGCGGCGTCGAACGTGCCCTTGAGGAAGAGCCGGTCGAAGCCGCCGATGTAGGCGTTGCCCTCGGTGAAGGCGAGCGAGTAGCCGTAGACGGCCCACAGCACGACGATCAGCGAGAAGACGACGAACACCTGCATCAGCACCGACAGCATGTTCTTCGAGCGGACCATGCCGCCGTAGAAGAGCGCCAGCGCCGGCACGCTCATCAGCAGCACGAGCGCGGTGGAGGTGAGCAGCCACGCGACGTCGCCCTTGTTGGGCGTCGGCGCCGGGGCGGCGGCGGGTGCTGCGGCGGGCGCGGCGGCGGCAGGGGCCGGCGCGGGGGCCGCCGGGGCGGCATCCGCGGGCTTGGCATCGGCAGGCGCCGTGGCGGCCGCGGGGGCGGCTGCCGGGGCGTCGGCCTTCTTCTCCTGCGCCAGGGCGTTGCCGCCGAAGGCGAGGGCCGCGGTGACCGCGATGAGACTCATCAGGCGTTTCATGGAGGGTTCCCCTTGTGTCCTAGAGTGCGTCCGCGCCGGTCTCGCCGGTGCGGATGCGCACGACCTGCTCGAGTTCGAAGACGAAGATCTTCCCGTCGCCGATCTTCCCGGTGTTGGCGCTCTTCTCGATGGCCTCGATCGCCTGGTCGAGGATGTCGTCCTTGATCGCCGCCTCGACCTTCACCTTGGGCAGGAAATCGACGACGTACTCCGCGCCGCGGTAGAGCTCGGTGTGGCCCTTCTGGCGCCCGAAGCCCTTCACCTCGGTGACGGTGATGCCCTGGACGCCGATGGCCGACAGCGCCTCCCGGACCTCGTCCAGCTTGAACGGCTTGATGATGGCCGTGACCAGTTTCATGTCTGTCTCCCTTTGGCGGGCCCGCGCGCCGCGCGGCGCCCGCTCACTTGTGCGATGTCAGAACGTGTAGGAGACATAGCCGACGAGACGGCTCTTGCCCCAGTCCTTGCCCTTGTAGGTGTAGAGGGCGGAGTCGGCGTCGGTGTCCTTCACGTAGCCGCCGACGTTCCAGCCGCCGCCGACGTCGTAGGCGAGGCCGAGCTTGTAGACGGTGTAGTCGAGCGGCTTGTTGTTCTTGTACTTCTGGTGCCCGATGTGGCCCGTGAGCGTGAGCTTGTCCATCAGCGGGTACGCGATGTTCGCCTCGATGAAGTCCGAGCCCTCGCTGTTCACGACCCCGAAGGTGTCGTTGAGCGAGTAGGAGTACTTCACCGACACCGGGCCGTAGCCGACGCCCACGTACACCTCGTCCGTGTTGGGCTTCGGGTTGAAGGCGCCGGAGGAGGGGTACTCGTAGCGCAGGTACCCCACGTCGACCACGACGTCCTTGGCCACCTCGAACTTGTAGCCGCCGAAGATATCCCACTCGAGGTTGGCGGAAGTCGAGAAGCCGCCGACCTCGGCCCCGTCCTTCAGCCACTTGATGTTGGAGACGAAAGTGCCCAGGTAGAAGCCGCTGGAGTGCGCCCAGTCGATGTTCAGCTGCCCGGCGGGCTTCTCGGAGGTCTGCGAGATGCCGCGGTACTCGTACTCGCTGTACACCGAGAGCTTCACGCTCGGCATCGCCTCGGCGGCGCTCGTGGCGGGCGCGGCGACGGCGGCGGAAATGATCCCGGCGGCGACCAGGGCTTTGGAGAGGTTTCGCATGTTGGTATCCTTCGTGGACGTTGGAAAGAGATGCACCGGGCAGGGATTAGCAGGAGGCGTGCCACTCGCCTCGCCCGCGCAACGCCTTGTTCATGAAGGATTTATTTCGAGCCCCTCGCCGCCGCGCACCATGGCGGCACAGCGCCCCCTCTTGGTGCACCGCCGCGGTGCGCGCCGGCTTTGGGGACGGTTCTGAAGAACCGTCCCCATTTCCTGTCCCCGATGGCGGTCAACCGAACACCCCCGCAAGGAATTGAGATGAGAGAGAAGCTGCTGGGCGAAATCGCCGCCCGCCTCGCCGAAGCCGCCGCCTCCAACCCGGCCCGTGACTTCGAGAAGAACGCCAAGGCCGTCCTGTCCTCGGCCTTCGCCAAGCTCGATCTCGTCACGCGGGACGAATTCGACGTCCAGTCGGAAGTCCTCGCCCGGGCCCGGATCCGCGTCGCGGAACTGGAAGCGAAAGTCGCCGCGCTGGAAGCGCGGCTCGCCACCAACAAGTAAGGCTCGCGCGCGAGGCCCTGCCGCCCGGCCGCGCCCGGGCAGGGGGTTTCGCGTGTCGCTCGCCGTCGTCCTTACCCGCGGCCTCGCGGGAATGCACTCGCCGCTCGTGCGCGTGGAAGTCCACGTGGGCGGGGGGCTGCCCTGCTTCCACGTCGTGGGCCTCCCCGAGACGGTGGTGAAGGAGGCGCGCGACCGCGTGCGCGCCGCGCTCTCCAACGCCCGCTTCGAGTTTCCCGACGGCCGCGTCATCGTGAACCTGGCGCCCGCGGACCTCCCCAAGGAAAGCGGCCGCTTCGACCTGCCCATCGCGCTGGGGATCCTCGCGGCCACGCGGCAGGTGCCGGCGAAGGCGCTGCACGGCCTCGAGTTCGCGGGCGAGCTGGCGCTCTCCGGCGAGCTGGGCCCCATCCGCGGCGCGCTGGCGATGAGCCTCGCCGTGCACCGGGACGGCCGCGCGTTCGTGCTGCCCGAGGCGTCCGCGAAGGAGGCGGCGCTCGTGCCGGGCGCGATCGTGCACCCGGCGAGGACGCTGCTGCAGGTGTGCGCGCACCTCGCCGGGACGGAGCGGCTCGATCGCGTGGAGGGTGTCGCGCGTGCGCACGAGGCCGCGTGGCCCGACCTCGCGGAGGTGCGCGGGCAGGCGCAGGCGCGGCGGGCGCTGGAGATCGCCGCGGCCGGCGGGCACTCGATCCTCCTCACCGGCCCGCCCGGCACGGGGAAGACCATGCTCGCGCAGCGCTTCCCCGGGATCCTGCCGCCCATGTCGCAGGAGGAGGCGCTGGAATCCGCGGCGCTGCAAAGCCTCACCGCGCGCGGCTTTTCGGCGGAGCGTTTCGGCGTGCGCGTGTGGCGCGCGCCGCACCACACCGCCTCGGCGGTGGCGCTGGTGGGCGGCGGCTCGCCCCCGCGCCCCGGCGAGATCTCGCTCGCGCACCACGGCGTGCTCTTCCTCGACGAGCTGCCGGAATTCAACCGCTACGTGCTCGAGGTGCTGCGCGAGCCGCTGGAGAGCGGGCGCATCACGATCTCGCGCGCGGCGCGGCAGGCGGATTTCCCGGCGCGCTTCCAGCTCGTCGCGGCGATGAATCCCTGCCCCTGCGGCTACCTCGGCCACCACTCCGGCCGCTGCGCCTGCTCGCCCGACCGCGTCGCGGGCTACCGCGGCCGCCTCTCCGGGCCGCTGCTGGACCGCATCGACCTGCACGTGGAGGTGCCGGCGCTTCGCGAAAGCGACCTCGCGGAGGCTCCGGCGGGCGAGCCCTCGGCCGCGGTCCGCGCGCGCGTGACGGCGGCCCGGGAGGCGCAGCTCGCGCGGCAGGGCCGGCCCAACGCGCTGCTTTCGGGCGGGGAGGTGGAGCACTGGTGCGCCCCCGACGCGGCGGCGCACAAGCTCCTTCGCGAAGCGATGTCGCGGCTGGGGCTCTCGGCGCGCTCCTTCCACCGCGTGCTCAAGGTGGCGCGCACCGTCGCCGATCTCGCCGGCCGCCCCGGCGTGGGCGCGGGGGAAGTGGCGGAGGCGATCGCGTACCGGCACGCCGACAGGGTTCCGCCACGGTGAGTGCGCCAATGATGCTGCCGTTCGACGATCTCGAGGCGCTGCACGGCGGTCGCAGGGGCCAGTGGAGCATCGGGGTCAACGAACGATGGGGCGTCCGCTTCCGGTGGGAGCGCGGCGATGCCCTCGACGTCGAACTTGTGGACTATCACTGAAGGCACCCTCATGGCCATCAAGCGTAGCGACCTCGGAACCACCCGCTTCGGCAAGGCCGTCACCGGCCGCCGCCTGGCACCCGTCCACCCGGGGGAGATCCTGCTCGCGGATTTCATCGAGCCGCTCGGGCTCACGCGCTACCGCGTGGCCAAGGAGATCGGCGTGCCGCAGCTCTGGATGAACCTCCAGTCGCGGTACGACCTCGAGATCGCGGAGGCGAACCTGGGCGAGTCCCTCGTTGCCGGCATCGTTCCGCTCAGGGACGCCGCCTGACGATCGGGAAGTCCGTGCGCCGGGCGCCCTCCGCGCCCGCATGTGCAGGGGAGGGCCCTCGGGCAGCATTGAGGTCGAGTTCCTGCTGCGCGCTGCCCAGGAGGCCCTGGCCGGCGCCGCGATTGTCGGCGTTCAATTTTTTTCTTTACAATGCGCGAATTGATTCATAATCAGTCTAATTACATGTAAAATAACAAGTTTAATAAATTGTGATCAATTCAGAATTTAATTCAGTCCCGCAGCGCGTGGAGGCCCTCCTTCGCGCGTCCGGGCCATTGGCGGCAGAGGTTATCTGCCGCCAACTCGCGATCAGCCAGCCCTCGCTCTCGCGGGCGGTGGCGGCTGGCGCAGGGCGGATCTCGATGTTCGGGCGCGGCAAGGCCACGCGATACGGCGCCGCGCGCACGATCGCCACGATGGGCTCGGAATTTCCGCTGTACACGATCGACGAGGCCGGGGCCTCCGCGAAGGCCGCGGTGCTGAACGCGGTCTCGGGCGGGCGTTACTGGCTGCAGCCGCCGGAGGGCCTCGGTCGGGGCTTTGCGGACCTGCCCTACTTCCTGCAGGACATGCGCCCGCAGGGCTACCTGGGCCGCACCTTCCCGCGGCAGCACAACCACCTGGGTGTCCCGCCGCGCATCGCCGACTGGGGGAGCGATCACGTGATACTCGCGCTCGCGAGGGCTGGCGAGGACTGCGTGGGCAACCTCGTGCTCGGGCGGGAAAGCATGGACCGGCTTCTCGCGCGGCCGCGGCGGCATTTCGTGGGCGACCATGAGATCGCGCGCGAGTATCCGCGCCTGGCGCAACTGGCGAGGGACGGCGAGCCCGTCGGCTCCTCCGCAGGGGGCGACCAGCCGAAGTTCGAGGTCGCCCGCGAAAGCACCGGGCGCGGTCCCTGGCATGCGATCGTGAAGTTTTCCCCGCCGCTTTCCACCCCCGAGGGTGAACGCTGGGGAGACCTGCTGCGATGCGAGTCGATCGCCCTGGAGGTGCTGGGGCATTCCGGCGTCGATGCTTCGCGAGGAAGGCACCTCGTCATCGGCGACCGGGCGTACCTGGAGGTCGAGCGATTCGACCGCGTCGGCGCCGACGGGCGCCGCGGGGTCGTCACGCTGGGTGCCGTCGACGACGAGTACTTCGGAAGCCGTGACCGTTACTCGCTTGCAGGCGAGCGCCTGGCGCGCGCCGGCATGCTCCCGCCCAGGGATGCCCGGAACCTGGCATTCCTCGAGGCCTTCGGGATGCTCATTGCCAACGAGGACATGCATTTCGGCAACGTGAGCCTCCTCTCCTCCGGGCCGTTCTCGCGGAAATTCTCGCTTGCTCCCGCCTACGACATGCTGCCGATGCGCTACCGGCCGCGGGACGAGGACCCGATGCCGGAACCGGGATTCGAGCCTCCCGCACCGCATGCCGGCGTGCTGGAAGCGTGGTCAGTCGCAGTGCCGGCAGCCGCGCTCTACTGGGAGCGGGTGGCCGCGGATTCCGGGATCAGCGCCGGCTTCCAGCGCATTGCGGAGAGAAACCACGAAAGCATTCGGGCCATCGCGTACCGGCACGCGGGCGACGTTCGATGACGGCAGGCTGGCCGGGTGTTGGAGTGATTGACAACGCCGCGCCGCCGTTGGCATCTTCTCCAACATAAAGGCGGGCGCGCTCACCAGGCGCCGAGTCGTCGTCGCGACGGACGCTTTCGTCGAGGTGGTCGTCTGGCGCTTGCCAGTGCCGCTCGCGCCCTCCACGCATCGGTTCAAGTACCGGCTCGCCTGCGTCGTGAAGGGGGAATGCGTGGTGCTGTACGACAACGAGCGCGGGAAGGGCGATCACCGGCATTTCGGCGGGCGCGAGGCCCCGTACCGGTTCATCTCGCCGGAAAGGCTGGTCGCCGATTTCGATTCGGACAGGGAAAGGTGGAACCGTGAGAACCGTCGTTCTTGAGGTGCAATCCGTCCGTGATTCCCTTCGCGAGGCGGCCCGGGCGATGAAATCCGGCCGCGGCGAACGCGAGGCGCGCATCGGGTTCGCGTCGCCGGAACTTCTCTGGCGGGTTTTCACTGCCAAGCGCTGGGAACTGCTGAAGGCCATGACGGGCGCGGGCCCCCTGTCGATTCGCGAGGCGGCGCGCCGCGTCGGGCGCGACGTGAAGGCCGTCCACGGCGACATGAAGGCGCTGCTCGCCGCGGGCGTGGTCGTCCGCACGACGGATGGCGCAGTCGAATTCCCCTTCGATGCCGTGAAGGTCGAGTTCCTGCTGCGCGCCGCCTGAGACGCCGTGGCCTGGAACATCCTGCCGATGCGCTTCCGGCGCATGGCGGAGGGAAATCGCGACGCCGACCCTCCCTTCAGGCAGGGCATCGCGACGTACTCGGCGAAGATGTTGCCTCCCGGGATGATCGAGTCGTGAGTCCAACCGCAGGCGTGGCTTGACGCTGGCGCCGGCGCGAGCGTGGGGTGTGAAAAGCGGCTTGATCCTCATCAAGTGGCCGTGCATTTCGCCTTGACGTCGAGGCTGCGGGGGCGAGCATTATTAACAAGCGCACGTTTCGACCCGATTCCGGCCCGAGACCGGTAATCCAGTAGGAGGATGAAATGCAAGTCATCTTGACGCGGCTCGCGGCGTTGCTGGCCGCGGCATGTTTCTGGGCTGCTGCCAGCGCGCAGGGCCTCGCATTCTCGCCTGCGAATCCGAATGACACGGACTGGATCACGATACGGTTTCTGGGCGGCTCCTCGGTAGGCGCCCCCGACAACCCGCTATGCGCGTACGCGAATGCCGCGTATCGGAAGGTCTCCGTTTCGAACAACGTCCTGAGGATCGAGTTGTTCGACGAG
>Ga0209477_1000608_pt1 | contig 22372 bp, 23 predicted proteins | sample KloWWTupernatant_FD_187180 | JGI IMG/M metagenome (GOLD analysis project Ga0209477, IMG submission 187180) | Active sludge microbial communities from Klosterneuburg, Austria, studying microevolution and ecology of nitrifiers - Klosterneuburg... | ecosystem: Engineered > WWTP > Aerobic digester >... | reverse complement strand
CGGGCGCCAGCAGGCTTTCGAGGACCTGAGCATCGAGTACTGCGTCACCTACGAGGTGTCGCCGCCGTCGTGGGAGCCGATCGGCGAGCGGATCCGCACCGCCGAGCCCGCCGAGCCCGCGCCCGGCGCCGCACCCGTCGAGGCGCCGCGCCCCGAGGCGAGCGCCTTCGCGCTGCGCGGAGACGTGCTCGGACGCATGCAGGCCGAACTCCAGGCGCTGCGCGCGCACGCCGCGAACCGCGGCGACGTCGTCGTCGACTGCCGGGGGCTGCGTCGCATGGAGTTCGTCGCGGCCGGCGACCTGCTCAACGAGATCGTCACCCTGCGTTCGGCCGGCAAGCAGGTGCTGTTCGTCGAGCCGAACTACCTGGTCTATGCGCTGATGCTGGTCATGGGCATTCAGGATCTCGCCGAGATCCGCCGGCGTAAGATCTGAGCCTCGTGTTCCGCCGCGCGCGTCGCGTCGCGCGGGATGTTTCGCCGTCGCGCCCCCCTTGCGCCGGCACCGACCGGCTCCATATGGGATCCCATGGAACAGTTCCACGGCACCACCATCGTCTCGGTGCGTCGCGGTGCGACCGTCGCGCTCGGCGGCGATGGCCAGGTCACCCTCGGCAACGTCGTCATCAAGTCTGGTGCGCGCAAGGTGCGTCGCCTGCACAACGACCAGGTGCTGGCCGGTTTTGCCGGCGGCACCGCCGACGCGTTCACGCTCTTCGAGCGCTTCGAGGCCAAGCTCGACAAGCACTCGGGCCACCTGGTGCGCGCCGCGGTCGAGTTGGCCAAGGACTGGCGCACCGACCGGATGCTGCGCCGCCTCGAGGCGATGCTGGCGGTGGCCGATCGTGACGCATCGCTGGTCATCACCGGCAACGGCGACGTGCTGGAACCCGAGCACGGGCTCATCGCGATCGGCAGCGGCGGACCGTACGCGCAGTCGGCTGCTCTCGCACTGCTCGAGAACACCGAGCTCGATGCGCAGACGATCGTGCGCAAGTCGCTGGCGATCGCCGGCGAGATCTGCATCTACACCAACCAGCAACACACGATCGAGACGCTCGGCTGAGCGCCGCGCGTCTTCGCGACATCCGCCATGACCCAGATGACCCCGGAAGAGATCGTCTCCGAACTCGACAAGCACATCGTCGGGCAGGACGCCGCAAAGCGGGCGGTGGCGATCGCGCTGCGCAACCGCTGGCGCCGCCAGCAGGTGGCCGAGCCGCTGCGCCAGGAGATCACCCCGAAGAACATCCTGATGATCGGGCCGACGGGCGTCGGCAAGACCGAGATCGCGCGCCGGCTGGCGCGGCTCGCGAACGCCCCGTTCATCAAGGTCGAGGCGACGAAGTTCACCGAGGTCGGCTACGTCGGTCGCGACGTCGACACGATCATCCGCGACCTGGCCGAGCTGGCGATCAAGCAGGTGCGCGAGCAGGAGACCCGGCGGGTCGAGCAGCGTGCGCTCGACGCGGCCGAAGACCGCGTGCTCGACGCGTTGCTGCCGCCGCCTCGCAACCCCGGCTTCGGCGGCGCCGAAGCCGGCGAGTCCGCCGATTCGGCCACGCGCCAGAAGTTCCGCAAGAAACTGCGCGAAGGCGAGCTCGACGACAAGGAAATCGAGATCGAGCTGACCGCGCCGATGCCGTCGATGGAGCTGATGGGACCGGCCGGCATGGAGGAGATGACTCAGCAGCTGCAGTCGCTGTTCGCCAACATGCCGGGGCGGCGCAAGGCGCGCAAGCTGCGCATCCGCGACGCGATGAAGCTGCTCGCCGACGAGGAGGCCGCCAAGCTGGTCAACGACGACGAGATCAAGACCAGGGCGCTCGCCGCGGCCGAACAGAACGGCATCGTCTTCATCGACGAGATCGACAAGGTCGCGTCGCGCAGCGACACGCACGGCGCCGACGTTTCGCGGCAGGGCGTGCAGCGCGACCTGCTGCCGCTGATCGAGGGCACCGCGGTCAACACCCGCTACGGCGTGGTGCGAACGGACCACATCCTGTTCATCGCGTCCGGCGCGTTCCACCTGTCGAGGCCGTCGGACCTCATTCCCGAGCTGCAGGGGCGCCTGCCGATCCGCGTCGAACTCGGCTCGCTGTCGGCCGACGACTTCGTGCGCATCCTGGTCGACACCGACGCGAGCCTCACCAAGCAGTACGAGGCGCTGCTCGCGACCGAGGGGGTGCGGCTTGCGTTCACGCCCGACGGCGTGCGGCGGCTGGCCGAGATCGCGTCGTCGGTGAACGAGAAGACCGAGAACATCGGCGCGCGCCGGCTGTCCACCGTGATGGAGAAGCTGCTCGAGGAAGTCTCGTTCGGCGCCGCGCGGCGCAGCGGCGAAACGGTGACGATCGACGCGGCCTTCGTCGACGGACGGCTCGCAAACCTCGCGAAGAGCGAGGACCTGGCGCGCTACATTCTTTAGCGGCCGCGCCCGGGCGGACGCCCCGGGATCGCGAACTTCGGGCTGGCCGGGCACGTTCCGTCGCGGGGTGTGCCGAAGCGCTCCCACCAGGCGCCCCCGAGCGCGTCGGTTGCGACGTGCCGGTACGCGCTGGCCAGCCAATCGTCGACGCGCGCGAAGAACGCCGGATGCGTGCGCCCGAGTCGCTCGCGCGCGAAGCCGTCGACGTAGACCAGATCGGGGCGCACCATCGCGAGTTCGTCCGGCAGCCGGTCCAGTTGCGCCGGCAGCCATCCCATCGGAAAGACGCCCTGCGTCGGCAGCGCTTGTCGCAGGCCGGTCGTCGACACGACGCCTGCGTAGTCGCCGATCGCGTAGATCGCGTTGCAGGGCGTGCGCGCGCTCGCCGCGACGCGCGCCGCGGTCTGCAAGGCAGCGGCCGACTTCGCGGCGCGCGGCCAGTCCGGCGATGCGATGACCTTGCTGGCGAACCAGGCGAGGTGCACGGCGAGGAACGCCGCCACCAGCACGGTGGCTGTGCCGGCCAGGCGTCGCGACGTCGCGTCGCCGTCGGCAGGTCCCGCCAGGCCGAGCGCCGCCAGCAGGCCGATCGGCCAGACGACCATGTCCATGTGGTAGGTCCACCACGAGAACTTCTGCAGCAGGATCATCACGAGCGCGCTGCCCGCCCACGCCAGGCAGCCCGCCAGCAGCAGGCCCGATCGCGTGCGAAGCTGCTTCCTGCCGTACCCGACGGCGAGCAGGACGGCCGGCAGCAGGCCGGCGGTCGTCGCGAGCAGCCATTTCAGCGCGTACCCGAGTATCGCCACGCGCTGTGTCTCGACCTGGCCAACCGCCTGCCGCGGATAGTCGAACGTGGTCCACGCGAACTCGGTCATCGCGCCGCGCGAAGCGAAATGGACGACGACGGGCGCCAGCACGAGCGCCGCTCCTGCGAACATTGCGACCGACGCGCGCACGGAGTCGCCCAACGCCAGCTCGTTGCGTGCGATTCGCCATCCCAGGCCGCAGGCCACGATCGCCGCGGCCACCGGGACGAGGACCAGCTTGAGCACCGCGACCGTCGCCGCGACCGCGCCGATGGCCAGCCAGCGGAGCAGGCGCCACCGGGGCGACGAGGGTTCGATCATGCACAGCAGTAGTATCGTGCCGAGCGGAAGGCCGGTCAGGACCTCGATCTGCGCGGCGTGCAGCGCATCGGTCCGCAGCGACAGAAGGCCGACGGTCAACGCGGGGGCCCACAGCCACGCCGCCGCCGCCGGGCGCGCCAGGCGCAACAACGCGGCCGCGACGGCACCGGTTGCGCCCAGCCAGAGGGCATAGCCGATGCGTATGGCGTGCCAGCCCTCCCCGAAGGCGAGATTGGCCAGCGCATAGAGCCAGAAGATGCCCGGCTGCTTGTTGTCCCACACGTCGACATAGAGGACGCCGCCGGCGCGCAGCGCGGCTGCGTAGTCGAGGAACAGCGCCTGGTCCGAGCCGAATGCGATGCCGCGGTTCGCGAGGAGCGCAACCGCGAAGCAAAGCATCGCGACCATCGCGAGGTCCGGGCCGGATCGTCGCCCGGTTTGGTCGTCGATGCGTTGGCTCGCGGATCGTGGCGCAGGTCGATGGTCCGTCGCGGGCGGGCCGTCAACGCGCACGGCGTCCCCAGGTGTAGAAGGAAGTCACCGCGTAGTTCCAGACCGCTCCGACCACGACGCCCGCGAGGGCCGACGGAATCCAGCCCTGGGCGTGCTCGAACAGGTAGCCGGCGACGCCCACGTTGGCGACCGCGCCGACGCTGCAGCCGAGCACGAAGCTGGCGAGCCCGGGTAGCAGCGCGCGTCCCCGCAGACGCGAGCCGCGGTACGTCAGGCTGTTGTTCACGAAGAAGTTGAACACCATCGCCACCGCCGTGGCAGCGGCCTGCGCCGGCACGAAGTGCAGCGTGCCCGAACCGTACAGCGACGCCAGCACCGCCAGGTGCACGAGCACGCCGAGGCTGCCGATGAGCGCAAACGAGAGGAACCGTACCGGGATCCAGCGCCCGACCAGCTTGTCGGCCAGCAGCAGCAGGTATTCCCACGCGACCAGCGCGTCGAGCTTGCTCTCGCCGGAGAAACGATCGCGGAACTCGTACGGGATCTCGACGAACCGCAGCGGCTTCGGGCTCGACGCGAAGAGGTCGACGAGGATCTTGAAGCCGATCGACGACAGGCCGCGCACCGACGCCATGAAGGCCTCGCGACGGATCATGAAGAACCCGCTCATCGGATCCTTCAGTTGCGGCGGCACCACGAGGTGCCCCAGGCGCGTCGCGAACCGGCTGAACGCGAGTCGCCTGCCGTCCCACTGCCCGGTGCTTCCCCCGGCGGCGTAGCGGCTGCCGACGGCGACGTCGAATGCGCCGCACAGCAGCGCGCTGCGCATGTCGGGAAGGATCGATTCGTCGTGCTGCAAGTCGGCGTCCATGATCGCCACCAGCGGGGCGCTGGTCGAAAGCACGCCCTCGACGCACGCCGACGACAGGCCGCGTCGCCCGAGCCGGTGGACGATCCGGACGCGAGGATCGGTGCGCGCCAGTTCGCGGACGGCCTCGGCGGTGGCATCGGACGAGTCGTCGTCGACGAAGACCGCTTCCCAGGCGATGCCGTCGAGCGCCCGGTACAGCCTGCGAACCAGTTCCGCGACGTTCCCCCGCTCGTTGAATGTCGGAACGACGATCGACAGTTCGGGGGCCTGCACGGCCACCGTCGCCGGCGGCACCCGCAAGGCGCGGTCGTGGGCACGCCGGCCGGCCGCGGCATCGGCTCGGACGTCGGACAGGTCGGACATTGCATGGGCCTCCAGGGATCCGAGGCATCGGCGACGTGCTCCGGCGGGACGGCTTCAGCCGCGCGCCGGCCGCGAGCCGGCGCTTTCGCCTGGACCCGTCGGCATTATGGCTGCCATCGCGACGGGTCGAGGTGACCTCCGTCACGTCCTCGCGCGGCGATTCTCAGCCCCGGCGGGAATACAGGTATTCGAGCGCACACAGCCGGACTTCGGTCCGCGACAGCATCCAGCCGTCCAGCGACACGGTCGCCTGCTCGGCGAAATCCCGGCGAATCCGCGCGCTCGCTCGCGCAACGACGTCGGCCGCTGGCGCTGCGTGCGGGCCTTCGTCTCCGGCAGTCAGCGCGGACCGCAGCACGGTCTCCAGGTGGCCCACGTCTGCCTCGTGCCCGAAGTCGCGCAGGTATGCGGCGCCGATCCGGGCACGGGCGTCGGCGTCGGTGCCGTGACCGGTGCCGAGGAACTCGCAGAGGCTTCGCACCACGCGGTCGCGTTCCAGCCATGCCACGCCGCCGGCAATACCGGCTGCCCCGAGCGCGCCGCGAATCAGGCGCCTGCGCGGCTTGCGGTCCGGGTGGTCCATCGCGGCCGTCCTACAGCGCGTCCCGAGCGGACAGTCGCTTGAGATGATCGGCCAGCCGGATCGACAGCGCAACGATCGTCAGCGTGGGATTGGGCCAGCCGCCCGTCGGAAAGACCGACGAGCCGGCCACGAACAGGTTCGCGACGCCGTGCACCCGTGCGTCTCGGTCGACGACGCCCTGCCGCGGATCGTCGTGCATGCGCGTGGTTCCGATGTGGTGATAGCCGGTATGGGCGCCGTCGAGCGGGTGCTCCTCCTGCTCCGGGATCCGGATCTGCATTCGACCGTAACCGCTGCGGCCGACCTCGCGGGCCAGGATCCGCTGCGCCTCGATCAGGCCCTGTTTGTCGTGCGAAGAGATTCGCCAGCGGATCTTCGACAGCGGCTGGCCGAGCGCGTCGCGCTGCTTCGAGAGCATGATCCGGCTTTCGGGGTTCGGCAGCTGCTCCGGATAGTTGTCGAGCGCGTAGTAATCGGGCGCCGGCTCCGCACGGCAGATCATCCGGTTGGCCGCCGCCAGCGGACGGGTGGCGAGCACGCGAATGCTCTCGGCGTCGAGCGCCTCCCTTCCTGCCATCGCGCGCCTCACCTGCGAACCGGCGTCGACCACGAACGAGCCGATCGCCAGCTCCGACCTGAACATCGGCAGCTGCATCTCGATCGAGAGGCGGTCCGGCAGCGCGACGTGGAAGCCGACCGACGCGCGTTCCTCGTATCGGAACCGGTCGACGTAGGCGCGCAGGAATCGCGCATTGCCGGCGGGAACGATCCGGCTGGCGCGAAACCACAGGTGGCCCTGGAAGAACCGTCCGACCAGGTCGTGCTGGTTGCCGAGGCCGTGCGGCTGCTCGCGATCGCTGGCAAGCAGGATGCGGGCGTTGTCGATGCCGCCGGACGCCAGCACGAACCGCCGGGCCGCGACGCCGAACGCGTTTCCCGCAAGCGTCCGCACCGTGACGTCGCCGACCGAACTGCGGCCGGCGCCGAGGTTGACCGACGTGACGTTGGCGAACAGCATCACCCGGACGTTGGCTGCGTCGTTGAGCAGCTGGCCGAACTCGGCACCGAAGCGCATCGGGTTGTAACGCGACACGGTCGACTGGACGACCGCCGGATCGAACGGGAATAGCGTCACGCCGAGCTTTCGGGCCAGCATTGCCGCGTCGTAGTCGAACGCGCCGATCTGCAGCAACTCGTGCGCGCGCCGGTAGTAAGGGACGAGTTCGTCGTGGCCGAACGGCCAGCCGCTGTAGGCGATGCCCGGCCGCTTCTCGAAGTCGCCGGGCTGCAGCGGGACGCAGTGCCCGCCCCACAGGTGCGTGGAGCCTCCGAAACGGCGCATCCGTCCCGACAGCGGGTCGTCGAGCGCTCGCCCGTCGATCTCGGCGGTGCCGAGCGCCTGCACGCGCGGCTCGAAGTCGAGTCCGCCGCTCTCGAGCAGGACGACGGATTCCCGGCGTCCCGCGAACTCGCGGGCGATCGTGATGCCGGCGGCGCCGGCGCCCACGATGCAGACGTCGGCCGAGACCCTGTGGCCGTCGGGAACGTTTCTGCTGTCGACGAAGGCGTTCAGCGCCATACATGCCGCCCCGCGCCTCGACCGGCGTCGCTCACCTCAGCCCTGGTTGCCGAACAGCATCACCGCCGAGGCCGTGTTCGAGATCGGGATGTGGTAGTTCGAGTGCAGCTTGCTGACCTTGCCGGTCAGTGCGCCGCGCGCCACCAGCCACATCAGCACTTCGACGCCCTGCGTGCCGGCGAGTTCGACCAGGTCGAGCGTCGAGTACTGCGTCGCCCACCCGGGATCGTCGACCAGGCTGTCCATGAACTTCTGGTCGAAGGCCTTGTTGATGAAGCCGGCTCGCGTGCCGTCGAGCTGGTGCGACAGCCCGCCGGTGCCGATCACGACGACGCGTTCCTCGGTGTCCCACGACTCGATCGCCCGGCCGATCGCCTCGCCGAGCCGGTAGCAGCGCGAGGCCGACGGCAGCGGCGCCTGCACCGTGTTGACGCAGACCGGGATCGTGCGCACCGGCCAGCGCTGCTCGGGCCACAGCAGCGCCATCGGAATCGTGAAGGCGTGGTCGACCAGCATCTCCTGGCAGGTGACGATGTCGAATTCGTCGGCGACCAGCGACTCGATGATGTGCCACGACAGCGCGGGGTCGCCCTTGAAGGGCGGGACCGTGGGAATGCCCCAGCCTTCGTCGGCGTTGCGGTATTCGGGGGCCGCGCCGACCGCGAAGGTCGGCATCTTGTCGAGGAAGAAGTTGAGCCCGTGGTCGTTGTAGACCAGCACGGCGATGTCGGGCCTGACCTCGGCCAGCCAGCTGCGCACCGGCGGGAAGCCATCGAAGAAAGGCTTCCAGTACGGGTCGTCCTGCAGCTTGCGGTCGATGGCGCGTCCGATCGCCGGCACGTGCGAAGTGGTGATGGCTCCGACGATCGTCGCCATGGCGTCAGTTCCTCGCGGCGGCTGCCAGCCTGGCCTTGAACGCGTCCTTGGTCATGCCGGTTTGCTGTGCCCCGATGTCCTGCACGTCGAGACCGAAGATGCCCGCGAATTTCGCCAGATAGTAGACGTTGCCGCCAGCCTCGATCAGCTCGAGGACGTTGCGGTTGCGGACTGCCTCGCGCTGCTGCGGGCTCAGGCCGTACTTCCCGCAGTAGGCGTCCTCGTCGCGCAGGAACTCGGCGCGGTTGGCTGCGTCGTTGAACGAGAAGCACATCCGGTTCAGTGCGTAGCCCTTTCGCGCCTGCTCGCCATCGAAGACGGTCGTGCCGGGTATACGGCGTTTCTCGGCGTTCATCGCGGACTCCTTTCGCTGCCTCTCGCCCGCAAGGCTAACCCGGACGGCCGGCGGCCCGGTTTGCCGCGGATCAAGTCACTGCGGCTCGATGCGCGCGGCGACGATCACCTCCCGCCAGCGACGGATCTCGCGGTCCAGCAGGGCGCCGAGTTCGGCCGGCGAGCCGGCCTGCGGCCGCACCCCCATCTCCAGCAATCGCTGCAGCACCGCGGGGGTCGAGAGCGCGTCGCGAATCGCGGCATTCAGCCGCTCGACGATGGCAGACGGCGTGGCGACGGGCACCGCCAGCGCGTTCCACGACGCCACGTCGTAGTCCGCGACACCGGCTTCCTGCACCGTCGGCGTCGTCGGCAGCACCCGGTTGCGGCGCGCCGCCGTGGTCGCCAGCGGCCGCACGGCGCCGCCGGCGATCTGCGGCAGCGTCGGCCCGAGTATCTCGATGGCCAGGTCGATTTCCCCGCCGCGCAGCGCGGTCAGCACCGCGGGTGTCGCCCGGTACGGAACGACCACTGCGTCGATGCCGGCGCGAGTGCGGAAGAGCTCGGCGGCGAGGTGCTGCGTCGAGCCGATCGCGATCGTCCCGATCGTCAGCTTGCCCGGATTCGCGCGCGCCCAGGCCAGCAGCTCGGGCAGCGCGCGGAAGCGCGAAGACGCGTCGACGCACATCACCAGGTCGAAGAAGCCCAGCGTGCCGACGGGTGCGAGGTCGCGGACGACGTCGAACGGCAGCTTGCGGAACAGGCTTGCGCTGATCGCGTTGGCGTTGCTCATGACCAGCGCGGTGTAGCCGTCCGGCGCCGCATTGACCACCGCGGTGGTCGCGACGATGCCGCCGGCGCTCGGGCGGTTGTCGACCGCGACGGCGTGTCCCAGCGATGCGCCCATCGCCCGGGCGACGACGCGCGCCGTGAGGTCGGCGATGCCGCCGGGCGCGAACGGGACCACCAGCGTGATCGCGCGGTCCGGAAAGGCGCGCTGCGCGAGCGCTCGCGGCGATACGACGGCCGCCGCCGTCGCCAGCAGCACGGCGCGACGGCCGTCGAGCCGCGGCGCGGCACGCTTCACCGATCCGTCGGCCCGGCGCCGGGCGCCGCTCACGCGCTCGCCGCCAGCTGCTGCTCGAGCCGGTGCAGCGTCCGGTAGCACGGCAGCACCTTCGCGACGCTGGCGTTCGGTTCGCGGCCGTCGCGAATCGCCGAGAAGAACTCGCGGTCCTGCAGCTCGATGCCGTTCATCGACACGTCGACCTTCGAGACGTCGATCTGCTGCTCCTTGCCGTCGAACAGGTCGTCGTAGCGCGCGATGAACGTGCCCTTGTCGCAGATGTAGCGGAAGAAGGTGCCCAGCGGCCCCTCGTTGTTGAACGACAGGCTGAGCGTGCAGATCGCTCCGGTGCTCGCCTTGAGCTGGATCGACATGTCCATCGCGATGCCCAGCACCGGGTGGATCGGGCCCTGCAGCGCGTTGGCGGCGACGATCTCGCCGCCGGCCTGGTACGCGAACAGGTCGACCGTGTGCGCCGCGTGGTGCCACAGCAGGTGGTCGGTCCAGCTGCGCGGCTGGCCGAGCGCGTTCATGTTGGTGCGGCGGAAGAAGTAGGTCTGCACGTCCATCTGCTGGATGGCGAGTTCGCCGGCGGCGATCTTCCCGTGCAGGTACTGGTGGCTCGGGTTGAAGCGGCGCGTGTGGCCGCACATCGCGACCAGCCCGGTCTGCGCCTGCAGCGCAACCACCGCCTCGGCGTCCTTCAGGCTGTCGGCAAGCGGAATCTCGACCTGCACGTGCTTGCCGGCCTTCAGGCAGGCGATTGCCTGCGACGCGTGCATCTGCGTCGGCGTGCACAGGATCACCGCGTCGACCTCCTTCAGTGCAAGGCTCGCGCCGAGATCGGTCGTCACGTGGCCGATGTCGAACTTCTTCGCCACCTCGCGGGTCTTGTCGAGCTCGCGCCCGACCAGCGAAACCACTTCGACGCCGTCGATGTTGCGGATGCCCTCGATGTGCTTGACGCCGAACGCGCCCGCGCCGGCCAGTGCAACCCTGATCGTCTTCATGGAGACTCCGTGTCCGTTCGCGCCGAAGGTCTCAGCGCTGGTTCTCGAGGATCAGGTGCCCGACCGCCGTGTTCGACGCGGGCACGTGGTAGAAGCGATGCACGACCTTCGGCGGCTTGCCTCCCGCGACGTCGGCCATCGCGCCGCGCGCGATCAGCCACATGACCAGTTCGATGCCCTCGGAGCCGGCCTCGCGCACGTAGTCGATGTGCGGCACCGTCGACAACCCTGCCGGATCGGCGATCAGCCGGTCGAGGAAGGCAGTGTCGAAATCGCGGTTGATCAGCCCCGCGCGCGGGCCCTGCAGCTGGTGGCTCATGCCGCCGGTGCCCCAGACCTGCACCTTCAGCGGCTCGTCGTACGACTCGATCGCGCGGCGGATCGCCTGGCCGAGCTGGAAGCAGCGCCGCCCGGAAGGCACCGGGTACTGGACCACGTTGACCGCGAACGGGATCACCGGGCACGGCCAGGCCTCGGTCTTGCCGCACATCAGCGACAGCGGCACGGTGAGCCCGTGGTCGACGTCCATGCGGTTGACGATCGTCAGGTCGAAATCGTCCTGGATCACCGAGTGCGCGATGTGCGACGCGAGCTCGGGGTGCCCGATCACCTTCGGCACCGGCCGCGGGCCCCAGCCCTCGTCGGCCGGCGAGAACTCGGCCGCGGTGCCGATCGCGAAGGTCGGGATGATCTCCAGGCTGAACGCGTTCGCGTGGTCGTTGTAGACGAGGAAGATCACGTCGGGCGTGTTCGACTTCAGCCACTGCTTCGAGAACTCGTAGCCGCCGAAGACGCTCTGCCAGTACGGCTCGTGCGTCTTGCCGAGGTCGAGCGCCGCGCCGATCGCCGGCACGTGCGAGGTGTAGACGCTTGCGGTGATCGACGCCATCACTGCTTCTCCCCGATGTAGCGGTTGCCCTCGATCGACCGGCCGCCGCTCACCATCATGTCGCGGTACTCCGCCTCGCTCATGCCGGTCATGCTTCCCGCCATCTGCTGGAAGCTCTTGCCGTCGGTCGCGCCGATCTTGGCGAGGAAGTAGATGTTGCCGCCGAGCGCGATGCAGCGATTCAGGTCGCGCGCCAGCACGGCCTGCTTCTGCGCCTCGGTCATCGGCCACTCGTCGAGGTAGGCGCGCTCGTTCGCCTTGAAGCGCGCGCGGTTCTCCGCCTTCATCAGCGACATGCAGAACTGGTTCAGGTGGTAGCCCATGCGCGACTGCTCCGCGTCGAAGATGGTCGTGCCGGGGATGTCCTTGTACGGTTTCGCTAGTGCCATGGCTCTCAACTCCTCGGTTGCTGCACCGCGCGTCGGGGCGTCTGCGCGCCGCGACGTGCGGAAGGTTTGCGCGTGCGAAGGCGCAGGCCAAGGGCGGGGCAGGGGCTCGGGCCAGAGACCGGCCTGTCTGCCTCGGGTGCGCCTGGTGCTTGCCCCCGCTTCGCGGGGGTGCCCTGCGATGCTCGGAGCGCCGGCCCCGCGGCGAAACTCGCTACGCTCGCTGCGCGAGCTCCGCTCGGACAGTCGCCGCGAGTCAGAAGTACGAAGCGCGCTGCGCGCGCGGGCCGGCGCTCCTGCGCTTCTCGGCTGCGCACGAGGCGCGCCCGAGGCAGACAGGCCGGTCTCTGGCCCGAGCCCCTGCCCCGCCCTTGGCCTGCACCTTCGCAGTCACCGTCGTCGTGCTCGAGAGCAACGGCCCCGTCTTCGGTCCGAACACCATCGACGTTGCATGAGCGGCATTCGGCAGCGGGCCGGGGCGCGGCGCAGTGCGCGGGGCGTGCGTGCCGCGGGGCGATGTTGGCGGCGCCGAGCAGCGCAGCCTCGGGGTCGGCGCGCGAAGCGCGCTTCGTACTTCTGACTCGCGGCGATTGTTTGAGCGGAGCTCGCGTAGCGAGCGCAGCGAGTTTCGCCGCGCGACCCCGAGGCGAGCCGCGGAGGGAAGTCGGTGCGGAGCACCGACCGCCGTCGTCATCGCCCCGCGGCACGCACGCCCCGCGCACTGCGCCGCGCCCCGGCCCGCTGCCGAATGCCGCGACGCGCCAACACCGGAAGGCGTTGCCGACAAAGGAAAGACGAGCGTGCATCTCAACGGCCGCCAGCGTCGCGGTCCGCGGCCTGCTCCGGCCAGTACAGCCGCATCGGGTTCTCCACCAGCAGCTTGCGCTGCAGTTCGGCGGTCGGCGCGACGTGCGGGATGAAGTCGACCAGCAGGCCGTCGTCCGGCATGTGTTCCTTCAGGTTCGGGTGCGGCCAGTCGGTGCCCCACAGCACGCGGTCGGGGAACGTCTCGACGATGCGCCGCGCGAACGGCACCACGTCGCGATACGCGTTGCTTTCGCCGTCGAGCGCCGGCGGCCCGGAGACGCTCAGCCGCTCCGGGCAGCTGACCTTCGACCAGACGTTGCCGTGCTCGCGCATCAGCTTCACGAACAGTTCGAATTCGGGGCCGTCGACGGGCTCGCGAACGTCGGGCCGGCCCATGTGGTCGACCACGACGGTGGTCGGCAGCGCGGTGAAGAAGTCCCACAGCTCGGGCAGGTCCCGGGCCTCGAAGTAGACCACGACGTGCCAGCCCAGCGGCGCGATGCGCGCGGCGATCTCCATCAGCTCGTCCTTCGGCGTGAAGTCGACCAGGCGCTTGACGAAATTGAAGCGCACGCCGCGCACGCCGGCCTCGTGCATCGCGCGCAGCTCATCGTCGGCGACGCTGCGCCGCACCGTCGCCACGCCGCGCGCGCGTCCGTCCGAATGCACCAGTGCGTCGACCAGCGCGCGGTTGTCGCTGCCGTGGCAGGTCGCCTGCACGACCACGTTGCGCGCGAAGCCGAGGTGGTCGCGCAGCGCGAACAACTGGTCCTTCGACGCGTCGCACGGCGTGTACTTGCGCTCGGGCGCATACGGGAACAGGGCGCCGGGGCCGAACACGTGGCAGTGCGCGTCGACTGCGCCCGACGGCACGCGGAAACGCGGCTTCGACGGGTTCGGGTGAAAGGGCAGCCAGCCCGGCGTCATCTGGAATTGCATCTTCGTCCCTTGCTGCTCGTCGGAGCGCGCACTCAGCGCCCTTTGCCGGCGCGGGCAGGTTTCACCGCGGCGAGGATCCTGTCGGCCTCGACGCGCCAGTCGCCGCGCCGTCCGGCCTTGTGGCCGAAAACCCCGGCGTCGGCCAGGTCGGCCATCCATGCCTGGCGATCGACGGTGCCGGCGGCCGACCAGGGCTCGAGCCCGGCCTCGCGCACGGTCTGCGCGACTTCGCGCATCTCCTCGGCGCGACGCCGGCCGTGCTCGATCACGCGCTGGAAGAAGTAGCTGCCCTGCTTCTCCCAGTCGATGCCGGGGAAGGTCTCGGCCAGCGAGGCCAGCACTGCGTCCTCCACGCCCCAGGCGCGCGCCGCGGTGAAGCTCTCGATCACCATTGCCTCGAGGCCCTTGATCATCACGCTGCGGCACATCTTGGTGGCCGACGCGATGCCGAGCCGGTCGGAGACCACTTTCGCGTCGAAGCCGAGCGCATTGGCCAGCGGCTCGAGCGCGGCGGCGTGCGGGCCGCCGAGCAGCAGCGGCACGCGGATCCGGTACGGCGGGATCGAGGTCATCACCGCGCCCTCGACGTAGCGTCCGCCGGCGCCGTCGATCAGTGCCGCGGCGCGCTGCTTCGCGCCCGGCGACGCGGAGTTGAAATCGAGGAACCATGCGCCGCTGCGCAGCGACGGCGCGCAGGCGTCGGCCACTGGCACCGCCTGGCTCGCGGTGACCGCCGACACGATGAAGTCGGCGTTGGCGGCGAGCTCCGCATGGGAGCCGGCGAGCGTCACGCCGTGAGCTCCGGCGTGCTCGCGCAGCGCGGCGTCGCCGGCGGTGCCGAGCTTGACGTCGTAGGCGACGATCTGCGCGATGCCCCGCATGCGCAAGTCCTCGGCGAGGATGCGGCCCACCTCGCCGTAGCCGGCGAGGCCGATGCGCCACTGGAGGGGATCTGACGGAATGCCCATGGTGTCGGTGATCCGGCGCTTCAGTCGATGTACTTCAGTCCGGCCTTCTCGAGGGCGTCGCGCATCTTGTACATGTCGAGTCCGAGCGTGCCCGCGGCAAGCCTGGCGCGCTTCTCGGCCTCGTTCGCCTCGCGCGCCTCGGCGGCGTCGGCGGTTTGCTGCGCCACCGCGGCGGGAACCACGACGACGCCGTCGTCGTCGGCGACGACGACGTCGCCGGGGTTGACCACTGCGCCGGCGCAGACGACCGGCACGTTGACCGAGCCGAGCGTCGCCTTGATCGTGCCCTTGGCGCTGATCGCGCGCGAGAACACCGGGAACTGCATCGCGGTGAGGTCCTTGACGTCGCGCACGCCGCCGTCGATCACCAGGCCGCGCGCCCCGCGCGCGCGGAACGAGGTTGCCAGCAGGTCGCCGAAGAAACCATCCTCGCTGTCGGCGCTGCAGGCCGCTACGACGACGTCGCCGTCGCGAAGCTGTTCGGCCGCGACGTGCATCATCCAGTTGTCGCCCGGGTGGAGCAGCACCGTAACTGCCGTGCCGCACAGGTGCGCGCCGGTGTAGATCGGGCGCATGTAGGGCTTCATCAGGCCGGAGCGGCCCATCGCTTCGTGGATCGTCGCGACGCCGAAGCGCGCCAGTTTCTCGACGGCGGCAGCGTCGGCGCGCTGGATGTTGCGCTTGACGATGCCGAGGTTGTACATGGACATGGCGTATGGCTCCCTGGTGTCAGCGACCGCGGGCCTTCAGCGCGCGGTCGAGGCGCGGGTAGACGCGCCGCGCGTTGCCTTCGTAGACCTTGTGGCGGTCCCCGGCGCTCAGCGACGAGGCCTCGATGTAGCGCTTCGTGTCGTCGTAGTAGTGACCGGTTTCCGGGTCGATCCCGCGCACCGCACCGATCATCTCGCTCGCGAACAGGATGTTGTCGATCGGGATCACCTTCGCCAGCAGGTCGATGCCCGGCTGGTGGTAGACGCAGGTGTCGAAGAACACGTTGTCGAGCAGGTGATCCTTCAGCAGCGGCTTCTTCAGCTCCTGCGCCAGTCCCCGGAACCTCCCCCAGTGGTAGGGCACCGCGCCGCCGCCGTGCGGGATCACGAACTTCAGCGTCGGGAAGTCGCGGAACAGGTCCGAGGTCAGGCACTGCATGAACGCGGTCGTGTCGGCGTTCAGGTAGTGCGCGCCGGTGGTGTGGAAGCACGCGTTGCAGCTGGTGCTCACGTGGATCATCGCCGGGATCTCGAGCTCGACCATCTTCTCGTAGATCGGGTACCAGTGGCGGTCGGACAGCGGCGGCGAAGTCCAGTGCCCGCCCGACGGATCGGGATTCAGGTTGATCGCGACGAAGCCGTAGTCGTTCACGCAACGCTCGAGCTCGGGGATGCAGGTCTTCGGGTCCACGCCGGGCGACTGCGGCAGCATGGCCGCGCCGATGAAGTGGTCGGGGAACAGCCGGCTCACGCGGCAGCACAGCTCGTTGCAGATCGCCGCCCAGGTCGCGCTGGTCTGGAAGTCGCCGATGTGGTGCGCCATGAAACTCGCGCGCGGCGAGAAGACGGTGAGGTCGCTGCCGCGCTCCTTCATCTTCGCGAGCTGGTTCGTTTCGATCGACTCGCGCAGCTGGTCGTCGGAGATCTTCAGCTCGGACGGTTTCGGCGCGACCGACGGATCCTTCAGGCCGGCGATCTGGCGGTTGCGCCAGTCTTCCAGCGCCTTCGGCGCCGTGGTGTAGTGGCCGTGAATGTCGATGATCATCGCTGCCTTCCTTTCCAGACCGAATCGGGAACCATGGCTTCGCCGCGCATGATGAGGCGCGCAGTGCGCAGCAGCGCCGCGCGGACGACGCTCTGCGGGTCGACCGGATCGACCTCGAGCTCGACGCTGAACTCGCCGGTGGGGTGCTCGACCGAGACCGTCTTCACCAGCCCGCGCGGCACGCTCGCGATGCCCTGCGTGACCGAGCCGTCGAGCACGCAGGCCGTGCCGACCGTGACTGCCGCCAGCACGCCGATCGCATCGTGGCAGACGTGCGGAATGAAGCAGCGCGTCGACAGGCTCCCGCCGGTGCGCGGCGGCGCGACCAGGCACATCTTCGGATAGGACTTCTTCGTCACGTCGCCCAGCCCCATCAGCTGGCCGGCGGCCAGCCGCAAGGCCTCGACGCGAGTCTTCAACCCGGTGTCGGCGTTGAGGTCGGCGACCGACTCGTATCCGGTGCGGCCCACGTCGGCGGCCCGGAACAGCACCATCGGCATGCCGTTGTCGATGCAGGTGGCCTGGATGCGGCCGACACCGGGCACGTCGATCTCGTCGAGCACGCGGCCGGTCGGCAGCAGGCCCGAGCAGACCGATCCGGCGGTGTCGAGGAAGTTGATCGTGATCGGCGACGAGGTGCCGGGAACGCCGTCGATGCGCGCGTCGCCCGAGTACTCGACGCGGCGACCGGCCGCAGTCATCGGGGTCTGCACGGTGATGTCGCACTGCATGTCGGTGTTCAGCGTGAGCACGCGAAGCGTCGTCGTGTCGCCCCGAGGGGCGGCCAGGCCGGTCTCGAGCGCGAAGGGAACGACCGCCGCGAGCATGTTGCCGCAGTTCGGCGTGGTGTCGACCGTGTCCTTGTCGGGCTGCAGCTGAGCGAACAGGAAATCGAGGTCGACGCCGGCGACCTGGCTGCGCCGGACGATGCCGACCTTGCTGGTGAGCGGATGCGCGCCGCCGAGGCCGTCGATCTGTCGCTTGTCCGGCGAGCCCATGACGGCGAGCAGCACGCGGTCGCGCGTCGCGACGTCGGCGGGCAGGTCGGCCTCGTCGAAGAAGGGCCCGCGCGACGTGCCGCCGCGCATGAACAGGCAGGGGATGGCAGTCTGCATGGATCGGTCTCGGGCCGGTCGGGAACCGGGATTCTCGCACGCGGGCTTGCGCGTCTCCGCTGGGCCGGCCGATATCAGCCGTGCCGGATCGGCATGAGCAGGCAGGCGGGCGGCAGCCCATCCGGAAGCGGCGCCGGTGGCGGCGGCTCGCCGCACCCGCAGCGGCCGCAGGCCATGCCGCGGGCGAAGCGCGCACCATAGCGCGGGCAGGCGTCGGCCTGCCCCCCACGAAAGGCGCGTCGCGGTCGGGGAGCATGGCCGATTCCAGCCAGCCGATGGCGCCGGCCGCCGACGTGTCAGCGACAGCGCGCCTGTGCGTCGACCTTCATGTGTCGGCGCAGCCATTGCCGCTCGCGCTGCGCGGCGTGTCGCGCGGCGACCTTCTCTTCGGGGCTCTGGTCGGGCCGGAAGTCGAACGCGCGGCGCGCCATCGGGTACATCTGCAGCTCGACCGGGACGCCGCGCTCCCACAGCGTGTAGAACGCGCGGCCGTTGACGAAGCGGCGCAGTTCGAAGTCCGCGTCGCCGATCAGCATCAGCATCGGGGCGACGATGGCGCGCACCTCGGGCGCGGTCGAGAACAGCTGCTGCGGCTCGGCCGCGTTCGGGTCCTGGAAATGCCCGTAGTACGACACGATCGCGGCGACGTCGGCGGGGCGCTTCGCGGCGAGCCGGATCGCGAAGTACGGGCCGCGCGACTTGGCGACGATGCCGACCGGGCCCTTGCACGCGTCGGAGCGGGCAAGCAGTGCGTCCAGGCCCGCTTCGACGTCGGCTTCGGTTTCAGGGTAGTGGCGGTCGGGCCAGCGCTCGAGCATGTTGCCGCTCAGCCAGTCCGGGGCCAGGACCAGGAATCCGTCGCGGGCCAGTGCGCGCATGTGCTCGCGGTCGACGTCCTCGAAGCCCCGTTTGGCGTGGATGTACAGCACCGCCGGCCACGGCCCCGTCCCGGCGGGCCGCGCGATCTCGATCGGTACGTCGACGTCGCCGTGCCGGACGCTGCGTTTGTCGAGCGCCTGGGCGGCCGACGCCAGCGGTGCGAGCAGGCAGAGCGTGAACAGCCATCGGTGCATCGTCGGTCTCCCCGTGGTCGTGCCGATCACAACACGAACGCGCGGTCGGGTAAAGCCGCAGGCGTGCGCCCGGGCTGGCAGGCCCGCCGCAGCGCTCGGTTAGAATTCCTCGTCGACTCCATCCCCTGGCTCGAGGAGCAGCATGAGCGCCGAGCAGCAGCCCGCCGGTTCCGCGGCGCGTCCGTCCGAAACGTCGCCGGCGCAGTCGGTGACGCCGTCGCTGAAGGCGGCGATCCTCGCCGAGGCGATGCCCTACATTCGCCGCTTCCACGGCAAGATCGTCGTGGTGAAGTACGGCGGCAACGCGATGACCGACGAGAAGCTCAAGCAGAGCTTCGCGCGCGACGTGGTGCTGCTGAAACTGGTGGGACTCAACCCGGTCGTCGTGCACGGCGGCGGCCCGCAGATCGAGCAGCTGCTCGCGCGGGTCGGCAAGAAGGGCGAGTTCGTTCAGGGTATGCGCGTGACCGACGCCGAGACGATGGACATCGTCGAGATGGTGCTCGCCGGCCAGGTCAACAAGGAGATCGTCGAGCTGATCAACCACGCCGGCGGACGCGCCGTCGGCCTGACCGGCCAGGACGGCGGGCTGATCCGCGCGCGGCGCATGAAGATCGCGTCGAAGGACCGGCCCGAGGAAGAAATCGACATCGGCCAGGTCGGCGAGATCGAGAAGATCGACCCCGGCATCATCCAGACGCTGACCGCCAACGGCTTCATCCCGGTGATCGCGCCGATCGGCTCGGGGGAAGAGGGCGAGACCTACAACATCAACGCCGACGTGGTGGCGGGCAAGGTCGCCGAGGTGCTCAAGGCCGAGAAGCTGGTGCTGCTCACCAACACGCCGGGCGTGCTCGACAAGAGCGGCAAGCTGCTCACCGGGCTCAGTGCGCGGCAGATCGACGACCTGTTCGCCGACGGAACGATCTCGGGCGGCATGCTGCCGAAGATCTCGTCGGCGCTCGACGCGGCGAAGGCCGGCGTGAACTCGGTGCACATCGTCGACGGTCGCGTCGACCACTGCCTGCTGCTCGAAATCATGACCGACCACGGCGTCGGCACGATGATCCGCAGCCACTGACCTCCCCCCCATCACTCCTCGCAGCCAGACGCGCGTCATGAGGCCGCCCCGCGCTGCGCCTGCGCCTGCGCCTGCGCCGGTAGCGGTAGCGCGCCTGCGCTCGCCGGGCCGGCGCCCCGCTTGCGTTCGCGCGGCGCCGTGCAAGCCGAGCGCTACCGAAAGCAAATCGGCGGGACCCGCTCGCCCGCGCGAAGCGCGTGCGAGGCGGGTGCCGATTTGCGAGGTCGGCGAGGGAAGCCCCGCGAAGCGGGGCCGCAGCACCGCGCCGCGCGAACGCAAGCGGGGCGCCGGCCCGGCGAGCGCAGGCGCGCTACCGCTACCGGCGCAGGCGCAGGCGCAGCGCGGGGCGGCCTCATGACGCGCGTCTGGCTGCTCGACCTCGACAATACGCTGCACGACGCGATGCCGGTCGTGTTCCCGCGCATCAACCGGGCGATGACCGAGTACATCGCGCGCGAGCTGGCGCTCGAGCACGAGGACGCGAACGCGCTGCGGATGCAGTACTGGCGCCGCTACGGCGCGACGCTGCTCGGGATGATCAGGCACCACGGCACCGATCCGCACCACTTCCTGCGCGAGACGCATCCGTTTCCGGACCTGCACCTGATCATCAGGCGTGACCCGCGCCTGGCTCACGCGCTGCGACGACTGCCGGGGAGGCGCATCGTCGTGACGAACGCGCCGCTTCACTACGCGTCGCGCGTGGTGCGGGCGCTCGGCATCTGGGCGCACATCGAGTCGATCGTGTCGATCGAGTCGATGTCGTTCGCGGGACGCCTGCAGCCGAAGCCGTCGCGGCCGATGATGCGCAGGCTGGTCGCGCGGCTGCGCGTGCCCGCGGCGCGCTGCGTGCTCGTCGAAGACTCGGTCGCCAACCTCGTCGGCGCGCGCCACGTCGGCCTGCGCACGGTGCTCGTGACCGGCATCAGCCACCGTTCGCACCATCCATCGCGCCGTACGCGCGCCGGGCCGGCTCGGCGCGTGGACGTTCAAGTACAATCGGTCGCGCACCTGCCGCGCAAGGCCCTGCGATCCGCGACGATAACGAGATGAACGATCAGACGACGCCCGCGCCGAAGCCCCCTCGACCGAAACCCGGCGAACGACGACTGCAGATTCTCCAGACGCTGGCCGCGATGCTGCAGGAACCGGGCGGCGATCGCGTCACGACGGCCGCGCTGGCTGGCCGGCTGCAGGTCTCCGAAGCGGCGCTGTATCGCCACTTCGCGAGCAAGGCGCAGATGTTCGAGGGCCTGATCGAATTCATCGAGTCGACGATCTTCGGCCTGATCAACCAGATCACGTCGCAGCAGGAAGACGGCCTGCGCCAGCTTCGCGACATCGTCGCGATGCTGCTGTCGTTCGCCGACAAGAATCCGGGGATGACGCGGGTGCTGATCGGCGACGCGCTGGTCACCGAGGACGACCGGCTGCAGGATCGCATCAACCAGCTGATCGACCGCATCGAGGCCTCGCTGAAGCAGGCGTTTCGCGTGACGGTCGCGCAGGGGCGGTTGCCCCAGGAAACCGATGCCGCGGCGCGCGCGGGCATCGTGCTCGCCTACGTGCTCGGGCGCTGGCTGCGTTTCGCCAAGAGCGGTTTCCGGCGCTCCCCGGGCGATTTGTTCGACCAGCAGGCCCCGTTCCTGATCACCTGAGCCGTCAGGGTGGCGCGCCCATGTTGCGTCGCAACATGGTTTCTGCTACAGTGCCCCGGTCTCCTCCACCTCCTCCTTTGGTGGATTCGGCCCGGGCCAAAGCGCCCGGGCTTTTTTTTGCAGCGCATCGACGGAGGGCACCGCGTGGACATCGTCTACTTCACCATCACCGCGGTCGTGCTTTACGTGGCCGCGGATCGGTTGCTCGACGCGTTGGAGCGGCGGGCCGGCCATCGCTTCGAGCAGCGATCCCTGATCTTCTTCGCGATATTGCTCGGCATGGCGCTGGTGAGCTTCGCGGTGATCCGCCAGTGGTCGGGTGGCGGCTGAGGACGCCGCGCGCCGTCGGTCGGCCCGCTCCGGCCGTCCTCGACGCCGGGCCAGCGCCGCGCCGCTGTTTCGGTTATCATTGTGCAGTGCGTCACCGAGTCGGTGGCGCCGCGCGGCGTTGACAGCCAGTCTCTTCGCCGCATCTTCCCGGCACTCGCCGAGCTAGAAGTCCAAACCCCTGTTTCGTCTGCCCGCGACTGGCGTCGCAACCCGAAGCGCCCTGGCGTTGTCGTGGTGACCGAGGCCGATGTCGTTGGAGTCTCATGTCTTTTGCTGCCCTGGGCTTGTCCGAAGCCCTCGTCCGTGCCGTTACCGAACGCGGCTACGATTCCCCCACCCCGATCCAGGCCAAGGCGATCCCGGCCGTGCTGTCCGGCGGCGACCTGCTGGCCGGGGCCCAGACGGGCACCGGCAAGACCGCCGGTTTCGTGCTGCCGATCCTGCAGCGCCTGTCGACGACCGCGCCGCGCCGCGCGGCCGCCGGCGGTGCGCGCCCGATCCGTGCGCTGATCCTCACGCCGACCCGCGAACTCGCGGCCCAGGTCGAGGAAAGCGTCGTCGCGTACGGCAAGCACGTCAGGCTGACGTCGACCGTCGTGTTCGGCGGCGTCAACATCAACCCGCAGATCGACCGCCTGCGTCGCGGCGTCGACATCCTCGTCGCAACGCCCGGCAGGCT
>Ga0209477_1000607_pt1 | contig 22381 bp, 18 predicted proteins | sample KloWWTupernatant_FD_187180 | JGI IMG/M metagenome (GOLD analysis project Ga0209477, IMG submission 187180) | Active sludge microbial communities from Klosterneuburg, Austria, studying microevolution and ecology of nitrifiers - Klosterneuburg... | ecosystem: Engineered > WWTP > Aerobic digester >... | reverse complement strand
GGAACTATATCGGGGGTGGCGTGTTTATCGATGGCGGGAGCGTCCTCACCCTGACCAACAGCCGGATCGAGCGGCATGCGACGCCCGCCACGGGCGTCGGCCGCGGCGCGGCGATCTACATCAACGGCGGGCGGGTGTTCCTGGATGGAAGCCAGATCCTGAGCAACACCGCCCGCGACAACGGCGGCGGCGTGCGCGTGCTGGGCGGCCGGCTGGCCACCCGGGGCGCCCTCTTCGCCAACAATGAAACCAAGGTCGGCGAAGGCGGCGCGATCGCCATCGGAACAGGGGCGGGCGTGGACCTGGCCAGCGCGCGCTTCGCGAGCAATACCGCGGCCAGCGACGGCGGCGCCATTGGGATTCTCAGCGGGGGGATGACCGTGGAGGGCAGCGTGTTCGAGCACAATTCGGCTGAGCGCGGCGGCGCGATCTTCCAGGACGGCACGGCCCGGAGCTGGATTTCCAACACACTGGTCTACAGCAACGCGACGACGGCCGGTTTCGGCGCGGGAATCAGAAACCACGGCGGGGCGATGACGCTCACCCACGTGACCCTGGCGAACAACATCGGCGGGGCCGGCTTCTCCCCGGGGTCAGCCCTGAGCTATGTGCGCAACACCATCATCTGGGGCAACACCACGACGGCCGCCGGCGCGGTCACGGTTGCGGCCTGCAGCATCGACCAGAGTGGCGTCTCCGGCGTTAACGTAAATCCCAAATATGTGAATCCCGGAGGCGGCGAGGACTACCGCCTGCGTCCCGGCTCGCCGGCGCTTGACGCCTGCCCCATCCTCTTGCCCGATGATCTGGACGGCCGTGCCCGGCCGATTGGGTCGCTGGCGGACATGGGAGCGTACGAGCTCCTGGCATGGAATGCGAATCTGCCGGTGGCCCTGCGCTGACGTCGGGGATAGCCAATCTATAATCCGGCGCACGTCCACGACCAGGATCCCCTCGCCATGAATTCATCCGAGGCGGCCGGGGCAGGACACCGCCCACATGGAACTCACCATCTTTATCCTGCTTGGCGTCATCGTGCTGGTCGCGTTGCTGACCCGCCGGGTAGCCGCGCAACGGCGCGACACGCCGGTGAATCCGGCAGCCCCGAGATCCGCCGGCACGGAAAACCCACCCAAATACCAGGAACCCCCTGAATGAATGTACTCTTGTCCGTTTCAGACAAACACGGCCTGATCGCCCTTGCCAACGGCCTGCGCGAGCGCGGGGCGCAACTCATCGCCAGCGGCGGAACCGCCCGGGCCCTGGCCGCCGCCGGTCTGCCCGTCCGGACCGTCGAGGACGTCACCCATTCGCCCGAAATCCTCGAGGGGCGGGTCAAGACCTTGCACCCGGCCATCCACGCCGGCATTCTCGCCCGTGACACCGACGCCGACCGGGCCGATTTGGCCCGGGTGGGCGCGCCGATGATCGACCTGGTGATTGTCAATCTGTATCCCTTTCAGAAGACGATCGCGCAGCCGTATGTCACCCTCGCCGACGCAATCGAAAACATCGACATCGGCGGTGTGGCCCTGATCCGGGCCGCGGCCAAAAACTACGCCCGGGTTGCGGTGGTGTGCGATCCGCACGATTACGAGCTGGTCCTGCGCGATCTCCGTCAGCACGGCTTTGTGTCGATTCAGACCCGCGAGGTGCTGGCGCTGAAGGCCTTCGCCCACACCGCCGCCTACGACAGCGCGATCCGCGACTATCTGGCCGGCGCGCACCCGGCCGGCGCGGATGGCGAAGCGCTGACCCTGCGCCGCGCCCAAACCCTGCGCTACGGCGAGAACCCGCACCAGAGCGCCGCCCTGTTCGGGCTTGGTGAGGGACCGCACGGTCCGCTGGGCGGCAAGTTGCTGCAGGGCAAGGAACTGAGCTACAACAACCTGCTCGATCTCGACGCGGCCTGGAAGACAGCCCGCCATTTCGAACTGCCCACCGTCGCCATCGTCAAGCACCTCAGCCCGTGCGGGATCGCGTCGTCCGACGACCTCGAAACGGCGGTCCGGGCCGCGGTGGCCAGCGACCCGATCTCCGCGTTTGGGGGTGTCGTCGCCTTCAACCGGGTGGTCGACGCATCTGCGCTCGAAGCGTTTGGCGAGCTTTTTCTCGAGGCCATCGTCGCGCCTGGATTCTCTGCCGACGCGGTAGAGCGCCTGCGCCGGCGCAAGAACCTGCGCGTCGTCGAAGCCCCAGCCGAGCTGCGCGAGGTCTACGAGTACCGCTCGATTACGGGCGGGATCCTGCGCCAATCGATCGACCTGGGCGACCCGGCCGAATCGGAGTGGAAGGATGTCGCGGCCCGGGCCGCCACGGACGCGGAGACCAATGCGCTGCGCTTTGCCTGGGGCTGCGCCCAGCACGTCAAGAGCAATGCCATCGTCTTCGCCCGCGAGGTCACGCCCGGAACCGTTGCGACGGTCGGGATCGGCGGCGGGCAGCCCAACCGGGTCGATTGTGTGCGGATCGCGGTGGCGCGGGCGGGAGATCGCGCGCGCGGGGCGGTGATGGCCAGCGACGCCTTCTTCCCCTTCCCCGATGGGATTGAAGTGGCGGCTGAGGCGGGCATCGTCGCCGTCGCCCAGCCCGGCGGAAGCGTCCGCGACGCCGAGGCCATCGCCGCCGCGAACAAGGCCGGGATGGCGATGCTGTTCACCGGGGCCAGGCACTTCAGGCATTAGGCCATCATCCGTCATTCGTGATCCGACAATTTTCAGTATGCGCCCTGCACTTGCAGGAGAACGGGAGAACGGGAGGGAAGGAAGCATGTCCTCCCGTTCTCCCCTTCTCCTGCAAATGAACGCTGAGAAATGACGGGTCACTGGTGACGCGAAACGCGCGATGACATCGCAATCGCATAGAATCGCGGGATGCCCACCATCTCCGAAGCCCTGACCTTTGACGATGTCCTGCTCACCCCTGGCTATACCGAGGTTCTGCCTGCCGAGGTGCAGGTGGGCGCGCGGCTGACCCGCGACCTCAACCTGAACATCCCGCTTCTGAGCGCGGCGATGGACACCGTATCGGAGTCGCGCCTGGCGATCGCGCTGGCCCGCGAGGGCGGCATGGGCGTCATCCACCGCAATTTCACCGTCGCCCAGCAGGCCGAGGAAGTCGACAAGGTCAAGCGCAGCGAAAGTGGCATGATCGTCGACCCGTTCACCCTGCCAGCCGATGCGCGCTTGCGCGACGCCGAGGCCCTGATGGGCCGCTATCGGATCAGCGGCGTGCCCATCACCCGCGACGGCGTGCTGATCGGCATCCTCACCAATCGCGACATGCGCTTCGCCGAACCCGCGGATATGAATCGCCCAGTGAGTGAGTTCATGACCCAGACCAATCTCGTCACGGCGGCGGTGGGCACCTCGCTGGCCGAGGCCCAGAAGCTCCTGGCCAAACACCGGATCGAAAAGCTGCCCCTGGTCGACGCGGAAGGGCATCTCAAGGGCTTGATCACCATCAAGGACATCCAGAAGAAGCGCGACTATCCGAATGCCGCCACCGACGCGCGCGGGCGGCTGTTGTGCGGCGCGGCGGTCGGGGTTGGCCCGGATGCGATCGCCCGGGCGCGCGAGCTCGTCAACGCCGGGGTCGACGTGATCTTCATCGATACCGCCCACGGTCATTCCAAGGGCGTGATCGAGACCCTCCCGGCGATCAAAAAGCTCGGGGCACGGGTCATCGCCGGCAACGTCGTCACCCGCGAGGGCGTGCGCGACCTGGTCGCAGCCGGCGCGGACGGGGTGAAAGTCGGCGTGGGCGCGGGCTCAATTTGCACCACCCGGATCGTGGCCGGGGCCGGGATGCCCCAGATCAGCGCGATCATGGAGTGCGCCGAAGAAGCCGCCCGCACCGGCACGCCCCTCGTTGCCGATGGCGGGATCAAATACAGCGGAGACATCGTCAAGGCTCTGGCGGCCGGGGCCAGCACAGTCATGCTGGGCAGCCTGCTGGCCGGGCTGGAGGAGAGCCCTGGCGACGTGGTGCTCTACGAAGGCCGGCGCTTCAAGGATTACCGCGGGATGGGCTCATTGGGCGCGATGCAGGGCCTCGGACGGGACCGCTATGGCACGGGCCAGGCCGGCGGCAAGACCGTTCCCGAGGGCATCGAGGGCCGAGTGCCGTTCAAGGGCTCGCTGCGCGACTTTGTCTATCAGCTTGTGGGCGGCCTGCGCAGCGGTATGGGCTACGTCGGCGCGCCGGACCTCGACGCGCTGCGATCGAAGGCGCGCTTTGTGCGGATCACCAACGCCGGGTTGATCGAAAGCCACCCGCATTCGATCATCATCACCAAGGAAGCGCCCAACTATCAGGCGCGCGATTCGCGCCAAGCGTAACAAGGACATTTCTGGGATCGATAGTCCCGGTCCCGGCGCACGCCGGGACCGGGACTATCGATCCCAAACAACGACGCGCCGCGCGATGCGTACGCGCGTGTTGTTGCGGCCGTAGACAAACAACCAGCGCGCTGGCGCACCGCGCAGCGCGCTTGGCAGCCAGTACTGCCCGTCGTCCCACATTCGAGAGAAGGGCAGCGCTTCGAGGGGCGTCCACACGGGCGCGATCTCCTCGCATTCAGTCGGTTCGCCCTCCCATTCGGTGACGACAAACGCGCGGACCCGCATCTCCCAGCTCGCTTTGTTTGGAAAGCGAAAATCCAGTTCAGCCACATGCAGTAGTGCCTCAGGTTTGGCAATCAGGCCCGCCTCCTCGCGCAACTCACGCACGGCCGCGGCGCGGACCGACTCACCCGGCTCGATCTTCCCGCCGATCCCGGTGATCTTGCCCGCCCCTAGCCCGCGCTTCTTGTAGCCGAGCAAGACTTGTCCCGCGCGCAGGGCAAAGACGAGGGTGCTGGTGGGCGTGGGCATGGGGCGAGGGTACCACGGCGTTCGACGGAAAACCTCGCGGGTAGGCGCCATGGAACCCTGAACGCATGGATTCGTGGGCGCCTACCGGCGAGGTTTATTCGCATCCGTGTAATCCGCAGCCTCCGTGTCCTCCGTGATTGATAATCGAGCGCATGGCCCGTCTCTCTTTTGCCCTGCGCCTGGCCGCCCTGGGCGCGCTCGCGCTTGCCGCCTGCCGGCCCCCGCTGCGCGTGCCGCCCAACGAAGCAACACCCGTACCAACGCCCTACAACCCGACCGTGCGCTGGCGCATCGCAGCCGGCGAACCGGGATCAACCGGCGCGCAGGAAATCCTGAACGCCATCCAGCTTGCGCTGGACGAGGGAACCCTGTCCGGGAGCCTGTGCGCGGGCAAGGTCAAAATCGCGCTCGCGCCCGAGGCGATGCCGACCGAATCCAGCGCGCCAGGCGCGCTGGCGCGGGTGCGCGACACCGCAATGTCGCTGTCCGCCGACACCCAGACCTGGCTGTTCTTCACCACCGCCGACAGCGCCGCGCTGCGGGTGATCCTGCCCGTGGCAGGCGTGGCCGGCGAGGATCCGATCCCAGTCGTGGGGCTGTCGGCCGCGGCGATCGGCCTGACCCAGCCGGGCAACGCCTCCGAGCCTGACGCGTATTACCCGATCGGGCGGCCGAACTTCGCCCGGCTCGCCGCCGACGACGGGGCCCGCGCCGCGCGCTTCGCCGAGTGGGCGGCCGGCAAGGGCATTCGAAGCGCCACGCTGGTCTTCGATCCGCAGCGCCCGGAAATTGGCGACGCGATCGCAACTCGCCTAAAACCGTTGGCCGTTGAGGTCCGGCGCGCCCTTGACGCACCCGAAACGACCGCCCGCGCCCTGTCCACCGCCCGGCCCGAGCTGGTCTACTACGCCGGCGAGAATGGGCCGGTGGCCGGCGAGCTGCTCAAGGCGCTCCGCGCGGCGGGCTACACCGGGCGCTTCGCGGGCGGCGCCGCGCTACTCTCGGCCGGCTTTCTTACGGCAGCCGGGTCCGCCGCTGACGGCGCGCTGTCCACCGATGCGTCGGCACCCGGTTCAACAGAAGGCTTTGGCGCCGCCTATCAGAAGCGCTTTCAGGTCGCCCCAAGCGCCCTTGCCGGACGGGCCTGGGATGCGGCCAAAGCCGCCCTCGCCGCCACAGCCAGGATTTGCGCCGAGCCCGGACGCGACGCCTTTCGCAAGGCGTTCATGAACACACGGGATTTTGCCGGCGCCTCCGGCGCGTGGTCGCTTCAGCCTAACGGCGATGCGCGACCTGCGCCCATCGTCGCCGTCGCGCGTTCAGGCGCGGCCTGGGTGGCGGCGCCGTAGGGATGCCGCCGCTATGCCCGTTTACGTAGACGTTTACGTTCCGGTTTACGTAATCGTGAACGTGATCGTCTACGCTAACCGGAACGGGCACGGAAACGAGAGTTATTCGGGTATCAACTGCAGTCCGTGCACCACGAAAAGTTGGAAGTCGGCGCGATTGCGTGTGGCCAGAGAGGCATTGAACGCAATCGCGGTCCCGGCGATCAACGCATCCACGCGAAGCCGGCGAGTGCGCCCCGCAATATTGAACAAACGGGCGGCTTCAATGGCGCACCGCTCGTCGATCGCGACAATCTCCTGGAGAAATGCGCGCGCGACCGCAATCTGCGCGGCAGTAACCGGCCCGCATAAGAATTCGTACCACACAACGGCCGGCGCGATCAGCGCTTCGCCCGCCCGTGCCCAGGCGATCAGGCGGCGGGACTCGTCAGAACCCGGAGCGAGGCCCATGATCAGGTAGTTTGTGTCCAGACAAATCACCTGGCCCTCCAACGTTTGCGGTCCGCCTGAACCTGGGCCACGTAGGTTTTTGCGGTTTTCGGATCCAGCCCAAGCCCATGGGCATGGAGCGCCTCCAGGAGCGCAATCGGATCGGGCCGTTCCCGCGCGACGGCAGCCTCCGCCTCAGCGATAGAGCGGCGGACCACTTCGGCCTGCGACACTTGCCAATGCTCCGCAAGCTTAGCGATTCTTTCGCGGGTGCGTTCGTCCAATGAATACGTTACGCGATGGTTCATGATGGCCATACCATCAAGCTTACCATCACTCGGGCATAGTGGAATAGTCCGGAAGCGATATCCCGCCCCGGCGTACGCCGGGGCGGGATATCGCTTCCGCCAACGGGCTGCCGTTGGCGCCCACAGAAAAACTATACGCCGCCGAGAGAAGCTAGTGCGATTCGCCCAGGTAAGCGGCCTTGACGCTCGGATCGTGCAGCAGATCCTTGGCGGGCCCGCTCAGAGCCATCTCGCCCGTCTCAAGCACGTAGCCGCGGTCGGCGACGCTGAGCGCCAACCGGGCGTTCTGCTCCACCAGCAGGATCGTCACGCCTTCGCTGTGCAACTCGCGAATGATGTCGAAGATCTGATCGACCAGAATCGGAGCCAGGCCCATTGAGGGCTCGTCCAGCAGCATCACCCGCGGACGGGCCATCAGCGCCCGACCCATCGACAGCATCTGCTGTTCGCCGCCCGAAAGCGTCCCCCCGCGCTGGCCGATCCGTTCCTTGAGGCGCGGAAAGAGCTTGAAGACTTTCTCCATGTCCTCGGCGATGCCGGGCTTGTCGTTGCGCTGATAGGCGCCCATCTCGAGATTTTCCTTCACGCTCATCCGCGCGAAAATCAAGCGGCCCTCGGGCGACTGGCTCACCCCGCGCTTCACGATTTCATGCGGCGGGAGCTTGGTGAGCTCCTCACCTTCCAGCAGGATCGACCCCTCGCGCGGGCGAAGGATGCCCTGGATCGTGCGCAGGGTTGTGGTCTTGCCGGCCCCGTTTGAGCCGATCAGGGTGACGACCTCGCCCTTGTTGACGACGAGGCTGATGCCCTTGAGGGCGTGAATGTTGCCGTAGTAGGTGTGGACGTTCTTGAGTTCCAGCATGTCAGTTTTGTTTTCTTGAGCGACACTGCCTGCCCCGGCGTACGCCGGGGCAGGCAGTGTCGCTCAAGATAGTTTCTGGGAGCTAGGCTCCCTCGGCGGCGGCGCCCGTGCCCAGATACGCTTCGATTACTTGCGGGTTCTTCTGCACATCCAAGGGCAACCCCTCGGCGATCTTCTCGCCGTGATCAAGGACCGTCACCCGGTCGCTGATGCCCATCACGACCTTCATGTCGTGCTCGATCAGCAGCACTGTCACGCCCATCTCGTTTCGGACGTGCTTGACCAGATCGGTGAGCTCTTTCTTTTCCTGCGGGTTCATCCCGGCCGTCGGCTCGTCGAGCAAGAGCAGCTTGGGATCGCTCGCCAGGGCGCGGGCGATCTCGAGGCGGCGCTGCGAGCCATAGGGCAAATTGCGGGCTGCCTGTTCGGCGATCTTGCGTCCGAGACCAACAAAGTCCAGAATCTTGAGCGCCTTCTCTTTGGCGTCGGCCTCCTCGGTCATCACCCGCTTCGGGCGGAAGAAAGCCTCCAGGATGCTCCCATGCAACCGGACATGCTCGCCAACCAGGACGTTTTCGAGCGCGCTGAGCTGGCCAAACAGGCGGATGTTCTGGAAGGTGCGGCTGATCCCCCGCTTCTGAATCACATGCGGCTTGAGTCCGGTGATGGGCTCGCCATCAAAGTAGATGGTCCCATCGGTCGGCGTGTACAGCCCGGTGATGTTGTTGAAAAAAGTGGTCTTGCCCGCTCCATTGGGTCCGATCAGGCCGGCAATCATGCCCACCTCGATCTCAAAGTCCACCCGGTTCACCGCGGTCAATCCGCCGAACTTTTTGGTAACGTGATCAGCTTTGAGTAGTACGGTCATAGTTCCCCATTGAGAGAATTGCGATTGTTGGGCGGCGCGCCAGGCGCTCCTGCGCAAAACGATTTATGGAAGAGGCATTCAGCGGCTTCGCCGCTGAATGCCTCTTCCATAAAGGGTTCTGCGAAGATCCTATGCATCATCACCACCGTCATCGAAGACGTTGCGATCGAGATAGTCCCGGGTTCGGGTGCCAGCGTGGGACATCGCCACACGCATGCGCCCAAACCCCAAACCGAGCTGATGCGGCATGCCCGCCCACCAGCGTAACGACAAGAGTTGATCCACATCCCACGGCTCGCGGTCTGCCCGGCCGGCCACCCCCGACGCCTGGCGCCGCCAGCCGAGCAGCGATAGATACAGGGCCAGGCCAAAGACCAGATAGTTCAGCTCGCGGATGCTGAACCCGCGATAGGCCGAATCCTCGAGCGTCGCGGCCAGGGCCGGAATCGCGATCCGGTCGATTCCCAGGATCGCCAGCGCGCCCAGCACGGCCCCGGCGGCGCTGCCCGCCCCGCCAATGCAGGCCATCGCCAGGGCCATGACCGAGATGTGAAAGCCGGATAGATCGGGATCGACGTAGCTCAGCATGCTGGCGTAGAGCGCTCCCGCAACACCGGCGATCGCTGAACCGATAAAGAAGGCTGCCGTGCGGTAGCGCGCAACATCCACCCCCGACGACGCGGCGGCGTGCTCATCCTCGCGGATCGCGGCCAGGGCCCGGCCTGCCCGCGAGTTCTGCAGGCGGATCGCCAACACCACCACGATCACGACCCCGATCCCGGCGATGGCGTATTGCGCCAGGGGAGAGGTGATCGGATTGCCAAACAGGCGCGGGGCCGGTATGGCGCTGATGCCGCCCACACCGCTGGTGTATTTGATGATGTCGTGGACGACCAACCCCAGGGCCAGGGTCGAGATGGCCAGATAGTCCGAGCGCATGCGGGCGGTCAGCAGACCGCGCACGACGCCCACCCCGCCCGTCACCAGCCCGGCGATGGCGACCACGACGATCCCATCCGGCACAGTCGGAAAGAGCGCCGCCCGCCACGGCATGGCCGGGCCGGTCAGATAGGCGGCCACATACGCGCCCACCGCAAAGTTGCCGGCGAAGCCGATGTCAAGCACGCCGGCCATTCCGACCACAATCGTAAGCCCCAGCGTGAGCATGATCCAGATCAGAAAACCGGTGGCCACAGGCAGGCGATACGGCTCGGACGCCGCCAAGGCCGGATACAGGATCAACCCCGCCAGCATGGCCAGCAGAAGCACCTTGGGCTGGCGCCGCAGAATAGATCGGCGGTCCACGACGACCACCTCGTTCGGAGGCGCGGTCAGGTCGTTCGAGCGGTCCTCGGCCGTCAGCCCGTGCGGACGCCACATCAGCAGACCCACCAGAAGCAGGTAGACAAACACCGGTGTCCACTGCGCGTCGAAGAAGTAGGTGGTCATCGACGAGAAGATGCCCAGCATGAGCGCCGCAAGCAGGGCTCCGACCGGGTTGCCGATTCCGCCCAGGATGGCGGCCGTGAAGGCGGTCAGCCCGCTCTCAGCCCCGTGGGCGCCCACCGGCACCGTCTTGGCCAGGGTGAAGGTGAAGGCCCCGATCCCGGCCAGAATCCCTCCGATGACGAAGGCGGCCCGGATCGTGCCGTTGTAGTTGATGCCCACCATCTGGGCGGCGATCGGGTCCTGTGCGCAAGCCCGAATGGCCCGTCCGATCCGGGTCCGGCGCAACATCTCGCGCGTGCCAAAGGCAACCAGCACCGCCACCACGAGGAGCAGAACATCCCGGGCCTGGATTGAGCCCACCCCATGAATGCCGATCAGATCCAGCAGGTTTGCATCCGGCAGCAGGGCCGGGATACCCACGATTGGCACTTCGGGCACGCCCGGCACGCTGCGGTGATCACCGCTGCTGTAGGTTGGGAGCAGCTTCTGCCAGATCAACGCAACCTGATAGAGCATGAACGAGATCCCCAGCGTGGCGATGACCGGCGCCAGGCGCGAGCCGCCCCGAAATGGCCGAAAACCAATCATCTCGACCAAAGCGCTGAGCGCAGCGCCAAAGGCCATGGTCGCAATCCCGGCCAGGATACACAGCCCCACCACCCCGAGCGGGGTCACCCCCGGCATCGCGAGCGCCGCGCGCAGAATCGTCATGGTGACGACACTGCTCAGGGCGAACACGTCTCCATGGGCAAGATTGAGCGTCCGCGCGGCGGAGTAGATCAACGTGAGCGCAATGGCGTTCAACGCGATCACGCTGCCGTTCGACAGCCCGATCAGGCTCAGGGTGGCCAGAATATCGCTCATGCGCCTATGTGGGCTATTGCGGGCGCCGGCGGGCCGCGGTTTGCTCGGGCAGAATGCCTTGCGGCCGAACCTTCATCATCACGACGAGGATCAACCCGAAGATGGCGATCTTGTAGGCCGTCGCGTCGGTCAGGCTGTTGACAAAGACCGCCAGCGGCCCGCTCGCAATGTCCCTGAAGACCACGCCCTGCAACACGCCGTTGATGATGACCTTCAGCCGGTCGAGCAGCACCCGGTCGATCAGCATGATGATCGAGGCGCCGAGCAGCACGCCCGTGATGTTGCCCGATCCGCCCAGGATCACCATCGCCAGGATGATGACCGAGATCGAGAAGTCGAAGGCATCCGGCGAGATGAAGGAGGTGAAGCTGGCGTAGAACGCGCCGGCAAAACCCGAGAACATTGCCCCGATGATGAAGGCGGTCAGCTTGGTCTTGACCAGATCGATGCCCATGGCGTTGGCCGCCAGCTCATCCTCGCGGATGCTCACCCAGGCCCGTCCGATGCGGCTGGCCCGCAGGCGGAAGATGAAGAAGGCCGAGACAACCAACAGGATCAGGGCGACGAAGTACCACGGCACGAATTCGCCGACCTTGAAGGTGTACACGTCACCCAATTGGGGCGCGTTGATCGGGCTGATGCCTTTGGTGCCGGAGGTGATGTCAAGCGCGTTGCCGAAGCAGCCGACCAGACACACGGAGGCTTGAGCAGCCGCATCGCCCGTCTTCCCCATGATCTGGGCGATGAACAGGCTGATCGGCTCGAAGATCTTGACCGCGTCCAGGCGCTTGACGACGATCGGCACGATCTCGCCAAAGCCCAGGGTGACGATGGCCAGGTAGTCCCCGCGCAGGCGCAAGGTTGGCGCGCCAAACAAGAGACCCGCAAACGCCGCGGCCGCCGCCGCAAACCAGATCACCAACCAGAAACCCCACACAAACAGGTTCGGCGAGCCAATCTGGTTGCCCAGCTGCTGTGAATTGAGCAGGCCCATGGTGTAGGCGCCGATGGCGAAGAAGGCCACATAGCCCAGGTCAAGCAGACCGGCGTAGCCGGCCACGATGTTCAGCCCCATCGCCTGCAGGCCATAGATGAACATCACGATCACCGGCCCGATCCACAGGATATTTGACTTGACCGAGCAGCCCGCCGACATGTCGCCAAAGTTGAAGTTGTCCCACTTCAGCCCCGGGCATTGCTCGAAGAACGGGAAGGCGAAGGCCAGCACGCCCAGCATCGCGATAAAGGCGATCTGGCGCTTTCGATCATCATGCAGGTTGTGGATGAAGGCCGTCAACGTGGCGAACCCCACGCACAGCCCGAGCGCGATCAGATACGTGCCGAGCGTGCTCGATTCCGGAGGAATGACTTCTTGGCCGGGCAGGGTGTTCAGGGTGGTGTTGTGGAAGCTGGTGATCGCGACGATGACCAGGCCGATCCCGAGCCCAACCGCGGCCGCGCGCGGCACCGCGTTTTTGGTGTGCGGCGCGGCGAGACCGATCAGGATTCCCGCCAGAACAGCGACAAGCATGATCTGCCAACCGCCCATGATCAGGGCCAGGAAAGCGGTCAGGGCAACCGCGATGATCTCGCCCCGGTTGAGGATTTTCTTGAGCATGGTTAGGCCTTCTCCCCGCCTTCCGAGCCCAGGATTCCGGTCGGTTTAAAGACCAGGACCAGCACCAGGATCACGAAGACCAAAGCCTTGGACCAGTCAGACGAGGTGAGCAACTGATTGCTCAATGAGCTGATCACGCCGATCATGAGCGCCCCCAGCGCGGCGCCCTTGATGTTGCCGATCCCGCCCACGACCGCGGCCGTGAAGGAATACAAACCGTTGACGAAGCCGACATCCCACGAGGTATTGCCCTTGTAGAGGCCATACATCACGGCCGCGCCGCCGGCCAGCGCGCCGCCGATGGCGTAGGTCAGGTTGATGATCCGGTCGACGTCGATGCCCATCATGGCCGCCGCGGCCGGATTCTGGGCCACCGCCCGCATGGCCTTGCCGGCCCGGGTGTTGCCGATGAACCAGGTCAGGGCGAAGACCAGGATGATGGCGGTGATGATGACCATGACTTCGGCCGGGACAATCCGGAGCGGCACATCCGGGCCAAAGATGGGCTCAAGGATGTTGACGGAGTCAAGAACCTGCGGAAAGGCCTTGGGCGAGGCAGCCTGGTTGCCCAGCACTGCGAGCCATTGGATGCTCTGATTGTCGGGGAAGGCATTCGGCAGCTTGCCAAAGGATCCAAGTTGCAGGCCAACATTCTGGAGGATAAAGTCCATCCCCAGGGCCGCAATCATCGACACGATCTTGGGCTGCTTGCGCAGGCTGCGATAGGCGAAGCGCTCGATGACGGCGTTCAGCCCGCCACAAAATAGCATCGCCGGGATAAAAGCCAGGATCGCCAGCCACAACGGCGTGCGCACCCCGCCGCTCAGACCCACCATGAAGAGGAGGGCGACCATGGTCCCGAGCATGAACACGGACGAGTGGGCGAAGTTGACCATCTCGACGATGCCGTAGACCATCGTGTAGCCGATGGCGATGATGGTGACAATCGCGGCGTTGGCAAGGCCGGAGATCAATTGCTGGACCAGGATGGTCGGATTGCCGAGAATTTCGCGGATCAACCGGCCTGGCTCAAAACCGGCAGGCTGGCCAAACAACAAGACGAGATAAATGATGGCGATCGGGAGCAGGATTTTCCCGACGCGCTGGAACGAAGGCATGGCGGTGGAGGGGGCAAGCGATTTGTCCATAAAAATACGATGTCGTGGAAAGTTCGCGCGATTATAGCGAAGATTCGCTTACGCGCCCGGACGCTTCCGCGGCGGGTGGACCACCGTCCGTTACCCGCCGCCCTGCTACAAAAAAGACCTGACAAAGCGATGCTTTGTCAGGTCTTTTTCGTTAGTCCGTCAGAACTACGGAGCCTGCTTGATGGGGGTCTCGACCCACACGCCCTTGGCGTCAACGACGTAGCCCGTCATCGAGGTGGAGGTGGTGTCGCCGTTCTTGTCCAGGGTGAGCTTGCCCACGACGCTGTCCAGATCCTTGGTGGCCATCATGGCCTCGAGGATCGCGGCGCGGTCCTTCTTGCACACCTTGCTGATGGCGGCCAGCGCGACCTGCATCGAAGCATAGCCATACTTCGAGTAGACCTCGATCTTGTCGGCCGCGATGCCGAACTTGGCGCTGTAGTCGGTCAGGAACTTCTTGCCGCTGGCGGGGAGGTCGGCCAGAGCGACCGAACCGATCGTGGCATAGATCCCTTCGGCGACGAACTTGCCATCGGCGGTCTTGCCGGCGGCGGTGATGAACTCGTTTTCCTGCACGCCATCCGGACCCATGAAGATGCCCTTGAAGCCGGCCTTGCGCAGCTCGACGAGCAGCAGCGGGCCATTGGCGGCGGTGATGCCACCGTAGTAAACGGCTTCGGGCTTGGTCCCGTTGATCTTGACGGCGATCGAGTTGGCCTGGCCCTGCATGTCCTTGCCGGTCACGCTCTGGCGGCCCTTGACTTCGATGCCGATCGCCTTGGACTGCTTCTCCATCACATCAGCGACGCCCTTGCCGTACAGCTCGGTGTCGTCGACGACGTAGACGCTCTTCACGCCCAGGCCCTTGAGCCAGTTCGCGTTGACGACGCCCTGGAAGTCGTCGGCCGGCACGACGCGCATGTAGGTGCGCTTGCCGGTCGGATAGTACTTCTCGGGCTCGCCCGGCTCGTTGGCCTTGGTGAGACCGACGGCGGTGTTGGCGGCCGAGATCATGGGCATTCCAACCTGGTTCAGGATGGGAATGGCAACCTTCGCGGCGCCGGAGTTCAGCGTGCCGAAGTAAACCATGGCGTCCTTGTCGGCGGCGGCCTTGGTGGCGTTCCCCTGCTCGGTGGCGGCATCCCAGGCGCCCTTGGCGGCGGTGCTGTCGTCGAGGAGCTCAAGAGTGATCTTGAACTTGCCATCGCAGACCAGACCATCCTTGGTCAACTGCTCAATGGCGAGTTTGTAACCGTTGTTGATGCCGTCCGAGCTGCCCTTCGAGGCGCCCTGGAGCGGGTGGCTGCTGTAGAACTTGATGGCTTCCACAGCGGGAACGGCCGTGGCGGCGGGCTTCGGCACGTCGGTCGGCTTGGGCGCGGCGGGCACGGCGGTCGCGGCGGGCACGGCGGTCGCGGCGGGGACCGCAGTCGCGGCCGGCTTGGCCGGAACGGCTGTAGCGGCCGGGGCGGCAGCGCCACCACAGGCCGACAGCACAAATGCTGCAGACAGGGCAAAGCCCATCACCTTCAAATTGGTCTTCATACAGTTCTTATCTCCTCTTCTCTCTTTATTAACGGAACACCAGTACCGCCCGGGCCGGGCAGGATTGGCGGATTCTACAACAACTTTGTTCCGTATTGAGAACCGATTTTCCAGAAGGGGGGCGAAGCGTTACAATAACAAATCGAGGGGCGGTGGCGAAATGGCAGACGCCGGAGACTTAAAATCTTCTGCTGGTTAACCCAGCGTGTGGGTTCGAGTCCCACCCGCCCTATTCGCTGGCACTTCTGCACGGTCCCAACCCCGCCACGTCATCCCGCGCGAAAGCGCGGGACCCATAGCGCGGCAGGGAAACATCGAAGCGGATCGTTTGTTTCGCACCGCCATGGGTATGGTTCCCGCGCTTTCGCGCGGGATGACGTGGCGGGGCGGCGCGCGGGACGACGAACCGTGGCCTACTCTTCCGCTCGCATCAAGATCGTTTGGCTGTCGATGACCTTGCCGTTGCCAGCCACGTAGCGATAGCGGCCGTCCGGCATCAGCTCGCGAGCCTTGGCGTTGTCGCGAAGTTGCAACTCCAGGACGTTGTCGATGATGCGCCTGCGCATGGCCGGATCCAGGATGGGGAAAACGGTCTCAACCCGCCGATCGAGATTCCGCTGCATGAGGTCGGCGCTGCCCAGATACAGCTCGGGCTCGCCGTGATTGGCGAAGTAATAGGCCCGGGCGTGCTCGAGAAAGCGCCCAACAACGCTGATCACCCGGATGTTTTCGCTCAGCCCGGCGACGCCCGGGCGCAGACAGGAGATCCCCCGAATCAGCAAATCGACTTTGACCCCGGCCTGCGAGGCCAGATACAGGGCCTCGATCATGGCCGGATCGACGATGGCGTTCATCTTGAAGATCAACCGCCCGCCCCCATGTTCCTCGTGCAATTTCTTCTCGCGCGCGATCCGGGCGAGCATCTCGTCGCGCAGGTTGACCGGGGCCACCAGCAGGCGCCGGAACACGCGCTGTTTGCTGTAACCGGTCAGAAGGTTGAAGAGCTCCGTTGCATCTTCGCAGAAGTCCTCCTGGCAGGTGAACAGGCCAAGATCGGTATAGACCCGCGAAGTACCGGCGTTGTAGTTGCCCGTGCCCAGGTGCAGGTAGCGCCGAATGCCATCGGCTTCCTTGCGCACGACGAGGGTCATCTTCGAGTGCACCTTCATCCGCGGCAGGCCATACACCACGTGCGCGCCAACGTCTTCCAGCGCGCGCGCCCACTGGATATTGTTCTCCTCGTCAAAGCGGGCTTTGAGCTCGACCATGGCCGCGACCTGCTTGCCGTTGCTGATCGCCTCGAGCAGGGCCTGCACGACCGTCGAGTTCTGCCCCACCCGATAGAGGGTGGTCTTGATCGCCAGCACCTGGGGGTCGCGCGCGGCAGCCCGGATGAAATCGACCACCGGGGTGAACGAATCATACGGATGGTGCAGGAGCCGATCGCCGCTTCGGATCAGCGAGAACCAGGCCTCGGTGGGGCTCGCCGGGCCCGGAAAACCAAAAGGCACGCGCGGGGTGAAGGGCGCGTCCTTCAGCCGCGGAATGGGCAGCTTTTGCAACTCCATCAAATCCGCAAGATTCAGCGGGCCATCGACCCGATACACGTCCAGCGGGCTGAGTTCCAGATTCGACATCAGGATGTCGCGGATGGCATCCGGCATGTCGTTGGCAATCTCGAGCCGGACCGGCGAGCCGAAGCGGCGTTCCTGCACAACCTGCTCGATGGTGGCCAGCAAATCATCGGCCTCGTCTTCCTGGATCTCAATGTCCGTATCGCGGGTGACCCGGAAGGCGTAACAACGCTCGACCGTCATGCCCGGGAAGAGCGCCGCGATGTTGGCGGCCATCACCTGGTCGACCCAGGTCAGCCGAATCTGGCAGTGATCGCCCTCGACCACCTCATCGAGGTTGACGAAGCGCGGGAGCGACTGGGGCACCTTCACCCGGGCAAAACGCTGGCGGCCCTGATCGTCGCGAATGACAACCGCCAGGCTCAGGCTGAGGTTGCTGATGTGCGGGAAGGGATGGCCCGGATCAAAGGCGAGCGGGGTCAGGACCGGGAAGATCTCCTTTTGAAAATACGCTTCGGCCTTTGCTTTCTGCGCTTCATTGAGATCGTCCCAATCCAGCACGCAGACGCCGTGCTGCTTGAGCATGGGTTTGACCGAGTTGTCCCAGGTCGCGCTGAGCTCGGCGATCAGCGGGGTCAGGGTCGAGATCACCAGATCAAGTGTCGCGGAAGCGGGATGCCCGTCCGGTGGCAGCTCGACCACGCCCTGAGCAACCTGCTCACGCAGACCAGAGACGCGAACCATGAAGAATTCGTCCAGATTGGTCGAGAAGATCGCCAGGAACTTGGCCCGCTCGATGAGCGGATGGCGCTCGTCCTGGGCCTCCTGGAGCACGCGCCGGTTGAACTCGATCCAACTCGTGTCGCGGTTGATATAGCTTTCGGGGGGAAATGGCCGGCCGTTCATGGCGCGTTTTTGTCGGTCCGCTCTCCGGGCGGAGGTCGAGTATATCTGCGAATGGGTGTTTTCCAGCGACGATGTGGCCCGGCGGAGCCGGGCCACATCGTCGCTGGAAAGATCACGCGAGTATCATGCCCCTCCCACGCCAAATATGACAAACCCATCCGCCCCCCCGCCCCAACGCTGGCTCGAGGTCGAAATCGAAGCCGATGAGGAACTCGCCGACACGATCAGCGAGGCCATCTACGACCACGTCGAAGGCGGGGTCGCCATCGAGCAACTGAACGACCGAACTGGGACGGCCGATCGCTGGGAGGATGAGAAGGCCACCGGCCCGATCAAAGTGCGCGGGTATCTCCCCTTCGATGAGACCCAAGAAGCGCGCAAGCTCGCGATTGAGAAGGCCATCTTCTATTTGAATATGGTCCGGCGCATCTCGCCGCCGACCTACAAGATCGTGGAACAATCCGATTGGGCCAGCGCCTGGAAGGTCGCCTTCAAGCCGCTGCGAATCGGCGAGCGCATCGTCATCCGCCCCTCCTGGGTGACCGAGGCTGATTTCCCCACCCGGGCCAACGACGTCACCCTGTTACTCGATCCCGGCCTGGCCTTTGGCACTGGCCTGCACCCAACCACCCAGCTCTGCGCGCTGGCGGTGGAAGAGCAGATGAAGCCAGGCTGGCGGGTGTTGGATGTGGGCAGCGGATCGGGCGTGCTGTCAATCCTGGCCGCCCGGTTTGGGGCCAAAGAAGTGCTCGGCGTCGACACCGATCCCGAGGCCGATCGGGCCGGGCGCGAGAACGCGACCTTGAACGGCGTGGCCGATGTAGTCAAGATCCGGCAGGGCTCGCTGGCCGACGCGACGGCCGAGGCGCCCTTCGACCTTGTTGTCGCCAACATCCTGGCCGGGGTCATCATCAGCATGCTGAAAACCAGCCCAAGCCTGGCCAGCTATGGCCCGCGCTTTCTGTTCTCGGGCATCCTGGACACCCAGGCCGACGACGTCGTTGCCGCGATGCAGGCGGCCGGGCTGCGCCTGGTCGAGCGCAAGCAGATGTCGGACTGGGTGTGCCTGGTTGGCGAAAGGACCTAGGTTGTTTGGCGGGATCGCCCTCCCCGCGCGAAGCGCGGGGAGGGCGATCCCGCCAAACAACCCGTGAGACGAAGTTCATGAAGATCCTCATTCTGGGCGGGACACGCTTTCTGGGGCGAGCCATCGTCGACGCGGCCCTCAGCGCCGGCCACACCCTCACCCTGTTCAACCGCGGACAGTCCGGGCCCGATCTGTTCCCAAACGTCGAAACGCTGCGCGGCGACCGGACCGCCGATCTGAGCGCCCTGGCCGGCCGGTCCTGGGACGCGGTGGTCGATCCAAGCGGTTACTTCCCGCGTGCCGTCGGGGCTTCGGCCGAGGCGTTGCGGGATAGCGTTGGACAATACGTCTTCATCTCGTCGATCTCAGTCTACGCCAAGCCCTCGGCCTCGGGCGAGGATGACCCGGTCGGCACGACCGACGATCCAACGGTCGAAACAATCACCGGCGGGACCTATGGCCCGCTCAAGGCCCTGTGCGAACAGGCCGCGGCGGCGCGCTTTCCCGGCCGGGCCCTGCTCGTGCGGCCGGGCCTCATCGTCGGCCCGCATGATCCGACCGATCGCTTCAGCTATTGGCCGTGGCGGATCGCCCAGGGCGGCGACGTGCTGGGGCCCGGCCGGCCCGAGCGCGGAATTCAGGTCATCGACGCGCGCGATCTGGCCGAATGGATATTGCAGATGATCGAAACCAGCACAACGGGCGTCTTCAACGCCACATCGCCGGCCGGGGCGATCACCCTCGGCGAGTTGCTCGACACAGCCCGGCGGGTAAGCGGCAGCGACGCGCGGGTGACTTGGGCGGCGGAAGGCTGGCTGCTCGGCCAGGGCGTGGCGGCCTGGAGCGACATGCCGGTCTGGGTGCCCGAGTCCGACCCCGAGATGGCGGGCTTTTTTGAGGTGCCGGTCGCGCGGGCGGTCGCCGCCGGCCTGACATTCCGGCCGCTCGAGGCCACGATTCACGACACGCTGGCCTGGCTGGCGACCCGCCCCACTGATCACGTCTGGCGGGCCGGGCTCACCCGCGCGCGGGAGGCGGCGTTGCTGGCAGCGTTTCGCAGGTAGATCGGCAAGGCCGCTTGGCCACCGCGGAAAACACCCTAAAGGTGGACCCCCGAAGAGCTGCCACAGCCAGACGCGTACACGGGTCCACCTTTAGGGTGTTTTGCCAACGCCAGCGCGATGAGGCCTAGAATTGGGCCACTATGAAGTACTTTCTCGATTCCGCGAAGATTGATGAGATCAAGTACGCCCGCGAGATGTGGGCGATCGATGGCATTACGAGCAACCCCCGCCACATTCGGACCAGCGGCAAGCCGTTTATGACCGCTGTGCGCGATCTGGCCAAGGAGGTCGAAGGGTCGCTACTCCCGGTGTCGGTCGAGGTGAACCCGCATCACGAAACGGCTGATGCCATGGTTGAAGAGGGCCTGCGCCTGTTCGACATGTGCCCAACGAATTTTGTCATCAAGCTTCCCGCGACTGAGGCCGGCTTCCGCGCGCTGCAGCTCCTGGGCGCCAAGGACATCCCGGTCAATCTCACCCTCGTGTTCTCGGCCGCCCAGGCCCTGCAAGCCGGCCGGCTGGGCGCGCGCTTCGTCTCGCCCTTCATCGGCTGGAAGGAATCCAACGGCGAGGAAGTCGAGCACTTGATCGAGGACATCGTCGAGATCTTCGACAACTATGACTTTGAGACCGAAGTCCTGGTCAGCGCGGTGCGCAACGCCCGCCAGATCGTCGAGGCCGCCGCCACCGGAGCCGACATCGTCACCGCGGGCTTCGACGTCTTCAAGGAATCGTTCGATCACCCCTACACGCACGTCGGCCTCAAGCGCTTCTCCGACGCGTGGGATGCAACGCCGTACGAATAGTTCGTCAGGTGAGTAAGGTTTGATCAGGTTTGGTCAGGTGAGTAAGGTTTGATCAGGTAGAACTCGCATGACTCACGTTGTCCACCTGACCAAACCTTACCCACCTGACCACACCAGGCCAAACCTGATCCACCTGACCAAACCTTATCCACCTGATCAAACCTTACTGACCTGACCAAACCTGACCAAACATGACTCGACCCCGACTGATCCTTGTGACACTCGGCCGCCTGACGTTTGAAGCCGACCTGGGCGCACGGCTGGCGGCGGAGGCCACCGCGCGGCTGGCCGCCCGGGATGACATCGAACTTGTGCGGCATGAACCGCTCGTCATTGAGGCCCCGGACGCCGAGGCGGCCATCGCCGCAATCCGGGCGGCCGATCCAGACGGTGTCATCCTCCTCAACGCCACCTTCGCCCTGGGGATTCTGGCCCAGGCGATCGCCCGGGCAATCGATCAGCCGATCCTGTTGTGGGCGTTCACCGAGCCGGCCGAACAGACCGGCAAGCTGCGCCTGAACTCGCTGGTCGGGGCGCATGTGAATGCGAGCAACCTGTTCAAGAACGGCCGGCGGGCCAGCACGCTCTACGCGGCCGGGGATGACCCAGCCGCGGCTGAGGCGATCGCCGGCTTTGGCCGGGTGGCTGCGCTGGCCCGTGTGCTGCGGCGGGCGAAGATCGCCCGCATTGGCGGCTACGCGCCAGGCTTTGACAATCTCAACGTGACTCCGGCCGCTTTGAAGTCGGCGATCGGGACAGACCTGGTCGACCTCGAGCTGGGGCAACTGGTCGGCGCGGCGCGCGGGCGAAGCGACGACGCGCCCAACGCCGCCGCCGACTTCGACGACATCTCCGAGCTCAGCCCGGCCCAGGTCGGGAAATACAACGCGCTGGTGGCGGGGATCGAAGACCTGCGCGCACAGGGCGGCTACGACGCGGTCACGATCAAATGCTGGGGTGATCTGGCCGAGCAATACGGCATCGCCGGGTGCGGGGCTGCAGCATGGCTGAATGGCCACGGCCGCATCGTCGCCTGCGAAGGCGACGTCAACGGCGCGCTCAGCCTGATGATCGCCCGAGGCCTGAGTGGCACGCCGGGCTTCCTGACCGACATCGTGAGTGTGGATGGGGTGGCCAATACGGCCTTGCTGTGGCACATCGGCTGCGCGGGCACCTGCCTGGCCGCTCCCGGCCAGCCGCGCAAGCTGTTCAGCCACTTTGCGGCGGGCAAAGGAGTGACCGCGGGCTTCACCCTGGCGCCCGGGCCGATCACCCTGCTGCGCCTGGGCGATGACGGTCACGGCGCGTTCCGGCTGCTGGCTGCGACAGGCGAATGCGAACCGATGGAACTCACGATCCGCGGCACCATCGCTCGGGTCCGCTTCGCCGGGTCGGCCCAGGGCTTTCTGGCCGAACTGCTCGACAAGGGCTGGGAGCATCATCTGGTCATGGCCTATGGCGACCTGCGAGCCGACCTCGCGCTGCTGGCCCAGACGCTGAATGTACCGTTGACAGTGCTGTAGGCGCAGCCTAAAGGCTGCGCCTACATCGGAAACGCATGGACACGCGCAGCCTGAAGGCTGCGCCTACATTTGCGCCCACATCGCAAGCGCGCCACGGATACACTATG
>Ga0209477_1000605_pt1 | contig 22423 bp, 22 predicted proteins | sample KloWWTupernatant_FD_187180 | JGI IMG/M metagenome (GOLD analysis project Ga0209477, IMG submission 187180) | Active sludge microbial communities from Klosterneuburg, Austria, studying microevolution and ecology of nitrifiers - Klosterneuburg... | ecosystem: Engineered > WWTP > Aerobic digester >... | reverse complement strand
TTTATTGCATGGCGTTGTTAATTGCGTACGTGCAAGTAATATGACAGATGCGGTTCACGTCGCTGCTAATTGCGTAAAAGCTGGCGACGGTGTTTTGTTGTCGCCGGTTTGTGCGAGCTACGATATGTTTAAGAATTTTGAAGAGCGGGGCAATGCCTTTAAAGCCGCTGTTAAAAAATTACCCTAAATATATAGGGCAGAACTGCTGTATCCACCCTTTCAATCTATGTTAAAATCCCTTATGGATTATTTAAAGCCGAAGAGAAAACAAGTTGAGTAACTCATTTTTGGTGATCGTTGGCCTAGGGCTATTTTTAGGATCAGCCGCTTTGGTGCGTTTATTTTGTTACTATGCTGTAAAGCAAGGTCTTATTGCTATTCCGAATGCCCGATCGTCGCATCAGGTAGCAACGCCGCTGGGAGCGGGTGTTGTGTTTGTTTTATTGTGGTTTCTTTGCCTGCTTGTTGGCAATGTATACCATTTATTTTCGGTACACGATTTGCTTTTGTTTGTACCAAGCACGCTTGTTGTTTCACTGGTTGGATTTTGGGATGATCACAGAGAGCTATCGGCACGAAAGCGGCTACTGGTGCAAGTATTGGTGGCCATTTTTTGTGTGATTATGCTGGGAGATGTGACTGCGCTTCATTTATCGCGCTACACAACACTCACCTTGGGTTGGGCGGGTTTGGTTTTAACGGTATTAAGTATTGCTTGGTCTATTAATCTTTATAATTTTATGGATGGGATAGATGGTCTTGCCGGGGTGGAAGCCTTATTTGTTTTTGGGATTGGGGGATTCTTTTTTTGGCATGTAGGTGCTATTCCCCTTGCGTTGTTAACATGGACACTTGTTGCAACAGTTGCGGGTTTTTTAGTGTGGAATTGGCCCAAAGCCAGTGTTTTTATGGGTGATGTGGGTAGCTATTTTCTAGGGTTTTTGGTGGGATTGTTTTCGTTGATTGCGGATCATTTGTATCATATCCCTATCACAGTTTGGATTATTTTGTATGGTGTTTTTTGGTTTGATACCACGATGACTTTAATTAGAAGGTTTATACGACATGAAAACTTGGCCATGGCGCATCGAGAGCATGCTTTTCATCGATTGCACAGAGCAGGTTATTCGAACACGCAAGTGCTATGGGGCGTTATTGCATTAAATACGCTTTTAGCTTGCATTGCGATATGGGCTTTTAAAACGGACTCTTTTAAGTGGGGTTTTGGTTTAACTTTGGTTATTTTAACGGCGGTTTATTTGAAAATTGAACAACGATTACCAATGGCGAAAACACAATGAGCATACACATTATTCCCCCCTTTGACAAAGGGGGGCAGGGGGGATTTCCTGCCCGCTGCACCTTCGCCATTATTTCTCACCCCGATGCGGGAAAAACGACGATCACTGAAAAACTGTTGTTGTATGGAGGTGCTATACAGCTTGCCGGTACGGTGAAGGGGCGTAAAGCCAGCAAACATGCAACATCCGATTGGATGGCGCTAGAAAAGCAGCGAGGGATTTCGGTCACGACATCTGTGATGCAGTTTCCGTATAAAAATCGCATCATCAACCTGTTAGATACGCCAGGTCATGAAGATTTTTCTGAAGATACCTATCGGACCTTGACGGCTGTTGATTCTGCACTAATGGTAATTGATGCCGTAAAGGGGGTAGAACCTCGAACGATTAAGTTACTCGAAGTCTGTCGCTTGCGGGATACACCGATTATTACTTTTATTAATAAGTTAGATCGCGATAGTCGAGAACCTGTAGATCTTTTAGATGAAATAGAACGCATATTAAATATTCGCTGTGCACCTGTGACTTGGCCTATTGGTATGGGGAAGCATTTTAAAGGCATTTATCACTTAGAATTTGATAGTATTTGTCTTTACCAACCTGGTAAAAACGAACGCATACAAGCAGGGCAGGTCATTCAAGGTCTTAATAATCCAGAATTAGATCGTTTAATTGGTGTAGAGAGTGCCAAAGAATTTCGAGAGGAATTATCTTTGGTGCAAGGTGCAAGCCATGGATTTGATAAAGATGCTTATTTAAAAGGGGAGCTAACTCCTGTATTTTTTGGTTCGGCTTTAAATAATTTTGGTGTGCAAGAACTCTTAGATGCTTTTGCAAACTATGCGCCATCGCCACAATCGCGAGAAACAGAAACACGCAGTGTTGAGGCAACAGAAGCAAAATTTACAGGTTTTGTTTTTAAAATTCAGGCGAATATGGATCCCCAGCATCGAGATCGTATTGCTTTTTTACGGATATGCTCTGGAAAATACGAACAAGGCATGAAAATGCGCCATGTGCGATTGGCTAAAGAGATTCAAATTTCAAATGCCTTAACCTTTATGGCAGGGGAGCGCGATCGGGTGATGGAAGCATGGCCGGGCGATATCATTGGGTTACATAATCATGGCACCATTCAAATTGGCGATACCTTTACGCAGGGTGAGAATCTTAAATTTATTGGCGTGCCTTATTTTGCGCCGGAGTTATTCCGTGCGGTTCGACCTAAAGATCCACTGAAAGCAAAAGCCTTACAAAAAGGCCTGATTCAGTTATCAGAAGAAGGCGCTACCCAAGTCTTTAGACCCATTAACGACAATCGTATTATTCTGGGCGCTGTTGGCGAATTGCAATTTGATGTCGTCGCGCATCGGTTACAATACGAATACAATGTTGATTGTGTTTACGACACGATTAATGTTTCAACCGCGCGATGGGTTCGATGTGATAATCCGAAAAAATTAGAGGAATTTGAACGAAAAGTGATCGGCAATCTGGCTTTAGACGGTGGCAATAACCTTACCTATTTAGCACCCACGATGGTGAATCTTAATTTAACCATCGAACGTTGGCCGGATATTACGTTTGTTGCAACGCGGGAGCATTAATCTTTCTTGGGTTCTGTCGCAGCGGCTTCGGCCTCTTTAATTTCTTTGGCCTCACGGTTTCTAAAGGTAATGCGTCCCTTTGTGAGATCATAAGGGGTTAGTTGAACCGTGACGCGATCGCCCATTAAAATTCGAATATAATTTTTACGCATACGGCCAGAAATGTGTGCAATCACCATATGTCCGTTTTCTAGTTGTACTCTAAAATGTGTGTTGGGTAGGTTTTCGATGACCGTACCTTCCATTTCAATCGCTTCTTCTTTGGCCATAATTAAGCTTCAAACCTCAATAAATAATGAAGAGATATTAGCAGATGTCAGTCTAAGATGCTACCTGCATTGCATCAAGATATTTTTCAGCATCCAAAGCCGCCATGCAGCCAGAGCCAGCAGAGGTAATCGCTTGTCGATAGACATGATCGGCGACATCTCCGGCGGCAAATACGCCTGGGATATTCGTTGCAGTGGCATTGCCCGCAGAACCACCCTGTACGGTGATATAGCTATTGAACATATTGAGCTGACTTTCAAATATGGAGGTATTCGGCACGTGGCCAATGGCAATAAAAACGCCCTGAAGTGCAATATCTTGTTGGCTTTTGCTTGTGACTTCTGTTACACGAATGCCCGTCACACCGGTTTCATCGCCCAAAATCTCATCGAGCACTGTGTTCCACAAAATAGTGATATTTCCAGTCTCAACTTTTTTCATTAATTGTGTGATTAAGATTTTTTCCGCTTTAAATTTATCACGACGGTGAATAAGGGTAACATGACCCGCAATATTCGATAGGTAGAGAGCTTCTTCAACAGCGGTATTCCCGCCGCCAATAACAGCAACACCTTGGTTTTTATAGAAAAAGCCATCACAGGTTGCACAAGCCGAGACGCCTTTGCCCATAAAAGCCTGCTCTGAGGGAATGCCGAGGTATTTGGCTCTGGCACCTGTTGCAATAATAAGCGCATCTGCGGTGTATCTCTTTTTGGAATCCCCGATAAGTTCAAAGGGTTTGCTACTTAACTTAACTTCGGCGATGTGATCAAAAATGATTTCAGTATTAAAACGTTTGGCATGTTGTTCCATGCGATCCATTAAAGCAGGACCTGTTAGACCTTCGATATCCCCTGGCCAGTTATCAACATCGGTGGTGGTGGTTAATTGTCCGCCTTTTTCCATACCCGTAATCAGCACGGGGTTTAAATTGGCACGCGAGGCGTACACAGCCGCAGTATAACCAGCGGGACCAGAGCCTAAAATGAGTAATCGACAGTGTTTGGTATTTTGCATAAAGATCTCAGCTTCAAATCAAGGTAATATACGCTAAGCTGCAAAAAAGCGGTATAGTGTTTATGATTAAATAGATGATAAGTCGTATATAAATGTGGATGACAGCGTTAGCATGAAGAAAAAGCGAAAAACCCTTTCAAAACCAGAATCTAAAGCCAGATCTAAACCTGGATTGACAGCTGCTACGCGCCTGGTGCTATGGCGTCGGTTACAAGAGGGTAGTTTTATCTTGCTGTCGACCTTGGCTATTTTTTTATGTGTTGCTTTAATCACTTATCATGAGGCAGATCCGGGTTGGTCTCATACGACACCTCAGCAGGGGATCCAAAATGCGGCAGGAGAGGCGGGTGCATGGTTCGCCGATTTATGCCTCTATTTATTTGGTTACATAGCCTACCTGATTCCCCTATTAATTGGCTACGGAAGTATTCGACTTTTCCAAAATCGTTTTGAGCCTAATGATTCGCATCGTTTTTTGTGGGGCTTGCGCATTATTGGTTTTGGTTTAACGGTGGTTTCTGGGTGTGGCCTTGCCAGCTTACATTTCGGCATATGGAGCAAAGGAATGCCGGTGAGTGCGGGCGGGATTTGCGGGCAAATTATCAGCGCCGAGCTTAATCCTTTTTTGGGTTATTTGGGCAGTACACTTGTGTTATTGGCAGTATTTTTGACGGGTGTTACCCTCACCACCGGACTTTCTTGGTTTGGCTTAATCGATAAAATGGGTAGGAGATTATTGCTGGGGTTTTGGAATTTTTGTGCAGCATTACCTTGTGCATTAACTTATTTAAAAAATTGGAAGCAACGGTATCAAGAGCGAAAAGGGGTTCTGAAAAGTCTTAAAGCCGAGCGTGTTGATCCAACACTGGGTGCGCGAAAACTAAAAAGAGAAGTTGTGATCGATGCTGTACCTTTAAAACCAAAATTTTTAGAAATGAAAGAAGTAAAACCTGCGATTCCGAGCGCACGCATTTTACCTGTAGGTTCTCAGTTGCCCTTAAATACTGAATTACCGTCTGTGACGTTATTAGAAATCGCTGAGCCCAAAAATCAGACAGAGTGTTATTCCCCGAGCAAATTAGAAGCCTTATCGCGAGAAGTCGAAACACGGCTATTAGAGTTTGGTGTTCAGGTAAACGTTGTTGCGGTCGAGCCAGGTCCTGTGATTACTCGCTTTGAAATGGAATTAGCTGCGGGTGTAAAGGTTAGTAAAATTACGGGACTTGCTAAAGATTTGGCACGCGCATTGACAGTAACGCGTGTACGCGTTGTAGAAGTTATTCCTGGGAAATCCGTTGTAGGATTAGAAATTCCGAATGAATATCGTGAATTGGTGCGACTGCGAGAGATCTTGGAATCCTCTCAATATATAGAATCTCCTTCTCACCTCAGTTTAGCCTTGGGTAAGGATATTGCAGGTATTCCCGTCGTTGTTAATTTGGCGAAAATGCCCCATTTGTTAGTTGCAGGAACAACGGGTTCGGGTAAGTCTGTTGGCATTAATGTGATGTTATTAAGCCTATTATATAAGGCGATGCCAAGAGATGTGCGTTTAATTTTAATTGATCCGAAAATGTTAGAACTCTCCATTTATGATGGGATACCGCATTTATTAACGCCTGTTGTAACTGATATGAAAGATGCTGCGAATGCCTTGCGCTGGTGTGTGGCAGAAATGGAACGTCGTTATAAGCTGATGGCGGCTTTAGGGGTTAGAAATTTAGTCGGCTATAACCGTAAGGTGTGTGATGCAGAACGTGCAAATCAGCCTATTTTAGATCCTTTTTGGTTACCTGCTTCAAAGGGGAGTAGTGCGGATGTGGGTGCTGAAAGACCTGCTTTGAGTAGCCTGCCGCATATTGTTGTGATTATCGATGAATTTGCTGACATGATTATGGTTGTTGGTAAAAAAGTTGAAGAGTTAATTGCACGCATTGCCCAAAAAGCGCGTGCTGCCGGAATCCATTTAATTTTAGCAACACAACGACCGTCTGTAGATGTGATCACCGGTTTAATTAAAGCCAATGTGCCGACACGCATTGCTTTTCAAGTGTCTTCTCGCATTGATTCGCGGACTATTTTAGATCAGCAAGGTGCAGAACAATTGTTAGGGCATGGGGATATGCTCTATTTGCCACCGGGCACAGGTGTACCCATTCGTATTCATGGTGCTTTTGTGTCGGATGAAGAAGTACACGCGGTTGTTAAGTCCCTTAAACAATTGGGTGAACCGGATTATGCGATTGATGTTTTAGGTGGGAGTGGTGATCGTTCTTTCTCGTCTGGTTTAGGTGGATTTGAAGAAGAGGAAAGTGGCGAGCAAGATGATTTATATGATTCTGCAGTACAAATTGTCGCTGAAACACGGCGTGCATCGATTTCGCATTTACAGAGGCGCTTAAAAATTGGTTACAATCGTGCTGCGCGATTAATAGAAACCATGGAAGCGGCAGGCATTGTGAGCAATATGCAAAGCAATGGAGGTAGAGAAGTGCTGGTTCAAGGATCGGAAATAAGTTAAGAACATGCAGGAATCTTGCTAAATATTCCAAAATTATGCTAGTATTCCAAGTAAATTTAAGCAAAATCACGGGCGATTGATCTATTATCATGAAACTTCACAAAGGCCTATTCGAAATTTTGTTGTTATCTATGCTGTGGGGGCCGTCGTTTCTATTTATTAAAATCGCAGTCGGTGATATTGCACCTTTAACGATAACGGCATTACGTACATTGATCGGCGTGTTATTATTATATATTGTATTGAAATTTAGAAAAGTTCACCTTTGGAAACATCGTAAATTATGGTTCCATTGTTTTGTGATTGGCATTTTTGCAAATGGGATACCTTGGATTTGTTTTAATTTTGCGGTTCAAACCATTCCCACGAGTCTTTCTGCGCTTATTAATGGTACTACGCCTGTTTTAACCATTATTTTAGCGAATATTTTTTTAAAAGACGAACAATTAACCTGGGGTAGAGGGATTGGTGCTACCGTTGGATTAGTGGGATTTTGTGTTTTATTTTTGCCGACAGTTTTCAGTTCGCTGCAAGGGACAGATCTCGCAGTCGATATGCGAGGAATATTGTTAAGCTTTATCGGTGCTTCAAGCTACGCAGTTGGAATAGTGTATGTACGAAAAAATTTCCCATCCGTCCCACCTTTAGTTGCGCCTGTCATCCAGTTATTTTCTTCGCTGCTTTACTTAATACCCTTGGCATTTATTTTTGAATCGCCATTATTAATGATTCAAACAGCATCTCTGTCATCGTGGTTTGGTGTGTTGGGGCTTGCCGTTTTTGGTACCGCCTTTGCTTTTATTATGTACTATAGGATTATCGAACGACAAGGTGCGACAGCCGTATCGACGGTGACTTATCTGTTACCGGTTTTTGGGACTATTTTAGGGGTCACTTTTTTGAAAGAAACGCTAGATGTACAATTTTTGATTGCTGCTATACTCATATTTAGTGGAGTTTTGATTGTTAATAGTGTGATTTCTGTGCCATTTTTGAAGAGAAATAAAATAGCGACTTAGTAGATCCCTGAAATGAAATAAAGTAAACCAGAGCCTTAAGGCCATTTAGTTTTCTAGATATTATTGTTCCTGCCCTTTACTGTGCTAAGATTTAACCTATGATTTACGGGTGGCTCACTACGGAGTACGTTTATGAAAACCAAGCGATTATTAGCGTTATTTAATTTTGCCTTATTATGTTTGGCGCAGAGCGTTTTTGCTGTAACAGCAGCAAGTGCTCCAACCGCAACAGATATTGCTGAATTAAAAGCCTTATTAGTACCTGTATCGAGCCTTCAAGGAAATTTTCAACAAGTCATTAAAAGCGAAGCGGGCAGACAATTGCAAACCTCTTCTGGTAAAATGTGGCTTAAAAAGCCAGGTCAATTCCGGTGGGAAGTTTTGGGGAACGAGCCAAGACTTATCATTGCGGATGGTAAAAAAGTTTGGGATTACGATAAAGACTTAGATCAAGTCACCATTCAAAAATTAACCAAAGCTCAAACCGCGGCACCTATTTTTTTCCTTACCGGTGACGTTAATTCGCTGGATAGCGATTTTAAAATAAAAAAGTTACCACTTGTAGACGGACATTGTTTAAAAAATAGCGACAGCTGTTTTGAATTGCACCCTAAGAATAGCGAAGGATCTTTTCAGTGGATCAAAATAGGTTTTAAAGAAAAAACGTTAAACGAGATGGAATTGTTAGATCAATTGGGTCAAGTTTCGTTATTTAGTTTTAAACAGATGCGCTTAAACCCGAGTATTCCAGATGCGCAATTTCACTTTACGCCGCCTAAGGGCGTTGATGTTTTAACGAATGATTAAATCCCCCCTACCCCCCTTTGTTAAAGGGGGGAACTGGGCTGTAAAAAAACTGAGGCAAAAACGATGTTAGATCCGAAAATATTACGAGAAAATCCAGAGGCTGTTGCAGAACAATTGGCCACACGTGGATTTATTTTAGATGTTGGTGCATTAAAAGCGCTAGAAGCTAAACGTAAAATTCTGCAAGTAGAAACCGAAAAATTGCAAAACGAACGGAATCAACAATCAAAAAAAATTGGACAATTTAAAGCGACTGGACAATCTGTTGATGCTCTCATGACGCTTGTTGCAGGCTTAGGTGAGAAATTAAAGATAGCAGAAGAAGGTTTAGCGGTTATTCAACACGATTTGAAAGCACGTGTAGAAATCATCCCGAATATTCCGCACGCTAGTACACCTATCGGCAAAAATGAAACAGAAAATCTTGAGGTACGACGGTGGGGGCAGGCTCCATTGTTTAATTTCGAGGTTAAAGATCATGTTTCCTTAGGAGGAGCGGCATTAGATTTTGATGCGGCAACGCGTATAGCGGGTGCTCGGTTTGTGGTTTTGCATGGAAAACTTGCGCGATTACATCGTGCTTTAGCGCAATTTATGCTTGATTTACACACGCAGACGCATGGTTACGAAGAGATCTATGTCCCTTATTTAGTGACAAGTGATTCGTTATATGGCGTAGGGCAATTGCCAAAATTTGCAGACGATATGTTTGCCATTAAAGACACAGATTTTTGGTTAATCTCTACCTCTGAAGTTTCTGTTACCAATATTGTTCGAGAGCAGATTATTGATGCAGAACAGCTGCCTTTAAAGTATGTGTGTCATAGCCCGTGTTTTAGAAAAGAAGCAGGTACTTATGGCAAAGACATGCGAGGCATGTTGCGCCAGCATCAATTCGATAAAGTCGAAATGCTGCAATTTGTTCGACCGGAAGACTCTTACGCGGCATTAGAGCAAATGGTTACGCATGCAGAAGCGGTGTTACAAAAACTTAAACTACCGTATCGGGTACTTTCGCTTTGTACGGCGGATATCGGTTTTGCATCGGCTAAAACCTACGATTTAGAAGTGTGGTTACCTGGCCAAAACCAGTATCGCGAAATTTCATCTTGTAGCAATACAGAAGCTTTTCAGGCCAGACGTATGCAGGCGCGATTTCGCAATCCCGAAACGAATAAACCTGAATTGTTGCATACTTTAAATGGTTCTGGGTTAGCAGTGGGTAGAACGTTAATTGCAGTCATGGAAAATTATCAGGATGCAGAAGGGCGAGTTCATGTGCCGGAAGTGTTATTGCCGTATATGGGTGGTGTAACAATTATTTAGAAATAAAATTATTATGAAGCTTCTTTATAAGGATGAACTTCCGTTTTTAAACGGTTGCTTAACGCATCTTCAGCGATATCTAATTCATAACGCTTTTGTAATCCCAACCAGAAACCTTTAGACATCCCAAAATAAAGTGATAGTCTTAATGCGGTTTCTGCGGTTATGGCGCGTTTTCCTCGAACGATTTCTGAAATGCGAGTAGCAGAGATCCCAATATCTTTTGCGATACGATATTGAGAAATCTTCATTGGCTTTAGAAATTCTTCTTGTAGAATTTCGCCGGGATGTATTGGCGCTAATTTTGCCATGTTTCCTCTTAGATTAATGATAATCTACAATTTCCACATTAAACTTGTCACCGTCTTTCCACTCAAAGCAAATACGATATTGAGCGTTGATACGGATGCTATATTGTCCTTTTCGGTTGCCAGAGAGCTGTTCTAGGCGATTTCCGGGTGGTACACGTAAATCTTTTAGACTGGCAGCCTCGTCCAACATTAAAAGTTTTCTTAAAGCCACTCGATGCAGTGAATAAGAAAGTTTAGGAATATGCTCTCGGTTAAAGAGTTTTTCCGTTTCTTTGCAATTAAATGACTTTATCATAGATAATAGTAACGCATAACGATAGTAATGTAAAGCGATAATAACGAAATACAAGCTGATTTTAAAGTCAGTATATTAAGTTTTCCAGGAGCCTAATATGAATCTAGCAAAATGCTTCATATGAGTCTATCCGATATTTGTGTGATAAATACCATCTGCAAAAGGTATTTTAGGTATTATTTTACCACCTGAAGATGGTATTTCTTTATTTTTTAGACCGTGAGCTTTTGTTTTTTGCTTGAAGAAGCCAAAGTATCGGACGGAGGAACCAGATAGAGCCTAAAGTTTGTACTATATTTATGATTAATATCAGTGTGTATTGGAGATCAGGATGGCTATATCACCCTCGAATTTTAAGGAGTGTTTTGAGATTTTCTGTTCGGCTATAGAAGAAATAAGGCTAGAGATGTCGCATAAAGGAATCATAGAGTCTTTCGCTCGTGCTCAACTTATAGGGCAGTTAGAAGCAATGAAGAGAGCACTTGCAGAAAACAAATCTTTTGATGAAGTTGCAGCAAAAATAGAAATGGAAAAGATGGTCGGGGAGTTTATTGTTACTTGTAACCAGGACTTCGCTGCAAAAGTGGACGCTCAACGGACTCTGTCTGCAAAACACGAGTTAATTGCAAAACAGAATTTAACTTTACTGGGGATTCATCGAAAGTTAGGGCGGGCGATAGAAGCGGTAGAAAAGATAGAACCAAAGTCGAGCGGTTTTTTTAAAAAATTACTTAAAAAAATAAGCAATTCCTTTGAAAAAATATTTAAAACCAGCAACCAAAAAACAAAAAAAAACAAACAACAATACTTAATGGCTTTGTATGTGAGGCATGCTGCAGTAGCAAAAGAGCAGTATCGAGAATCACTAGAATCAACGGAGTTAGTAACACAGAAGAAATTACTGAATCAAAAAAAATATTTAATAAGCGCATTTAATGCAAACCCTAAAACAGCCATTACAATACTTGAGCCAAATACCGCAGAGAATATTGCTAAATTTCTACATTCTCTGGAAATAGATGGCGTGAAGCTGGATAAGGATAAGATTGGAGAATACCTAGGGAGCCTAGACACTCAGATACCAAATCCAGGGAAAGATCCTAAGATCGAATCTGAAAATCAAAAAAATAAAAAAATCCTAGAACAATTTGCGCAAGGTTTCAATTTTAAGGATGAGCAAGGTCAGGATAAGGCATTGGTGCCATCTCTGAGACAATTTCTTGATAAGTTTCGTTTGCCTGGCGAAAGTCAAAAAATAGAGAGACTCTTAGACGGATTTGCCAAAGCATTTTTTGAGACCGGTGAAAACGCAGCAAAATTGGGTTTTAAAAATGAAGGGACTGTACTGATCTTGGCTTATGCAATTCTCCAGTTAAATACAGACCTTTATAACCCACAAGTTAGAAAAAAGATGACTGAAGATCAATTTATAAGAAATCTTAGAGGCACGAATGACGGGAAAGATTTTAATCAGACAGTTCTTTCACATATTTATCATGAGATTAAAGGTAACGAAATTAAATTAGAAGCAGGAGCAAGTAAACCTAAACTTAAGAATCGATAACCTAACACTCGATTAGTATAGAGGCTTAAATAGTGTACTTTTGTTTTTTGCTTGCAGAAATCAAAGTGTCGGATGGAGGAGCCAGGCTTAGTTTTTGCTTCAGCGGATTTCTGAATAGTAGAGGTGGTGCTTGAAAAGGAATAAATTTTTCCATGGGCAAACCTACAGCTTCCATGGCAGCGCGCGCGGAATTCAGGATGTCTTCAATATCTTGCTTAGATTTATTGTTCATTCAGTGTGGTATCCGCCTGATTGATTTGTAATTTTTGTGATCTCACCCTTCCAAAAATGAATGTCTCCGGCAGCTTTTACAGTTGTTGCCCGACCAGAAGTAAAGTAATGATTACCTAATCCTAAACGCAATTCTAAAGAACCTTGTCCGTTTTCTACGACAACAAAAGAATAAACATGCGCCGTTTTATGATAAGGGACTACCTGATTTTCTGGATTAATAATTTCGTACTTGCCTGTTGCATTATTTTTTCGCAGGCGATGGTATGCTGGCTTTCCACTTTGGAGCTGTTGTACATAGAGGGTTTCTTGAAAAGTGCCTTTAAGCGTTTTTGGAACAGCGGGATCCAATGGAATGTCCAAAAAGGGGTCACCTTTTTTCCAGCGTGGTTTGCAATCAAATTTCTTCGTGTTAGCAACAGCATCTGCAAACATGCATTTGAGCCCTCTACCTTAAAAACTCTGTCTGAAAGTATGTCTGATTTTTTAATGTGAGTCAATAACGGATCCTAACGTGCGTCAAACACCTTAGAAGAAAGAAAGTTAGCTTAATTTTTCTAAATGTTGAATAAAAAAAATCCCTCCATGAGGAGGGATGAAGTTCTTTTGAAGGGGAGTTAACCCTAGGAGAATTAGTTGTTGCGACGGCCAGCCAACAGCATAAACAGCTGCAAAAGGCTAATGAACAGGTTGTAAATAGACACATATAACGCAATCGTCGCCATAATATAGTTGCGTTCGCCATCATGAATGATCTGGCTGGTTTGGAATAAAATCGTGCCGGAAGCAATTAATACAAAAGCAGACGAGACACCAAGATAGAGCAAAGGTACAGGAAAGAAGAGACCAACAATGCTGGCCATCATCCCTATTGTTGCCGCTACAAACAAAAATCCCCCTAAGTAGCTAAAGTCTTTACGCGTAGTGAGTGCATATCCGGATAAAGCGAAGAAGATAAGCCCGGTTAACCCCAAAGAGGCCATAATTATTTGCGTACCATTACTGAACCCCTGGATCGCAAAATTCAAGATGGGCCCTAATGTGTAGCCCATAAATCCCGTAAAGGCAAAGATGGAAGCGATGCCCCATACGCTATTTCGAAGAGATTGAGTGAGGAACAATAGTCCAAAATAGATAGGCAATACCATTAAACCCATGGGGGTGGCATTGGTTAGCATAGCAAGCCAAGCCGTGAATGCGCTAAAAAGTAGTGTCATCGAAAGCAGTATGTAGGTATTTCGAATAACGGAATTAGTTTGTATGACCATCCCAGACTGAGCATGTCGGACGGTATCAATATTGGGTTGCATATCCTTTATCTCCTAAATCTCTCTCTGTCTCGAATTGTACCACAAGTTCGTGTTTTTTACAGGGAGCCCTTCAAATAAATCTCTTAGAGATAAGATTAAATGCACGCAAATATAAGTTTAGAAAACTAACAAAATCAATAAGTCTCTCGTCTTTTAGAGTATGCTTGATTATAATGCTCGTTCAGGAGAGGTGGCTGAGCGGTTTAAAGCGGCGGTCTTGAAAACCGTTGAGGGTTTCCCCCTCCCAGGGTTCGAATCCCTGCCTCTCCGCCAGCCTTGACGAGCTGATAGCAGTTACAGTCTTAATGCAAACACAGGAGATCCTAAGCGTGATCAATGTACTGGTAGTAGATGACCATGATTTGGTGCGGTCGGGTATTGTTCGATTGCTGTCGGATATTGCTGGAATAACAGTCGTTGGCGAGGCGAACACAGGAGAAGAAGCGGTTAAAATTGCTCGGGAAAAGCGTCCGAATGTTGTATTAATGGATATCAGAATGCCGGGTATTGGAGGACTGGAAGCGACACGCAAAATAGTTCATCAGAATCCAGAAATTAAGGTTATTGCCTTAACAATCTATGAGAACGAACCGTTTCCGACAAAATTGCTGCAAGCGGGTGCGAGTGGTTATTTAACAAAGGGTGCTTTGATAGATGAGATGGTTTTGGCGATTCGGACTGTCTATGCGGGTAATCGTTACTTAGGCCCGGAAATTGCCCAACAGATGGCGCTTAAATCGGTTGCCGAAAACGAGCAGTCTCCGTTTGAACAACTTTCTGAACGTGAATTGCAAGTGATGATTATGATAACCGCTGGGCAAAGTGTTCAGACGATTGCCGAAAAATTGTGTGTGACGCCTAAAACCATTAACAGCTATCGATACCGTATATTCGAAAAATTAAATGTACAAAGCGATGTAGAATTAACTTTGCTAGCTATGCGGCATGGTATTTTAGAGACGGAGACGACCTGACAGCTTTTCAGATGCTTATTTTGATTTGCTGCTGAACTCGCTTCGCTCAAGCATGGATCCTGTTACCAAAACAAGTCTCTGAAAAGCTATGAGTGCACTAGAACCTTTTTTAGCCAATTTAACAACCCTTCCGGGTGTTTATGCTATGTTAGATGCTAAGGGTGTTGTGCTTTACGTCGGAAAAGCAAAAAATCTTAAAAAAAGAGTTACTACATATTTTCGGCGTGCCTTAGATACTAAAACACAACAGCTGGTTAAACAGATTAAATCCATAGAAGTGACCGTTACACGCAATGAACGCGAGGCATTATTATTAGAAAATAATCTCATTAAAGAATTGCAGCCGCGTTATAATATTATTTTTCGAGATGATAAGTCTTATCCTTACCTTAAACTAACAGTGGATGCAGTATTTCCGCGACTCTCTTTTCACCGGGGTCCGAAAGGGGAGGGTAAAGTTTATGGTCCTTATCCGAGTGTGCGTGAAGCACGAGTCGCCTTAAATTTATTACAGAGTATTTTTCGGTTGCGTCAATGCGATGAAGTTTTTTTTAGAAATCGAACGCGTCCTTGTTTGCAATATCAAATAAAACGCTGTTCTGCACCTTGTGTAGGGTATATTACCGCAGAAAATTATAAAAAAGAGGTTGAGCTTGCTCGATTGTTTTTAGAGGGAAAAAATAAAAACGTTATTGAAAAACTAATTCATCAGATGACAGAGGCGAGTAGCGAAAAAGCCTTTGAACAAGCTGCTCGAATTCGCGATCAAATTGCCTTGCTTAGAACCATTCAAGAACACCAAATTATTATGGGTAATATGAAGGATGTCGATGTTTTGGGTATTTATGCCGAAGGTAATATTGCGTGTGTACATGTACTTGTGATACGAGAAGGGCGAATGCTGGGCAGTCGGCAATATTTTCCGAATAAAACAGCATTGATCTTGCCAGAAGAAGATATGTTGCAAACCCTGTTAGAAGCTTTTATTTTGCAACATTATAAAATGGATATTCCCAAAACAATTTTGTTACCGTTTGCATTAAAAAATAGAGAGAGTGTGTCGGTACTTTTGGGTGAACGGCGATTGGGGTCTGTTAATATCGCAACAGCGGTTAAAGGAGATCGTTTGCGTTGGGTTAAAATGGCGCTTACGAGCGCGAGATTGGCATTAATCAGTCGCGTAAAACAAACTCGTGATTTGACTCCCCGATTTTTGGCTTTACAGGAATCTCTGCAATTAGAATTTATTCCAGAAAAATTAGTGTGTTTTGATGCTAGCCATACCTTAGGAGAAGCCACAGTGGTATCTTGTGTGGTATTTGATACTCATGGGCCTAGTAAACCGGAGTATCGACGGTTTAATATTCGGGCAAAAACGGGGGGCGATGATTATGCGGCTTTAAAAGAGGGGTTGACTCGGCATTTCACCCGGTTAAAATCAGAGGGTAAAACTTTGCCTGATGTGCTGTTAGTGGATGGAGGTAAGGGTCAGCTTAATATTGCAAAAGCGGTTTTAGAGGAATGTCAGGTTTTTGGGGTTGTTTTGTTGGCGGTTGCCAAGGGTCCCGAAAGAAAAGCGGGGCTTGAGACAGTTTATCTGTCTTCAAATGACAAAGTTATTCAGTTGCAGCTCAATGCCGCTGCCTTACTTTTAATTCAGCAGATACGCGATGAGGCACATCGTTTTGCGATTACTGCGCACCGCAAGCGCATTGCGCATAGCAGAAGCACGTCTACACTAGAGAGGGTGCCTGGCATGGGTAGCAAGCGTTGTCAAAGTCTTTTACAGTATTTTGGGGGGTTGCCCGAAATTTTGCAGGCGAGCATTGAAGAGTTAGCTAAGGCACCAGGGATTAGTCAAGGATTAGCCGGGCGGCTTTATGAAATTTTACATGGACAATAATTTATTTAATAAGCGAGAATCAACCTTATGTGGCGAAGTATACCGAATTTATTAACCCTGTTAAGGATTTCTTTAATTCCTATTTTTGTTTTGATGTTTTACCTGCCCTTTGAATGGCACTATATTGCTTCAGCCATTATTTTTGCAATCGCAGGCGTTACAGATTGGCTAGATGGCTATTTAGCCAGAAAACTTCATCAAGTGTCACCGCTAGGGGAATTTTTAGATCCTGTTGCAGATAAATTAATTGTCGCTGTTGCATTAGTGTTATTGGTACAATCGCATGCCTCTGCGTGGCTAGCGATTCCCGCTGCCGTTATTGTTGGACGTGAAATTGTTATTTCTGCGCTGCGAGAGTGGATGGCAGAATTAGGCAAGCGTCAGCATGTGGGTGTGAAGGGGGTTGGCAAGTTTAAGACGGCGGCGCAAATGGTCGCGATTCTTTTGTTGCTTTCTGAGGATCCAAAATTAGCAGGTTGGATTACTTCTTTTGGGTATATCCTCATCTATGCAGCCGCATTCCTAACGCTTTCGTCTATGGTTGTGTATCTGCGCCTCGCTTGGGACGATCTTATCGCTGAAGGATAATCAGAGCTTGAATGCGCACGCATGTTTCGATAGAATGCATCCTTAGTGCGGGAATAGCTCAGTGGTAGAGCACAACCTTGCCAAGGTTGGGGTCGCGAGTTCGAGCCTCGTTTCCCGCTCCATAATGTTGAATACCTAAGATAACGGCTGGATGGCAGAGTGGTTATGCAGCGGCCTGCAAAGCCGCGTACGACGGTTCGATTCCGTCTTCAGCCTCCATAGACGCCTTTTCGTCGTCCTGAAAATACCTAAAACGTCCTAACCTATTGTAATTATAAAAATATCATTTATAACTTGTCCTAGGCAGTTCTGTCGGTACCCCCAAAAGCCGAGTAGTTTGGGGGTTAGGGGTACAGGGCCCCGTTAGGTTAGGAGATACCCCCAATGCCATTAACGGATGTAAAAGTACGTAAAGCAAAGCCACAAGATAAGCCTTATAAGCTTGCTGACGGTGGAGGTTTGTTTCTTTTAATTGCACCCAACGGTTCCAAATATTGGCGATTGAAGTACCGAATTGAAGGGAAAGAAAATTCAGGATGCTTTGGAATTAAGACATAGGAATTATTAACCCCGCACTAAACGCTGGATATTAGGCGCCCATAAAACATTCATTGGTATTGCCCACATTGCCTCTCCAAATGAAGCAATTTGTTCGCCAGTATACAAAACAACCCCTACAAATCGTTTTTTCTTTGCTATATTATCTCTAAACCACTTCAAATGCTTAAAACTATCTCTAGATACCGAAGAACCAGCTTTGACTTCTACTCCTAAAATATCGCTATCTTTATTTTCTATAATAAAATCAATTTCATGTTTTTCTCGATCACGGTAATGATAGATATTATATTTTTCATTTTGAAATCCTAGCGCTTCAATATGAGAAACTAATTGTGTAAAAACAAAAGTTTCTAATAGCTTGCCATTTTGATCTCCATCTAGCCTTACCTTTTCAAAACGCCAATTTAATATTGCTGCCATAAGGCCTGTGTCGGTCATAAATATCTTATCTTGTTTATTAACACGATCATAATCTGTCTTTGCCCATGCTGGTAACTTTTCAATTAAATACAACGATTCAAGCGCATTAATATATGTAGTGATCGTTTGTCTAGTCAAAGATAATCCTGATGCGATGGCAGATACATCCATAGATTTACTAGACCATGCCGCCAGGACAGATAAAAGTTCCTTCATACCATCTTGCCGCTTTATATTAATTATATCTTTTAAATCTCTTTCAATTATCGAGTTAATATAATCCATATACCATTGATGAGCTTCTCTCATTTGTTTAATTCTTAGAGGCTCTGGATAACCTCCTCCTAACGCTAAAGTAATATATGAGTCCTTAGTATCGTTATTATATGTTGTTGGAAACTTTTGCTCAAAAGCCCACTGCAAGAAATTTGGTAAGGTAGCGTGAATCTCTCCTTGAGCAAGTGGTCGTAATCTAATTTTTCGTACTCGACCAGCCAAAGATTCATTAACTCCAGGCAATGATTGGATGTTTGCTGAACCAGTAAGCAAAAATCTACCTAAATTTTGGTTCTCATCGACGTCCTTTTTAATCGCTTGCAACAAAATAGAGGCTTTTTGTATTTCGTCAATAATCATTAACTCATTGTCATGCTTCACAAATCCATGCGGATCACTAAGAGCTGATTCTAATAATGTAACATCATCCAAAGTACGATAGATTGCTCCGGGTAAGTTTAGATTTTTAGCTAGGGTGGTCTTACCGCATTGACGAGCACCGGCAAGGATTATTACTCTCCTAGATAGCAATGCCTGTTGAACGATATCGCTTTGCCATCTCGTATAATTTTTATCCATATATCCTCAACAATAGTTTACATACACTTATTTTCGTCATTTTGTTAATCATTGTCCCGACAATGTGTTAAGTATATATTACGCAGGTTGTTAAATACAAGAGAGATATAGACTTTCGACGCAGTCAATCAACTCAAATTCGAGCCAGTGTATTATAAAAAAACAGAATTTTCCCTTGTGGTTCGTTTTATGCTGTTTTTTCGATACTTTTAACCTATAATCTCGGATAAGGTTCCGGATTTGCGACGTATATTCGGAATGCATTCCGAAAAGGGGGTAACCTGATGTTTAAACGAATACTTGAATTGCCGATGGACTCAGGACAAGATCGTCTAAAACATCCTGATCGACAAACGCAACAGAACATGATCAGATGTCACCTTTAGGGAAGACGAGTCCCGCATCCGCAAAGAAGCTTCACCTGAAAATTATGCGGTCATACGACAGATAGCCTTTAATCTTATCCGTAAGAATACCTAGCGTAAAACGAAAACGTCTTATGGTCGCGCTGGATGATAATGTCCGATCAACCCTTATGAAGGCGTTAATATAGATGCGGTTGCCCTGGGTGTCGCAGAATTAATAGTTACAAGGCGACAGCAATCAGCTAAAATATTAAATGTTCTTAACATAGTTAAAAACATCTAACTTAATTTTTTGGAGGTGGGTAATGTTGCTGGGTTCTGGTGCAGTCATCGGTCTATTAGTCTTTTTAGCGATAGTTGTCATTTTTATGGGAGTGAAGCAGGTTCCGCAAGGATATGAATGGACCGTTGAACGCTTTGGGAAATACACTCATACTCTAAGACCCGGACTTGCTATTATTATTCCTTTTATTGACCAGATCGGTGCCAAGTTGGTCATGATGGAGCAGGTATTAGATATTCCCTCTCAAGAAGTAATCACTAAAGACAACGCCATGGTACGAGTGGACGCTGTTATCTTTTTCCAAGTGGTTGATAGTGCAAGAGCAGCCTACGAAGTACGGGATTTAGAACGTGCTTTAAATAATTTAACCTTGACAAACATTCGAACAGTTTTAGGTTCTTTAGATCTAGATGGTGCATTGTCCCAGCGTGATCATATTAACTCACGGCTATTAGAAGTGATCGATGAAGCTACGGCACCTTGGGGTATTAAAGTTACTCGCATTGAAATAAAAGATATTGCGCCGCAACGAGATTTAGTGGAATCTATGGCAGCTCAAATGAAAGCGGAACGAGAAAAACGAGCTGCAATTTTATCCGCAGAAGGGATAAAACAAGCCGCTGTTTTAAAAGCAGAAGGTGAAAAAATTGCGAGAATTCTAGATGCAGAAGGCCGAAGGCAGTCTACATTTTTAGATTCTGAAGCACGAGAAAGACAAGCAGCTGCAGAAGCAAAAGCAACCAATTTAGTTTCAACTGCTATTAGTGAGGGCAGTATTCAAGCCATTAATTATTTTGTAGCACAGAAATATATTGATGTTTTAGGTAAGGTGGCTGCTGCCAATAACCAGAAAGTAATTTTAATGCCTTTAGAAGCCGCTAGTGTGATTGGCAGTATTGCGGGTATCACAGAAATAGCCAAAGAAGCTTTTGGTGGAAAAGGTAAATAAGAGGTATTTAAATGATGGAGTTTTTTAATGCCATTTGGTTAAACAATTTTTGGGTGTGGTATAGCTTAGCATTATCATTAGTTATTTTTGAAGTAATGTTAGGTACTAGTTTTTTCTTGTTGTGGTTAGGTGCGGTTGCTGCTGTAGTAGGAACCATTGTTTTTTTAATACCGGGGCTCCCTTGGCAAGTTACAGGGGCGGTTTTCGCCGTGGGTTCATTGCTTAGCATTGTCGCATGGAAGTATTATCTCAAAAGGCATCCCACTAAATCCGAGATGCCTACTTTAAATAGGCGGGCTGAGCAATATATCGAACGTACTTTTATTTTATCAGAAGCGATTGTAAATAACCGAGGTAAAATAATCGTTGATGATTCAACGTGGCGCGTAGAAGGTCCTGATTTACCGCAGGGTACTAATGTAGTGGTTATTGGCGTAAATGGTGTTATTTTAAAAGTAAAACCACGGAGTTAAAAGTTGGACAGATAATAATTAAGTGTAGAGATAACGCATTTGTGTTCACTCTAACCAAATGCTCTGTATTTCCAATTAAACTTCGAATTGGGTATGAGGCTGAAATCTAAAAAAGGTAGCAATGTGTTTTTATATTTTTTAATATTACTAATAGCTGTACTCGCGCTTTGTTGTTTTGCTTTAGCATATAAGAAGTATTACCACGGTAAGCCCAGCGGACATTTCGATGGCGCCAGATTTTTTGATCCTGAATTGAATTTTAATAAAAGTTTTTTTGATCTTCTAAAGTGGCGATGTACAAGCAAGTCTTGTCCTTGGCCGGCCAAAGTTCTCAATAATCAATTTGATGTGCCGCCAATTCGAGTGATGGGATCTGATCTTCGAGTGTCTTGTGTAGGCCATGTTACCTTTCTTATCCAAACGAATGGGTTGAACATTTTAACGGATCCTGTATGGTCTGATAGGGCAAGTGTGTTAAGTTTTCCGCCTTTTTTAGGTCCAAAAAGAGTTCAGGATCCAGGCATTAAATTTGAGGATTTGCCTCCTATTGACGTTGTGTGGATTAGCCATAATCACTATGATCACTTAGATTTGGCAACTATTGATTTATTATGGGAAAAACATAAACCACGTATTATTGTGCCATTGGGCAATGATTCCATCATAAAAAATCACAATTACACAATAAAAATAGAAGCGTATGATTGGGGGGATCAAGTTATCATTAATGATGACATAAAATTCCATATAGAACCCATGCAGCATTGGTCAGCAAGAGGATTGTTTGACAGAAATAAAGCGTTATGGGCAGCGCTTAACATAGAAACTCGGTTTGGTAATATCTATTTTATAGGTGATTCTGGATACGGTGAAGGGCGATATTTTAAGAGAGCTAAAGAAAAATTTGGACAATTTCGTTTGGCTTTGCTTCCTATGGGTGCCTACGAGCCAAGGTGGTTTATGAAATATGCTCATATGAACCCTGAAGATATGGTTATGGCTCATATTGATTTAGGTCGGCCATTTACCGTGCCTTCTCATTATGATGTGTTTAAACTTACTGATGAACCAAGAGGTGAAGCTTTAATAAATTTAGAAAAAGCAAAGGAGCTTTTATCAGTAGGAAAAAAGATCAAGACACTTGAGCCAGGACAGTTTTGGTTAGTCCCTGGGCAAAGTGAATGACGAATTTTTTCGAGCAGGAAAGTGGTAGATCCAATGTGGTTAGATGTTTACTTCGCGTGGTTTCTAAGCAACCAATTTAGTTTCAAAAATATATTGATGTTTTAGGCAAGATAGAAAAAACAAGTTGAGCTTCCAAATTTTGATTTTTTGTGATCCTCCCTTAAGGTGACCGGGAGCCGTGAGTTAGAACAGGGGGATTGATATACTTTGGTAAAGTTCCTATAATGTCCTCTCGCTCTTTTATTGCAGCGGTAGTATGTTAAGTGGGGGTAAGAAGCTCTCATAGGA
>Ga0209477_1000604_pt1 | contig 22469 bp, 21 predicted proteins | sample KloWWTupernatant_FD_187180 | JGI IMG/M metagenome (GOLD analysis project Ga0209477, IMG submission 187180) | Active sludge microbial communities from Klosterneuburg, Austria, studying microevolution and ecology of nitrifiers - Klosterneuburg... | ecosystem: Engineered > WWTP > Aerobic digester >... | reverse complement strand
AACCCCTTCAAGCGCCGGCTGCGCGAGGCACAGCCGCTGTTCGGCCTCTGGATCGCACTGGCCGACCCGTATCCGGCCGAACTCTGCGCTGGCGCCGGCTACGACTGGCTGCTGCTCGACGGCGAGCACGCGCCGAACGACCTGCGCACGCTGCTCGCGCAACTGCAGGCGGTGGCCGCGTACCGCTCGCACCCGATCGTGCGTCCGCCGTCGGGCGATCCGCACCTGATCAAGCAGCTTCTCGACATCGGCGCGCTGACGCTGCTGGTGCCGATGGTCGAAACCGCCGAGCAGGCGAAGCAGCTCGTGCGCGCGACCCGTTATCCGCCGGCGGGGATCCGCGGCGTCGGCAGCGCGCTGGCGCGCGCGTCGCGCTTCAACCTCGTGCCGGACTACCCGGCGCGCGCCGATACCGAGATCTGCCTGCTGGTGCAGGTCGAGACGGTGCGCGGCCTCCAGAACCTCGACGCGATCGCGGCGGTCGAAGGCGTCGACGGCGTGTTCATCGGGCCCTCCGACCTCGCCGCGTCGATGGGACACCTCGGCAATCCGGCGCACGAGGCAGTCCAGTCGGCGATCGACGACGCGATGCGGCGCATCGTCGCCAGCGGCAAGGCGGGCGGCATCCTTGCCGCCGATGAGCACTTCGCTCGCAGGATGATCTCGGCGGGCTGCCGCTTCATCGCGATCGGCACCGACGTGTCGCTGCTGATGCGCGGGGCGCGCGCGCTGCTGCGCGGGTTCTCGCCCGAACCGGCCCCTGAGGCGCAGCGCGGCCCCGGTTCGACGGGAACCGCCACCGGCTATTGACGGGGCCCGCGCAAGCCTTCCGGCGCCCGCGGCGGCGGCGTGGCCCTGGCGCCTGGCCGGCGCTTCATCGATCGCGGATGTCGTCGATCTCGCGCTCGCCGAAATCGTCGCGGCCGAGGTACGCGACGATGCGCGCGGCCACTTCTGCGGGTGCACCGAGCGCACCGTCGTCCTTGAGCTTGCGGAAGCGCTCCACCGGCGGGAAATCCGCCCGGTCGGCGGCGCGGATCGTCACCTGCATGTCGGTGTCGACGACGCCGGGCGCGAGCGAGCAGACGCGCGGCGCGTTCGGGTGCCCGGCGTGCTCGGCCGCGATGCAGCGCGTGAACATGTCGAGCGCCGCCTTGGCACTGCAATAGGCCGACCAGCCGGCCACCGGGTAGCGGGCCGCCCCGGACGAGATGTTCAGGATGCGCCGCTCGGCGCCCGAGGCTTCGGTCGCCGCGAGGAATACCGCACTCAGCAGCATCGCCGAACCCAGGTTCACCTGCAGCGCGCGCGCCAGTGGCGCCGGCTGCAGCGACTCGACGCGCCCGATCGGTTCGATCATGCCGGCGTTGTTGACCAGCACGAACCGTGACACGCCGGCCGCGGTGCTCAGCGTCTCGCCGAGCGATCGTGCCAGTCGCCCGGTCGCGTCGGCGTCAGCAAGGTCGTGCAGGTGGTAGTCCAGGCGCGCCCCGCTGGCGCGCGCCTTCGCCGACAGCGCGTCGTTGGGCGTGCGCGCGATGCAGACGAGCTGCCGCGCCGGCGACAGCAGGCACTCGGCCATTGCGGCACCCAGGCCGCGTGACGCCCCGGTCAGGACGACGAACTCCATCACTTGCCTCGCATCGGGTCAGCAGGGTCAATAGGTGTGTTCGGACCCGGGGAAGCGACGCGCCTTGACCGCGTCGCGATACGCGTCGATCGCGGCGCGCACGCTACCGGCGCCCGCCATGAAGTTGCGCACGAAGCGCGGCTTGCGCCCGGGGTACACGTCGAGCATGTCGTGCAGCACCAGCACCTGGCCCGAGCACGCGGCGCCCGCGCCGATTCCAATGGTCGGGATCGCCAGTTGCCGGGTCACCGATTCGGCCAGCGCCGCCGGCACCATCTCGAGCACGAGCATCGTCGCGCCCGCATCCTGCAACGCCAGGGCGTCGGCGACGAGGCGCTGGGAAGCCTCGGGCGTGCCGCCCTGCACGCGGTAGCCGCCGAGCGCGTGGACCGACTGCGGCGTGAGGCCCAGGTGCGCGCACACGGGGATGCCGGCGCGCGTCAGCACGGCCACCGTCGGCGCCAGCCACGCGCCGCCTTCGAGCTTGACCATCCGGGCGCCGGCCTGCATCAGCCGCGCGGCGTTCGCGAACGCCTGCTCGGCACCCGTCTGGTAGGTCGCGAACGGCATGTCGGCGACGATCCACGCGTACCGGTTGCCGCGCGCCACGCAGCGGACGTGATACGCGACGTCGTCGAGCGTCACGGGCAGCGTCGAATCGTGGCCCTGCACGACCATGCCGAGCGAATCGCCGACCAGCAGGCACTCGACGCCGACGTCGTCGAGCAGCGCGGCCCAGCTCGCGTCGTAGCAGGTGAGCATGGCGATCGGCTCGCCGCGCGCGCGCAACTCGGCGAGACGCGGCTGCGTCACCGCCTTGCGCGGCGCGGCGCCACCGGACGGCTCGACGGGATGCGTGCTCATCACACCTTCTCAGGTCGCGTAGGAGCGCAGGCGATTCGACAGCTCCTGCAGCGCGCGTATGCCGCTCGACTCGGCACGCAGGCACCACTGCTGCAGGTGCGTGACCAGCTGCTCGCGGCTCAGCGTCGAGCGCTCCCACAGCGCGGCGAGCTCGCGGCGCATCTCGACCAGGTACTTCAGGCGCTCGCTGGCGGCGAAGATCTCGGCGAGTCGCTCGCGCTGGTGCTCGGGCCAGCGTGCCGCGTCACGGTGCAGCCAGCGCCGCGCCGACCTGACCAGCTTGCCTTCCGGGCGCTGGAGCTTCGCGAGCCGGCGCGCTTCCTCGGCGCAGGCGCGCCTGAGCGAGCGCGCGTACTGCGCCATCACGTCGTAGCGGTGGGCGATGACCGCCTGCACCGTGTCGAGATCCACTGCCGCCTTCGCGGCGGCGAACTTCGGCTTCGGCGCGACGCGATGCACCGTCGCCAGCCCCAGCAGCGACAGCAACCGGATGTACAGCCATCCGATGTCGAACTCGTACCACTTGACCGACAGCTTCGCCGAACTGGCGTAGGTGTGGTGGTTGTTGTGCAGCTCCTCGCCGCCGATCAGGATCCCCCACGGCACGATGTTGGTGCTCGCGTCGGGGCTGTCGAAGTTCCGGTAGCCGCGAGCGTGGCCCAGCCCGTTGATGACGCCTGCCGCCAGGACCGGGATCCACAGCATCTGAACCGCGAACACGGTCAGGCCGATCGCGCCGAACATCAGCACGCTGGCGACCAGCGTGATCGACACACCCAGCATCGTGTGGCGCGAGTAGAGGCGGCGCTCGATCCAGTCGTCGGGGGTGCCATGGCCGTACCGGCGCACGGTTTCGGCATTGGCCGCCTCGGCGCGGTACAGCTCGGCGCCCTCGAGCAGCACCTTGCGCAGCCCCCAGCGCGCCGGGCTGTGCGGGTCGTCGCCGCTTTCGCACTTCGCGTGGTGCTTGCGGTGCACCGCGGCCCACTCGCGCGTGACCATGCCGGTGGTCAGCCAGAGCCAGAAGCGCAAGACGTGCGCGACCGCCGAATGCAGGTCGAGCGCGCGATGCGCCTGGCAACGGTGCAGGAACACGGTGACGCCCACGATCGTGACGTGCGTGACGACCAGCGTGTAGGCGACGACCTGCCACCACGCCGCGTCGAGCAAGCCCCGGTCGAGGAAAAACAGGGCGGACTCCAGCAACGAAGGAACCTCCTCGAATAGCGGCCCGATTCTACCCCCCGGGACCGAACGCCGCCGGCCGCGCCGCCGAAGGTGCCGGCACTCGCTACTTCGGGCGCTCCCAGCGCACCGCGAAGAAACCGTCGCAGTCGTCGCGATCGGGCATCAGGCGCAACAGTCCGTCGGCGGTCGACTGCGGATCGAGCCGCGCGCCCTGCGCGTGCAGCACCTGCGCCGCGGGCCTGCGCAGCCACTGCGGATGTTGTGCCTCGAACCAGTCGACCTGCTCGTCGTTCTCCTGCGCCAGCAGGCTGCAGGTCGCGTAGACGAGCGCTCCGCCCGGGCGCAACAGCGGCACGGCGGCGGCGAGGATCGCTCGCTGCGCCACGACCAGACGCGCGACGTCGGCGGGCCCGGTGCGCCACTTGAGGTCCGGATTGCGCCTCAGCGTGCCGGTGCCGGTGCACGGCGCGTCGACCAGCACCGCGTCGGCGCGCCCGTGCAGCCGCTGCAGGCGCGCGTCGTCCTCGCCGGCCAGCGCCATCGGCTGCACGTTGGTCGCGCCGCAGCGCTCGAGCCGGCGCCGCATCCGCAGCAGGCGCGGCGCGGACACGTCGCACGCGTAGACCTGGCCGGTCGACCGCATCGCCGCGGCCAGCGCCAGCGTCTTGCCGCCCGCGCCAGCGCACAGGTCGACGACGGTCTGGCCCCGGCGCGGCGCCACCAGCATCGCCAGCAACTGGCTGCCAGCGTCCTGGACCTCGCACCAACCCGACTCGAATGCCTCGCTGCGCTCGAGCGCAGGCTTGCCGGCCACGCGCAGCGCGTTCGGCACCTGCGGCAGCGCGCGCGCCGCGATGCCAGCCGACGCCAGCGACGCCAGCACCGCCGCAGCATCGGACTTCAGCGTGTTCACGCGCAGGTCGAGCGGAGCGCTCTCGAGCATCGCCGCCGCGAGCGACTCGGCCCGTTCGGGGCCATGGCAGGCGACCAGCGCATCGGCGAGCCAGTCGGGCAGGCTGTAGCGCACCGCGAACGGGAGCGGCGGGACCTCGAGCTGGCCGTCACTTCGCCGCCGGGACAACGCAAGCAGCCGTTCCTCGATGGGGCCGCTCGCGCCTTGCGCGAGGTGCGCGTAGAGACGGCGGTTGCGCAGCACGTCGAACACAGCCTCGGCGATCGCGCCGCGGTCGCGCCGGCCGAGCGCCGGGTGCGCGCGGAAGAACGCGCGCAGCACCGCATCGGCAGGCGCCTCGAAACGCAGCGCGCGAGCGAGTGCCTCGCAGCGCAGCGCATCCGAGGTCGGCGCCGCGCCACGACCGCGTGCGCCGCGTGCGCCGCGCGCGGCCCCGCGCGCCGGCTTCACCGCGCAGCGCCCCACAGCAGCCGGGTCTCGCCGGGCTCGGGATCGGCCAGGCGCACCAGCCTGCCGTCGATGCGCAAGCGCCCGTCGACGAACCAGCGCACCGCCATCGGATACAGCCGGTGCTCGGCCGCCAGCACCCGCGCCGCGAGGGCCGGCTCGTCGTCGCCGGCGAGCACCGGCACGGCCGCCTGAGCGACGATCGGGCCGTCGTCGACCCCGGTGCCGACGAAGTGGACCGTCGCCCCGTGCACTGCGACACCGGACTGCAGCGCACGGCGGTGCGTCGCAAGCCCCGGAAACGCCGGCAGCAGCGACGGATGGATGTTGAGCAGGCGCCCGCGATAGTGCTCGACGAACGGCGCGCCGAGCACGCGCATGAAACCGGCCAGGACGACCAGGTCGGGCCGGTGCGCGTCGATCGCGTCGCGCAGCGCGCGCTCGAAGTCCTCGCGGCGCTCGAAGCCGCGGTGGTCGACGACGCGGGTCGGCAAGCCGAACTCGGCGGCCCGCTGCAGGCCCGCCGCCTGCGGCCGGTCGGCGATCACGCAGGCGATCGATGCGGGCCAGCGCTCGGCGCGCATGGCCTGCGCGATGGCCGCCATGTTGGAACCCCGTCCCGACAGCATCACGACCATCGTTTTCATCGGTCAATCGTATCATCGCCTTATAATTCAAGGTTTTGTCGCACCCATCCCCGATGGAAGTCTTCCGCCGCCTGCCGCCCCCCGATCGACGCGATCCGTGCGCGTTGACGATCGGCAATTTCGACGGCGTGCACATCGGCCACCGCGCGGTGCTCGCGCAGTTGCGGCGGCGCGCCGACGAACTCGAGCTGCCGACCTGCGTGCTGACCTTCGAGCCGCATCCGCGCGAATACTTCGCCTCGCTGGCCGCCGGCGCGCCGCCGGCGCCGGCTCGCATCAGCACCGAGCGCGACAAGCTCGACGCGCTGGCCGAGTGCGGGGTCGACCGGGTATGCATCGCGCACTTCAACGCGTCGGTCGCGACGCTGCAGGCCGAGCGCTTCATCGACGAGATCATCGTCGAGGGCCTGCACGCACGCCATCTGCTGATCGGCGACGACTTCCGCTTCGGAGCGAAACGTCGCGGCGACTTCGCGATGCTCGAACAGGCCGCGTCGCGGCACGGCTTCGAACTGGCGCGCGTGGACACCGTCAGCCGCGACGGCCGGCGAATCTCGAGTTCGGCGGTGCGCGACGCCCTGGCCAACGGCGACTTCGCCGGCGCCCGCGAGCTGCTGGGGCGGCCCTACTACATCTCCGGGCACGTCGTGCACGGGCGCAAGCTCGGTCGCACGATCGGCTTCCCGACGCTGAACGTGCCGATTCCGTTCGAGCGGCCCGCCGTCACGGGCGTGTTCGTGGTGCGCGTGCACGGGCTCGACGAGCGCCCGATCCCGGGCGTCGCGAGCCTCGGCACGCGCCCGGCGGTCGAGCGCGACGGCCGGCCGCTGCTCGAAGTCCACCTGTTCGATTTCGACGCCCAGATCTACGGCAGGCTGGTACGCGTCGAGTTCCTGCACAAGCTGCGCGACGAGGCGCACTACGATTCGATCGCGCTGCTCACCGCGCAGATCGAGCGCGACGCGCACGCCGCGCGCGACTGGTTCCGCGCCGCGCGTACCGGCGCGGCCGGCGACCGACCCGACTGATCCGAGAGACCGCAATGGCCGAAGGCAAGCCCGACCGATCCGTGCAAGGCGAGAAGTCGTACCGCGACACGCTGAACCTGCCGGACACGCCGTTCCCGATGCGCGGCGACCTCGCGAAGCGCGAGCCGCAGTGGACGCGGCAGTGGCAGCAGAAAGGCGTCTATCGGCGGATCCGGGACGCCTCGAAGGGCCGGCCGGTCTGGGTGCTGCACGACGGCCCGCCATACGCCAACGGCGACATCCACCTCGGGCACGCGGTCAACAAGATCCTCAAGGACGTCATCGTCAAGAGCCGCAACATGGCCGGCTTCGACGCCCGCTACGTGCCGGGCTGGGACTGCCACGGCATGCCGATCGAGATCCAGATCGAGAAGCAGTACGGCAAGAACCTGCCGGCCGACGAGGTGCAGGCGAAGTCGCGCGCCTACGCCGCCGAGCAGATCGAGCGGCAGAAGAGGGACTTCATCCGCCTCGGCGTCCTGGGCGACTGGGACGACCCGTACCTGACGATGGCGCCGCACAACGAAGCCGACGAGTTGCGCGCGCTCGGCAAGATCCTGCGCAAGGGCTACGTCTATCGCGGCCTGAAGCCGGTGAACTGGTGCTTCGATTGCGGCTCGGCGCTGGCCGAGGCCGAGGTCGAGTACGCCGACCGGGTCGATCCGTCGATCGACGTCGGCTTCCCCTTCGTGGCCGAGGAGCTGCCGAAGCTGGCGCAGGCCTTCGGCCTGCCGAAACTGCCGCTCGATCGCGGCTACGCGGTGATCTGGACCACCACGCCGTGGACGATCCCGGCCAACCAGGCGCTGAACCTGCACCCCGAGTTCGACTACTCGCTGGTGAAGGTGCCATGGAACGGCGCGCCGGCACTGCTGGTCCTGGCCAGCGACCTGGTCGAGGCGTGCCTGAAGCGCTGGAAGCTCGATGGCGAGGTCGTGGCCACCTGCAAGGGCAAGGCGCTCGAGCTGATCCGCTTCAGGCATCCGTTCGCCGACCGTTTCGCGCCGGTCTACCTCGGCGACTACGTGACGCTCGACTCGGGCACCGGACTCGTGCACTCGGCGCCGGCCTACGGCATCGAGGACTTCGCGTCGTGCAAGCAGCACGGCATGGCCGATGCGGACATCCTGCAGCCGGTGCTCGGCGACGGCACCTACGCGAGCTGGCTGCCCGACTTCGCCGGCCTGTCGATCTGGGACGCCAACCCGAAGATCGTCGAGCACCTCCGCGCGCACGGCTGCCTGTTCGGCGTCGAGGAGTACCCGCACAGCTACATGCACTGCTGGCGCCACAAGACGCCGATCATCTACCGGGCGTCGAGCCAGTGGTTCGCCGGCATGGACATCGCGCCGCACGACGGCGGCGCGACGCTGCGCGAGACGGCGCTGGCCGGCATCGAGGCGACCCGCTTCTACCCGGCCTGGGGCAAGGCGCGATTGCACGGGATGATCGCCAACCGGCCGGACTGGACGCTGTCGCGTCAGCGGCAATGGGGCGTGCCGATGGCGTTCTTCGTGCACAAGGAGACCGGCGCTCTGCATCCGCGCACCGACGAGCTCCTCGAGCAGGTCGCCCGGCGCATCGAACGCGACGGCATCGAGGCCTGGCAGCGGCTCGATCCGCGCGAACTGCTCGGCGACGAGGCCGACCGGTACGTGAAGAACCGCGACACGCTTGACGTCTGGTTCGATTCGGGCACCACGCACGAGACCGTGCTGCGCCGCTCGCACGCGGCCCAGTCGACGTTCCCGGCCGACATGTACCTCGAGGGCAGCGACCAGCACCGCGGCTGGTTCCACTCGTCGCTGCTGACCTCGTCGATGCTCAACGGCGTGGCGCCGTACAAGGCGCTGCTCACGCACGGATTCACGGTCGACGAGCACGGCTACAAGATGAGCAAGTCGGCCGGCAACGGCATCGACCCGCAGGAGATCTGGAACCAGTACGGCGCCGAGATCCTGCGGCTGTGGATCGCCAGCACCGACTACTCGGGCGAGATGGCCCTGTCGAAGGAGATCCTCGCGCGCGTCGTCGAGTCGTACCGGCGCATTCGCAACACGCTGCGCTTCCTGCTGGCAAACGTCTCGGACTTCGATCCGCCGCGGCACGCGCTGCCGCCCGACGAGATGCTCGAGATCGACCGCTATGCAATCGCGATGACCGCCGCCTGGCAGCGCGACGTCGAGCGGGACTACGAGCGCTTCGAGTTCCACCCGGCTGTCGCGAAGCTGCAGACGTTCTGTTCCGAGGACCTCGGCGCGTTCTGGCTCGACATCCTGAAGGACCGGCTGTACACGACCCCGCCCGACTCGCGCGCGCGGCGCTCGGCGCAGACCGCGCTGCACCACGTCGCGCAGTCGCTGGTGCGGATCATGGCGCCGATCCTGTCGTTTACGGCCGAGGAGGCGTGGCCGCTGCTCGCGCCCGCCGCATGGAAGGACGGCGGCGAGACGATCTTCACGCAGACCTGGCATCGCTTCCCCGGCATGGGGGAGCTGGCGTCCGAGGACGCGCAGTCGACGGCGCTGTTGCGGCTGAAGTGGGAGGCGATCCGCGCCGCGCGCGGCGAGGTGCTGAAGAAGCTGGAGGAGGCGCGCAGCGCCGGTGCGATCGGTTCGTCGCTGCAGGCCGAAGTCGACGTGCGCGCGTCCGGCGAGACCTGGGACGCGCTCGCGTCGCTCGGCAACGACCTGCGCTTCGTGCTCATCACGTCGCGCGCCCACCTGTCGCGCGCCGCCGACGGCGAGCCGGTTGCGGTCTCGGTCGCACCGAGCTCCCACGAGAAGTGCGAGCGCTGCTGGCACTACCGCGCCGACGTCGGCGCGGATGCCGCGCATCCGACGATCTGCGGGCGCTGTGTCGACAACCTGCACGGCAGCGGCGAGCCGCGCAGCGCCGCCTGATCGACGACCGATCGTCGAACACCGAACGCTGCAACGAGGACGAACGATGGCCAAAGGTGGCGCCGCTGCGATGAGACCCTGGCTGTGGCTGGCCGCGGCGGTGCTCGTCGCCGACCAGCTCAGCAAGTTCGCCATCGAGCGAAGCTTCGCATTCGGCGAGCGACTGGCGATCGTTCCGGGCCTGTTCGACCTGACGCTGGTCTACAACCGCGGCGCGGCGTTCAGTTTCCTGGCGAACGCCGCCGGCTGGCAGCGCTGGTTCTTCACGGTGCTGGGCCTCGGCGCCGGAGCGTTCATCGTCTGGCTGCTCGCGCGCCACGGCTCGCAGCGGCTGTTCGCGTTCGCGCTGGCGCTGATCCTGGGCGGCGCGATCGGCAACGTGATCGATCGCATCGTGCGTGGCCAGGTCGTCGACTTCCTGCTGGTCTACTGGCAGCGTTTCCACTGGCCCGCGTTCAACGTCGCCGACAGCGCGATCACCGTCGGGGCGGTGCTGCTGATCGTCGACGAGATCCGGCGCGTGCGGCGCGGGCGCTGACGCCGCCTCCGGCATTGCCGCACGGCGCGCCGTCGGCGAGGTGTGATATACAGCGCCCATGATGCTCGAAGGCAAGCGGATCCTGCTCGGCGTGACCGGCGGCGTAGCGGCGTACAAGGCTGCCGAGCTGGCGCGCGAGCTGCAGCGCGCCGGCGCGCGCGTGCAGGTCGTGATGACCGACGCGGCGACCCGCTTCGTGACGCCGGCCACCTTCCAGGCGCTGACCGGCGAGCCGGTGTTCACCGACCAATGGGACGCGCGAATCGGCAACAACATGGCGCACATCGAGCTGTCGCGCGCCGCCGACGCGATCCTGGTGGCGCCGGCCACCGCGGACTTCCTCGCGAAGGCGGCGCACGGGCTGGCCGACGACCTGCTCAGCACGCTGTGCCTGGCGCGCGAGTGCCCGCTGCTGGTAGCGCCCGCGATGAACCGGCAGATGTGGCAGCACCCCGCGACGCAGCGCAGCGTCGCGCAGCTGGCCGCCGACGGCGTCGCGATCCTCGGCCCCGACAGCGGTGACCAGGCCTGCGGCGAGACCGGCCTGGGCCGGATGCTCGAGCCGGTGGACCTGGTCGACGAGCTCGCCGCGTTCTTCGTCCCCAAGTCGCTGGCCGGCCGGCACGTGCTGCTCACCGCCGGCCCGACCTACGAGCCGATCGACCCGGTGCGCGGCATCACCAACCTGTCGTCGGGCAAGATGGGTTTCGCGATCGCGCGCGCGTGCCGCGCGGCCGGCGCGCAGGTCACGCTGGTGGCGGGCCCGACCGCGCTGGCGACGCCGCGGGGCGTGCAGCGCATCGACGTGCGAACCGCGCAGCAGATGCACGACGCCGTGATCGCCGCGCTCGACGCGGCGCCGCCGCCGCGACCCGACGTGTTCGTCGCCGTCGCAGCCGTCGCCGACTGGCGGGTGGCCAACGCCAGCGACCGCAAGCTCAAGAAGCGCGGACCGCAGGACCTGCCGAAGCTGCAGTTCGCGCAGAACCCCGACATCCTGGCGAGCGTCGCGCGCCGGCCCGATGCACCGTGGTGCGTCGGCTTCGCCGCCGAGAGCGAGGACCTCGAAGCCAACGCCGCGGCCAAGCGTGTGGCCAAGGGCGTACCGCTGATGGTCGCCAACATCGGCCACGCGACCTTCGGCCGCGACGACAACGAACTGCTGATGATCGACGAACACGGCAGCTGGCGCCTGCCGCGCGCCGACAAGGCGAGCCTCGCGCAGGCGCTGGTCGCCGAGATCGCGAAGCGACTACCGCCACGACGCGGCTGACTCACCCGCAGCGATGAACACGATCGACCGCGACGGCCCCCCTGACGGTGATTTCGCCAGTTACGTCGAGCGCCTGACCGGCAATGCCGGTCGCACGCCCGGCCGCGTCGAGTCGGCCGCGTCGGCGAGGCGTTCGAGGCTGGCAGCCGCCGCTGCTGGCGGCGGCGCTTCCGCGTCGCCGCCCGCGCCGACCGGCACGCCCGGCGAGCAGCTCGCCGAGGCCCTGCGCAAGGCCACCGTCGGCGCCCGGGGCAAGGCCGGCTCGGCGGGCAAGGTGGTCGACGCCGGACTTCGCGGCGCCGGCCGCGCCGTCGGCGCGCGCGCGAGCCGCTGGCTGATGGCGGGCGGCATCGCGCTGATCGTGCTGTCGGTCTTCGAGCTCGTTCCGCGGTTGTCGCCGCTGCCCGGTTTCGCGCTGCTGGTGCTCTCGCTGTTCCTGCGCAGGTTGTCCTCCCGATGATGCAAGTCGATGTCCGGATCCTCGATCCGAGATTGAACGGGCAACTGCCCGCCTACGCCACCGCGGGCAGCGCCGGACTCGACCTGCGCGCGTGCATCGACGCGCCGCTCGAGCTCGCGCCCGGCGACGCGCGACTGCTGCCCACCGGCATGGCGATCCACCTCGGCGACCCGGGTTACGCGGCGATGATCCTGCCGCGCTCGGGCCTGGGAACGAAGCACGGCATCGTGCTCGGCAACCTGGTCGGCCTGATCGACGCCGACTACCAGGGACCGCTGATGGTGTCGTGCTGGAACCGCGGCCGCGAGCCGTTCACGATCCAGCCGATGGAGCGGATCGCACAGATGATCGTCGTGCCGGTCATGCGGGTGCGGTGGAATCCGGTCGACGTTTTCGTCGAGTCCGACCGCGGCAGCGGCGGCTTCGGCAGCACCGGCAAGGCGTGAGCAGGACGCTGCTGGTCGTCTGGTGGACGATGACCGGCGGCACGCGCCAGCTGGTCGACGCGTTCTGCGAGGGAGCGACGGGGCACGACGACGTCGAACTGGTCGTTCGGCGCGCCGATCGAGCCGAAGCTCCCGACGTCCTCGCCGCCGACGCAATGCTGTTCGCGACCCCCGAGAACCTCGCGTCGATGGCCGGCATGATGAAGGACTTCTTCGACCGCACCTACTATGCGGTACTCGAGCGTGTCGACGGCCGACCGTACGCGACCATCGTGTGTGCAGGCTCCGACGGCCAGGGCGCCGCCCGCCAGATCGCGCGCATCGCAACCGGCTGGCGCCTCAAGCCGGTGGCCGAACCGCTGGTCGTGATCACGCACGCGCAGACGCCCGAAGCGATCCTCGCCGCGAAGTCGATCGACGCGCCTTCGCTCGATCGCGCGCGCGAGCTCGGCGCGGCGATGGCCGCAGGCGTCTCGATGGGGATCTGGTAGCCGCGCGCTCAGCGCGCCGCCGCGACCAGCGCCTCGAGCTTCAGCACGTCGGCCGCGAACTGGCGGATGCCCTCGGCCAGCTTCTCGGTGGCCATCGCGTCCTCGTTGAGCGCCCAACGGAAGTGCTTCTCGTCGTAGCGCACGCGCTCGATCGCTTCTTCGCGCGAGCGCGCGGCGTCGAGCCGGCGTTCGACCGGCTGTTGCGAGGCGCGCAATTGCTCGAGCAGTTCGGGACTGATCGTGAGCAGGTCGCAGCCGGCGAGTGCCAGCACCTGGCCGGCGCTGCGGAAGCTCGCCCCCATCACCTCGGTCGGATAGCCGAACTTCTTGTAGTAGCCGAAGATGCGGCGGACGGACTTCACGCCCGGATCGTCGTCGGGCGCGTAGTCGACGCCGTCGCGCTTGCGATACCAGTCGTAGATCCGCCCGACGAAGGGCGAGACCAGCGTCACGCCGGCATCGGCGCAGGCCACTGCCTGCGGGAACGAGAACAGCAGCGTCAGGTTGCAGTGGATGCCTTCGTTCTCGAGCGACTCCGCCGCGCGAATCCCTTCCCACGTGGACGCGACCTTGATCAGCACCCGCTCGCGGCCGATGCCCGCCTCCTCGTAGAGCCCGATCAGACGGCGCGCCTTGGCCATCGTCGCGTCGGCGTCGAAGGACAGGCGAGCATCGACCTCGGTCGACACGCGTCCCGGCACGATCGACAGGATCTCCTGGCCGAAACGCACCAGCAGCCGGTCGCAGACGTCGGCCAACGGCGCCTGGGGGTGCGCTGCGACGGTCTGCGCGAGCAGCGCGCCGTACTCGGGCTTCTGCACCGCCTTCACGATCAGCGTCGGATTGGTGGTCGCATCGCGCGGCGCGTACGCGCGCATCGTGTTGAAGTCGCCGCTGTCGGCCACCACGGTGGTGAAGCGCTTGAGCTGATCGAGTGCGTTCATGCGATTCCTCGGGCCATCCGGGCTCAGGCCGCGCGCTGGGCCGGTAGCGCGCGCGCAGGCAGCGCCGCGTGCGCCGCCCGCGCGGCCAGCGCGCCGAGCAGCAGGAACAGCGCCGCGCTCCAGAGGGCAAACGGCAGGCCCAGCAGCGGCACGTTGGCCTCGCTGCACGAGGCCGTGGCCTCGAACAGCCAGGGCAGCGACTCGTCGAGCCGCAACTTCATCAGCGTGCGGTCGGCGAAGGTGAACACGCAGGACTGGCTCTGCGACGCGACGAACTGCTGGTGCAGTGCCGCCCACACGCCGCCGAGCGCGGCCACGCCGGCGAGCACCGACGAGACCACCAGCGCCACGCGCGAACGCCCGGCGAGCAGCCAGCCTGCGAAGGCCAGCGCCGCAACCAGCAGGAACACGAGGCGCTGGAACGTGCACCAGGCGCACGGCTCCATGCCGAAGAAGTGCTGCAGCACCAGCGCGACGCCGACGGCGCCGATCGCCAGCACGGCGCAGAGCAGGAGGATCGAACCGCTACGGCGAGGCATCCGCGAACTATACGACATCGCCTGGCGCCGGCGCCGCGGCGTCGGCAAGCCGCGCTCCAGGAGGCGAAACGGGGCCCGCAGGCCCCGTCCCGTCGACCCGCCGCGCGGGGCGATCAGCCGAACACGTCGTGCGTGATGTTCGCGAACCAGCTGTGCGCGTACTCGACCTCGCGACGGCGGAACTCGGCCGACGCGTTGGCCGGGCTCACGCCACCGGAGACCGCCTTGATCACCTGCGCCCCCTTGTCGTCCTGCCCGAGCTGGTAGACGTTCGCCACCGAGATGCCGTAGTCCTTGCCGACGACGCTGTAGCAGGTGTTGACGTACGACGGCGTGCCGGGCTGCTGGCCCTTGAGCAGCGCGACGACCGCGGCGGCGGTCACCTTGGCCTGCGAGTTCGCCGAGTACCCCGACTTCGGCATGCCGGTCGCGACGCTCGCGTCGCCGATGACGTGGATGCCCTTGTGGATCTTCGATTCGAAGGTCGCCATGTCCACCGGGCACCAATCGCCGGTGCCGGCCAGTCCCGCGTCGGTCGCGATCTTGCCGGCCTTCTGCGCCGGGATCAGGTTGAGCACGTCGGCCTTGTGCGTGTCGCCGAAGCGCGTCGTGACGGTCATCTTCGCCACGTCGACCTTGCCGATGCCGCGGTCGGTCTGCTCGCCGCTCACCCACTCGATCAGGCTGTTCGGCGTCCCGTAGCCGTACAGCTCCTTCCAGCCGCCGATGAACAGGCCCTGCTTCGAGAAGGCCGCGCTCGCGTCGAGGATCAGCACCTTCGACTTCGGCTTGTGGCGCTTCAGGTAGTGCGCCACCAGGCTCGCCCGCTCGTACGGTCCGGGCGGGCAGCGGAACGGCGCGGGCGGCGGGCAGATCACCACCGTGCCGCCGTCGCGCATCGCCTCGAGTTGCTTGCGCAGCATCGCGGTTTGCGGACCGGCCTTCCAGGCATGCGGGATCTTCTCGGCCGCTGCCGCGTCGTAGCCTTCGATGCCGCCCCACTTGAAGTCGATGCCCGGCGCCACCACCAGCCGGTCGTAGCCGTAGCTGCCGCCGCCAGCCGTCTTGACGGTGCGGCCGGCGGGATCGATGCCGGTGACCGTGTCGTGGACGACGTTGACGCCGCGCTTGCGCACGCCGTCGTAGCCGAACGCGATCGACTCGAGCTTGCGATCGCCCCCGATCACCTCGTTGCTCATGAAGCAGGTGTGGTACGTCTTGTTGGGCTCGATCAGCGTTACCTCGATCGACGGATCACCCATCCTGACGTAGCTCGCCACCGTGCATCCGCCGATGCCGCCGCCGACGACGACAACCTTCTTCTTGCCCTGCGCGATCGCGAAGCCCGGTGCAGCCAGCGCCAGGCCGGCGGTGCCCGCGGCGAGGACGAAGTCCCTGCGTGCAATGTTCGTCATGGTCTTGTCCCCCTCACTTCTGGCTGGCGTAGAAATGCACCAGCGCCTCGAAGTCCTTGTCGGTCAGGTCCTTCATGTTGGCGCGCATCTTCTTGGGCATCCCGCGATGGCCCGCCCTGAAATCCGTCAACGAGTGGTTCAGGTACGGCATCCACTGCCCGGCCAGCGTGCCCGAGCCGTCGCCCTTGCGACCGCCGTTCTCGTGGCACTTTTCGCAGGCGTCCTCATGCACGCGCTTGCCCTTGGCCGCCAGCGCGGTATCGAACGCCTGGATCGCCGACGCCATGCGCTTGCCGGCGAAGTAGTCGGCCAGCACGCCAATCTCCTCGTCGCTGTAGCCCTTGGCCATGCGGTCCATCACCGTGGCCAGGCGCTCGTGGCCCTCGACGTCGTCCGGGTCGATCTTCAGCTTCTTCGCGGCCGCCTCGATCTTTTCGAGGTCCTTGCCGTACTTGTACGACAGCATCGCGTTCACGAAGTAGACCTTCGACATGCCGGCAATGCTCGGCGCGGCCGGCCCGCGGCTCACGCCGTCGACGCCGTGGCAGCCGACGCAGTTGCCCGCCAGCACCGACACCGGCACGCCCTGCGCCGCGGCGCCACCCGCCCACGCCGCGCCCGCCAGCAGCAGTACGGCCCCCAATCCCTTCGTCCTCATGGCGTCTCCTCCTCCCTGGTTACCGTGAAACCCGGGCAACGCTCCGGCCTCAGCCGGAGCCGCCGCCCTCACTTGCGCCCCCCGCCTCGTCGCCGCGCCCCTGCGCCGCTTCGGTGTCGGGAGCCCTGGGCCGCTTGTGCACCAGCCCCTTGTGGCATTCGATGCAGGTGCGGCCCTCGTCCATAGCCGACTGATGCTTGCGCCTGCCGATGCGGTCCTGTTCGTCGAGATTCATCGAATCCCACGCGTGGCACGACCGACAGGTCACCGAATCGGTGCGTTCCATCATCGCCCAGACCGCGCTGGCCATCCGCCAGCGATGCGCTTCGAACTTCTCTGGCGTGTCGATGGTGCCCAGCATCTCGTGCCAGACGTCCTTGGCGGCCCTCACCTTGGCCACCAGCTTCGGGCCGAGCTGCTTCGGCACGTGGCAGTCGGGACACCCGGCGCGAACGCCCGCGGCGTTCGAGTAGTGAACCGACTTCTTGTACTCCTGGTAGACCGTGGCCTGCATCGTATGGCACGAGATGCAGAATTCGGTGGTGTTGGTCGCCTCGAGCAGCGGGTAGAAGACCAGCCCGTAGATCGCGAGCGCGGCGAGTGCGACGCCTCCCGAGACGACGCCGACCAGGCGTCCGAGGGTGAGGCCGGGCTTCGGGGGTTTGCGCAGCGCGCCGAGAAGGCTCCTGATCGACATCACCGACGCGCGATGTCACGCACGGCTGACCGCGCTAACGTGCTGCCACCCCATGCCTTGGGAATTCCCTCTGCCGGCCTGAACCATGCGCCATCCTGTCAGCGCCAATCTGCGCGAACCTTGATCTTCCTCATGCAACGGACACTTTGCATGCGGAGCGACACGCCGTGCGCAGCGGCAAGGCGTGCCGAGCGTGATCCGTCATCGGGAAAACCCGTGAGCGCGCCCCCGCATCGCGCCACCTTGGGCGATTCGGGGAACGCGCGCGCGAGTGTCCTCAGGCGGGCAGGACTTCGACGAACTCCTCGCCCTCGCTGCCGGCCGACGGCGGCGCGCCTTCGGCGAACGACAGCGTGACCTGCTCGGCGTCGTCGACGTCGACGGTGACCTTGCCGCCGTTGATCAGCTTGCCGAACAGCAGCTCGTCGGCCAGCGCCTTGCGGATCGTGTCCTGGATCAGGCGCTGCATCGGACGCGCACCCATCAGCGGGTCGAAGCCTTTCTTGGCGAGCATCGTGCGCAGCCGATCGGTGAACACCGCGTCGACCTTCTTCTCGTGCAACTGCTCTTCGAGCTGCATCAGGAACTTGTCGACGACGCGCAGGATGATCTCTTCGTCGAGCGCGGCGAAGCTGATGATCGCGTCGAGCCGGTTGCGGAACTCGGGCGTGAACAGCCGCCTGATCTCGACCATCTCGTCGCCCGGCTTGCGCGTGTCGGAGAAGCCGATGCCGCGCTTCTGCAGGTCGGACGCTCCCGCGTTCGTCGTCATGATCACGATCACGTTGCGGAAGTCGGCCTTGCGGCCGTTGTTGTCGGTCAGCGTGCCGTGGTCCATCACCTGCAACAGGATGTTGAAGATGTCCGGATGCGCCTTCTCGATTTCGTCGAGCAGCAGCACCGCGTGCGGCTTCTTGCTGATCGCCTCGGTGAGCAGGCCGCCCTGGTCGAAGCCGACGTATCCGGGCGGCGCGCCGATCAGCCGCGACACTGCGTGCCGCTCCATGTACTCGGACATGTCGAAGCGGATCAGCTCGATGCCGAGGATGAACGCGAGCTGCCGGGCGACCTCGGTCTTGCCGACGCCGGTCGGCCCCGAGAACAGGAACGCGCCGATCGGCTTGTCCGGCTTGCCCAGCCCCGAGCGCGACATCTTGATCGCTGCAGCCAGCGCCTCGATCGCCGGGTCCTGGCCGAACACCGTCGCCTTCAGGTCGCGATCGAGCGTCTGCAGCCGGCCGCGGTCGTCCGACGACACCGAGGCCGGCGGGATCCTCGCGATCTTCGCCACGATGTCCTCGATCTCGCCCTTGCTGATGATCTTCTTCTGCCGGCTCTTGGGCAGGATGCGCTGCGCCGCGCCCGCTTCGTCGATCACGTCGATCGCCTTGTCGGGCAGGTGCCGGTCGTTGATGTACTTGGCCGCCAGTTCGGCCGCCGCCGACAGCGCCGAGGAAGAGTACTTGATGCCGTGGTGCTCCTCGAAGCGCGACTTCAGGCCGCGCAGGATCTGCACGGTCTGCTCGACGGTCGGCTCGACCACGTCGATCTTCTGGAACCTGCGCGACAGCGCGTGGTCCTTCTCGAAGATGCCGCGGTACTCGTTGTAGGTGGTCGCGCCGATGCACTTCAGCGTGCCCGACGACAGCGCCGGCTTGAGCAGGTTCGACGCGTCGAGCGTACCGCCCGAAGCCGAGCCGGCGCCGATCAGCGTGTGGATCTCGTCGATGAACAGGATCGCGTGCTGCGCCTGCTTGAGCTGCTTGAGCACGGTCTTGAGCCGCTGCTCGAAGTCGCCGCGGTACTTCGTGCCCGCCAGCAGCGCGCCCATGTCCAGCGAATAGACGGTGGCATCTGCAAGCACCTCGGGCACGTCGCCCTGCGTGATGCGCCAGGCCAGGCCTTCGGCGATCGCGGTCTTGCCCACGCCCGCCTCGCCGACCAGCAGCGGATTGTTCTTGCGCCGGCGGCACAGCACCTGGATCACGCGCTCGACCTCGTGCTCGCGCCCGATCAGCGGGTCGATCCGGCCCTCCTTGGCCGCCGCGTTGAGGTTCAGCGTGTACTGCTCGAGCGCGCCCTGCTGGCTCGCCGCGCCCTCCTGCTCGGCCTCGGGCTGCTCTTCCTTCTGCGGCTCCTTCGGCTGCGGCGTCTTGGTGATCCCGTGCGAGATGTAGTTGACGACGTCGAGCCGCGTGATGCCCTGCTGGTGCAGGTAGTACACGGCGTGCGAATCCTTCTCGCCGAAGATCGCCACCAGCACGTTGGCGCCGGTGACCTCCTTCTTGCCGTTCGACGTGCTCTGCACGTGCATGATCGCGCGCTGGATCACGCGCTGGAAGCCCAGCGTGGGCTGCGTGTCGATCTCCTCGCTGCCCGGCACGACAGGCGTGTTTTCCTTGATGAAGGTGGTCAGGCTCTTGCGCAGGTCCTCGATGCTGGCGGCGCACGCGCGCAGCACTTCGGCGGCCGACGGGTTGTCGAGCAGCGCCAGCAGCAGGTGCTCCACGGTGATGAACTCGTGGCGCTGCTGCCGGGCCTCGACGAAGGCCATGTGCAGACTGACTTCCAATTCCTGCGCGATCATGCTTCCTCCATCACGCACTGCAGCGGATGCTGGTGCTGGCGTGAGTAACTGCTAACCTGCTCGACTTTCGTGGATGCAACGTCGCGCGGATAGACCCCGCAGACGCCACGCCCTTCCCGGTGCACCTTCAGCATCACCTGGGTCGCCTTCTCGCGGCCCATCCCGAAGAACTTCTGCAGCACGCTCACGACGAACTCCATCGGGGTGAAGTCGTCGTTCAGCAACATGACCTGATACATCGGCGGCGGCGCCAGCCGCTTCTCCTTGCGCTCCAGTACGGTGGAAGGATCTTGCCGAGTCGCCATGAACCCCATTCTAGCGAGAGATGCTGCCCATGACACAACGGATCAGGGGGCTTTTCCGACGACCGTGACCGGCTTCACGAAGCTGTGCCGTATTTGCTGCCACGGCCTTGACGCAGGAACATTTTTGCCAAAGAATCCGAGCGCTGCCCGGGGTCTCTCCGGAAGGCGGCCACCCGGAAATCCACAGAGAAAATGGGGGGCCTGCCGGCTGCTTTCAAGCGGCCTGCAGCACCAGGTTGGTCGTGTCAGGGAGATCCCGCCCGTGCCGGGTGCAGTTCTCGTCAAAACGTAGTCTGGCCGACCTTTTCCATAGGCATTGGGGGATTGGCAGGCATGGCTACAGGTACCGTCAAATGGTTCAACGACTCCAAGGGGTATGGCTTCATCACCCCGGACGACGGAGGCGAGGATCTGTTCGCGCACTTTTCCGCGATCCAGATGAACGGCTTCAAGACGCTGAAGGAAGGTCAGAAGGTGCAGTTCGACGTGGTCGCCGGCCCGAAGGGCAAGCAGGCTTCGAACATCCAGTCGCCCTGACGTCGCCGACACTGCTTGCCCGGGGCCCGTTCGCCGGACCTCGGGCGATGCGGGCGATCGGCCGGAGTGCCGGCGATCGCCTCTGCCCGCCCCCCTCTTCCGCTCGCTCCGCTTCCGCTCGCTCCGCTTCCGCCCGCTCGCGTTACGCCCGCTCGCGTTACGCCCGCCCCGCTTGCGCGGGCCTCCGAACGTCGCTCGCCGCGGGGTTGACCATGTGGCCGGCCATCCCGGCGAAGGCGCGATCGACCAGGTGGTCTACGCGGGCTTCTGGCGCGGCGGCTTCGACCTCTACCTGGTCGACATCGACAAGCCGGTGGCCGAGGTCGAGGTGCCGGTGCCGCCCGCCGACCCGGCGGTCGTGCAGCCGCTCGCCAGGTTCGAGCCCGATATCCAGGTGACGCTCGACGAAGCCAACCGCTCGAAGTACCGCGGCTTCAAGCTCTTCGTCGAGGACGCCGGAGCTTCGGTCGGCGTCACCAGCGACCAGACTCTGCTCGGCTACACCTACCTTTCACTCTCCGATTACCTCGGCAACCGCCGGATGATCATCAACTTCAGCTCGATCTCGAGCTTCTCGAACTTCGACGTCGTCTATCTGGACCTCTCGCACCGTTTCAACTGGTCGGCGCAGATCTTCGACCGGCGGGAGTTCTACGTCCTGGGGGGCATCTCGGACTCCCCCATCGACAGGCAGGATCGCCAGCAGGCGATCCAACAGACCGGCGTAGCCGGCAGCTGGGTCTACCCCTTCTCGCTCTACCACCGCGTTTCGGCCGGGGTGGGGTACATCTTTCAAAAGGCGAACCTGGTCAGCGGTCCGGCCTACGTCGACCAGGACGGCCATGTGAGATACCCCACTGTCGAGGTCGAGGACGACTATCCGTTCCTCCAGACGAGCCTGGTCGGCGACAGCGCGGTCCTCACACAGTTCGGTCCGATCTCGGGGCGGCGCTGGCGGCTCGACGCGATCTACGCCCTGGACCCGGACGCCGGCGGCGCGCTCTACACGCAGTACGAGCTCGACTACCGGCAGTACCTCGCGGTCAGCCAACGCAGTAACCTGGCGCTGCGCCTCTACGCCGGATACGCCGGCGGCAACGAGCCGATCCCGCTCTACTTCGGCGGGCTCGACGACCTCCGGGGCGTGGATTTCCGGTCGATGGTCGGCGATCGCGCCTTCTACACCAACATCGAGTACCGCTTCCCGCTGATCGACGTCCTCGCGACGCCGATCCTCAACTTCCGGAGCATCCGCGGCCGGGCCTTCCTCGACGTCGGCGGCGCCTGGTTCGACTATTACGGCGAGGACTTCACCTTCTGGGACAGCGACCAGAACCGCCTCGGGGACGCCGTCTCGTCCTACGGCTTCGGCGTCACCGTCAACCTGCTGGGTATCGACCTCAACTGGGACTTCGCGCAGCTCTGGGACTTCAAGGACAGCCTGGGCTACGGCTTCTCCTCCCAGTTCTGGATCGGGACCCGGTTCTAGGCGGGACGGGACCGGCGGTGACTCTGGACGCTCCAGCCGACCTCGAGCGCCGCGTCAGGGAGCAGGAGGCGCTGCTGGAGATCGGCCTCGAGCTCGCCGCGACGCTCGACCTCCGGCGTGTGCTGTCGTTGGCTCTGACCAAGGCGGAGGAGTTCTGCCGCGCCGAGACGAGCTCGATCTGGGAGCTCGACGAGGCGACGGACGAGCTCTTCTTCCGCGTCGTGCGCGGACGCGCCGCGCCCGAGATCGAGAACCTCCGCATCCCCGTCGGGCACGGCATTGTCGGCGCCGTGGCAGCCTCCGGGTGCGCCGAGACGATCAATGACGTCGCCAGCGACCCGCGCTGGAGCGGCGATGCCAGCGAGCAGTTCGACACCCGCGCGATTCTGGCGGTGCCGCTGATCGCGCGCGGCAAGGTGATCGGCGTCCTGCAGTTGCTGAACCCGGTGGGGCAGGACGTGTTCTCCGAG
>Ga0209477_1000603_pt1 | contig 22472 bp, 18 predicted proteins | sample KloWWTupernatant_FD_187180 | JGI IMG/M metagenome (GOLD analysis project Ga0209477, IMG submission 187180) | Active sludge microbial communities from Klosterneuburg, Austria, studying microevolution and ecology of nitrifiers - Klosterneuburg... | ecosystem: Engineered > WWTP > Aerobic digester >... | reverse complement strand
GTTGGGCAATGAGGCGGGGAGCCGCTCTACAGACGAGGTCGAGTCAAACTCGCCTCCAGGAGCGAACGGCCTTCCCCGGCAGCTTCCGCACCCTGCCAACAACGCTGGCCAGACGCCAGATCAAGGCAGAATCAGACGCCAAGGCCAACGTACAAGGAGCGCATCTCATGCGCGACCGCTGACGCGCTGGCGCTCGGCTTGGCGATTCCCGCCGGGCCGGATTCCGCGGTCGCGCATGAGATGCGCTCCTACAGCAACGACGCGGGCCGGGATGCTTGATCCCGCGAGGATCCCACAGGGCTCAGTCCACCGGCGGGAAGCGCAGCACGAAGGCCGCGCCGCCGAGCGATTCCGAACGCTGCACCTCGAGCTCGCCGCGATAGGCGAAAACGATGTCGCGCACGATCGCCAGCCCGATGCCATGCCCCTGCACGCGCTCGTCGCCACGCACGCCGCGCTGCAGCAGGCGCTCGACCTGGTCCTCGGGGATGCCGGGTCCATCGTCCTCCACCCGCAGTTCCAGGCCGCGCCGCCGCGCGCCGGGCGCGCCGGTCGGGCGTGCGCCGAGCTCGACCCGGTGGCGCGCCCACTTGAAGGCGTTGTCGAGCAGGTTGCCCAGCAGCTCGGTCAGGTCGCCGGCCTCGCCGTAGAAGCGCGCCTGCGGGTCGATCTCGAACTCGCACAGCACGTTGCGCTCGGCGTAGACCTTTTCCAGCCCGCGCACGATCTCCTCCGCGGGGCCCTCGACCGGCACCGGCGCGGCGAAGATCGCGCGCCCCGAGGTGGCGGCGCGCGAGAGCTGGTAGGCCACGATGTCGTCCATGCGCGAGACCTGCTCCTCGACCGTGAGGCGCAGCGCGTCGTCGTCGCCGCCGCCCTCGAGTTCGCCGCGCACCACCGCCAGCGGGGTCTTGAGCGAGTGCGCGAGGTTGGCGAGCGTGTCGCGGTAGCGCGCGCGCTGCTCGCGCTCGCCGGCGATGAAGACGTTGACGCTGTGGGTGAGGCCGGTGAGTTCGGCCGGATAGCGGTCGGCCAGGTGGTCGGCCTCACCGCGCTCGACCCGTGCCAGGTCGGCGGCCACGCGCCGCAGCGGGCGCAGCACCCAGCGCAGCACCAGCACCTGCACCACCAGCAGCGCGAGGCCGAGGCTGCCGAGCCAGAACCACAAGGTGCGCCGGAACACGTCGAGCTGCGCGTCGAGCTCGCGCCGGTCCTCCGCCACCAGGAAAGTGACCGGCAATTCCCTGATCTCGCCCTTGTCGTTCCACGGCAACAGCACGCCCATCGTGTAGACGTAGAGCTCGCCGCTGCCCGAGTCGAAGGGTCCGCCGAACAGTTCGGCCCCGGGCTCGAGCCCGAAGTCCTTCGGCAGGCCGATGCCCAGCGCCGATCGCGACTGCCAGCGCGTGTCGCCAGCCAGGATCGCCGCGTACAGGCCCGACTGCGGCCGGTCGAAGCGCGAGTCCGGCGGGAATTCCGGCGGCAGCACGCGCCCGGCCACCGAGAGGTCGGTGTCGCGGATGTAGGCGAAGACGTGGCTGCGCAGGCGATAGCCGAGGTCCTTGAGGCTGGATTCGGTGTAGGCGCGCTGCAGCGCGAATCCGGTCAGTCCCAGGAACGCCGCCAGCGCGAGGCTCGCCGCTATCAGCAGGCGGGCCTGGATCGAGAGCGGGCGGCGGGAGGTCACCGAGGACCCGTTCTGCGCCGACCGGTGGCGGCATGGCCGCCCCGGCGCCTATCGCGCGCAGAGCGCGCTCCTACGAAGCCGGCTCCGTAGGAGCGCGCTCTGCGCGCGATATGCGTCGGACGCAGCCGTGGCCGCTCCGGGAGCGCGGCGACCAGGGCCGGGGTCACGCCGTGCGCGCGATCGCGAAGCGGTAGCCGCGCCCGCGCACGGTCTCGATTGGCTTGAGCGCCGCGTCCGGATCGAGCTTCTTGCGCAGGCGGCCGACGAAAACCTCGAGCACGTTGGAATCGCGGTCGAAATCCTGCTGGTAGATGTGCTCGGTGAGGTCGGCCTTCGAGACCAGTTCGCCGGCGTGCATCATCAGGTACTCGAGCACCTTGTACTCGTAGCTGGTGAGCTCGACCGTGGCGCCGTTGACGCTGACGGTCTGCGCGGTGGTGTCGAGCGAAATCGGCCCGCATTCGAGCACCGGCCGGGTCCAGCCGCTGGCGCGGCGCACCAGCGCGTTGATGCGCGCGAGCAGTTCCTCGACGTGGAAGGGCTTGACCAGGTAATCGTCGGCGCCGTGCTTGAGCCCCTCGACCTTGTCCTGCCAGCTCGAGCGCGCGGTCAGGATCAGGATCGGGTACTTGCGCCCGTCGGCGCGCAGCGCCTTCACCAGGTCCAGGCCCGACAGCTTCGGCAGGCCGAGGTCGATCACGGCCACGTCGAAGGGCACTTCGCGGCCCAGGTACAGGCCCTCGTCGCCGTCGCCCGCGGGATCGACGGCGAATCCCTCGCGGCGCAGTCGCGCGGCCAGGGTCTCCCGCAGGGGGGCTTCGTCCTCGACCAATAGGATTCGCATCGCTGGCAGCTCCTTTTCGCTAACCATTCAACGTCCGGCGCCGGGCACCTGGACCACCCGCACCCGCCCATCCGGCAACAGCACCTTCACCCGGTACAACTTGGTCTTCCCGACCTTCACCGTCTGCGCCGACAGGATCTTTCCGCCGGTCTCGCGCTGCACCTTCTCGACCGCGTCCTGCAAGCTGACCGCGCGCTGTGCCTGCGCCGCGCCGGCGGCGAGGCCCAGCCCCAGCAGCAATGCCAGCAGCATACGAATAGCGCGGGGACGCGGAATCAAAACGTGAAACTCCCGTGAGGATTACCTGAATGTACAGGCAGCGTGGGTCCTGCGCCTTGAATTCTCCCTGAACCCGGCGCGGACCGCCCCACGAACGGCCCGATCACGTCGACCCGGTAGAATCGCGCCATGGCATCGCCATCGGGACGAACGGACTGGTATCCATGGACGCCTTGATCCTGGCCCGCATCCAGTTCGCGGCCAACATCAGCTTCCACATCCTGTTCCCCACCATCAGCATCGCGCTGACCTGGGTCCTGCTGTACTTCAAGTGGCGCCACTCGCGCAGCGCCGACCCGCGCTGGATGGCGGCTTACCGCTTCTGGGTCAAGATCTTCGCACTGACCTTCGCCCTGGGCGTGGTCAGCGGGATCACCATGTCGTTCCAGTTCGGGACCAACTGGCCCGGCTACATGGAGAAGGTCGGCAACGTCGCGGGGCCGCTGCTGGCCTACGAGGTCCTGACCGCTTTCTTCCTCGAGGCGACCTTCCTCGGGATCATGCTCTTCGGCACCGGTCGCGTTTCGGACCGCGTCCATACGCTGGCGACCCTGCTGGTCGCCGTCGGCACCACGCTGTCGGCGTTCTGGATCCTCGCGCTCAACTCGTGGATGCACACGCCTGCCGGCCACGAGATGATCGATGGCGTGGCGCATGCGCGCGATTGGGGCCAGATCCTGTTCAACCCCTCGTTCCCCTACCGCCTGTCGCACACGCTGGTGGCCTCCGGCCTGACCGTGGCCTTCCTGGTCGCGGGGCTCTCGGCGTATCGCTGGCGCCGCGGCGAGACCGCGGGCGATGCCGCGCTGACGCTGCGCATGGGCGTGCGCCTGGCGGCTGTGCTGATCCCCTTGCAGATACTCCTCGGCGACCTGCACGGGCTCAACACCCTCGAGCACCAGCCGGCCAAGATCGCCGCGATGGAGGCGGTGTGGCAGACCGAGCGCGGCGCGCCGCTGGTGCTGTTCGCCGTGCCCGACCCGGACACGCGCAGCAACCGCTTCGAGATCTCGATCCCCAAGGGCGCGAGCCTCGTCCTGCGCCACGACGCCGACGCCGAGATCGCCGGGCTCGACCAGTTCGAAGGACTGCATCCGCCGGTTGCGCCACTTTTCTACGGCTTCCGCCTCATGGTGGGCGTGGGCCTGCTGATGCTGCTGGTGTCATGGCTGGGCGTGTGGAAGCTGCGCGGCGATCGCGAACCGCCGCGCTGGTTGCTGCAGGCGCTGGTCGCGATGACCTTGTCGGGCTGGATCGCGACCCTGGCCGGCTGGTACGTGACCGAGATCGGGCGCCAGCCGTGGCTGGTGACCGGCATTCTCGCCACCGCCGACGCGGCTTCGACGGTTCCCGCGGCATCGATCGGGCTCAGCCTCGCGCTGTACCTCATGTTGTATCTCGCGCTGATCGCCGCCTACGTCTCGGTCCTGTTCTACCTCGCGCGCCACCCGGGCGTGGCGAAATCGCCGCCGGTCCCGACTTCGGCGCCGCTCACCGGGGCGGCCTGATGGACGTCTGGCTGCCGCTGGTCTTCCTGGTGGTGATGGGCCTGGCGATGCTGGCCTACGTGGTGCTCGACGGCTATGACCTCGGCGTCGGCATCCTGCTGCGGCGCGCCGACGATGCGCACAAGGACACCCTCATCGCCTCGATCGGGCCGTTCTGGGACGCCAACGAAACCTGGCTGGTGCTGGGCGTGGGAATCCTGTTGACGGCCTTCCCGCGGGCGCATGGCGTGATCCTCGGCGCGCTGTACCTGCCGGTGGCCCTGATGCTGATCGGACTGGTCCTGCGCGGCGTGGCCTTCGATTTCCGGGTCAAGGCGCGCGCCGCGCACAAGCCGCTGTGGGATCGCACCTTCTGGGCCGGCTCGCTGCTCGCCGCGTGGAGCCAGGGCTACATGCTGGGCCTTTGGATCACGGGCTTCGAGCGCAATTGGGCCACCGTGACCTTCGCCATCTTCATCGGCGCCGCGCTCGCGGCGGGCTATGCGCTGCTGGGCGCCGGCTGGCTCATCGCGCGCACCGAGGGCGAACTGCAGCGCCGCGCGGTGGCTTGGGCGCGCGGCGCGCTGCTGCTGACCGCGCTGGGCGTCGCGGCGGTCTCGGTGGCGACGCCGCTGGTCAGCGAGAGCGTCTCCGCGCGCTGGTTCGCATGGCCGCGCATGGCCTGGCTCATGCCGATCCCGCTGGCGACGGCGTCGCTGTTCGTCGTGGCGTATCGCGCATTGCGCACGCTGCCCAGGCCACGGGACCAGGGACGCTGGATTCCGTTCGCGTGCACGGTAGGCATCTTCATGCTGGCCTTCGCCGGGCTCGCCTACAGCGCCTATCCGTACCTGGTGATGGATCGCATCACGATCTGGGACGCGGCCAGCGCGCCGGAGTCGCTGCGCGTGATCCTGTACGGCGCGCTGGTGACCTTGCCGGCGATCGTGGTGTACACCGTGATCTCGTATCGCGTGTTCCGGGGCAAGGCGACGGAGTTGCGGTACTACTGAGCGCTGCGCCGTCGTTGGCCGGAGTACCGGGGCGAGCATGTCGTGCCGCGGTCGCGCACAAGGTGCGCTCCTACAGAGGCCCTGTACAACCCCCAAGGCAACGCGCGCCCCTGTAGGAGCGCACCTTGTGCGCGACCGCGGACTGACCGGTTGCACCGGTCCTTATCGCTACGGCAATTGAAGAAGCCGTTCGCGCAGCGCGCCGTATTCCGCCGCCAGGGGCTCGTCGCGTGCCGGCCGCGCCAGCATCGCCGCCAGCGCCGGCGGCAGCGGGACCGCGTGGCCCACGAGCGGCTCGACCACGGCCTCGAACTTGGCCGGGTGCGCGGTGGCGACCACGCAAAGCGGTGCGCCATCACCCGCCGCGCGACGACGCTGCAGGACTTCCACCGCGCAGGCCGTATGCGGACACCAGACCTGGCCGTAGCGCGACTCGCCCTCGCGGATCCGCGCGGCGATGGTTGCGTCGTCGACGGTGTCGGCGCTGACCGCGGCGCGCAGCGCACCGATGTCGGGATGCAGCCAGCGCAGGCGCTCGGCATTGGAGGGATCGCCCACGTCCATGGCGTTGGCCAGGGTCGCCACGCTGGCGCGGCCCTCGTAGCGCGCGCCGGCGAGGAAATCGGGCAGCGTCCGGTTGGCATTGGTGGCCAGGTGCACCGCGCCGATGGGCAGGCCCATCGCGCGTGCCATCAGGGCGGCGAAAGCATTGCCCAGGTTCCCGGTGGGGACGATGAAGCCCAGTGGCGCACCGCCACGGCGGGCATGCGCGAGCGCGGCGTGGGCGTAGTACGCCGCCTGCGGCAGCAGGCGGCCCAGGCTGATGCTGTTGGCCGATGCCAGCGGCGCGCGTTCGCGCAACGCGGCGTCGGCGAAGGCCAGCTTTACCAGCCGCTGGCAGTCATCGAAGCTGCCGGCCACGCGGAATGCGTGCACGTTTTCGCCGAGGCAGCCGAGCTGGTGCGCCTGCCGCGGCGACACCCGGCCCTCGGGATACAGGATCGCGACGCGGAAGCCGGGCCGGCGATGGAAGGCCGCGGCAACCGCGCTGCCGGTGTCACCCGAGGTCGCGACCAGGATCGTGATCGGTGGCTCGTCGGCACCCCGTACGCGCGCGAGGCACGCGGCGAGAAAGCGCGCGCCGAAATCCTTGAAGGCAGCGGTGGGGCCATGGAACAGCTCCAGCAGCTGTGTCCGCTCGTCGAGCGCAAGCACCGGGACCGGCAGATCCAGGGCATCGCGACAGATCGCCGGGAGCACGCCGGCCAGGGCATCGTCGGCGAAATACGGCGCGAGCAGGCGTTCGGCCACGGCGGCGAGCGAATCCGCGCCGTCGAAATCGTGCACGGCAAGTTGCGGGAAGGCCTGCGGCACGTACAGCCCGCCGTCGGGCGCGAGGCCCGCGCGCAGCGCGTCCGACAGGCCAACGGCCGGGGATGCCCCGCGCGTGCTGATGAATCTCATGGCAGCAATTCCGCAGCCGGGCCGGCCACCGGCGAGACCAGCGCATCGGCCTCCAGCGCCACGGCGGCAAAGGCAGCCTGCATTGCGCGCGTCGCGAGCCCGGCACTGGCGTCGTCCACGCACCAGGCGAACACGCTGGGTCCGGCGCCGGAAATCGAGGCACCGAGCGCACCGGCATCGAGCGCCGCCCGCTTGACTGCCGCGAAGCCGGGAATCAGCGCCGCGCGGCGCGGCTCCACCAGCACATCGGACAGGCCATGGCGGATGAGCTCGAGGTCGTTGCGGTAGCAACCGGCGAGCAACTGCGCGAGATGGCTGCTTTGGGCGACGAATTCGCCGAGCTGGTAGTGGCCGGCGAGCGCATCGCGTGCGCGCCGGGTCTCGACCACGATGTGCGGATGGACCAGCGCGCAGCGCAGCGCGGGCGGCACCGGAATCGGAACCAGGCGCTCATGGGTGGCGAGCACCAGGCCGCCGAGCAGCATGGGGCCGACGTTGTCGCCATGGCGGCTGCCGCTGGCGGCGCTCTCGCCTTCGAGCGCGAACGGGTACAGGGCCTCGCGCGCCAGCGGCGCGTCGAGCAAGGCATTCGCCGCTACCAGCGCCGCGACCGCGGACGCCGCGGACCCGCCCATGCCGGAACCCAGCGCGATGCCCTTGTCGATGGTCAAGGCAATGCCGAAGGCGACGCCGGTCGCGGCGCGCCAGGCGGCGACGGCGCGCGCGGCGGTGTTGCGTTCGGCATCGCGCGGCAGATCGGTGACCACGCCGGTGATGGCGTCGACGCGCACGATGGGCTCGGCGATGCGCCGCGCGGTGACGCGGTCGCCGGCGCCGGCGAGGCTGTGGCCGAGGATGTCGAAGCCCACCGCGACATTGCCGACGGAGGCGGGGGCGTGGGCGGTGGCTTCAGTGCGCATTCGCCGATTATCGCCGGAGGGATTCGCGGCCGCGTTCACCCCCATCCCCAACCCTTCCCCCCTCAAGGGGGAAGGGAGCAGAGCGATGCCGCGCCAAGCACGCGAAGCTGAGCCCTTCCCCCTTGAGGGGGGAAGGGTTGGGATGGGGGTGAACGTCGTCGCAGAAGCGCACGAAAAGACTCATACCCGCGCCCCCAGCGTCGCCGCAACCCGCAACACATCCGCAAACACCCCCGCCGCCGTGACCTCCGGTCCCGCGCCCGGCCCCTGCACCACCAGCGGGTTGTCGCGATACCGCCGCGTGGTGAACTGCACCACGTTGTCGGTCAGCCGGATATGCGCAAAGGCGTGGTCCGGCCCCAGTTCCACCAGCCCCACGCGTGCGCCGTCGGCGTCCAGACGCGCGACATAGCGCAGCACGTGGCCTGCGGCGCGGGCCTTGGCCAGCCGCGCCGCCATCGGTGCATCCATCGCCTCGACGCCGGCGAGGAAGGCCTCGCGCGACAGCTCGCGCAATGATTCCGGCACCAGTCCCTCGACCCTGACGTCGGCCAGCGACAGCTCGCGCCCGGCCTCGCGCGCCAGGATCACGAGCTTGCGCGCCACGTCGAGGCCGCCGAGGTCGTCGCGCGGATCGGGCTCGGTATAGCCGGCCTCGCGCGCCTGGTGCACCAGGGTGGAGTACGGCACGCTGCCGTCGTAGCGGTTGAAGAGCCAGGCCAGCGTGCCCGAGAAGATGCCCTCGACCGCGATCAACTCGTCGCCGGTGTCGACGAGGTCGCGCAGCGTGGTGATGATCGGCAGCCCCGCGCCCACGGTCGCCTCGTAGCGGAAGCGCGCGCCCTGCCCCGACGCGGCGCGCACCGCGCGATAGCGCGCGAGGTCGCCGCCGCCGGCCTGCTTGTTCGGCGTCACGACGTGGATGCCGCGCGCCAGCCAGTCGGCGTAGTGGTCGGCCACCGCGCTGTTGGCCGTGCAGTCCACGATCAGCGCATGCGGCAGGTGCGGCGCGTGCACATGCGCGGCGAAGGCGGCGAGGTCGGTCGCCGGGTCGCCCTCGCCCGGGACTCCCCATTGCGCCGGCTCGAGCTCGGTTTCCGCCATGCGCATGTGGCGGCTGCCGGCGATGGCGCGGACCCGGAGATCCAGGTTGGCCTCGCGTCGCAGGCGCTCCCGCGCGGCCGCGAGCTGTTCGAGGAAGGCCTTGCCCACGTGGCCCGGGCCGATCAGGCCGACCGACAGCGTCTGCGCCGAGAGATAGAAGCCCGCGTGCACGGCACGCAGCGCGCGCGCGGCATCGGCGCCGCCGATCGCCACCGAGATGTTGCGCTCGCTGGCGCCCTGCGCGATCGCGCGCACGTTGATGCGGCTGCGCGCCAGCGCGTCGAAGAGCCGCGCCGCCACGCCCGGCGTGCCGGCCATGCCGTCGCCCACCACGGCCAGCACCGCGATGTCGCGCTCGGCGCTGACGTCCTGCACCTGGCCGCGGTCGAGCTCGCGCACGAAGGCGTCGCTCAGTTCCGAAACCGCGCGCTCGGCGTGGCGCGCCTCGACCACGCAGCAGATCGAATGCTCGGAGGAACCCTGCGAGATCATCACCACCGAGATCCCGGCGCGATGCAACGCCGCGAACACGCGCTCGGCCGTGCCCGGCACGCCGATCATGCCGGCGCCTTCCACGCTCACCAGCGCGAGCTGGCCGATCGCGGTGATGCCCTTGACCGGCGGATCCGCCGGCGAGGTGGCGGCGATCACGCTGCCCGGGTGCGCGGGCTTGAAGGTGTTGCGGATGCGGATCGGGATCTGGCGCGCGATCGCCGGCTGCATGGTCTGCGGGTGGATGACCTTGGCGCCGAAATAGGCCAGCTCGCAGGCCTCGGCATAGGACAGCTCCGAGACCAGCACGGCCTCGGGCACCAGCCGCGGATCGGCGCTGAGCACGCCGTCGACGTCGGTCCAGATATGGAGCTCGCTGGCGCCGAACAGGGCGGCAAAGATCGCGCCCGAGTAGTCGCTGCCGTTGCGGCCCAGCGTGGTGATGCGGCCTTCCGCATCGCGGGCGACGAAACCTGTCGCGATCGCCAAGGGTGCATCATGCGCTGCCCGCCACGCGCCCAGCCGTTGGGCGCTGTCTTCCCACGCCACCGCGGCGCCGAGCTCGCCAGGCCGGATCACCAGCACTTCGCGCGCATCCAGCCAGTCGACCCTTGCGCCGCGCGCGGCGCAGTGCGCCACCAGCAGGCGCGAGGACCACACCTCGCCCAGTCCCTGCACGTAGGCCAGCGTCTCCGGCGCCGGCGCGCCGATCAGCGCGGCCGCATGCAGCACATGGGCGAGGTCGGCGAACTGGGTGTCGAGCCAGGCCAGCAGCGTGGCGTCGGCCTCGAGGCCGAGGCCGCGCAGGGCCTCGCGATGGCGCTGGTGCAGCGCCGCGTGCTGCGCGCGCCACGCGGGGCCGGCCGTGGCGGTGGCCTGCGCGAGCTGGATCAGCGCATCGGTGACACCCTGCATGGCGGAGACCACCACGACCTGCGGCGCGCCGCGGTCGCCCAGCAGGATGTCGGCCACATGACGGATGCGCCCGGCGTCGGCCAGGCTGGAGCCACCGAACTTGTGCGCGATCCAGCGCGGGGCGTTTGCAGCGGACGCAGCAACAGCGTTCATCGGGCCTCCGGTCGGTGGCCCGCCTCGCTGCCGGCGGGGGGTGCCCGCACCGGCTTCGGTGCGGGTCGGTTGCGTCCTGGCTTCAGCTCACGCGCGCACCGACCCGCTCCACGGTAATCGTGGTGGAGGTCGTACCGGTGCCAAGGCGCGTGCTGCGGGACATGGGTCGAGTTGAGCCGATGGGCGGGGGGGCTGTCAAGCCATCCGGGCTCCGAGGGTCGGCTTGCGTCGGAAGGGGTTGTGGCCAACCGTGAGGCCAATCGCGCGCAGAGCGCGCTCCTACAAGGCCGGCTTTGTAGGAGCGCGCTCTGCGCGCGATAGGCCCCTCACGAAATCAGAAGATCTCGGCGATGCAGCAGCGCAACGAGCCGCCGGCCTTCTCGATCTCGTCGATCTCGACCGTGTGCACGGTGAAGCCGGCGTCGCGCAGGCGCTGGCGGTTGCCGTGCGAGAGGCCGCGCTCGGCGGTGGCGCTCATCCAGACCTGGTCCGGGGTCAGCGAGATGCAGTTGCCGACGAAGGCGGCCTTCTCCTCGTCGTCGAGCCAGATCACGTGCGGCGCATAGACTGCCGCGATCGCCTCCGCCACGCCCTCGTCGACGATCGACTCGCGATGCAGCACCAGCGCCCGGCCCGCGAGGACCGCCATCACCACGTTGGTGTGGTACTCGCCGGGCGCGAGACGGAACAGCAGGCTCAGGCGCAGGCCGAAGGCCGCGTGGGTCGCCTTCGCGCCGGCGACGTTGAGCCGCTCGGTCAGGCCGTGGTAGCCGATGCCGCGGGCGCGATCGATCACGACCGGGCCGGTCAGCTCCGAGACCACCGCCGGGTCGGCGTCCAGGCGCTCGATCGCGCGCCCGTCGGCGGCCATGGCCTCGAGGATGTCGGCGCGGTGGCTCTCCAGCCGCCGCTCCGGATGGCGCATCGCGCCGACCACGAGCTTGCCGGGCACGAAACCGTAGACGTTGTTGGGAAACTCCGCGTCGGGCGTGCGCGGATCGCCGGGGAATACCCGCAGCGGCAAGCGCGCGTGCGCGCGGATCGCGTGGGCCAGCGCGCGGTGCTGCGCCAGCGCGCGCTCCGCATCGGCCTGGCGCGCGAGGTTCATGTAGCTGTTGTCGCCCGCGGTCTCGGTCGAGAGGCGGAACGATTCCGGCTCGACCAGCAGCGCGCCGGCGGCGGTGACTGGCGCGGAAGGCGTCAGGTTCCCGGCCGCGAAGGCGCTGCGGAATCCGGCGGCGGTATCGACGATCATGCGCGCATCCTACCAACTGGGCCTTGCGGGTCCGAGGGCACCGGCCACGCGACGACGCCCCTCATGCGGCGTCCCGCTCCGCGTGCGGATCCATCGCCGCCAGCGCGGCTTCGACCACCGACCAGTCGGCATCGGGCCGGTTGCCGTGCTCGCTCAAGGCGCGGCGCCACGCGCGCGCGCCGGGCACGCCCTGGTACAGGCCCACGAGATGGCGCGTGAGGTGATGCTGGCGCTGGCCGCGCGCGCGCAGCGCCTGCGCGTGCGGCCGCAGGGCCTCCAGCACCGCGCGCCGGTCGGGCAGTTCGCCGCCGAACCACGCGCGATCGATGCGCGCCAGCTCGTAGGGATCGTGGTAGGCGGCGCGGCCGAGCATCACGCCATCGACCTCGCGCAGCTGCGCGGTCGCGCCGGCGCAGTCGGCGATGCCGCCGTTGATCACGATGCGCAGCCGCGGGAACTCGCGCTTGAGCCGGTGCACGCGCGACCAGTTGAGCGGCGGGATCTCGCGGTTCTCCTTCGGCGACAGCCCCTTGAGCCAGGCCTTGCGCGCATGGACGATGAACACGCCGCAGCCGGCCGCGGCGACCTCGCCGACGAACTCGCGCAGGCCCGCGTCCTCGTCCTGGTCGTCGACGCCAATGCGGCACTTCACCGTGACCGGGATGCTCGCACCGACCGCGTCGTGCAGCGCCTTGACGCAATCGGCCACCAGCGCCGGCTCGCGCATCAGGCAGGCGCCGAAGCTGCCCGACTGCACGCGCTCGCTGGGACAGCCGACATTGAGGTTGATCTCGTCGTAGCCGCGCGCTGCGCCGATGCGCGCGGCCGCGGCGAGCGCGGCGGGTTCGCTGCCGCCCAGTTGCAGCGCCAGCGGATGCTCGGCCGGATCGAATCCCAGCAGGCGCTCGAGGTCGCCGTGCAGGATGGCCTGGGCGTGCACCATCTCGGTGTACAGGCGCGCGTGCGGCGCCAGCAGGCGATGGAACAACCGGCAGTGCCGGTCGGTCCAGTCCATCATCGGGGCCACGCACAGGCGGTGCGCGGCGTTGTCGTCCATGGATTCCACGCGCAGCGACGCGATCAGCCCGCGAAGTCGGCCAACGATTTCAGCTTGACCGGCTTGCGATTGGGGAAGGTAACGACCAGGTCCAGTTCACCGCCCATGGCATGCACGTAACCTTGCAAGGTGGATAGCAGCATGTCGCTGCGCTGCTCGTAGCGGGAAACCGTGTCCTGACCCACCTTCAAGGCCTTCGCCACGTCCATCTGGGTGCGGTTCATCGCCTTGCGCAGGTCGCGCAGCGACAGTTCTTCGGCAATCAGTTCTGCCGCGCGGGCTTCCACCTTCTTGCGGCGGACCGCGGGCAGTTGCTGGATCTTGTCGGCAAGTGTACGGGCCATGGTCATTTTCCCTTCGGCGCACTGCGTTGCAGATGGGTGTCGAATCGTTGGTCGGCTTTTGCCAGCAGCCGGGCGTAGAAGCGCTTCTCGCTGCCGCCGGACTTGTCGCCTGCCACCAGCAGCACGGCATGGCGACGTGGATCGAAAGCGAAGGCCACGCGCCAGACTCCGCCATCGGCATCGAAGCGCAGTTCCTTCATGTTGGCGTGCCGCGATCCTTTCAGCGTGCCCACGCGGGGGCGACCCGCCGCGGGGCCGAAGTGTTCGATGACCCTGGCCTGCGCCAGCAATTCGTCCTGCACGGACGGCGGCAGCGCATCGAACTCCGGCTCGAACTCGTCGACCAGCGCCACAATCCATGCCATGGCGAGATTATGGTTTGCGAGCCATATGCTGTCAAGAGCATATTCTGCCGATGGCAGTCGCGGGTCGAGTTCTCCCTCTGACAGGTCAGTCACTCGCTTGGTGACCTCGCGCTTCCCGCGCGCTTCAGCCATTGGCGAAAATGCTCACGCTGCCGGCGAGGCCTGCCGGCGTCGCGCGCCTCAGTCGTAGGCGCGTTCGCCCGCGCGACGCTCGCGCCACCAGATCGCGGCGCTGACGGCAAGCCAGGCCAGGAGCAGGAGCCAGGCGGGCAGCGCCGGGCTTGGCAGCGCGGGCGGATCGACGCCGGCACTAGCCCGCGCGAGGGCCGCGGTGGCGTCGCGGCGCGCCGCGGCTTCGAGGGCGGCGGCGTCGCCGCTGGCGCGGACATGGAAATCTGCCTGCAATCCGGCCGCTTGCAGTCGCTGCCATCCGGCGACGGCCGGCCAGTAGGCAGCGCAGCCGCGCGCATCGCCGGCCTGCGGCACCAGTGCGGTGGCGGAGCCATCGGCGGCGATGACCTCGCTGCCGGATGCCACGCCGCACAGGACCGCGCGTTGGTCGACGCGCGCCTCGCGGGGTGTCTCCAGGCCACGCTGGCCGCGCGCGCGCGCGAGCGTGCGCACGATCCCGCTCCACACGCTGCCGTACGCTTCCGGCGACACTGACTGCGCGAGCTTGTAGGAGTCGGTAAGCCAGGTCGCCCCGACGCGACCGCGCCCCAGCGGCCGCCAGCGCGCGAGCGCGGCGCCATCCTGCGCCGCGAGCAGGATCATCGAATCCTCGGCCTGGACGGCGACCGGCCGGCGCGTCAGCTCCGGCCAGGCCGGCGCGCGCGGCGGCGCGGCCAGGGCCACGCCCTCGGCAAGCTCCGCCGGCTCGATCGCGAATCCCAGCTCGCGCCAGTCCGCCACCACTGCCGCCGGAACCGGGCCATTGACCCGCAACAGCAGGCCCAGGCCTTCGCGCACGGCCGCCACCACGCCTGCGCGCTCGCCGGCCGGCAAGGCTGCCCAGCTGCGCGGGTCGACCACCAGCAGGTCGAGGCGCGCGAGCGCGGCCGAGTCCAGCGTGGTCTCGCCGCGTCGCTGCGCCAGGCCCGGCGCCAGCGCGATGCGACTCGCGAGCTCGAGGCCTGCGTCGACCGACCAGCGGCGCAACGCCCGCAATTCCGGATCCGGCGCGCCAGCCAGCACCAGCACCCGCGGCGCAGCGCCCGGCTCGACCACCAGCGGCACGCGCAACGCCTCGACCTGCTCGCCGTCGGCATCGAAGACCGCCAGCGTGAACTCGACCCGCCCCTCGCTGCGCGCACCCGCGCCGAGTTCGAACGCGTTGCCGGCATCCAATTCGGCACCGTCGACCACGCGACCGGCCGGGTCGCGCAACTCCACCCGCGCGCCGGCAATTCCCGCCACGCGGCCGCGCACGCGCCATGCGCTGCCGGCCACCACCCGATCTGGCATGTCGAGTGCCACGATGCCCACCGGCGCCGGCCCGGGTTCGAAAGCCACGCGCAGGCCGGCGGCAGCCTCGCGATCCCGCGCCGCGAGGCCGCCGCCATGGACACGCAACGCGCGGGTCCCCGGATGCCGCCGCAATGCGGTCGCCAGGTCCGGCACGCGCTGCGCGCCGGCGGGCGCGTTCGCGCCGGGCAGCGCCACGATCGGCTGGCCACGGACCGGCGGCGGCAGCGATCCGGCGTCGCCCGCGCTGAGCACGACCAGCACCTCGGGCGCCGGCACGATCGTCCCGCGGGCGAGGAGCAAGGCCAGCACGACGGCGGCGATCGCCTGCGCCAGCACCAGCCACTGCCAGCCACGCCTGCGCGCACGCACGCTGGCGGCGATGCCGACCAGCGCCGCGAGCGCGATCAGGGCCGGGACGAGCCCGTTCACTGCCGCGGCTCCACAGCCAGCGCATCGAGGTAGGCGCTGCCCGCCGCATCCGGCGTGGCGCGCAGGATCGTCCGCGGCACGCTGCGCGGCAGCGCCGCCCACAACTGCGCCTGCAGGCCGGCGCGGCAGTCCGCGCAGGCAGGATCGCGCGCGAGCGCATCGATCGCGGCGATCAGCGCGAGGCCATCGTCGAGCCGGCGCTCGTGCGTGCGGGCCCAGGCCAGCAGCGCCTCCAGGTCGGGCAGCTCGTCGCGCTGCAACGCGGCCCAGGCCTCGGCCACGATGGCGTCCGTGGGCGCGGCGGGCTCGAGCGCATCGCCGGGTGCGCGAAGGCCGGCGCGATCGCCGCTCAGGCGCCGCGACTCGTCCACCGCCGGCAACTCCAGCCCGACCCGGGCGAGGTAGAGGCGGTCGGCCTGCTGCACGCGCTTGATCAGTTCCAGCGCGCGGTACTCGTACGGCAGCGCCTCGCGCGGCGCGCCCTGGCGCAGGTGCAACTCGGCCTGCCACATTTCCTCGAGCGCCGCCTTGAGCGTCTTGCGCGTCTGCGGATCGAGCAGGGTCGCGGCCTCGGCGATGTCGTGGGTGTGGCCGAACTCGGCCAGCGCGTTGCCGGCGTCGCCGAATCCCGCCGGCGGCTCGTCGGCATGCTCGCCGCCCTCGCCCTCGTGCCCGCCACCCTCGTCGGCATGCAGCGACTCGTCCTCCTCGCCGAGGAACTGGCCATAGCGCAGGCGCAGCACGCGCTGGTCGACGCCGATGCCGTCCGAGCGCGCGAGGAAGGCCTCGTCGTCGGGGCGCGGGCGCTCCGCGAGCAGCGCCTCGGTGTCGATGATGATCTGGCGCTGGCTGCGGAAATACGCCGGCATGGTCCGCTGCACCAGCCCCTCGACGCCGCTGGCCTCGCCGGCCGCCTCGGGCGGCCAGCGCAGGATGAAGCTGGCGCTCTGCGTGCGATTGGGCTCGGGCACGCGGTTGTCGCGGACCGACAGCCGCGCGATCACGTCGTCGCCGGGCGCGATGCCCAGCGCCGCGAGGTCGATCTCGTGGCGATAGCGCCGGCGCAGGCCGTCGCCTTCGCCGGCCAGGGCCAGGGTGCGTTCGCGTACCGCGATCTGCTCGCCGGTGCCCTGGGCCAAGGTCAGGCGCAATTGCGCGTCGGCGAGTCCGTAGTCATCGCTGGCCTCGAAGGCCAGGGTCCAGCGGCGCTGCCCGTCGGCGAGCAGGGTCAGGGTGCGATCGGGCTCGAGCACGCGCAGTTCGGGCGCGCGGTCCGGGATCGCCTCGAGCCGGTGCAGCGCGTCCGCTTCGGGCGGCGGGCCGCCGTCGATCGCGAGGCGATAGAGCGTCGACGCATCGAGCGTGCGCGCGCCGCGCCAGCGCTCGCCCTCGCGTTGCAGCGCCAGTTCCGAGCCGTCATGGAAAACCAGGCGCGCGGCGGCGGGCGGGGGCGCCAGCTCGAGGTCCCAGGCCAGGCGACTGCCGCTCTCGAAGGCCGTGGCGAGCGTGCCGGCGCGGCGCGGCGCGACACCGGTGTATGCCGGCGGCTCGATTTCCAGCGCGATGCGGGCGACGCGCGTGCGGTCGGCCACGGCAAGGGTCGCGGCGGCATCGTCGGGGCCCGACCGCGGCAACGGGGCGCGCAGCGACCACCACGACGCCGCGACCACGGCGATGCCCGCGAGCACCAGGCCCAGCGCGATCGCGTGCCAGGGATACGCTTCGCGCAGGTCGAGGTCGCCGCCCGCGGCGACGCGTTGTCGCACGCGTTCGCGTTGCAGCCGGACCAGCGGTGCCAGCGATTCCGGGGCGGCGTACAGCAGCGCGGCGCTGTCGTCGAGGTCGCGCCGCCGCGCATCGAGTCGACGCGCCACCCACGCCGCGTCGAGCCGGCGCCAGTGGCGCACGAGCCCGATCGCCAGCAGCAGGGCGCCGAGCGCGGCCACCCCGATCGCTGCCGTGGTGCCCGCAATCCGGTGCACGACCAGCAGCGCCGCCATCCAAACCGGCAGCCAGCGCGCGAGTCCGATCGCGACCCCGCGCCAGCGCGCGGCGCGTTGCAGGCCCGCGATCGCATCCATGCCCGGGTTCATGCCGGCGCGCGCCAGGCCGCGCGCGTGGCCAGCAGCCGTTCGACCAGCAACAGCAGCGCGATCGCCAGCGCCAGCCAGTCGCCGACCGGGTACGCCGGCGGCGGCAGGCGCGCGCCATCGGCCGCCGGGCGCACGGCCTGGGCATCAGCGCGGTCGGGTGGCGCCGGCTCGCCCTGCAGCAGTTCGCGCAAGGTCGACGGAAACCCGGCGTCGAGCAGCGTCGGCCACGATTCCGCGCGCAAGGGCAGCGCACTGGAAGCCAGCTGTCCGCGTCCGATGGAACGGCGTTCGATGGCTGCCGTCGCGGCTGGCGGCGCCACCGGCGCCGGTTCCTGCGACGAGGCCGGAAGCACCAGCGCATGGCCGCCCTCGCGCACCCAGTCGATGACCGGCGCGGGCGGCTCGTCGCCGATCCAGACCAGCCAATCCGCATCGGACGGCAGCGCGACGTCGGCCCCGGCGCGTTCAACGCGATAGCGGCCGGGTTCGCTCGTATTCCAGGCCGCGACCGCGGCTTCGAGGTAACGCAGCGCCGGCTCGTCGGCCGCAGCGTGGCGAATCGCGACCACGACCACCGTATCGGCGGCCGACTCGACAGCCGCCACGGTCGCCGCGTCGACCACGCGCCAATCCACGGTGCGCGACAGGCGGATGCGCTCGGCGTCGAGCCCCGCCAGTTCCCGCGGCACCCACACCGCCACGGCCACTTCGGGCCGCAGGCGCGTATCGAGATCGCGCAGCAGGCTCGCCACCGCTGCCGGCGCCGTCGGCGGCGGCGTATCGATCGAGGGAAAGCCCGGGGCGAGCCAGCGCCGCTCCGGCCCCTGCGCAGCGGACGGCGCGGGCAGGGACGCCGGGTCGATGCCGGGCACCACCAACTCCCAGGCGCGCGCGCGCGGCAGGTAGGCTAGCCACACCGGCTGCGCCAGCCAAAGCGCCAGCGCTGCCACCAGCAGCAGCCGCAGCAGCAGCAACAGCCATTCGGTCAGGCGCAGGCGCTGCCGCGGCCGCACGCGCTCGCTGAGCCAGCGCAGCGCGGCGAACTCGACCACGCGCTGCTCGGGGCGCCGCTGCAGGTGGATCAGCAGCGGCACCAGCAGCGCGGCCAGCGCGGCCAGCGCCGCCGGTGCGAGGAAGGCCAGGTTCACGCGTTCGCGGCCTCGGCGGGCCGCGGCGCGAAGAAGCGTTGCAGGGGCTGGTCGAGCGCTTCGTCCAGCACGTACTCGACGTGGCGGATGCCGGCCGCGGCCAGCCGCGCGGCCAGCACGCGGCGCGCGCTCGCGAAGCGGGCGAGGAACTCGTCGCGCACGGCCACCGGATCCGCGCGCCGCTCGGCGCCGGTCTCGGGCTCGCGGAACAACTGGCCGCCGCGGAACGGAAAGTCGCGCTCCTCGGTCGAGATGACCTGGATCGACAGCACTTCGCGCCGCGTCGCCGCCAGCCGTTCGAGCAGGCGCGGCAAGCCTTCGTCGAAGCCGTCGGAGATCGACAGCAGCAGTGCGCCCTGGTCGAGGCGTTCCCACAGCGGACGCAGCATGCCTTCCGCCGGCCATTCGCCATTGGCCTCGAGGCGCTGCAGGGCCAGCAGGAAGGCATCGCGGTGGCGCGGGCCGCTGGCCGGCGGCAGCAGCGCGACGCCGCTGCCCGACACCGCCGCGAGCCCGAAGCGATCGCCCTGGCGCAGCGTGACCTCGGCCACGCAGGCGGCGATGGCGCGCGCTGCGTCGAGCTTGGAGAATTCCGGACGCCTGGAGTCGGCCTGGCGCATCGAGGCGGTGGCATCGAGCAGGACCCAGACCGTGAGCGCGCTGTCACGCTCGGACTCGCGCACGAAGTAGCGATCCGAGCGCGCGTACAGCTTCCAGTCGATGCGACGCGGTTCGTCGCCCGGCTCGTAGGCGCGGTACTGCGCGAACTCGAGCCCGGCGCCGCGATTGCGGCTCACGTGCTGGCCGATGCCGCCGGCCGCGTGCGCGCGCCGCGCCACCAGGCGCAGCCCCTTGAGGCGCGCCCGCACCTCCGGCGGGATCAGCGGTGGCGCGCCATTCACGGGCCCGGCCTCAGCCCGGGAACGGCACCGAGCGCAGCAGCAGCTCGACCACGTCGTCGGTGCTGCGGGCCTCGGCCTCGGCCGCGAAGGACAGCAGCAGGCGATGGCGCAGCACCGGCGCGGCCAGCGCCTTGACGTCCTCGCGGGTGGCGGCAAGGCGGCCGTGCAGCAGCGCGCGCGCCTTGGCGGTCAGCACCAGGGCCTGCCCGGCGCGCGGGCCGGCGCCCCACTTGATCCACTCGCGGACCTCGGCGATCGCGCTGTCGCGCGGGCGCGATGCGCGCACCAGGCGCGCGATCCAGGCCAGCACGTCCTCGCCCAGGTGCACGTCGCGGGTGAGCTTCTGCAGGGCGATGACCTGCGCGGCATCCATCACGGCCGGCACCTCGGCGCGCACGCCGCCAGTGGTCTGGGCCAGGATCGCGCATTCCTCGGCTTCGGAGGGATAGTCCACCCGCACGTGCAGGAGGAAGCGGTCCAGTTGCGCCTCGGGCAAGGGGTACGTGCCGGCCTGCTCGATCGGGTTCTGCGTCGCCAGCACGAAGAACGGCTCGGGCAGCGCATGCGTGGTGCCGGCGTAGCTGACGGTGTGCTCCTGCATGGCCTCCAGCAGCGCCGACTGGGTCTTGGGCGGCGTGCGGTTGAGCTCGTCGGCCAGCAGCAGGTTGGTGAACAGCGGGCCCTGTTGGAACTTGAAATAGCGCTTGCCGGTGCCGTGGTCCTCCTCGAGGATCTCGGTGCCGAGGATGTCGCTGGGCATGAGGTCGGGCGTGAACTGGATGCGGCGGAAGTCGAGCGCCAGCGCCTGGCCCAGCGTGCGCACCAGCAGGGTCTTGCCGAGGCCGGGCACGCCCTCGATCAGGCAGTGGCCGCCGGCGAGAAGGCCGATCAGGAGCTGCTCCACCACTTCGCCCTGGCCCACGATCGCCAGGCCAATGGCCTCGCGCAATCGCGCCACGCGTTCGAGTTGCGTCGCCACCTGTGCTTCGGTGATGGGTTGGTTCATGCCGTTGTCCAGGGTGGTCAGGCGGTCAGGGCGTAGATCACGATATTGACCGCGAACTTGGTGTTGTCCTCGGCTAGCCAGCGCTTGTTGCGCCAGTCGTAGTCCCACTCGCAGCCGTAGTCCTTGTTGCTGTAGAGCACGCCGACGCGACCGTCGATCAGGATTGCCTTGACGTAGGCATGCACCAGGTCGTCGCCCCAGCCGTTGAGTTCGAAGGTGGTGGCCGGCGGGCCGTCGAAGCGGAAGTAGCTGCGGTAGAGCGGGTGGCTGTCGGGCAGCTTGCGCAGCGCGTCGCTGCCGAAGATCCCGGCCATCTCGGCCTCGAAGCTGCGAGCGAAGAGGCCGTCGATGTCGTGGTTGCAGTCGTCGACCAGGATGAAGCCGCCGTTGCGCACGTAGCGCTCGAAATTGCGCCGCTCCTCGGGATTGAACTCGACCAGCTTGTGGCCGGAGAGGTAGCAGAACGGCGCCGCCAGCATGCGCGGGTCGGCCAGCGGCAGCACGTGCTCCTTGGGGTCCACGCGCAGCGTGGTGTACTGGACCAGCGCGTCGATCACGTTCGACGGCATGCGCTGGTCGGTGTCCCAGTCGCCGGAGTCGTACATCAGGCGGGTGAACCAGAAGTCGTAGGGTCCCGTGGCCGCTGCGCTGGCCACGCGCGGCGCGAGCGCCGCGCCGGCGAGGCCGCCGAGCAGCGTGCGCAGGAACTGGCTGCGTGTCATGCCCGGCCGCACGATGACTCTCTCCGCCCCGGCATCCATCCCCGCAACCCCACCGCCATTCCCCCTACCCCGCCGTCATTCCCGCGAAAGCGGGAATCCATTGTCGGAACACCCAAAGGCAACATGGATTCCCGCCTTCGCGGGAATGACGGCAAAGCGGGGAATGGCCGGGCCGAGTCCAACTACACCGCGTCGGACAGCGAGGTGAAGGTGAAGTCGCGCAGCTTCATCGGCGGCATCATCATCAGGAACGGCGACTCGTCTCCGGTCAGGCGCACCGGCTTGCCGAGTTCCTCGACGTTGTTGAGCATGATCACCGGCGATTCATTGAAGCGGAAGTTCTTGACCGGGTACTTGATCTCGCCGTTCTCGATGTAGAAGGTGCCGTCGCGGGTCAGGCCCGTGAGCAGCACGGTCTGCGGGTCGACCATGCGGATGTACCAGGTGCGGCTGACCAGGATGCCCTTCTGGGTCGACTTGACCAGTTCATCGGTGGTCTTGTCGCCGCCGGCCATGATCAGGTTGCCGGGCGTGCCGTATTCGCGCTTGCCCTTCTCCTTCGCCCAGAAGCGCGAGTACTGCAGCCACTCGACCTTGCCCTTGTTGATGATCGTGTGCTTCTCGCGCGCGAGCCCGCCGCCGCCATCGGCATCCCACGGCACCACCGGCACGTTCTCGTCCCAGGGATCGGCATGGATGCTCACGCGTTCGTCGAAGACCTGCTCGCCGATGCGGTTGCCGCCACCCTTCTTGGCCAGGAAGCTGCGTCCCTCATCGGCCTGGCGCGCATCGAAGCTGAACATCATGAAGGAGATCAGCCCCGCGGCCGCGGCCGGTTCGAGGATCACGGTGTACTTGCCCGGCTCCAGTGCCTTGGCCCCGGCCGAGCCCTTGGCCTTGCCGATCGCGGTCTGGATGTCCTTCTTGGCATCGAAGGTCGAGACGTCGGCGACGTTGCGCGCGACCCAGCCGGAACCCTGGCCGTCCTCGGTGCGCACGGTGCAGGTGAAGTCCACGTTGGTGGTCTTCTGGTAGCCGAAGTTGCCCTTGCTGTTGGCGGTGGCCTGGAAGCTCGCGTCCTCGACGAAGAAACCGGCGGCGACCAGCTTCTCCTTGCGGCAGGGCTCGATGCTGTCGGCCGCGACCTGGGCGCGGAATTCCGGCGTGACCGCGGCGGTCGCCGCCTTGTAGGTCGAGGTGGCCTTGTAGTCCTGCTTGTCGACCGCCGGCATGAACTCGGGGTTCTCCGGCGCCAGGCGGGCCAGTTCCTCGGCGCGCCGCACGACCTTCTCCAGCGAGGCGTCGTCGAACTCGTTGATGGTTGCG
>Ga0209477_1000602_pt1 | contig 22475 bp, 22 predicted proteins | sample KloWWTupernatant_FD_187180 | JGI IMG/M metagenome (GOLD analysis project Ga0209477, IMG submission 187180) | Active sludge microbial communities from Klosterneuburg, Austria, studying microevolution and ecology of nitrifiers - Klosterneuburg... | ecosystem: Engineered > WWTP > Aerobic digester >... | reverse complement strand
GAACTGGATTCCCGACCTGTTCATGAAGCGGGTGATGGAGAACGGCGAGTGGACGCTGTTCTCGCCGTCCGATTGCCCCGACCTGCACGACCTGTACGGGACGGCCTTCGAGGAGGCCTACCTTCGCCACGAAGCGCGCGCGGCCAGCGGCGAACTGAAGCTGTTCAGGAGGATCCCTGCGATCCAGCTGTGGCGGCGGATGCTGTCGATGCTCTTCGAGACCGGCCATCCGTGGATCACGTTCAAGGACGTGTGCAACGTGCGATCGCCGCAGCAGCACGTCGGCGTGGTGCACAGCTCGAACCTGTGCACCGAGATCACGCTCAACACCAGCGACACCGAGATCGCGGTGTGCAACCTGGGCTCGGTCAACCTGGTCGCCCACATGCGCGAGGACGGCGGGCGCTGGGTGCTCGACCACGACAAGCTGCGGCGCACCATCCGCACCGCGATGCGCATGCTCGACAACGTCGTCGACATCAACTACTACGCGGTCGGCAAGGCGCGCAATTCGAACCTGAAGCACCGTCCGGTCGGACTCGGCATCATGGGCTTCCAGGACTGCCTGCACCTGATGCGCACGCCGTTCGCCAGTGCCGAGGCCGTCGAGTTCGCCGACCGCTCGATGGAGGCGGTCTGCTACCACGCCTACTGGGCGTCGACCGAGCTGGCCGCGGAGCGCGGCCGTTACTCCAGTTTCGGCGGCTCGCTGTGGGACCGCGGGATCCTGCCGCACGACACGCTGAAGCTGCTGGCCGAACAGCGCGGCGGCTACGTCGAGGTCGACGCGACCGAAAGCCTCGACTGGGAGGCGCTGCGCGAGCGCATCCGCGAGCACGGCATGCGCAACTCGAACTGCGTGGCGATCGCGCCGACGGCGACGATCTCGAACATCATCGGCGTGTCGGCCTGCATCGAGCCGACCTACCAGAACCTCTACGTCAAGTCGAACCTGTCGGGCGAGTTCACGGTGGTCAACGACTACCTCGTGCGCGACCTGAAGAAGCTCGGTCTGTGGGACGAGGTGATGATCGCCGACCTGAAGTTCTTCGACGGATCGCTGGCGAAGATCGACCGGATACCGTCCGGACTGCGCGCCATCTACGCGACCGCGTTCGAGGTCGATCCGAGCTGGCTGGTCGAGTGCGCTTCGCGACGGCAGAAATGGATCGACCAGGCGCAGTCGCTGAACATCTACATGGCGGGGGCCTCGGGCCGAAAGCTGCACGAGACCTATACGCTGGCGTGGCTGCGCGGGCTCAAGACGACCTATTACCTGCGCACGCTCGGTGCGACCAGTGCGGAGAAGTCGACCACCGACAAGATCGGGCAACTCAACTCGGTGTCGGCCGACGGTGCGATGAACGCGGGTTTCTCGTACGGCGCTTCGCAGGCGGCGACTTCGCAGCCTGGCGCCGGCCATTCGGTGAACGCGTCGGCGGAGGTCGCGATCGATGCGTCGTCGCCGAAGTTCTGCGCGATCGACGATCCCGGGTGCGAAGCGTGTCAGTGAGTGCGACGCAACTTGACACGGCCTGCGAAGCGTGATCGTGCGAGCGATCTGTTGCGTGGACACCGACAAAATGTCGGCCAAGTCAAGCCGAATGTCGCCCAATCGTTGCAAGCAATCCACATGGGCCGTAAGATCCCGCTTGTGAATAACAGCGGGATCTCGCGGCAATACAGGTAGTTACCTGAAAGTATTGAAGCGAGACATCAGATGCTGTCCTGGGACGAACCGATTTCCTCTGCGCCGGTACAGCCGGCGCCAACCCGAGCACCGGTCCTGCCGGTCGCTGCTGCAGCTGCACCGGCCTTCGCCGAAATCGCGCTGGCGCCGGTGATGCCGGGGACATTGCCGCCGCCGTCCGCCGAGGCCCGCCGACACGCCGGTTCGCAGGTTTCGCAGAGCACGCGCCGCGTGCGCGTCGAGGACAAGCGCATCATCAACGGCGGCGCAGACGTCAACCAGCTGGTGCCCTTCAAGTACAAGTGGGCGTGGGAGAAGTACCTCGCCACCTGCGCGAACCACTGGATGCCGCAGGAAATCGCGATGAGCCGCGACATCGCACTGTGGAAGGACCCGAACGGGCTGACGGAAGACGAGCGGCGCCTCGTCAGGCGCAACCTCGGCTTCTTCGTCACCGCCGATTCGCTGGCCGCGAACAACATCGTGCTCGGCACGTATCGCCACATCACGGCCCCCGAATGCCGCCAGTTCCTGCTGCGCCAGGCGTTCGAGGAGGCGATCCACACACACGCCTACCAGTACATCGTCGAGTCGCTCGGACTCGACGAAGGCGAGATCTTCAACGCGTACCACGAGGTCGCGTCGATCCGCGACAAGGACGAGTTCCTGATCCCGTTCATCGACACGCTGACCGACCCGAACTTCGTCACCGGCACGCCGGAGAGCGACCAGAAGCTGCTGCGCTCCCTGATCGTGTTCGCGTGCCTGATGGAGGGGCTGTTCTTCTACGTCGGCTTCGTGCAGATCCTCGCGTTGGGCCGCCAGAACAAGATGACCGGCGCGGCCGAGCAGTACCAGTACATCCTTCGCGACGAGTCGATGCACTGCAATTTCGGCATCGACCTGATCAACCAGATCAAGCTCGAGAACCCGCACTTGTGGACGCCGCAGTTCCGCGACGAGATCCGCGGCCTGTTCCAGCGCGCGGTCGAGCTCGAGTACGCGTACGCCGAAGACACGATGCCGCGCGGCGTGCTCGGGCTGAACGCGCCGATGTTCAAGGGCTACCTCCGCTTCATCGCCAACCGGCGCGCGCAGCAGATCGGTCTCGACCCGATGTTCCCGCAGGAAGAGAACCCCTTCCCGTGGATGAGCGAGATGATCGACCTGAAGAAGGAACGGAATTTCTTCGAAACGCGCGTGATCGAGTACCAGACCGGCGGTGCGCTGGCCTGGGACTGACAACAGGAACCGAATTGAGGTCGATCGCAGCACGAAGGAAGGAGCAGTCGGCAACGACGACGCGGCACGCGGTGCCCGCGGGGAGCCCTTCCCTTCGCTGCGGCGACTTCGCAGAGACGCCGGGCCCTCGGGCCCGGCGTTTTCTTTGCACCGAATTCATTAGCGTAGGAACGGCAACACGCTTGCACGATGTTCTTGCGCCGATGAATAGCCCGTACCGGAAGGTGCCCTCGGGCAGCCAGGCACGGGTTTCCATCATCGCAACATCCTGAGCAAAGGAGATCTCCATGGCAACCGCCAAGAAAGCTGCGAAGAAACCGGCAGCGAAGAAGCCCGCCGCGAAGAAGGCCGCCAAGAAGCCGGCCGCCAAGAAGGCCGTGAAGAAGGCGGCGAAGAAGGCCGTCAAGAAGGCCGCCGCCAAGAAGCCCGCCGCCAAGAAAGCGGTGAAGAAGGCTGCCAAGCGGCCCGCCGCGAAGAAGGCCGTCAAGAAAGCCGCCAAGAAGCCGGCCGCCAAGAAGGGCGCGAAGAAGGGCGCCAAGAAGGCCGTCAAGAAATCCGCCAGGAAGGCGGTGAAGAAGGCTGCCAAGAAGGGCGCGAAGAAGGCTGCCAAGAAGCCGGCCGCCAAGAAAGCGTCCAAGAAGAAGGCTGCGAAGAAACCGGCTGCTCCCAAGAAGGCCGCACCCGCGCCGGCTGCGAAGCCGCTGAACCCGGCTGCCGCCTGGCCGTTCCCGACCGGCAATCGCCCGTAAGCTTCCGCGCTTGCGACGAACGCGGCTCCTCGCGCAGGGGCCGCGGCCGATCCAGGGTCCCGCGTTCGCCGTACAGGCGCCGCGGGACTCTTTTCTTTGTGCGAGAATCCTTCGCGACTCCCGATCGGAAAGCATGTACCAAGCCCTCTGGCTCCTGCTCGAAACGCTCGGCAGCCTGCTCGCGACGGCGTGCGTGCTGCGCGCGTACCTGAACTGGCTCGGCCTCGGCGCGCGCAACCAGGTCGGGCAGTTCGTCATCGCGGTCACCGAGTGGATCGTTCGGCCGCTTCGCAGCGTGTTGCCGGCCGCGCGCAAGGGGCCGCGCAGCGTCGACTGGGCGAGTCTGGTTGCGGCGCTCGTGCTGGCGACCGTGCTGGCGATCGTCTACATCATGATCTTCGGGCGCGGCCGGACCCCCGCTTTCGGTGCGGTCGTGCTGCTCGCGGTTTTCTGGCTGCTCAAGTGGTCGCTGTGGCTGCTGACCGCGATGGTGCTGTTGCTGGCCGTGTTGTCGTGGGTCAATCCCCACGCGCCGATCGCGCCGACGATCGACGCGCTCACTCAGCCTTTCCTCGCCCCGATCCGGCGCATCGTTCCGTTGATCGGCGGTGTCGACTTGTCGCCGCTGGTGCTGATCCTGCTGCTGCAACTGGTCCTGACGCTGCTGCAGTCGGCGATGCCCTCGTTCATGGCGCTGGCTGCCTGATCGGCCGCGCCGGCCCCGCCGTTCCCCGTCGATGCATGCCGCCGCCTGCGTCCCGGCCGAGCCGCTGCCGACCTGGCTCGGCGGGAAGCGGGGCGCATGGCGGATCCGCGTCGTCGCGCAGCCGGGCGCGGCGCGCTCCGAGATCGTCGGCGAGCACGACGGCGGCCTGAAGCTCCGCGTGGCTGCGCCGCCGGTCGACGGTCGCGCCAACGAGGAGATCGCGCGCTTTCTCGCCGGGCGGCTCGGGCTGTCGAAGCGCTCGGTGCGACTCGTCTCGGGCGCGAGCGCCCGCCGCAAGCTGTTCGAGGTGGCCGCCGAGCGAAACGCCGCCGAAATGGCGGCCCTGCTCTACCAGGGTGCGCGACCGTAGGCCTGTGCGTAGCGGCGGGCGACCTCGCCGCGATCGATGCGGTGGTTCTGCGCGCCCTGGTGCTCGATCTTGATCGCGCCCAGCACACTGCCCAGGCGCGCCGCGTCGGTCCAGCTGGCGCCGTCGGCGAGCGCATGCAACAGGCCGGCGCGATAGGCGTCGCCGCAGCCGGTCGGGTCGACGGCTCGCGAGATGGCGACCGGCGCAATCTCGGTCATGCGTCCCGGCTCGTAGACGCGCGATCCTTGCGCGCCCCGCGTGACGATCAGCGCCTTGACGCGTTCGGCGATCTGCGGCTCGCTCCACCCGGTGCGCTCGACGAGCAGCGACGCCTCGTAGTCGTTGACGGCGACTGCGGTGGCGGTCGAGATGAACGCGCGCAAGGCTTCGCCGTCGAACATCGGCAGGCCCTGTCCCGGGTCGAAGACATACGGAACGCCGGTCTCGACGAACTCGCGCGCGTGCTGCAGCATCGCGTCGCGGCCGTTCGGGGCCACGATCCCGAACGCGGCTGCGTCGCCGGCGCGTTGCGCGGCCGCGGCCGAGACCGCGTGCGCGTCGGACATCGCCCCGGGGTGGAATGCGATGATCTGGTTGTCCGAGAGATCGGTCGTGATGAACGCCTGCGCGGTGTAGTGCTCGTCGAGGCGCCGGACCTGCGTGACGTCGATGCCGAGCCCATCCAGCCTCGCCAGGTAGTCGTCGCCGTCACGGCCGATCGTCGCCAGCACCACAGGGTGTCCTCCCAGCCCGACGAGGTTGTAGGCGATGTTGGCCGCGCAGCCGCCATACTCGCGCTTGAGCTTGGGCGCCAGGAAGGCGACATTGAGCATGTGCACCCGGTCGGGCAGGATGTGGTCCTTGAAGTGGCCTTCGAACACCATGATCGTGTCGTAGGCGACCGAGCCGCTGATCAGCACGCGTCGTGACATCGTGACTCCTGGGAGCTATGGATAGAACAGGATGACCGAGTAGCCGGCCGGTTGCACGTCCTGCGCCTCGAGCGCAAGCCTCACCGGCCATTCGGCACGTGGCGGCAGGCCCTCGCCGCCGGCAGTGCCGCGCAGGTAGTCGTCGGGTCCGAGGACCTTGCGCACCAGCACGCGATTCGCCGGGTCGGTAAGCGTGAGCTGCATCGAAGGCCACCTGACGGCATAGTCGGCGCGGTTGCGCAGCAGCGCCGACATCGCGAGCACGCCCGGCGTTGTCGACGATTGCAGTTCGAACGATTCGATCGTCAGCGACTCGAGGTCGCGCGGCAATTCGACGCGCAACCCGAACGGCGACAGCACGGTGGCGATGACGGGGGCGAGCGCGGGAACCCGCGCCGCGATCATCGAGCGCTGGGCGAACGTCCACTGCAGGGCCAGCAGCATCGCCAGCAGCGCGACGCCGGCCAGCGCGAGCGGGCCGTGCCGGTCGATGAAACCGACACCGCGCGTTCCCGCCGAGAAATAGTCGATCGCGGACTCGTGCTCGTCGTGATCCGCGCTCCGGACCGATGCGCCCGCGCGTCCGCGCGGCGCGGCGCGTTCGCCGACGCCATGCGCGGCGTGGCCGGCGCCCGCGGGCCGGTCGAAGTCCGCACGGGCGACCGCGGTCGCCGGTACGTCGATCGGTTCGTCTTCGCGCCCGCCGATGCCGACGAAGCCCGGCGGGGTCGTGGCGGTAAGCGACTCGATCCCGGCGTGCGCATCGGCATCGGCATGGGCATCGGCGTCGGCGGGGAACTCGAACGCCGCGCCGGCGTCCCGGCCGGCGTCGGCTCCCGCGTCGTCGAGGATCCCGGGTTCGGCGACGTCGCCCGCCGCGACGGTCGATGCGGACGCAGCGCCGGCCTCCGACTCCGCGTCGGGCTCCGGTTCGGGCGCAGATTCGGACGCAGGTTCGGGCGCAGATTCGGACGCAGGTTCGGACGCAGGTTCGGACGCAGGTTCGGTCGCCGCCGCTGCCGGACGGCTCCAGTCGATTTCGATGCCCAGCCAGTCACCGGCTTCGACAGGCATCGAAGCGCCGGACTCGTCGCTGCGGGACGGCAACGAGCCGGCGTCGATCGAGAAGCCGAGCAGGTCGGCATCGGTGATGCCGTCGGCCGGCCGCACTTCGCCGGGCGAGGTCGCCGCGCCGGCATCGCGCGTCTCGCCGGCCGCAGGCTGCGCTTCGCTCGCGGGCCGCTCGTCGCTTGCCGGCGCCTCGCCGGCGCGTTCGTTCGACGGTTGTGCCGCGGCGAGAATCGTCTCGGGAAGGAAGAACGCCGTCTGCAGCGCATCGCCGCTGCCTTGCCACGGTGACGCGTCCTGCAGCTCCGGCTCCCCGCGCTTCGACTCGTCGACGTAGCGCAGGTAGTCGATCCCCGAGAACACGTGCTGGCACACCCCGCAGCGCACGAGGCCGCGGCGAAGCTTCAGCTGGTCGGGCACGACCTTGAAGCTGGTCGTGCACTGCGGGCAGGTGGTTGCGAGCGCCATCGATGTCGGTGAGTCAGCCGCCGGTAGGCACAGCGGCCGTGCCGACGTGCTGCCCGATCATGACCGTCGAGCCCCGGCCAGGCAAGTCCAGCCCTCCAGCGTGCGCCACGCTTCGAGGGCAATCGCCGGATAGCAGGCGGCGATCTCCAGTGCCTGCCGATCGAGCAGGCCCGCGAGCACGAGCCGGCCGCCCGGCGCGACCAGACCTGCGAGCAGCGGCGCGAGTACGCGCAGCGGGTTGGCGAGAATGTTCGCAACGACCACGTCTGCCGGAGTCGGGTGCGGATCGCTCGTGGCGCGGACGTCCAGCGTCACCGCGTTGACCGCCGCGTTGCGCCGCGTGCTTTCGAGTGCCTGCGGGTCGATGTCGATCGCGCAGACCGTCGCCGCGCCGAGTCGCGCCGCCGCGATCGCGAGGATTCCCGAGCCGCAGCCGTAGTCGATCACGCGCTCGCCGTCGCGCAGGTACTCGTCGAGCCACTCGAGGCACAGGCGCGTGGTCGGATGGCTCCCGGTGCCGAATGCGAGGCCCGGATCGAGCACGATCGCGTGCCGGCCGTCGATCGAGCGTGCGGCCCTCGGTTCGGCGTCGCGTTCCGGCAAGTGCCACGACGGCGTGATCCACAGGCGGCGACCGACCGGGATCGGCGCGAACTGCGACTGCGTGGCCTGCACCCAGTCCTGGTCGGGAACGTCGCGGCGTTCGAACCGTGCGGGCCGCGGATGCGCGCAGATCGCTGCGGCCCGCGCCAGCAGCGCCTGCGCGTCGGCATCGGGCGCGACGAGCGCTGCCAGGCGCGTGTGCAGCCAGCCGGTCGCCGGTACCGGCTCGCCAGGCTCGCCAAAGATCGGCGTTTCGTCGGCCGATTCGGCATCGGCATCCTCGGCCTGCACCGATGCCGCGCCGGCCTCGATCAGCGCGTCGGACCAGGCCTCGACCGCGTCGCGGTCGACGACGAAGACGATCTCCGACCACATGCCTGTGTTGCGACTCCGATGGCGGGTGACGGGCTGGCGGCGCCGTTCAGGCGCCGCGCAGCGCGAGCTTCTGCTCGAGATAGTGGATCGACGTGCCGCCGGTCACGAAGCGCGCGTCGGCGAGCAGTTCCCGGTGCAGCGCGAGGTTGGTCTGGATCCCGTCGACGGCCATCTCGGACAGCGCGATCCGCATGCGACGAATCGCCTGCTCGCGGGTGTCGCCGAACGCGAGCACCTTGGCGATCATCGAATCGTAGTTCGGCGGCACGAAGTAGTTGGTGTAGGCGTGCGAGTCGACGCGGATGCCCGGGCCGCCCGGCGGGTGCCAGGCCGTGATCCGCCCCGGCGACGGCGTGAACTTGTACGGGTCCTCGGCGTTGATGCGGCACTCGATCGCGTGACCCTTGAGCACGACGTCGCGCTGGCGGAAACGCAGCTTCTCGCCGGCGGCGATGCGGATCTGCTCCTGAACGATGTCGATGCCGGTGATCAACTCGGTCACCGGGTGCTCGACCTGCACCCGAGTGTTCATTTCGATGAAGTAGAACTCGCCGTCCTCGAACAGGAACTCGAAGGTACCTGCGCCGCGATAACCGATCCGGCGGCAGGCGTCGGCGCAGCGCGTTCCGATCCGGTCGAGCAGCCGCCGGCTGATGCCGGGCGCCGGGCCTTCCTCGATGATCTTCTGGTGCCGTCGCTGCATCGAACAGTCGCGTTCGCCGAGGTAGACCGCATTGCGGTACTCGTCGGCGAGCACCTGGATCTCGATGTGCCTCGGGTTCTCGAGGAACTTCTCGAGGTACACCGACGGATTGTTGAACGCGGCCTGCGCTTCGGTGCGTGTCATCGCGACCGCGTTCAAGAGCGCGGCCTCGGTGTGCACGACGCGCATGCCGCGCCCTCCGCCGCCGCCGGCCGCCTTGATGATCACCGGGTAGCCGACCGCCCTCGCGATCCGCACGACCTCTTTCGGGTCGTCCGGCAGCGCGCCCTCGCAACCGGGCACCACGGGCACGCCGGCCTTGACCATCGCCTCCTTCGCCGAGACCTTGTCGCCCATCAGCCGGATCGACTCCGGCCGCGGCCCGATGAACACGAAACCGCTCTTCTCGACCCGCTCGGCGAAGTCGGCGTTCTCGGACAGGAAACCGTAGCCCGGGTGGATCGCCTCGGCGTCGGTGACCTCGGCGGCGCTGATGATCGCCGGGACGTTCAGGTAGCTGTCGCGCGACGGCGGCGGACCGATGCACACGGACTCGTCGGCGAGCTTGACGTACTTGGCCTCGGTGTCGGCCTGCGAGTGCACGACCACGGTCTTGATGCCGAGTTCGCGGCAGGCGCGCTGGATGCGAAGTGCGATCTCGCCGCGATTGGCGATCAGGAGCTTCTCGAACATGTCACTCGATCACGAACAGCGGTTGGCCGAACTCCACCGGCGAGCCGTTGTCGGCGAGCACCGCCTTGATCGTGCCGCTCTTGTCCGCCTCGATCTCGTTCATCAGCTTCATGGCTTCGATGATGCACAGCGTGTCGCCTTCCTTGACCTGGCTGCCGACCGACACGTAGGGGTCCGAACCCGGCTGCGCGGACCGGTAGAAGGTGCCGACCATCGGCGACTTGACGATGTGGCCGCTGGGCGGTTCGGGGGCTGCGGCTGGCGCAGGGACCGCGGCCGGCGCGGCCGCAGACGCAAGCGCGACGGGCGCCGCCTGCTGCACCGGCGCCTGCATCATGACTGGCGCGGGCGGAGTCTTGACGATTCGTACCTTGCCGTCGCCTTCGGTGATCTCGAGCTCCGAAATCCCCGATTCGGCGACCAGGTCGATCAGGGTCTTGAGTTTGCGCAGGTCCATGGGTTCAGCCTTTCTTCGGGGGCCGTGGCCCCGAGGGACTGGCGTCGGCGCCGCGCAGCGAATCGATCGCCGCCAGGAGCGCCAGCCGGTAGCCGATCGGGCCGAGTCCGGCGATCACGCCGGTCGCCAGGTCGGACAGGTACGAGTGATGCCGGAAAGCTTCGCGGCGATGGATGTTCGACAGGTGAACTTCGATGAACGGCACGGCGACCGCCGCGAGCGCGTCGCGCAGTGCGACGCTGGTGTGCGTGTACGCGGCCGGGTTGATGACGATGAAGTCGACGCCGGACCCGGGTGCCGACTGCACGCGATCGACCAGCGCGCCCTCGTGGTTCGACTGGAAACTGTCGAGTCGCATCCCGTGCGCCTTCGCGACCTTGGCCAGATCGCCATCGATGCGAGCGAGGCTCGCGTTGCCGTAGACTGCCGGCTCGCGCGTGCCGAGCAGGTTCAGGTTCGGGCCGTGGATGACCCAGATCAGTCTGGCCATTTGCATGATCTTGCGTGATCTTGCGTGATGGATGAAAAAGCGCGAATTTGCGCGAAGTAGCGCGCCTTTATACGCGTTTTTCTGTCCTGACGCCAGCGTTTCCAGCGCGCCGGCCCGGCCGGGCCGCTCAGAGAAGCTTCTGGATCGCTGCCCGCAGTTCCGGCGCCTTGAACCGGCCCAGCGTCCGCCACACGACCCGGCCATCGGGTGCCACGACGATCGTGAAGGGCAACGCCCCCGCCGTGTTCCCCAGACGCCTCACGAGTTCGAGTCCGCTCGTGCCGGCGACGAGCAAAGGATAACCCATCGGCGTCTTCTGTGAAAATTGGCGGATGTTCGATGCCGAATCGATGCCGATGCCTACGATCTGCACGCCGCGTTCGCGGAATTCGGCCGCGAGGCCGCTCAGTTCGGGCATTTCCTCGACGCACGGCGGGCACCAGGTCGCCCAGAAGTTGACCACCGTGGGTCGGCCGCGCAGACCCGACAGCGACATCGGCTGGCCGACGGCGTCGGGCAGCGTGAGTTCGTGCAGCAACGCCACCGCTGCCGAGTCGGCGTTGCCGAGCGAGTAGCGACGCGACGCCACCCACGCGCCGAGACCCCCGAACGACATCGCGGCGACGCCGAGTGCGAGCCAGCGGCGGCGATTCACGCTGCCTCCGCGAGGCGCTCGAGCAGGGCCTGCCGGTCACCGCGCTCGGGGCCGGCTGCGCCGCGACGGAGCGCGCCGCGCAGGTCGTCGTGCTCGTACAGCGACAGCAGCACCGGCGCATCGTCGACGTAGAAGGCGATCGCCTCGACTTCGGCGCCGCCACGGAAGTGCGGGACCGTCGACACGTCGAAGTCGACGCCGTCGTTGAGCAACTGGATCTCGACGTCCTTCGGGTTGTCGTGGAACAACTGCAGGTGGATCGGCGCGTGCTCGGTGACGATGCCCTTCCACACCGCACCGGTGAGGTACGGGTGGAAGGCCTGCAGGCGCTGCATCAGCGCCGCGGCCGTCCGCCGCCGCTGCACGACGCGCGGCACGTGCCCCGGATCGAACAGTTCGAGGTGCTCGCGCAGCGCCGCGTCGATCTCGTCGTTGTCCGGCACCGATCGCTTTGGCGCCGGGTTGTCGCCGAGGACCTGCCGCAGCGCTTTCTTCTTGGCGCTCGCGTAGTCGTGGCCGCCGTCGGCGACCAGCCGCGCGGCAACTGCCGCCAACTCGAGCCGCAGCGGGTCGGGAACTTCGTGCATGTCTGTAGAATCCGTGGCTCGCCATTATCGCTCCGATGCACATCCACATTCTCGGCATCTGCGGCACCTTCATGGGCGGCATCGCCGCCATCGCCAGGGAGGCCGGACACCGCGTCACCGGTTGCGACGCCAACGTCTATCCGCCGATGAGCGACCAGCTGCGGTCGCTCGGCATCGATCTCATCGAAGGCTTCGACCCTGCCCAGCTCGTGCTGGCGCCCGACCTGTGGGTCGTCGGCAATGTCGTGTCGCGCGGCAACCCGCTGATCGAGGCGATCCTCGATGCCCGGCAACCCTACATCTCCGGACCGCAGTGGCTGTCTGAACAGGTGCTGGCGCGTAAGTGGGTGCTCGCGGTCGCCGGCACGCACGGCAAGACGACCACCGCTTCGCTGCTGGCCTGGATTCTCGAGGCGACCGGCCGCAGGCCAGGATTCCTGATCGGTGGCGTGCCGGTCGACTTCCCGGTGTCCGCCCGGCTCGGCGACAGCGAGTTGTTCGTGATCGAGGCCGACGAGTACGACACCGCTTTTTTCGACAAGCGTTCGAAGTTCGTGCACTACCGTCCGCGGACCGCGGTACTGAACAACCTCGAGTTCGATCACGCCGACATCTTCCCCGATCTTGCGGCCATCGAGACGCAATTCCACCATCTGGTACGGACCGTTCCGCGCACCGGCAGGCTCATCGTCAACGCGTCCGAGCCGGCGCTGGAGCGCGTGCTCGCGCGCGGCCTGTGGAGCGAGCGCGAGGACTTCCTGTCGCCGGGTGGCTGGCACCTCGATCGAGTCGAAGAGCAGGCCGATGCGACCGCATTCGACGTGCGCTTCGGCGACCGGACGCTGGGCCGTTGCCGGCTCGGGCTGGCTGGCGCCCATAGCCGGGCGAATGCGCTGGCGGCGATCGCGGCGGCTCGGCATGCCGGCGTCGAGCCGGCCCAGGCGATCGATGCGCTGGCCACCTTCGGCGGCGTGCGCCGCCGCCTCGAGTGGCGGGGCGAGGCCGACGGCGTGTCCGTCATCGACGATTTCGCCCACCACCCGACGGCGATCGCGACGACGCTCGCCGGGCTGCGCGAGCGGCTGGGGGCGTCGGTCCGGATCCTGGCGGTCATCGAGCCGCGCTCCAACACGATGAAGCTCGGCACCATGGCGGCGCAGTTGCCGGACAGTCTCGCGGCGGCGGACCAGGTGTTCTGCTACAGCGCCGGCCTGGGATGGGACGCAACGGCGGCGCTCGCGCCGCTCGGCGCACGGGCCAGCGTCGAGGTCGACTTCGATCGGCTGGTCGACGCGATCGTTGCGGCGGCGCGGCCGGGCGACACCGTGCTGGTGATGAGCAACGGCAGCTTCCGTGGCATCCACCAGCGCCTGCTCGACGCGCTGGCGGCCCGCTGAGATGGCGTCGGCGCAGCCCGCGCGCCTGGTCTACCTGCACGGCTTCCGGTCGTCGCCGCAGTCGTTCAAGGCGCGCATGCTGGCGGCGCGGCTTGCGGACATGGGGCTCGCGTCGCGCTTCCGCTGCCCGCAGCTGCCGCCGTCGCCCGCGGCAGCGGTCGCGCTGGTGCTGCGCGAGATCGCGCCGCAGCCCGCCGACACGCTGGTCGGCAGTTCGCTGGGCGGCTACTACGCCACCTGGCTGGCCGAACGCTGCGGCTGCCGGGCGGTGCTGCTGAACCCGGCGGTCGCGCCGGCGCGCGACCTGGCGGGCTGGGTCGGGGTGCAGCGCATGTACCACAGCGACGACGAATTCGCGTTCGAGCCGTCCTACCTCGCCGAACTGGCGAGCCTGGAGGTCGCCGTGCCGAGCGATCCGCAGCGCTACCTGCTGATCGCCGCCAAGGGCGACGAGCTGCTCGACTGGCGTGAAATGGTGGCGAGATTTCCCCGCGTGGCGACCGTCCTGCTCGAGGGCGGCGACCACGGATTGTCGGACTTCGCAGTGCTGATCGATCGGGTGCTGGCCTTCGCCGGCTTGCACGACGGCACACGGGGTTCCGATCCCTCGACGGAGCAGGCATGAGACTGAAGGACAAGGTGGCGATCATCACCGGTGCGACCGGCGGCATTGGCATGGCCACGGCACGCAGGTTCGCGCGCGAGGGCGCGCGCGTGGCGATCGCCGACCTCGACCCCGCGCGCGTCGACGCGGCGCGCGCCGCGCTGGTCGACGCGGGCGCCGACGCGATCGGCGTGCCGCTCGACGTGACCGATGCGGCGAGCGTCGCCGCGATGGTCGGCGCGGTGAAGTCGGCCTGGGGACGCATCGACTGCCTGGTCAACAACGCCGGCATCACGCAGGACGCGCGGCTCGTCAAGATGACCGCCGAGCAGTTCGACCGCGTGGTCGACGTGAACCTCAAGGGGGTGTTCCTGTGCACCCGGGCCGTCGCCGACACGATGATCGTGCAGGGCTCCGGCGTGATCCTGAACGCCTCGTCGGTGGTCGGGCTGTACGGCAACTTCGGGCAGACCAACTATGCGGCGACCAAGGCCGGGCTGATCGGCTTCACGAAGACCTGGGCGCGCGAGCTCGGTCCGAAGGGCATCCGCGCGATCGCCGTCTGCCCGGGCTTCGTCGCCACGCCGATCCTGGATTCGATCCCGCCGGCCGTGATGCAGAAGATGATCGAGAAGGTGCCGCTCGGAAGGCTTGGGCAGCCCGACGAGATCGCCAGCGTCTACGCCTTCCTGGCGTCCGACGAGGCGGCGTACATCAACGGCGCGGTCATCGAGGTGTCGGGCGGCATCATGCTCTGAGCCCGCCGCGCCGGGCCGCCGGCAACCTGCCGCCGACGGACGCCCGCAGGTCGGTGCGGGGCGCCTCTATAATCGATCGCTCGATGAAGCACCTCCTTTTCGACGACAACGGCGACTTCAAGGCGGGCTCGGTCCTCTCCGAGGCCGGCGCCAGCCTGCAGATCGAGCTGGCCAGCGGCAAGCGCACGAAGATCAAGTCGGCGCACGTCGTGCTGCGCTTCGATGCGCCCGCCGCCGACGCGCTGCTGCCGGCCGCGCGGCGCCTGGCGGAGGACATCGACGTCGACTTCCTCTGGGAGTGCGCGCCGCAGCACGAGTTCGGCTTCGACGAGCTCGCCCGCGACTATTTCGGTCGGGCGCCGAACCCGGTCGAGGCGACCGCGCTGCTGCTCAGGTTGCACGGCGCGCCCGTGCACTTCCACCGCAAGGGGCGCGGTCGCTTCCGTCCCGCGCCGCCCGACACGCTGAAGGCTGCAGTGGCGGCGATCGAGCGGCGCCGCCTGCAGGAGCAGGCAATCGAGGCGCACGCGCAGGAGATGGCCGCCGGCCGGCTCCCGCCCGAAATCGCCGCGCAGGCCGCGCAACTGGTGTCGCGTCCAGACAGGAACTCGATGGCCTGGAAGGCCCTCGAGCGGGCGCTGGCGCTCACGCGGCGGACGCCCGAGCGCCTGCTGCTTGCCGTGGGCGCGTTCGACTCGCCGCGCAGTCTGCACGTCGCACGCTTCGGGGCCGAATTCTTCCCGCACGGCTTCGGCATCGTCGTCCATGACCAGGCGTTCGGCGACGCGACGCGACGGCTCGACGCGCTTCCGCTGGCCGACGCCGATGCGTTTTCGATCGACGATTCGACGACGACCGAGATCGACGACTGCCTGTCGGTGCAGCCGCTGCCGGACGGCCGCTGGCGCGTCGGCGTGCACATCGCGGCGCCCGGCCTGGCGATCCCTTCCGGTTGCGGGCTGGACGCGCTGGCGCGAGAGCGCATGTCGACGATCTACATGCCCGGCGAAAAAGTGACCATGCTGCCCGACGAGGTCATCGCGTCGTTCTCGCTCGACGCGGGCCGCACGGTGCCTGCGCTGTCGTTGTACGTCGACCTCGATCCGCAGGGCGAACGCGTCGTGTCCCGCTTCTCGCGCGCCGAGCGGGTGAGGGTGGTCGACAACATGCGTCACGACCTGCTCGATGGCGCGCTCGGCGAGGATGCGCTGGACGAAGACACGCTGGGTGGCGTGGCGCCGATCCGCCACCCGCACGGCGAGGCCCTGCGCGTGCTCTGGCGGCTGACGCTGGCGCTGGCGGCCGAGCGCGAGCGGGTCCGCGGCAAGCCCGAGCCGCGCTTCCGTTCCGACTTCAATTTCTACGTCGACCGCGCCGACGGCGACGAACGCGTGCGAATCGTGCAGCGGCGCCGCGACGCGCCGCTGGACCGGATCGTCGCCGAGATGATGATCCTCGCCAACAGCGAGTGGGCGCGGATGCTCGCGGACCACGGCGTCCCCGGCGTGTACCGCTCGCAGCAGGCCGGCCGCGTGAAGACAGGCACGCATCCGCTGCCGCACCTGGGGCTCGGCGTGCAGCAATACATGTGGACGACGTCGCCGCTGCGCCGCTACCTCGACCTGGTGAACCAGCGCCAGCTGCTGGCGGTGCTCGCCGGCGAGAAGCCGCCGTTCGGCCAGAACGACGCCGAGCTGTTCTCGATCATCAGTGCGTTCGAGGCGCGCTATGCCGCGTACCTCGAGTTCCAGCAGCGGATGGAGCGCTACTGGTGCCTGCGCTGGGTCCGCCAGGAAGGCCTGCGCCGCGCCGACGCAGTCGCGGTGCGCGACGACCTGGTACGGCTGGCCGACGCGCCGCTCTACTTCCGCCTCGCCGGCCTGCCGACGATCGCGCCGGGACGTCGCATCGTCGTCGAGCTGCTGGCGACCGACGAAGTGGACCTGTCGATCGAGGCCCGGTTCGTCGAACTCGGGGCAGCGATCGACGCCACCGCAGCCGAGGACGCCGGCGACGGCGAGGATGCGCTGGCCGAGCAGGCGGCGTGAGGGCGGGACGAACGCACGCGATGAGACCGACCCTGCTCGCCTGGCCGCGCCGCTTCTCGCCCACCGAGCTGTGGCGTCGCGACCCGCTGGCCTTCGCGATCGTCGTCTCGGTGCTGCTCCACGCGGTCGTGCTGATGCTGCGCTTCACGCCGCCCGCGCCGTTGAAGTTCAAGCCGATCGACCCGCAGATCGAGGTCATCCTCCTGAATGCGCGCACCGACGCGAAGCCGCTCAAGCCCGAGGTCGCCGCGCAGGTGAGCATGGAGGGCGGCGGCGACCGCGACACCGGTCGCGCCCGCTCGCCGCTGCCCGCCGAGGTGCAGGCACGCGACGGCGAGGACCTGGTGCGGCGCCGGCAGAAACTGGCCGAACTCGAAGCCCAGCAACGCAAGCTGCTCGCGCTCGCCCGCGGGCCGCAGGCGTATGTCGAGCAGGGCGAGCGGCCGGCCGAACGGCGCGCCGCGGCCAATGGCGAGGACGAGAAGGAAGTCGACACCGTCATCGCCCGGCTGCAGGCACAGATCGACCGGCAGATCTCCGACTACAACAAGCGACCGAAGCGGCTCACCTACGGCGTCAACGCGGTGGGCGTGAGCTACGCGCGCTACGTCGAGGACTGGGCGGCGCGCATCGAACGCCTGGGCACCGAGCGTTATCCGCCGGAAGCGCGCGGCCGCATCTACGACTCGCTGATCATCACCGTCGAGATCGACAAGCATGGCAATGTCGTCGACGTGATCATCAACCGCAAGTCGCGGCACGAGGTGCTCAACCGCGCGATCAAGCAGATCGTCTACGCCGGCGCGCCATACGAGCGCTTTACGCCCGAGATGGCGCGCGAGGGCGACATCCTGCAGATCGTGCGCACCTGGACGTTCACCAACGACTCGCTGGAAACGGCGTCGGTGCCCCCGCCCCCGCCCGATCCCAGGCGGCGATGACCGATCGCTACGCGGTCGTCGGCAACCCGGTGGCGCACAGCCGCTCGCCGTCGATCCACTCCCGCTTCGCCCGGCAGACCGGCCAGGACATCGAATACGGCCGACTGCTCGCGCCTCTCGACGGCTTCGTGGCGACGGTCGAGCGGTTTCGCGACGAGGGTGGCCGCGGGCTCAACGTCACGGTGCCGTTCAAGCTCGAGGCGTTCGCGTGGGTTCGCCGCCGCAGCCCCCGTGCGCAGGGGGCGGGGGCGGTCAATACGCTGCGCTTCGACCGGGACGGGACATTCGGCGACAACACCGACGGCGCCGGCCTGGTGCGCGACATCGAGTCGCGGCTCGGGCTGGCGCTGTCCGGTCGCTCGGTGCTGGTCCTCGGCGCCGGCGGCGCCGCGCGCGGCGTGCTCGGGCCGCTGCTCGATGCCGGCGTCGCGCGGCTGACGATCACCAATCGCACGCCGGCGAAGGCGGCCGGGCTCGTCGACGCCTTCGCGGGGCGCGCGCCGGACGAGGCGAGGTCCGGGGAAGCGCCGACGGCGCCGTTGCGCGCGCGACTGCGGGCCTGCGAGTTCGCGCTGCTCGAAGCCGGATTCGACGTGGTCGTCAACGCGACCTCGTCCGGGATCTCCGGCGCGCGCCTGCCGGTGGCCGACGCGGTGTTCGCGGCGGCCGCGCTCGCGTACGACATGTTCTACGCGCCGCGCGACACTGCCTTCGTCGCGCAGGCGCGCGCGGCCGGCTGCGCGCGCGTGTCCGACGGGCTCGGCATGCTGGTCGAGCAGGCCGCCGAGTCCTTCCTGGTGTGGCGCGGCGTGCGGCCGCTGACGGCCCCGGTCTACGAGGCCCTGCGCGCCGAACTGGCGGCCGAAACGGCCTGAAGGTCGCAGTGGCGCGATCCGCATCCCGGCAGCGCCGGCTGCGTGCACTGCGCGGCGCGGCCTGGGTGCTGGTGCTGGTCGTCACCGCGGTGCTGGCGCTGCAGCTCTGGTACTTTGCCCGCGTGCTGTGGTGGAACCAGTTCGACCCCGGAACGACGCGCTTCATGACGCAGGAGCTGGAGCGGCTGCGCCGCAGCGACCCGCGGCGCGAGCTGAAGCACCGCTGGGTTGCGTACGAGCAGATTTCGGCGCACCTGAAGCGCGCGGTGATCGCTGCAGAGGACGCCAGGTTCACCGGCCACGACGGCGTCGACTGGGACGCGATCGAGCGCGCCTTCGAGCAGAACCTGCAGCGCGGAAGGGTGGTTCGCGGCGGCTCGACGATCACCATGCAGCTCGCGAAGAACCTGTTCCTGTCGGGCGAGCGCAGCTACCTGCGCAAGGCCCAGGAGGTCGTCATCAGCTACATGATCGAGACCGTGATGACCAAGCGGCGCATCCTCGAGCTCTACCTGAACGTCGCCGAGTGGGGAGTCGGCGTGTTCGGCGCAGAAGCGGGCGCCCGGCACCACTACGGCGTGTCGGCGGCGCAACTGGCGCCATGGCAGGCAGCGCGGATGGCGGCAATGCTGCCGAGGCCGCGCTACTATGACGCCAATCGCGGCTCGGGGGCGCTTGCCCGACGGGCCGCCATCGTCGGCCGCTGGATGGGTTCGGTCGATCCCCCCTGAAGCGCGATCCATGGCCGAGCAAGACGCCGACATCCGGGTTGACGAAGCCGAGCAGCGCCCCGTCGAAGCGCCTGCCGCTCCGCACCCGCGCGACCCGGAGGAGGCGTCGCGCGCGCTCGCCGAGGTGCAGGAGTTGCTGCGCCGTCACAATCTCGTGCTCGAAGTCGCGCACCGCCAGCGACACGGCGAAGCCGACGAGCGCCACGAACTGGTCGAGCAGCTGGTCGAGCGCCAGCACCTGAACGAGCTGCGCTCACGGCTCGACCGCCTGCACCCGGCCGACATCGCGTTCATCCTCGAGGCGCTGCCCTACGAGGAGCGGATGATCGTCTGGGACCTCGTGAAGGCCGAGCGCGACGGCGAGATCCTGCTCGAGGTCTCCGATTCGGTCCGCGAGTCGCTGATCCGCTCGATGGACCGCGAGGAGCTGGTCGACGCGGTCGAGACCCTCGACACCGACGAGATCGCCGAGCTCGCGCCCGACCTGCCCCGCGACGTCGTCGAGGAGGTGCGTCGCGGCCTGTCCCAGGAGGAGCGCGAGCAGCTGCGCGCGTCGATGTCGTTCCCGGAGGGCTCGGTCGGCGAGCTGATGGACTTCGAGGCGATCACGGTGCAGCAGGGCTACACGCTCGACATGGTGCTGCGCGAACTTCGCAGGCTGCAGGAGTTGCCGGATCACACCGACCAGGTGTACGTCGTCGACGAGCGCGGCGAGCTGGTCGGCAGCCTGCCGCTCGACCGGCTCCTCATCAACCAGCCCGACGTGCTGGTCGAGGACGTGATGCGCCGCGACCTGCTGACACTGCAGCCGCTCGAGGAAGCGAGCGAGGCAGCGCACGCGTTCGAGCGCTACGATCTCGTGTCTGCGCCGGTCGTCGACCCGCGCAACCGCGTGATCGGCCGCGTCACCGTGGCCGAGGTGCTCGACCTGATCCGCGAAGAGGGCGAGTCCGAGATGCTCGCCAAGGCCGGCCTGCGCGAGGAGGAGGACCTCTTCTCGAGCGTCTGGGCTTCGGCGAAGAACCGCTGGCTGTGGCTGGCGCTGAACCTGTGCACCGCGTTCTTCGCTTCGCGTGTGATCAGCGCGTTCGAGGGCACGATCGAGCGGGTCGCCGCGCTGGCCGCGCTGATGCCGATCGTCGCCGGCATCGCCGGCAACTCGGGCAACCAGACGATGGCACTGATCATCCGTTCGATCGCGCTCGGGCAGGTGACCATGTCGAACGCCCGGCGGCTGATGCTCAAGGAGCTCGCGATCGCGGCACTCAACGGGCTGGTCTGGGGCGGCATGGCCGGGGTCGTCGCGTGGCTGCTGTACCGCGACACGCCGCACGGCGTGCTGCTCGGCCTGACGATGACGATGGCGATGGTGCTGAACCTGCTGGTCGGCGCGTTGATCGCGCTGGCCGTGCCGATGGCGCTGGAGCGGTTGGGCCGGGATCCGGCGATCGGCTCGTCGGTGCTGCTGACCTTCAGCACCGACAGCATGGGGTTCCTGATCTTCCTGGGGCTGGCGACGCTGCTGTTTCGCTGAGCGGCCCGGGCGCCGGCGCGAACGCTGCGCGAAGCGAGTCGCGTTTCGCGCCCCAGGTCACGCGCGTCGGTCGTTCGTGGAATCCGTCACCGGTTCCCGGGTGCGGTGCGCCGTGCCGTGGCGCCACGAAGGCGGTGCACGATCCAGGCCGCCGATCCCGCCGCCGCCAGCGCCGCGAGAAACGACGCCGCCTTCGAGTCCCACGCGCCGAGCAGCGGCACCAGGGTGGCAAGGAACGCGGTGAAGCCGATCAGGCCGTTCGCGAACCCGCGCAGCAGGTTGACGGTGGCCGGGTGCCCGTACACGGGCAGCGTGAAGCTCGGCAGGATGCTGCCGGTGATCGGAAAGGCAAGCAGCAGGCCGCTGACGCGCGGTGGAAAGTTGTCGGCGCCGAGCAGCACGAGGGCTGCGAGCGCCGCCGCGGCCGCGACCCGCATGGCGATCTCGCCGCGCGGCACGTGCACGCCGCCGGCCAGTGGGGCGGCGCGCGGCATGACCGCCAGTGCGACGAACGGAGCGGCGATGCCGGCCTGCCACGACAGCGGCCAGCCGGGCGCGGTGACGATCCCTCCGACCAGCACGAACGCGAGCGCCGCGCCGGCCAGGCAGGCCCACCAGGGCTGGCGGCGCGACAGCCACGCGAAGGCGACGATGTGCGCGATCGCTGCCGGCACGCTGGCCAGCGTCGCCGCGGCGATCGCGGCGACCTGCGCCGGGGCGCGGTCGATCAGCAGCGCGCCGATGACCGGCGCCGCGATCAGCGGCAGCCCCGACAGCACGCCGGAGACCGCGTGGCCGAAGCGGCGCGCGGCGAGAGAGGCGAGCAGGATCGAAGCCGGAACGAGCGCGAGCTTCAGCAGCAGGATCACGGGGCTCAGCGACGCGCGTCGTCGATCACGAAGGCGTCACGACGCGCGATAATCGCTGTCGGACAGGAGGGCGGACGTGGCCTGGCTCATCACCAAGTATCTCGCGACGGCTGCGGTCGTCGTGATCGTCTCCGAACTCGCACGACGCAGCGACCGGCTCGGCGGGTTCGTCGCGGCGCTGCCGCTGGTCACCGTACTGACGCTGGTCTGGCTGCATGTCGAGAAGCAGCCGAGCGCCAGGATCGCCAACCACGCTTGGTACACGTTCTGGTACGTGTTGCCGACGCTGCCGATGTTCCTGGCTTTTCCGCTGCTGCTGCCGCGCGTCGGCTTCTGGCCGTCGCTGGCCGCCTGCGTCGTGATCACGGTGGCGTGCTTCGGGGCGTTCGCGTTCGTGTTGCGCCGCTTCGGCATCGAGCTCGTCTAGCAGGGCCCGAACGGTCCCTGGCTCACTTCGCCAACTTGCGGAACTGCGGCTTGCGCTTCTCCAGGAAGGCCTGCACGCCTTCGCGCGATTCCTCGGTGTCGTAGTACAGCTTCAGCGCGTACATGCCCATGCCCGCGATGCCGGCCTGGTGCGCGGTGTCCATGTTGAACGAGCGCTTGGCGATCGCGATCGCGGTCGGGCTCTTCTCCATGATCTCGTCGCACCACTTCTGCACTTCGGCGTCGAGCTGCTCGTGCGGCACGACCGCGTTGACCAGGCCCATCGCCAGCGCCTCGGCGGCGGGGTATCGCCGGCACAGGTACCAGATCTCGCGCGCCTTCTTCTCGCCGACCACGCGGGCCAGGAACGCCGTGCCGTAGCCCGGATCGACCGAACCGACCTTCGGCCCGACCTGGCCGAACACCGCCTTCTCGGACGCGATCGTGAAGTCGCAGATCGTGCACAGCACGTTGCCGCCGCCGATCGCATAGCCCTGCACGCGG
>Ga0209477_1000600_pt1 | contig 22494 bp, 30 predicted proteins | sample KloWWTupernatant_FD_187180 | JGI IMG/M metagenome (GOLD analysis project Ga0209477, IMG submission 187180) | Active sludge microbial communities from Klosterneuburg, Austria, studying microevolution and ecology of nitrifiers - Klosterneuburg... | ecosystem: Engineered > WWTP > Aerobic digester >... | reverse complement strand
GATGGGCGAGGCGCTCGCGAGCCGCATCGACCAGCCCGCGACGGACCTCGCCTCCTGCGGCGGCGAGGCGGCCTCGCGCAACGCGCTCCTCGCCGACCTGCTGGCCGGGCTCGTGCAGGCGCTCGACCGCTTTTCACGCGAGGGCTTCGCCGCCTTCCGCGCCGAGTGGTCGGCGCTCAATGCCTACGCGGGCCGCGAGGTCACGGTGATCGCGGCCGACGGGGCGTCCTCGACGGCCCGCGTGCTCGACGTGGCCGAGGACGGCGCCCTCCTCGTCTCGGCGGGCGACGCCGTTCGCCGCCTCTCCTCCGCCGAGATCTCGCTGCGGCCCCTTTCCCCGACATGACGCTCCCGCCTCCCCCCGTCCTCGCCCTCGACGCGGGCAACACGCGCGTGAAGTGGGGGCTGCGCGTCGGCGACGAGTGGGTGGCGCGGGGCTCCGTGCTCACGGCCCAGGCGGCCGCGCTCGACCGCGACTGGCCGGCATTCCCGGCCGGCACGCGCGCGATCGGCTCCAGCGTCGGTGGCGCCGCGGTGACGGCCGGCCTGCACGAGGCATGCGCGCGCCACGGCCTGGCGCTCGCCCTCATCGCCTCCCTCCCCGGGCAGCTGGGCGTGAGGAGCGCCTACCGCGACCCGGCGCAGCTGGGGACGGACCGCTGGGCGGCGCTGGTGGCCGCCCGCGCCGAATCCCCCGCGAGCCAGCTCGTGGTGAACGCGGGCACCGCGCTCACGGTGGACGCGCTGCGCGCGGACGGCCTCTTCGCCGGCGGCCTCATCGTGCCCGGGCCCGCGCTCATGCGGCGCGCGCTGGGCGCCGGGACGGCGCAGCTGCGCCTCACCAATGGCGTCTTCGATCCCCTGCCCCGCAGCACGCCCGACGCCATCACCACGGGCAGCGTGCAGGCGGCCGTGGGCGCGATCGAGCGCATGCACGAGGCGATGGCCGCGGCCGGCTTCGCGCCGGAGCGCATCGTGCTCTCCGGGGGCGCGGCGCCCGAGCTCGCCCCGCACCTTCCCATGCCCGTCACCTTGAACGACAATCTCGTCCTCGACGGTCTCGTCCTCATCCTGCGCGCCGCCTGACGCCACGCCGTGTCCCGCCTGCTCTTCTTCCTGCTGCTCGTCGCCAACATGGCCTTCGGCGCCCACCTCTGGCTGAGCGCCCAGCCCGGGGAACGCGACTTCTCCCGCCGCGAGCGCAACGGCAACGAGGTGAAGATCGTCGCGGTGATCCCGCCGCTGGTGGCCGCGCGCCAGGCGGAGCAGGAGCGCAAGCAGGTCCAGTCGCTCACCGGGGCCGCCTGCGTGGAGTTCGCCGGCATCGCCGCCGCGAGCCTGCCGCAGGCGCGCGAGGCCTTCGCCGCCATGCAGCTGGGCGACCGCCTCATGGAGCGTCGGGTGGAGGAGATCACGCGCCACTGGGTGTACGTGCCCGCCGCGCGCGACCGCCGCACGGCCGACCAGTCGGCCGCCACCCTGCGCGGGCGCGGCATCACGGAGATCTCCATCCGGCCGGACTTCGCCATCTCGCTGGGCGTGTTCTCGACGGAGGAGGCCGCGCGCCGCTACCTCGCGCAGGTGGAGGCGAAGGGCGCGAAGGGCGTCGCGGTCGGGCCGTTCTCGAAGGAAGTGCGGGATTCCGTGTTCCTCGTGCGCGAGCCCGACACGGATCTCCTCGCGCGGCTCGCCCTGCTGCAGCGCGAGCACCCGGCCTCGACGCTCCGGGCCGTGGCCTGCCCGGCCGCCAACGGCGCGGCGACGGCTTCCACCGCGCCGGCGAAGCCCTAGCGCGGCTCGAAGCGGATGTCGCCGAACCAGGCGACGGTGCGCGCGCCGGTGTTGTCGGAATCGCTCATGATGCCCACCGCGCGCACGCGCGGCGGCTCCTCGCCGAACGCGCGGCGATAGTCCTCGAGCACGTTCACGCGCTCGGGGTGCCAGGTGCCGAGGTCCTTGCGGCCGCTGCCGGCCACGATCATCTTGATGCGCGTCGTGAAGTGGTGGTCGATCACGGCGCCTTCCGGAAGGTGGTTCTCCCAGATGTACATGAGCGTGGCGTACGGCAGGTCGTTGCCGCTCATGGCCTTGGCCAGGTCGAAGTTGATCTGCTCGTCGGGCGGCAGCCGGTCGCGCCCGCCCTCGAAGACGACGACCACGCGCGCGGGCGAGTCCTCCACGTGCGAGAGCGTGTTGTCGGCGCGGTCGTTGACCTCCGGCACGTTCCAGGTCCAGGTCAGCCACGGGAGCTCGCGCGGATCCACGAAGGTGTCGTAATGCAGGGCCGAGGCGGAGGCGTCCGCCGTGGCCTGCATCGCGATGCGCCCCTCGACCGCCACGAGGCGGTACTCCGTGGGTTTCTTCAGGCGGCTCAGGCGGTAGGGCTTCCAGCCGGGAGGCAGCCCCTCGAGGGAGGTCGCCGCGGAGAAGGGCGCCGGGTTCGGGCCCGCCGCGGGCGCCGCCACGGGCTCGGGGGAAGGAACGCTCGCGCAGGCCCCTGCCAGGAGCGCGGCGAGGACGATCGTGTGCGCCGGTCGGATCATGTTATCGGTTATCCTGCCCGCGAATGCGGCGCGCACAGTCTAGCCGCCTTTCGCCCGGTTCGCCGCCCTCCCCAAGCCCGGTCCCCGATGAACCTCGCCCGCCTCGCCCTTCCCGTCGCCGCCGCCCTCCTCGGGGCGGGCTGCGCGGCCTTCGACCCGCATGGCGTCATCACGCGGCAACTGGCGCCCGACGGCGCCGCGGCGCACGCTCCCGTGCCGCCGCCCGCCGGCGCGGGCCTCGGCGAATCGGGGCGCCGGGCCGCGCTCGACTTCGTCTGGTCCACCGTGAACGAGCGCTACTACGACCCGAAGCTCAACGGCGTGGACTGGGCGGCCGTGCGCGGCCGCTGGGCGCCGCGCGCGCTCGCCGCGGAAACCGACGAGGCCTTCTGGGACCTCCTCGACCGCATGACGGGCGAGTTGCGCGACGCCCACACGCGCGTGGATTCGCCCGCCCGCGCCGCCCGCCTCGAGCGCAACGAGTCCGTGACCCTCGGCTTCGCGTTCCGCCCGCTCGACGGCCGGCTCGTCGTCACGAGCGTGGACCGCGAGGCCGACGCATGGTGGGCCGGCATCCGCCCCGGCATGGCGCTCGTCGCCGTCGCGGGCGAGCCCGCGCAGGCCGCCTACGAAAAGGCGCTCGCCGAGGCGCGCGACGGCTCGACGCCGCAGGTGAAGCACCTGTACGCCGCCCGCCGCATCCTCGCCGGCGAGCCCGGCAGCGCCGTGCAGGTCACCGTCGCCCGGGGCGACGCGACGTCCTTCGCCGCCACGCTCAAGCGCCGCGTCGCCACGAACCCGCCCCGCGTCACGCACCGCGTGCTGCCCTCCGGGCTCGGCTACATCCGCCTCACCGCATGGCAACAGTCGCTGCAGGGCCGCATGGTCGAGGCGATCGAGGCGCTCAGGGACACGCCCGGCCTCGTGATCGACCTGCGCGGCAACCCCGGCGGCTCGGCCATCATGGTCCGCAACGTCGCGGCGCGCTTCTTCGAGAAGGAGAAGAAGGTCGCCTTCGGCCGCGCGCTCACGCGCACCGGCAAGCCCGTGACCCTCGCCTTCGACTGGATCGACCTCCTCAAGATCGAGCAGGAGCTGGAGGGCACCGGCACCTACGCGCGCCCGGTCGCGGTGCTCGTGAACGCCGCCAGCGGCAGCGGCAGCGAGCTCTTCTCCGCGATCCTGCAGTCGCAGCGCCGCGCCACCATCGTGGGCGAGACGACCTGCGGCTGCCTGCTCGCCTTCCTCGGCTATGCCCCCATCCCCGGCGGCGGCAAGCTCGCCTACAGCGAGGTGGGCTTCCTCTTCTCCGACGGGCGAAGGATCGAGGGCACGGGCGTGGTGCCGGATATCGACGTGCCGCTCGCGGCGGGCGACCTGGCGGCCGACCGCGACCGGGTGCTCGAGCGGGCGGTGGAGATGCTGCTGGCGAAGGCAGTGGGAACCGCAGATGAACGCAGATGAACGCAGATATTTCGAGAGGAATTCAGGCGACATAGCGAATGGCGGCGGCGAACCGCGGCACGTCGCATCCATTTTCGGAGTCCATCTGCGTTCATCTGCGTTCATCTGCGGTTCCCCCACCCAGCCCAAACCGTGAGCGACAAAACCCATTCCGCGCTGAACCCCGGCGTCGCCCGCCGCGAGGTGTGGGCCTGGGCGATGTACGACTTCGCCAACTCCGGCTACACCACCGTCGTCCTCACGGCGGTGTTCAACGCTTACTTCGTCGCCACCGTCGCGGGCAACGCGCCGTGGGCCACGTTCGCGTGGACGGTGGCGCTGGCCGTCTCGTTCGCGATCGTGATGGTGGCCGGCCCCGTGGTGGGCGCCTGGGCGGATGCGCACGCGGCGAAGAAGCGCGCGCTCGCCATCACCACGGCCTTCTGCGTGGCGGGGACCGCGATGCTCGCCGGCGCGGGTCCGGGGGACGTCGCGTGGGCCGTGGCCTTCGTGATCGTCTCCAACGTGGCCTACGCGCTGGGCGAGAACCTCGCCGCCGCCTTCCTGCCGGAACTCGCGCGCCCGGCCTCGGTGGGCAAGGTCTCGGGCTGGGGCTGGAGCCTCGGCTACTTCGGCGGCATCCTCGCGCTGGGCCTGGGCCTCGCGTGGGTGATGAGCGCGCCGGCGCGCGGGTCGACGACGGCCGAGTCGGTCGGCGGGACGATGCTTCTCACCGCCGCCGTCTTCGCGCTCGCCTCGCTCCCCACGTTCCTGCTGCTGCGCGAGCGCGCGGTGCCGGTGCCTGCCGCCGAGCGGCAGTCGCACGCCTTCGCGCGCCTCGCGCGCACGGCGAGGGAGGCTGCCGGCTACCGCGACCTGCTCGCCGTCTTCGCCTGCGGCACCTTCTACCAGGCCGGGGTCGCCACCGTGATCGCGCTCGCGGCCATCTACGCCGAGCAGGTGATGGGCTTCGAGACGAAGGACACGATCCTGCTCATCATCGCCGTCAACGTGACGGCCGCGATCGGCGCCTTCGGCTTCGGCTACGCGCAGGACCGCATCGGCAAGGTGCGCGCGCTGCGCATCACGCTCTTCGCGTGGGTGGCGATGGTGGTCGTAGCCTTCTTCGCCACGACGCCCGCCGTCTTCTGGGTGGCGGCCAACCTCGCGGGGCTCGCGATGGGCTCGTCCCAGTCGGCGGGCCGCGCGCTCGTGGCCTACTTCGCGCCGCCGGAGCGCAGCGGCGAGTTCTTCGGCCTGTGGGGCGTGGCCACGCGGCTCGCCTCGATCCTCGGGCCCGTGACCTACGGCGCCGTCACCTGGGCCACCGGGGGCAACCACCGCCTCGCGATCCTCGTCACCGGCGCCTTCTTCCTCGTCGCGATCGCGATCCTCGCCGTGGTGGACGAGCGGCGGGGGCACGCGGCCGCCCACTACCCGGAGCCGACATGACCCTGCCCGCCGTCTTCCTCTCCCATGGCGCGCCCACGCTCGCCCTCGCCAACAACGTGTTCACGCACGCGTGGTCGGAGCTCGCCGTCGTGCTGGGCCGGCCCGCGGCGATCCTCGTCGTGTCGGCGCACTGGGACACGCCGTTCACGGCCATCACGACGGCGGCGCGACTCGAGACGATCCACGACTTCGCGGGCTTCCCCGAAGCGCTCTACCGCGTCCGCTACGAGCCGCCCGGCGCCCCGGCGCTCGCCCGGCGCGTGCAGGAACTCCTCGTGGGCATCGGCCAGGGCCCGTCGGTGGACCCCGACCGCGGCATCGACCACGGCGGCTGGGTGCCGCTGCGCTGGATGTACCCGGACGCCGACATACCCGTCGCGCAACTCTCCGTGCAATCGGAACTCGGGGCGCGCCACCACCTCGAGATCGGCCGGGCCCTCGCGCCGCTGCGCGACGAGGGCGTGCTCGTGCTCGGCTCGGGCGGCATCGTGCACAACCTGGGCGAGCTCGACTGGTCGGGGGCCGCCGCCGCGCCCTTTCCGTGGGCCGCCGCCTTCAACGAGTGGATGGCCGCGAAGGTCGAGGCGGGCGCCGTGGAGGATCTCGTCGCCTACCGCGAGCGGGCGCCGCAGCCGGTGCGCGCGCACCCCACGGAGGAGCACCTCGTACCCTTCTTCGTCGCCCTCGGTGCCGGCGGCGCCCCCGCCCGCCGGCTCGGGCTCGGCTTCGACATGGGTTCGCTCGGGATGGACGCGTACGCGTTCGGGGACTGGCCGGGCTAGCGGCCCCAGACCGCGTCCTCGGTGAACCCGAGCGCCCGGAAATCGGCCTCGCGCAGGTCGGCCTCGTTGGCGCAGAAGAACTCGTCGAGCTGCGGCGGGGCGACGGCGGTGCCGGCGAGCATGGCGTGCGCCTGCCCGCGGTGGTGGACCTGGTGCTCGAACACGTGCGCGAGAAGGCGGTGCAGTTCCTCCTCCACGCGGCCCTTTCGCCGCAGGATCGCCACGGGGCGCTCGAGGTCGGCCGCCGTCATCGACTCGCAAATGGCGATGAAGCGCCGGTCCACGGCCGTTTGCGCGGGGGCGAGGTCCCCCACGGTCGCGAAGGGCTCCTCCGGCTCGTAGAAGCTGCCGATGTCCGGGTGCGGCTCGCGGCCGGCGAACGACCGCTCGATCGCATCCGCGTACATCCAGTCCACGGTGACGATGTGGTTGAGCGTCGCCTTGAGCGAGGGGAAGAAGCTCGTGCGGCGGGCGGCGAACTCCCCCGGCGCGAGCTTCGCGCAGGCCGCGAGCAGGCGGTGGTTGGCCCAGGCGTTCTGGTAGGCCCAGGCGGCGAGATGGCGTTCGAGCGTGATCATGGCGGTTCCGGGGGGAGCAGGGCGCGGAAGTGTGCCACCGATGCGGGATTTGCGTCACCCGCCCCAAAAGCCGGATCATGGGCGACATGGCCACCCCGCCCGCCCGCCCCGCGCCGAGGAAGCGCACGCTCTACGACATCCTGGGCGTCGCCAGGGACGCGAACGCCATCGACATCGGCATCGCCTACAAGGCGCGCCTGGAGGCGCTGAACCGCAACCCGGCCGCCGACCCGAACGAGGTGAACCTCCTGCACGAGGCGTACCACGTCCTGTGCATGCCCAACGAGCGCGCGGCCTACGACGCGAAGCTCATCACGATGGCGGAGAAGGCCGCGGCGAAGGAGGCGGCGCAGAACCCCGACCTCGTCCTCGAGCCCGACGAGGAGGAGGCACCCCCGGCCTGGAAGAGGCCGCCCGTGCTCGCGGCGGGGGCGATCGTGCTGGCGCTCCTCGGCTGGTGGGCCATGCGCCCCGCCCCGAAGCCCGCGCCCGCGATCGTGGCGCAACGCGAACTGCGGCCGCCGGAGGAGACGCGCCCGGCCGTCGTGGCCGCCCCCGCGCCGGCCGAACTCGTCGCGAAGAGCGCGGAGGCGCTCTTCACCGAGCTCGCCCCGAGCACCGCGCGCATCGTCGCCTACGACGTCTCGGGCCGCGCGGTGGGGCTGGGCAGCGGCGTCGTGATCGGCACGGGAAGCGTCATCACGAACTGCCATGTCGCCACGGCCGGCGGCTCGCTCACCGTGAAGGTGGGCGCGGAGCAGTTCTCCGCCTCGGTGGAGGTGGCCGACGAGGAATACGACCTGTGCCGGCTCTCGGTCATGGGGCTCTCGGCCCCGGCGGTCGTCATCGGCTCGGCGGAGACCCTCAAGACCGGGCAGAAGGTCTATGCCATCGGCTCGCCGCAGGGCCTGGAGCTCACGATCAGCGACGGCATCGTCTCGGGCATGCGCAACCTGCCGCAGGGCCGCGTGATCCAGACCACGGCGCCGATCTCGCCCGGCTCCTCGGGCGGGCCGCTGTTCGACGCCTTCGGGCGCCTCGTGGGCATCATGACCTTCCAGCACCGCACCGGGCAGAACCTCAACTTCGCGGTCCCCGCCGACTGGATCGCCAACATCCGGTCGCGCAGCGCCGTGAACCCGCTCACCGAGGCCATGCAGAGGTCGATGGCGCCGAACTAGGCATGGCCGCCCCTTCGAACGCCGAGGCCCTCGCCCTCGTCCGCGCGAGCTTTCCCGTCGTGGCCGGACTGACCGGGGACCTCGCCGCGCGGCTGGCCGCCGAGTGCCGCGTGATGGCCGTGCCCACCGGCACGCACCTTTTCGACGAGCGCAGCCCCTGCGGCGCGTTTCCGCTGGTGATCGAGGGGCGCGTGAAGGTGGCGAAGCTGTCGGCTTCCGGGCGCGAGATCGTCCTGTACCGCGTAAGCGCCGGGCAGAGCTGCCTGCTCACTTCGAGCTGCCTGCTGGCGCGGCGCGACTACTCCGCCACAGGCATCGCCGAGACGCCGGTGACGCTGGTGGCCCTGCCACGCGCGCTGTTCGACGCGCTCATGCAGGGCTCGCCCGCCTTCCGCGACTGGGTGCATGCCCTTTTCGCCGAGCGCATCGGCGAGCTGATGATGCTGGTGGAGGAGGTGGCCTTCCGCCGTCTCGACCAGCGGCTGGCGGCACACCTCCTTGCCCACGGCCCGCAGGTCGCCGCGCGCCACCAGGACATCGCGTCCGAGCTCGGCAGCGTGCGCGAGATCGTGAGCCGGCTCCTGAACGACTTCGAGGACCGCGGGCTCGTCTCGCTGGGCCGCGGGCGCGTGGATGTCGTCGACCGCGCCGGGCTGGAGGCGCTGGCCGCCGGGCGCTGAGGCCCGTTGTGTAACCTGGGTTACAGACCGGGGCCCGCCGCCGCCGTAGCCTTCGCGTCGTCACCCACCCCCAGGAGAACACCCATGAAAGCCAACGTCGGCGGCATCGACCGCATCCTTCGCATCGCGGCCGGGATCGGCCTGCTCGCCTTCTTCGCCCTCGGCGAGGGCACCGCGCGCTACTGGGGCCTCGTCGGCCTCGTGCCGCTCGCGACCGGCCTCTTCGGCTTCTGCCCCGCCTACCCGCTGCTCGGCCTGAACACCTGCCCCGTCCGGCGCTAGCGGGTGTGAGAAAATCGGCGGCGTCCCCCCACGCCGCCGATCGATGACCCTCCCCAAGTACGTCGCGCCCAAGCCCCGGGCGCTCATGAACTTCTTCTGGCCGACGTCGTGGATGGTGTCGGACCCGGAGCGCTTCAACGCGCTCATCAAGGAGGCCGCGAGCCTCTGCGAGGGCGGCATCCACTTCGCCGACAACCTCTTCACCTGGGCGCGCAACAACTCGCTCTTCGACGACGCCGCCTTCCGCGAGGCGTGGGAGAAGAACGTGGTGAACGACGCCGACCGCGCCGTGGCATGGCGCCGGTACTTCCTCGCGACCCTGGCCTACCACGCCGTGCAGCTGCCGGGCGACTTCGTCGAGTGCGGCGTGTACGCCGGCACGGGCGTGAAGACCGTCATGGACTATCTCGGCGGCAAGGACTTCCCGAAACCCTTCTGGGCCTACGACACCTACGACTACAACCCGGTGGAGGGCCACGCCTTCGACGGGCAGCGGCCCGGCTTCTTCGAGGAAGTGACGAAGCGCTTCGAGGGCTACGCCAACGTGCGCCTCGTGAAGGGGCTCATCCCCGCGTCCTTCGCCGGGGCCTGCCCCGAGGCGATCGCCTACCTGCACATCGACCTCAACAACGCGCAGGCCGAGATCGCGGCGCTCGATCACCTGTTCGACCGCGTCGTGCCCGGCGGCGTCGTGATCCTCGACGATTACGAGTGGGCCAACATGTACCGCACGCAGAAGCTCGCCGAGGACCCGTGGTTCGACGCCCGGCGCTACCGCGTGACGCCGCTGCCCACGGGGCAGGGCTTCGTGATCAAGCGATAGCGCAACCCGACCGGGGCACGGCCATGAGAACCGTCACCTTCCTGCTTGCCACCCTCCTCCTGCCCGCCGCCGCGATCGCGGGCCGGCCCCTCAACACCGAGGACGCCTCCACCCTCGACGAGCGCGCCTGCCAGCTCGAGTCCTGGGTCGACCGCGCGCGCGGCGGCGTGACCGACTTCTCGTTCGTGCCGGCGTGCGCCGTGCTGGGTGTCGAGTGGCAGGCCGGCGCGGTGCGCACGCGCGAGGGCGGCCGCAGCGCCACCACCGCGACCTTCGTGCAGGGCAAGCACGCGTTCGTGAGCGTCGACGACGGGGCGTGGGGCATCGGGGTCGTCGCGGGCCTTTCGCGCGCCCCTCGCCGCGAGGAGAAGAACGGCTGGGGCGATCCGTATCTCATCCTTCCGGTGAGCTTCGGGCTGGGCGGCGACAAGGAGACGCGCGCGCTGCTGCACTTCAACGTCGGCACCGCCCGCGCGCGCGACGAGCGGCGCAACCTCACGCTCTGGGGCGTGGCCGTCGAGAAGCCCGTCACGCAACGCCTCACGCTGGTGGCGGAAGCCTTCGGCGAGAACGCGGCAAAGCCGTTCCTGCGCGCCGGGGGCCGCTACGCGGTGTTCGAGGGCTTCGATGTGGACCTGACCTGGGTCACGCGCTCCGGCGGCTCCCGGGACGAACGCTTCTGGTCGGCCGGATTCCACTGGGAAGTGCCTTCCCTCCTCCCCTGAGGGGTTTGCCCGGGGTCAAACCGGCGGGGCCGTGCTCGGGCAGAATGCGCCCACCATGAAGACGCCCCGCCTCCTCGCCGCCGCCCTGCTGTGCCTGCCGCTCGCCGTGGGCGCGCAAGCCCCCCTGCCGCCCACCGCCAAGGTGCCGGCCAACCATCCGCCGATGGGGGCCAGCCCCCACGCGAAAGCCGCGCCATCGCCCTGGGCCGAACTGGCCGACTACGCGATCACCGTGAAGGTGCCCCCGAAGGGCGACAGCGGCACGTGGAAGATCCGCACTTTCGCGGACCCCGCCGACGTCCTCGTCGACATGGATACGCCTGGCCCGAAGGGGCGCACGAAGGGCTCGATCCTGCTGGTGGGCGGCGCCGGCCTCGCGGCGAAGGGTTTCACGCCGGAGCGCGGCTTCGAGGTCGATTCGCTCGATGCCGCCATCGTGAACCTGAAGGTGCTCACGAAGCTGCTGGATGCCGTGGCGCCCGCCGGCCCCGCCTCGGTCAAGGGCAAGCAGGCGGTGAACGCCGCCGAGGCCAAGGCGCCCATCGTCGCGGAGACGCCCAGCGCCAACGCGCGCTTCAACGCGCCGTGGTCGATCAAGGGCACCGTGGAGCGCATCGACGCCACCACCGTCGCTTTCCGGCTGGAGCTGGAGACGCCCGGCGGCGAGAAGCCGGGCGAACGCGTGCGCTGGCAGTTCTCCGGCACCGCCTCCGGCACGCCGACGGGGCGCGCCCTCGACGAATCCATGAGCCTCGCCGGCTGGAGCGCCTACGCGCTCGGCAACTCGAAGCCGACGAAGGCGCAGTCGCACTCGGTGCTGCGCTTCCGCGCCACGCCGCTGCCAGGCCCCTTCGCCACGCTCAAGGACCTGCGCGCCGCCCTCAAGCAGGGACAGTAATCCGGGACAGGTTTTGGGGACGGTTCTTCAGAACCGTCCCCAAAACCTGTCCCGGCTCAGCGGCAGTGCGACGCGATGGCCGTGACGATCCCGGGGATGAGTTCCGCGGGCAGGTCGTGGCCCATGCCTTCCAGCTCGAGGAGCTTCGCGGCCGGCACGAGCCGCGCCACCTCGCGCCCCGCCGAGCGCGGGATGAGCGGGTCGTCGTCGCCGTGTATCACGAGCGTGGGCACGCGGATCGTCGCGATCTCGGCGCGCCGGTCGCCGGAGGCCAGCATCGCGAGCATCTGCCGCGCGATGCCGTGGTGGTCGTAGCCGCGCCGCGCCACGCGCGCGCAATGCTCGCGCATCGACTCCGGGTCCGCGGGATGGCGCGTGCTGCCGATCACGCCCATCACGTGCACGAGGTAGTCGGTGACGGAATCCGCGTCGTCCGGGCGTTCCGGGCGGTGCAGGATCGCGCTCAGCGCGCGCGGCCGCGCCACCGACACGAACGGGTTGCCGCTTCCCGACATGATGGACACGAGGCTCGCCACGCGCCGCGGGCTGCGCGCCGCCAGCACCTGCGCGACCATGCCCCCGAGGGAGGCGCCCACGACGTGCGCCCGCTCCACGCCCAACGCGTCCATGAGGCCCAGGACGTCGCCCGCCATGTCCGCGAGCGTGTAGGGCGCGGCCACCGCCATCCCCAGCACCGCGCGCGCCATGGCCACGGGGATCGGCGTGTGCGGCCCGCCCTCGATGCGCGAGGAGAGCCCGCAGTCACGGTTGTCGAGGCGGATCACGCGGTAGCCCGCCTTCTCCAGGCCCGCGACGAACGCGTCGGGCCAGAAGACGAGCGGCATGCCGAGCCCCATCACCAGCACGAGCGGCGGCCCGCCCGCCGGGCCGCTGGTCTCGTACGCGATGGAGATGCCGTTCGCCTGGACGGTGGGCATCGCGCGCCTAGAACCAGCCCGGGCGCTTCGGGTCGCGGTAGAGCCAGGCACGCACGCCGTCGCGGTCGAAGGGCTTCCAGCGGCCCTCGCGCTGCGCGAGGCGGTCGGCGATGGCGTACCACGCGAGCGGGTTGAAGCCCAGCCCGAGATGGCTCGCCTCGACCTCGATGTTCTCGTGCAGCGGCCCGGGCTTCTCCACGCTGCACTGCCACGCGACGATGCCGTCCGTGCGGCTGAAGATGGAGGTCGTCGGCACCGGCGGCGGGATGCGCAGGGGCTCGTGGATGTCCGCCGTGCCGATGCGGTGCCCGGTGACCTTCTCGTAGAGGCGCCACGCGTTGGTGGCCTTGGGGTGCCCGGTGAAGGGCGTGCCCAGCGTGATCACGAGGCGCACGGACTTCGGGAACTCCTTGGCGAACTCGCGCGCGTAGATGCCGCCCAGGCTCCAGCCGATGAGCGAGACCTTGCGGCGGTGGCGCTTGTGGATGGCCGCGAGCCGCGCGCGGCAGGCATCCATCACGCCTTCGCGCGGGCCCTTGTTCGACCCCAGCTCCCAGCCGTACGGCACATAGCCCTGGTTCTCGAGGAAGCCGCGCAGCGGCGCCGTGGTCCGGTCCGAGGCGAGCAGGCCGGGAAAGAGCAGCACCGGGTGGCCGTCGCCCTTGGGCGCCTGCTCGAGCAGGGCGCGGAAGACGAGGGATGCGCCGTATTCCCAGGGCGCCCGCCACTCCAGCGCGAGGCGGAGCATCCCCGGCGCGCGCATCAGGCCGTAGTCGTACCAGTGCTCGAGGTGGTGCGTCTGCTTCATCCGCGGATCTTCTTGATCTCCCCGTACGCATCGTACAGCGCCGCGGCCAGCTTGCGCACGTCCGGCGCCGCGGCCTTAGCGGCCAGCAGGCCGAAATCGAGCGATCCCGCGTAGCCCTGCACCGTGACGTTCACGCCGAGCCCGTGCTCGACGATGGAGACCGGCCACCACGAGAGCATGCGCGCGCCGGCGAGGTAGAGCGGCGCCTGCGGCCCCGGCACGTTGGAGACGACCAGGTTCGCGAGCGGCGGAAAGGCCCGCACGCCCTGCGCGTACCCGTAGGCGCGCGCGATGCCCGAGAGCACCCACGGCAGCCCGAGCGCGGGAAGGTCCATCGGGATGACGCTGCGCGCCTTCAGGGTGAGCGACTTCGCGCGCCCGGCCGAGTCGCGGATGGCCACGAGCCGCTCGCGCGGGTCGGCAACGTGGGTGGCGAGGTTCGCGAGCACCATCGTCGCGCGCGTGGAGAAGACCGAGTCGCCATCGGCGCGCAGCGACACGGGCATGGCCGCGACGAGGGGCTTGTCGGGAAGCGCCTTGCGCGACAGGAGGTAGCTTCGCGCGGCGCCGCTCACGAGCGCGAGCACGACGTCGTTCACCTTCGCGTCGAAGCGTTTCGCGATCGTCCTCACCCCGGCGAGCGGGATCGAGGCGGTGGCGTACGCGCGCGCCGGATCGATGGGGACGTTGAAGGGCGTGGCCGGGCCCACCGGCAGGCCGCGGCGCGTGCCCGCCTTCGGGGCCGTGTTGAGGGATGAAAGCGAAGCGAGACCGCTGGCCACGAGCCGCGCGGCATCGGGCATGGCGCGCAGGAACTTGCCGTACTCCGCGACGCTCTTGGCCACGGCGGCATTGAGCAGCTCGCCCATGCCCGGGGAAGGCTCCAGCTTGCGCGGCGGCGCCACCGGGATGCGGCGGCCGCGCGGCGAATCGTCCAGCAACGCCTCTGCGAGCTTCACGCCCGCGGCGCCATCGAGCGTGGCATGGTGGATCTTCGTGTACCAGGCCACCTCGCCGCTCGCGAGGCCCTCGATCACGTGGAACTCCCACAGGGGCCGCTCGCGGTCCAGCGGCTGCGCGTGCAGGCGCGCCACGAGGTTCTCGAGCTGCGCCATCGTGCCGGGCTTCGGGAGCCGCGCGCGGCGGATGTGGTGGCCGAGGTCGACCTCGCGGTCCTCCACCCACACGGGACTTGCGAGGTCGAAGGGCAGCGAGGCGATGCGGCGCGTGAACACCGGGACGAGGTGCAGGCGGCTCGCCACGTGCCGCTTCACGCGGTCGAAGTAGCCCTCGCGCTGCCGCGGCGGCACGCGGTACAGGTGCAGCGACCCCACGTGCATGGGGGTCTCGGGCGTCTCCAGGTGGAGGAAGGCGGCGTCGAGGCCGGAGAGGGGTTTCATCGGGGAGCCCTCGAAAGCCTATACCCGGACGGCGCCTTCGACCTTGGCGAGGCCCCGGTCGAAGGTCCCCAGCGGCGTGTGCCCCGCTTTGCGGGCGAGTTCGACGAGCAGGCAATCGGAGTAGCCCAGCGCGGGGTTGGCCCGCAGCCGGCCCAGCGCGGCCGCGGCCACATCCGCATCCTGCAGCACGAGATGCCTGTGCTCGAGCAGCATTTCGATCGCGGTCGCGACCTTGTCGGAATCGAGTTCGTAGGCCGATGCCAGGACCCACGTCGCCTCGGCGAGCGCGAGGATCGACACCCACGCGCCCCCCTCGACGAACGCCTCCGCTGCCGCCACCTGCCTGGGATCATCACGAGTGATGAGCCGCACGAGGACGTTAGTATCGACCGCGCGCATGACGCTTGCGGATGAGCTTGCGGATGCCTTCCTTCATCTCCTCGGCAGGCACGGGCTCCGGCGGCCCGTCGGGAAAGAGGGCCCTGTGGATGTCCTCCGAGGAGTACCGGCCGGCATGGCGAACGACGACCCGCCCATCCTCCTCGACCCATTCGATGACCGAGCCGGGCCCCAGCCCGAGCTTGCGCCGGACTTCGGCAGGCACCGATATCTGCCCTTGGCTGGTGAGCTTGGAGTGCGCGATGGCCATGCCTTACATTACCACGGTAATGAACCCTTGGCGACCCGACGCTCTCCGCCGGGATCCGCCGGCAATGAACAACCAACGCACGGCCCCGAGGAACGGCTGACGGGAAAATCGGCGAAAATGCCGGTTTGCGCAGCGCGGCAACCGCCCGAGCACCCCATGCCCAACGATTCCAAGGCGCCCGAAAGCGCCCACGTCACCAACTTCATCAAGCAGCGCATCGAGGCCGACCTCGCAAGCGGCAAGTACGCCCAGCGCCGTTGGGGCGGCAGGCCCGGCAAGCTCGACGCGCACAAGGACGCGCCCCTGGACCCGGCGAGGATCCGCACGCGCTTCCCGCCCGAGCCCAACGGCTACCTCCACATCGGGCACGCGAAGTCGGTCTGCCTCAACTTCGGGCTGGCGCAGGAGTACGGCGGCATCTGCCACATGCGCTTCGACGACACCAACCCGGAGAAGGAGGAGCAGGAGTACGTCGACTCCATCATCGGCGCGGTGAAGTGGCTGGGCTTCGATTTCGGCAGCCAGGACGAGTACCTGTACTTCGCGAGCGACTACTTCGACCTCATGTACGAGTTCGCCGAGTGCCTCGTCGAGCACGGCGACGCGTACGTGGATTCGCAGTCGGCCGAGGAGATGCAGCGCAACCGCGGCTCCTTCAGCGAGCCCGGGCGCAACTCCCCCTTCCGGGACCGCACGCCCGCGGAGAACCTGGCGCTGCTGCGCGAGATGCGGGACGGCAAGCACGCCGACGGCGCGCACGTGCTGCGCGCGAAGATCGACATGGCCTCGCCCAACATCAACCTGCGCGACCCGGCCATCTACCGCATCAAGCGCGCGACCCACCACCGCACCGGCGACAAGTGGTGCGTGTACCCGATGTACACCTACGCGCACCCGATCGAGGACGCGCTGGAGAACATCACGCACTCCATCTGCACGCTGGAGTTCGAGGACCAGCGCCCGTTCTACGACTGGGTGCTGGAGAAGCTCGCGCAGCACGGGAAGCTCCAGCGGCCGCTGCCGCAGCAGATCGAGTTCTCGCGCCTGAACATGACCTACACGGTGATGAGCAAGCGCTTCCTGCTGAAGCTCGTGCAGGAGAAGTTCGTGGACGGCTGGGACGACCCGCGCATGCCGACGCTGGTGGGCGCGCGCCGGCGCGGCTTCACGCCCGAGGGCTTCCGGCTCTTCGCGGAGCGGATCGGCGTGTCGAAGGCCGACAACCTCATCGACCCCTCGGTGCTCGAGGACTGCATGCGCGAGCACCTGAACGAGGTGGCGCCGCGGCGCGTGGCGGTGCTCGACCCCCTGAAGCTCGTGATCACGAACTATCCGGAAGGAGCGACCGAGGAGTGCTTCGCGCCCAACCACCCGCAGAAGCCGGACTGGGGCAAGCGCCCGATGCCGTTCTCGCGCGAGCTCTGGATCGAGCGCGAGGACTTCGCCGAGACGCCGCCCAAGGGCTTCTTCCGGATGTTCCCGGGCAACACGGTGCGGCTCAAGTACGGGTTCGTGGTGAAGTGCACGGGCTGCACGAAGGACGCCACGGGGCGCGTGGTCGAGGTGCAGTGCGAGTACTTCCCGGACTCGAAGTCGGGCACGCCGGGCGCCGACACCTACAAGACCAAGGGCGTGATCCACTGGGTCTCGGTGGCGCAGGCCTGGGAGGCGGAGGTGCGGCTCTACGACCGGCTGTTCAGGGAACCCGCGCCGGGCAAGGCGACGGGGAACATGCTGGACGACCTCAACCCGGATTCGAGGCGCGTGATCCGGGCGTATCTCGAGCCATCACTCAAGGTGGCGAAGGGCGGGGAGCGGTTCCAGTTCGAGCGGCACGGGTACTTCGTGGTGGACGAGTCGGAGGCGGGGAAGTGGGTCACACGGACGGTGACGCTTAGGGATTCTTGGGGCAAGTCCTAGCACTCGCAATCGAGGTGCCATGTTTGACAGATCGGTTGATGCACGCATTCGCATTGCCGCGTTTGACTGGCTCACTGAGCTTGTGGAGCGGCACGGAGATGTTCTGCCTCGAGCGGTGCTTCTTCACGGCTTCATGTTGGACGGGAGTCGAATTTCGCTCGTCAGCCCCCAGCAAGGGATCTTCAAGCCGGCAGCCCTCTCAATAGCACCGATCTCGATCCTCACCTCGCCAAGCGATCCCTACAAGGATGAACTCGGTTCCGACGGGTTCTTGAAGTACAGATATCGCGGCACTGACCCGGATCACCGGGACAACGTCGGCCTGCGATTCGCAATGCAGCAGCGATTGCCGCTGATTTATTTTCACGGCATTACCAAAGGAAAGTACGTTGCAGCCTGGCCCGTGTTCATCGTCGGAGACGATCGCGCGCGCATGACGTTTTCCGTTTCGGTGGATGATGCGCGACATCTCGGAATTGGACACAACGCCCAGCCAGCTGAGCTCTTCACTGGCGACGAACAGGAATTGGCTCGCCGTCGGTACGCAACCGCTGTCACAAGGGTGCGGCTTCACCAGCGCGCATTTCGGGAGCGAGTTCTTGATGCGTATCACCGGCAGTGCGCCTTCTGTCGCCTTAGGCATGACGAATTGCTTGACGCCGCGCACATCCTTCCGGATGCGGATCCCGAGGGGCATCCAGTCGTGAGCAATGGATTGGCACTGTGCTCGCTGCATCACGCGGCTTTCGATCGGTACTTCATCGGCGTACGGCCTGATTACACAATTGAAGTTCGCCGTGACCTCCTAGACGAGCGAGATGGGCCTACGCTCGCTCATGCGATTCAGGGCATACACGGAACCAGGATCGCGGTCCCGGCTCGAAGGGAAAATCGCCCTGAAGCTCGAAACCTGACGTGGCGCTATGAAAGGTTTCTCAGTCAATCGCCATGACTTGTGAGTTCCACAGGTCGCCGAAGTGACGCTCGGGTATGACAACATTCTCGAAACGATCCTCGACCACTCGCCAGCCGATTTCTTCAAAAGCATGACGACGCTCGCCGACCACCGCATCTGGCAGGACGTCTACCGCCCGATGACGCGCGCCGGCCGGGCTTACCTGAAGCTGACCGTGATCGACGACCTCCTGGTCGTCTCGTTCAAGGAACTGGACCCATGAAGTGCCCCTCCTGCGGATCCGCAAAGCTCGTCCGCGAGAAGCGCGACATTCCCTACACCTACAAGGGCGAGACCACGCGGATCCCAAGCGTGAAGGGCGAGTACTGTCCCGCCTGCGGCGAAGCCGTGCTGGGCCCGGCCGAATCGGCCCGCGTCAGCGCAGCGATGCTCGAATTCAACAAGCGGGTGAACGCGGCGATGGTCGATCCCGCCTTCATCGCCCGGGTCCGCACGAAGCTCGCCCTCGACCAGAAGCAGGCCGCGAAGATCTTCGGCGGCGGCGTGAACGCCTTCTCCCGCTACGAGACCGGCAAGACCAAGCCCCCGTTGGCGCTGGTGCAGCTCCTCAGGCTTCTCGACCGCCACCCGGAACAGCTCGAGGAGCTTCGCCGTCGAGATCGGAACCATTGAGAAATTTGAAGTACGACTTCAAATTTCTCAAAGGGCGCCCCATCCCGTCCTGACCTGCAGGCCACTCCGCCAACGCCACTCCGGAAGCCCAAAGCCCCCCCGGCCCGTATGGCGGAGGCCCTGAACCGGACCCGGCCCCTGACTCCCGAGATGATCCGCCGCCTGTCGGAGGGACTGGGTCTGCCGGTCTCGATCCTGGTGCGGCGCTTCGAGACGAAACGATAGGCGGCCTGAACGGGCGGCAACTCTCGCGGCTTGTCGCCTACACGCGCGCCCCCTCGCTCCTGATTGGCTGCCTGTCCACCGTTTTCGCGGCCGGACGTTGATTGCTCATGCCCGGGCATCCCGCCATTGCCACCATTAACGCATCGCGTTAATATGTCATGATCCTGTCCTTCCGCTGCAAGCGCACGATGGCGCTGTTTCACCGGACGGGGTCCACCCGCTTCAGGGCGATCGAGCGCCCGGCACGCCGCAAGCTCGAGATGCTGCATGCCGCCACGAGCCTCGCGGACCTGCTTTCGCCACCCGGGAACCGGTTCGAGGCACTGTCCGGCGATCGGGCCGGCCAGCACAGCATCCGCATCAACGATCAATGGCGCATCTGCTTCCGCTGGACCGCCGCCGGGGCCGAAGACGTCGAGATCGTCGACTATCACGATTAGAGGCCGCCATGACGAAGCTCTCGCCCATCCACCCCGGCGAAATCCTCTCGGAGGAGTTCCTCGCCCCGCTCGGCATCAGCCAGTACCGCGTCGCGGTGGATCTCGGCGTGCCGCCGCGGCGCATCAACGAGATCGTCCTGGGCCGGCGAGGCATCTCCGCCGACACCGCGCTCCGCCTGGCGCACTATTTCGGCAACACCGGCGAGTTCTGGATGAACCTCCAGGCCCGGTACGACCTGCTCGTCGAGCAGGGCCGGATCGGCGCCTCGCTCGCCAAGGCGCCCCGACATGACCCGATCCGCCATGCGGCTGCGCAGGATCGGGCGCCGTACGGCAGCCGCAAGATGAAGTCCACCCGCAACCCACGCCCATGACCCCCCTCCTCGTCGGCCTCGCCCTCTTCCTCGGCATCCACTCCATCCGCATCTTCGCGGAAGGCACCCGCACGTCCGCCGTCCGCGCCATGGGCCCGCTGGGCTGGAAGGCGGTGTACTCGATCATCTCGATCGCCGGGTTCGTCTTCATCGTCCAGGGCTACGGCCTCACGCGCGAGGCGCCCGTCGACCTCTGGAGCCCGCCGGTGTGGACGCGCCACCTGGCCTCGCTTCTCACGCTGCCCGTGTTCGTCCTCATCGCCGCGGCCTACATCCCGGGCACGCACATCAAGGCGGCGCTCAAGCACCCGATGATCCTCGGCGTGAAGGCGTGGGCGCTCGCGCACCTGCTCTCCAACGGCCGGCTGGGCGATGTCGTGCTGTTCGGCGCGTTCCTCCTCTGGGCCATTCTCGACTACCGCGCCGCGCGCCTTCGCGACAAGGCGGCGGGCACGGCCTACCCGGCCAAGGGCTTCGTTCGCGATGCCATCGCCGTCGTCGTGGGACTCGGTGCGTGGGCCGTGTTCGCGATGAGCCTGCACGGCACGCTGATCGGAGTGCGCCCCTTCGGTTGACGGCGTCAGGCCTTGCCCATGAAGTCGCCCTTCTTCAGGGCCACGCCGTCGCGCCGCAGGATCGCGTACGCCATCGCGAGGTGGAAGTAGAACTTCGGCATCGCGTGGTTGAGGAGGTAGGGGACGCTCCCGACCGTGATCGCCTGCCCGCGCGCGGTCCAGCTCACGCTCCGCGCCTCGGTGCCTTCGAAGCGCGCGGCATCCAGCGACTCGAGAAACGCCACGCCACCTGCAATGCGCGCGGACAGCTCCGCGAAGCTCGTCTCGTCGTCGGCGAAGCGCGGCGCCTCGACGCCCGCGAGGTGGGCCGCGCCGACGACCGCCGCGTCGACCGCGATCCGCACCTGGTCGGCGAGCGGGTACATGTCCGCCTGCAGCCGGCTTTCGAGCAGCGCGCCTTCGCCATCGCCCTTCTCCCGCGCGTGCGCGGCCGCCTTGTCGACGATGGCAGCGAGCCTGCCCAGCATGCGCACGAACACCGGCACCGACGCGTCGTAAAGCGAAATGCCCATCCCCTGCTCCATGTGAACGCCGCCATCCGCGCGGCCCTGCCAGCCTAGCGCAGATCGCGGCGCGTTGCCCCGGAGGCTAGAATGGCGGCTTGCCCGTCGCCTCCCATGAGCCCCCCCGCGAATCCCACGGACGAAGACGAGCTCGACTTCACGCGCGAGCCGGCCGCCCCTGCGCCGGCCCCGACGCCCGCGCAGGCCGCCGATGCCCGCGCGGAGGCGAAGACGGGCACGCCGCAGCTCGAGAAGTCGGGCTTCTACGTGAGCATCGCCCGCCGCTCGCCGCTCATGGTCCCGCCGCGCAACGGCGAGAAGTATTCCCTCCTCGTGGTGGAGGACGACCCCGACCTCGCGCAGCTCGTGATCGACATCTTCATGACCGCGGGCTTCGAGATGCACTGGGCCTCCAACAAGACCGAGATCAACCAGCAGATGAACCGCCGGCCCGGCGTGGACCTCGTGCTGATGGACATCGTGCTGCCCGACGCGAACGGGCTGGAGGTGCTGCAGCGCATCCGCATGCACCCCAAGCTCGCGAAGCTCCCCGTGATCATGATGACCGGCCGGTCCTCGGCGGAGGATGTCGCCGCGGGCCTCGTGGCCGGGGCCGACGGCTACGTCTCCAAGCCCTTCCAGATGAGCGGGCTGGTGAAGGCCGTGCAGCAGGTGCTGGGGCTCAAGTGACGCCATGGACGAGACGCTGAACGAAGCGCAGGCCCCGCTTCCCGAGATCGACTTCGGCGAGGCCACGCCCGCGCCCGAGCCGGCGCCGGAAGCACTCGAGCGCGCGAAGCGGGAAGCCGAGACCGGCACCCCGCAGCTCGAGAAGGTCGGCTTCTACCTGAGCCTCACGCGGCGCAGGGGCGGGCGCCGGGCCCCGGCCAACGGCGAGTCCTACGCCATCCTCGTGGTCGAGGACGACGCCGACCTCGCGCAGCTCGTGATCGACATCTTCATGACGGCGGGCTTCGCGGTGCGCTGGGCCGCCGATCGCGCCGAGGCCAACCGCGAGCTGCACCGCGCCGGCATCGACCTCGTGCTCCTCGACATCGTGCTGCCGGATGCCGACGGCCTGCAGATCCTGCGCCGCATCCGCGAGCACCCGCGCCTGGGCGACCTCCCGGTGATCATGATGACGGGCAAGGTCGCCCCGGAGGACGTGCTCGCCGGCCTCGCCGCGGGCGCCGACGGCTACGTCACCAAGCCCTTCCGCATGAGCGGCCTGGTGAACGCGGTGAACGTGGTGCTGGGAACCGCCTAGCCCATGCAGAACACGTTCAGCTTGTTGCCGTCCGGGTCGCGGAAGTAGCCGGCGTAGAAGCCGTCACCTCGCGGGCCCGCCGGGCCCTCGTCCTTCGCACCCAGCGCGATCGCCTTCGCGTACACGCGGTCGACCTTTTCCTTCGAGTTCACCGCGATCGCGACCATCACCCCGTTGCCCACCGTCGCGGGCTGGCCGTCATAGGGCTTGATGAGGCTCAGGCCCGGCTGGTCCATCGACACGCCCCAGACGATGCCGCGCCCGAGCTCCATGATCCGCTTGGCCCCGATCTCGGCCAGCAGCGCGTCGTAGAACGCCGCGGCGCGCGGCAGGTCGTTGGTGCCCAGGGTCACGTAGCCGATCATGTGTCGTTCCTCAGTAGTGGATGGCGGCCCAGATGATGGCCCCTCCGATGGCGGA
>Ga0209477_1000598_pt1 | contig 22529 bp, 25 predicted proteins | sample KloWWTupernatant_FD_187180 | JGI IMG/M metagenome (GOLD analysis project Ga0209477, IMG submission 187180) | Active sludge microbial communities from Klosterneuburg, Austria, studying microevolution and ecology of nitrifiers - Klosterneuburg... | ecosystem: Engineered > WWTP > Aerobic digester >... | reverse complement strand
CAAGATTGTATTGTGCGTCCGCGTACCCCTGATCTGCAGCCAGTCTATAAAACCTGAATGCTTCGCCCTCTCCTCCAATGCTGTCTTGATACCAAAGCCCAAGCTTGTTTTGTGCCTTCGCGTTTCCCTGATCTGCAGCCTGTCTCTGAAGGCTCAATGCTTCTTCTTGTAAGTTTTGATTGCCCCTCAAATTAAACGCAAGATCGTTTTGTGCGTCCGCGTGTCCCTGAACTGCAGCCTGCCTATAAAGCTTCAATGCTTCTTCTGGGTTTGCGTCGACCCCAATGCCTGTAGCATAGCAACGCCCAAGACTGTATTGTGCCTCCGCCAATCCCTGCTCTGCAGCCAGTGTGTAAAGCCTGAATGCTTGTTGTGAGTTTGCTTTGACCCCGATGCCCTTCTCATAGCAAAGCGCAAGAATGGTGTTTATATGAGGAGATTTTTCTTGTAGCGTATTGTAATGCTGAAATATTGAATTTAAATCACCTTCTGAAACATCCGGGAGTTCTATGGCCTTACAAGCTGCAAATGAATACGTCTTTTTCGCAAAGTAAACCTCAATTATTTTATTAAATCCAGCAATAACATCTTGGGTTATCCCAATTCCATAAACTTGACATACCCCAAGTTGTAAGCTCGCTCTTAAGTAATTAGGGGAATCAGGATTGATTGCGTCGTTTTGCATTGCTAAAAACTCAGCGTTATCTTTACTAAGGTTGGCTAATGCTTTTTTCGTATACATAATTTATCTCCCCCGCTTGTATATACTCACTCTAAGTTGTCTTTATTATTTTTCTTACTTATACACTAGAGTTGAGTTCAATAGCAAGTCAGTGTATACTCACGCTCTCGTAAATATTCGATGAACCCCGTTATGTTCGTTATTCATCTAGACAAACATATAACGTCATGATATCGTTACGAATTCATAAACTCAATTGTAGATTATATTTAAAGATGGCACTTATCCGATTAGAAACTGTTTCTCTCGCTTTTGGGGAATCCCCTCTTTTAGATAAAGTTAATTTAAAAATAGAATCTCGAGAACGGATTTTTTTAATTGGCCGTAATGGTATGGGTAAATCCTGTTTACTAAAAGTCATTATGGGAACAATTAAAGTTGATGATGGCAAAATTTTTAAAATGCCAGGACTAAAAATCGCTGAATTAGCACAAACACTTACGCATTCAGAATCAGAGACTGTTTACGATGTGGTTGCTGAAGGCCTACACGAAGTCGGATTACTGCTAAAACGTTACCATCAATTAATCGCACACCCACCTGAATTCGATTCTGGCTGTACAAATCAATGGATGCGTGAGCTAGAACAAACTCAAAAAGCATTAGAAACCCAACAAGGCTGGCAATTTGTACAAATTATCGATTCAATTTTGACTCAACTCGAACTCCCCGCGGATAAAAAAATGGGGACTTTGTCGGGTGGTTGGCAAAGACGTGTGCTCTTAGCACGAGCGCTGGTAGGACAACCTGATTTATTATTGCTAGACGAGCCTACAAACCATTTAGATCTGGAAGCCATAACGTGGCTAGAAACGTATTTAGCACAATATCAAGGCGCTGTATTATGTATTACACACGATAGGACCTTATTGCGCAAATTAAGCAAACGAATTTTGGAATTAGATCGTGGAAAATTAACCTCATGGGTGGGCGATTACGATAGCTTTTTAGTCGATAAAGAACATCGTTTAGAAGTAGAGCGTACTCACGATAAATTATTTGATAAAAATCTCGCTAAAGAAGAAGTCTGGATAAGACAAGGCGTTAAAGCACGTCGCACGCGCAATGAAGGTCGTGTGCGAGCGCTAGAACAATTAAGACGCGAACGCTCGCAACGTATAGGCTTACAGGGAAAACCAAAGTTTACAACAAACGACACAAAACTGTCGGGTGAATTGGTTATTAAGGCAGAAAATATCTGTTACCAAATCAATGATCGCGTTTTAATTAAAGATTTTTCAATGCGGATATACAGAGGCGATAAAATCGCACTCATTGGTCCAAATGGCGTTGGAAAAAGTACTTTTATAAAAATAATGTTGGGGCAGCTCGAGCCTAAAAGTGGTCTCGTTGAATTGGGCACGAATTTACAAATTGGTTATTTTGATCAGTTACGGCTGGGTATCGATCCCAAGCTCTCCGCTTACGAAAATGTGGGCGGTGGTCGCGAAAGCATTATGGTCAATGGTAGTGAAAAACATATTATTAGCTACTTATCGGATTTTTTGTTTACGCCGCAACGTGCGCGAACCCCGGTAAAAATGCTCTCGGGCGGAGAATGTAATCGCTTATTGCTCGCAAAACTGTTTAGTTTACCTACAAATTTACTGGTTCTAGATGAACCAACCAATGATTTAGACATTGAGTCATTAGAACTTCTGGAATCCATTTTGGTGGATTATAAAGGTACTCTTTTACTGGTTAGCCATGATAGAACCTTTGTGGATGAAGTCGCAACGAGCACCCTACATTTTGCCGGAGACGGCATTATTAATGAATATGTGGGTGGGTATAACGCGATTCCCGTTTCAACATCCACCCCTTCACTCACAAATGCGCATAAAAAACCAATAGTGAGCCCAGAAATCCAAATAAACCCAAAAGAGGCTCCTGCTATTCAGTTCAATTCAAAAATGAAAAAAGAACGTGCAGAGTTGCCCGAAAAAATTGCAAAACATGAAGCTGAACAAGCGCTGCTCCATGTAGAAATCGCTAGCGATAATTTTTATAAAAATGAAAAAAATTATGTCTCAGATACATTGGCTAGATTACAAAAAATTGAAGACACCTTGAAAAAAATGTATAAGCGCTGGGAAGAATTAGAGGCACTTTTCAATTCCCAAGGCCTTTAGCCTTTCTACTAAAGAATGCCTTACAATGAGATGAATTTTCCCCGTCAAGGCTGAGGCTTTTTTCGATTTTCATCTTCTTCTGAATCCGGATGATCTTTCTTAACCGTGAAAAATTTTTTCTTCTCTAAATTATCTAAGGGTAAAAATGAATGCCCTTCTTTTGTTTGGTGTTCTACCTCCTCTTTGTGAATGGTTTTATCGTGTTTGTCGTATTCTATGTGTGTGACGTGCTCTTCGTGTTTCTCACGTTCATGCACTTCGTGTATCCCATGTACGTTGTGTTCTTCTTCCTCTTGCTCTTCTTCTTGCGCTTCTTCCTCGTATTCTTCTTCCTCTTGCTCTTCTTTCTCGCATTCTTTTTCCTCTTGCCCTTCTTTCTCGTATTCTTCTTCCTCTTCCTCTTGCTCTTCTTTCTCCCGTTCTTTTTCCTCTTGCTCTTCTTTCTCGAGTTCTTCTTTCTCTTGTTCTTCTTCCGCTTCTTCGACTTCAAACCCCTCGGCTTCTTCAACTTCTGCATCTTTCTCTTCTTCCTCGTTTTTCTCCGGTTCTTCATCTTCGTCTTCCTTTTCTTCTTCCAATTCTTCTCCTTCATCGTCTTCAGGCCCTTCTGTCTCTTTCAGTTCTTCAGCTTCCCTGGCTTCTTCTACTTCGTCAACTAAGACTAGTAACGCGATACCCGAAATTGCTTTCTCTACCGCTTTTAAAAATAAAAAGAACGATTTAATTTTATTACTTTTCCAAGCATGATGTTTTTCTATTATGATTTTGCAAATATTATAAACAGTGCTTGGGTTTAAGGAAGAATGTTGTATTATCTTTAAAATAGCAGCTAACTTCGAAGTATTTTTCTCGTTGAGATTTTTTTCTTTTTTTATATAAATAATCATTTTTTTTCGGATAAGAATGCGAATATGTTTGTTATTAATAGCGTTTAATTGAGTAAAAATATTATGCAAATCAATTTTTTCTGTCATTCTATAGCCCTCTAGTTTACGACAGAAGATTTTTTTTGCGTTAATTTTCGATTCGACAACTTCTTTATATTAGACATGATAGCCCTCGGGTCTTTTTCATTCTGCTTTTTTTAAGTTTAGACCTTTTGCTATTTAAAACCTATTTTGACATATTACCTACCAAGGCTTTTGACTTTTAAAATTTTGACTATACTTACATTTGTTAATCGTAAAAACGTTTAATTTAATTTTAAGGAGCACTAATATGGGTCAACAATCACAAAAGCCACAACAACCACATGACCAACAACAACCTGGCCAAAAACAACGTCAACAATAAACGAGATTAAAAATCTTGTTGTATGACAGGGGAGTAATTTTCGGATTATTCCCCAACCATTTTTGCCATTGCTTTAATCCAAAGTGGCTCTGTATTTAAACAGGGTATAAATGTAAATGCATTTCCACCTAACGATTGCCATTGTTCTCGCGCCCGAATGTTAATTTCCTCGAGTGTTTCTAAACAATCTGCTACAAAAGAGGGACACGCAATAGCAATATTCCGAATGCCCTGTTGAATAAATTCGGGTAAAATTAAATCGGTATAGGGTTTAATCCAAGGCGTTCGTCCCAATCGAGATTGAAAAGAAACGCGATATTGATTTTTTGATAAACCTAAAGCATTTGCAAGCGCATCCGATGTAGAAAAACATTGTGTTTTGTAACATGGTGTGCTGTTACGCAATTGGCGTTCGGGTAAACCATGATAGCTTAATAAAAGCATATCCAGTTTTTTATTTTTAAAATCTTCCTGAATATGTTTTTGAATAACATGTGCGTATGCAGCAATAAAACCTGGGTCTTGATAAAAATTTTCTTGAATACGCACCACGGGATTGTTCCATTGTGCGAATTTGGAAGCAACTTTTAGAAATTCTGCAATAACAGATCCTGTCGCAGCAGATGCATATTGTGGAAACAATGGCAACACGCTGAGCGTATCACAGCCCTTGAGTTTCTGGACCGCTGTTCGAATATTGGGGTTTCCGTAACGCATCCCGAGTTCCACTTGGTATCCAGCACCAAGCTCGATGGCCAATGCTTCTTTCATGGCTTTTGAATAAACTAAGAGCGGAGAGCCTGCTTCTAAAGGCAAATTGCCCTTCAGCCAAATTTTTTGATAAGCCTCGGCGGAGTTTTTATAACGACGTGGAATAACGAGACAATTGACCAAGAACCAACGGACTATGCCGGGTAAATCAACAACCATCGGATCGTTTAAAAATTGCTTTAAATAACGCCGAACGGATTTAGGGTCGCAATCATCCGGCGTGCCTAAATTAATGAGTAAAACTCCCTTCATTTTGAGATAGTAACACAATTTCTGATTTGCGCAACGCCTCCTGTGGATCTGAATGTACTTGATTTAAGCCTGCTTTGATTTTTGGTAATACGCTACCCCAGTCTTTCTGCAAAATCGCAATCTGCTCTTTAACGTTTTCTTTGTCGTGCTGGTGTTGGATCCGATTTTGTTTCCTTTGAGGCATTTTGTCGTCGTCGTTTTTCATGCGCCTCTTGGCCCTGATTCAGTTCTGGGGCAGTCTGCGCGGCGACCTCCTGTGTGCGAGCTAAAGCTTGCGCAATGATTTCATTATGTGCATCAATTTTAGCCTCAAGGTTTGCACCAACCGCTTTTAAAGTAGTGATGATGGGATCTTCAGCTGCTTTAGCAAGTGCCTCAGAAACGTCCTCAACTCCTTCACTCGCGCTTGCGGCGGCGGCTCTGAGCCCCTGTTTTAGCCTCTTCGGAATTGCGTTGTTTAGAAACTTAGCGGCTTTCTTAAGCCCTATTTTTGCAGGTTGAGGTACTAAGCTATCAGCCGCATCTGCCACTGTTGCAGCTCCTGATGCAGCTCTCTTTACTGCCTTCGCTGCGTCCCTCCTTCTCTGTGCTTCCGGGCTTATTTCTGCTGCATGTATCTCACTTATTCGCTGAGTTTCTTCCGCTAATTTTTTAGCGCTTTTGCAAAAGCCAGCAGCAGATTTTGCTAAATCGGATAACATCCTACCAACCTTTATACATCCTTGTTTAGCCTTAAATAACATTTCTTGTGCAACTTGTTTATTACTCGCCCCATACGTCGGATAATCAGCCTGTAACTTCTTTAAATGCTTATCATTAGCCTCGTAATCACTCAAAGCTCGATCAATAGCCTTTTCCAACTTTTCAATTTCTTGTGCGGTAGGAGGAACCTGCATGCTTTTTGAAATTTCTTTGATATTCTCCACATGCTTTTTTATCTGTTCATAAAAGTCGTTAAGCTCGTATTTATACCACCGATCCTGCTCAGATAAGTTCAGATCCATCGTTACCTTTAAGCTCTGTCGTTTTATTAACGCATCTAGGTTATCCAAACACTGCTGCGCATTCGCTCTAAGCGCCTCTAAACGTGCTTGTGTTTTCTCTTTAAGTTGTTTCTCTGTCATTGGAGTGCTCATTGAAAATGCTCCTAATTTGTTACCTTTACGACTAAGTATAGTGCAAGGATTTTCAAAACAGGGTGTTTGGCTTAAATTTTTTACTATATAAAAGTGCGGTAGGTCTGTCGAGGTTTACCAAAAAACACCGAAAACGCATTTTTGGGTCAATTACAATCTAAAGAGTAATTTCCCCAAAATTCAAGAATTGCATTTTAGGGCAAGTCAAATATAGGTTTGGTATTATTTAAAAAACCTCTGGATTAACATCCGCCTCATAATTAACAGAGGAAAATCCAAATCCAAAAAGCTTTAAGAAATCGGCTTGATAGCCTTTAAAATCTGTCATTTCATAAAGATTTTGCGTATCCACTTTGGCCCACAGATCTTCAACCTTCTCTTGGATATCTTCTCGAAGTTCCCAATCATCCATGCGGATCCGCCCCGCCTCATCCCGCTTCATCGCATCCACAGGTTTATTGTTAAACAATTGTGTTGCAAATAATCGATAGATTTGTTCGATTGCGCCTTCATGTAGCCCATTCTCTTTCATGACTTTGTAGAGCAAAGAAATATACAAGGGCATAATCGGAATCGCAGAGCTGGCTTGTGTGACAATTGCTTTCATCACAGCAACATAAGCAGTTCCTTCTTTTGCGCTTAAATAATGATGAAGCGCTTTGGCGGCGCGGTCCAGATCTTCTTTGGCTTTACCAATGGCAGCTTTGCCATAAATAGGCCAGGTTTGTTTAGCGCCAATATAGGTATAAGAAATCGTTTTACAACCCTTTGCTAATAAATTGGCTTCTTCTAATGCTTGCAACCACATTTCCCAATCTTCGCCGCCCATGACTTGCACGGTGTCGGCAATTTCTTCAGGTGTAGCAGGTTCAATTGTAATGGTTTTAACCTCGGCTTTATCGGTATCTAATGTTTTTTCCGTAACCGTCTGCCCAATCGGCTTTAAAACAGATTTTGCCGTATATTGGGTTTTGGGATGTGTACGACGTGGAGAAGCCACGCTATAAATAACTAAATCGACAGGACCAACCTCGTCTTTTAAAATTTGGATGACTTTTTCTTTAATGGCGTCGGAAAATGCATCGCCATTAACACTTTTGGCATAAAGCCCTTCTGCCTTCGCTGCCTTTTCAAAAGCAACGGTGTTATACCAACCGGCACTCGCGGTGCGATTGGGCTCGGGTTCTTTTTCGAAAAAAATGCCCAATGTATCGGCATTGCTTCCAAAAGCCGCTGTAATTCTCGAAGCAAGGCCGTAACCCGTAGATGCGCCAATCACAAGGACCTTTTTCGGCCCATTTGCAATTCTTTCCTGACGCTTAACATAGCTTATCTGCTCTTGCACATGCGCCTCACATCCCACAGGATGCGCGGTGGTACAAACAAAGCCTCTCACTTTAGGTATGATAAGCATTATGATTCTCCTCTTTAACGGGTTATCCGAGTTATGTCAGCATCTAAGACCAAGGGATCGATCCTAACCGAATAGGTTTTTTGAATCTACCCCTCTCCCCTATATACATTATTTTTTAACCAGATCTAAGCGTTGGAGTTGTATAATGATATGCTCGAGATCGCTCTCTAGGGTGTTTGCATAAGCCTCTTTTTTCTGTGAGTTGGCTAGCGCCTTTTGTAGTTGGTTTTCTAAGGTTGTGACGCGGTTTTGCAAGCACTGTAGCAAAACAGAGGAAACAAGATGCGTGGTATCGAAAGCGTTGACAGCGATAGCTTGTATGTTTGAGGACATGACATTTCTCCCTTTATTAGCAATAATGACCAAGTTAGTAATCAATGTTTGCATTTCTGCAAAGACGCATTCATACTGTATTTGATTATTGTACATTAATCAAAAGAGATCAAGCAATGGATAAAAAATCGAAAGTGGGTGGTTATCGAAGTGGCTCAGGCCGTCCTAAGGGCACGGGTAAATACGGGGAGCAAACCTACCCCATTCGTGTTCCTGTGAGTTTGCGCTCGGAAATTGAAGCGCTTATTGTGCATAAAATGCATCCTGAGTCCTTTTCGGATGGGACTGATAACCTTATTCCTTTTCCCCGTTCACGAAGGATGGAAGAGCCTCACTACTCCCCTATTCCACTTTATGCGACTCGGGTTGCCGCAGGGTTTCCTTCTCCTGCGGACGATTACGTAGAACAGCATTTAGACTTAAATGAATATTTGATTAAGCGACCTTCGACAACTTTTTTTGTACGGGTAGAGGGAGACTCCATGATCAATGCGGGTATTTATGAAAATGATATTTTGGTCGTTGATCGTTCGATTACGCCGACAGATGGCAAAATAGTGATTGCAGTTGTGAATGGTGAGTTGACGGTTAAGCGGCTAAGCGACAAGCCTGGGCATCTTTGCTTATTGCCCGAAAATCCCCGTTATAGTCCTATAGAAATTAACGAGGAAGTTGAATTTAGTATTTGGGGCGTTGTGCGGCATGTGCTGCATTCTTTGTGATAAAATGGGTGCATGCGTGGAGGCATTATGCAACAAATTATAGCGATTGGTGGCGGCGGTTTTGGTGGTTCAGAGAAAAATCTGACGCTCGAACGCTATTTGATCCAACAAACCCAAAAAGCCTCACCCAAAGTTTGCTTTTTACCGCAGGCGAGTGCGGAATCACAAGGATACATTACGCGTTTTTATGAGGCATTTTGTTCGCTTGGCGCCCTGCCTTCTTGGATTTCTTTATTTGGACGTGTAGAAAATAACTGGCAAGAAAAACTTCTCCAGCAAGATCTCATTTTTGTGGGTGGTGGCAACACACGCAGTATGTTAACGCTTTGGCGTGAATGGGGAATGGATCACGTCTTATTAGAAGCCTATAAACGAGGCATTGTGCTTGCTGGGGTAAGCGCGGGTGCCATTTGTTGGTTTGAACAAGGCATTACAGATTCTGTTTGGCCGCTTGGTGCTTTAACAGGCCTGAAAATGTTAAGTGGCAGCTGTTGTCCGCATTATGACTCTGAACCCGAAAGAAGACCTGCTTATTTAAGTATGATTAAAAGCGGTAAAGTAATGTCAGGTATAGCCTTAGAAGATAACACCGCAGCACATTTTGTGAATGGCGAACTGAAATGTATTGTTGCGAGTGTTGCAGATAAAAAGGCCTTTAATGTGTCAAATCAGGGAGAAGCGTCGATTGTTTTGAATTATTTAGTGTAAACTCGCATTCTTTGATTCAGATCTCTGCGAGCTGAAGAATTGTAGGCAATTGCGCATAATGTCTATATAATCCGCTTATGGAAACACAGAAAGTGCAAGAACAACGGACGGATAAGCAGATCTCTAAAGGTATCAATCACGAAAAAAAGCTGTGGATAGCGCTTTCGCTCACCACGGTTTTTATTGCGATAGAACTGATCGGAAGCGTTGTCAGCCACAGTCTTACCCTACTATCGGATGCAGCACATCTTTTTACTGATGCCGCTGCCTTGATTATTTCAATTACGGCAATGCGTTTGGGCAGGCGGCAAGCTGATCAAAAGCGTACTTTTGGCTACTATCGTATTGAAATTTTAGCAGCCGCCTTTAATGCCGCGACATTGTTTATGGTTGCAGGGTTCATTTTCTATATGGCTTATGAACGCTTCTTTGTATCGAGCGAAATCCATACCACCAGTATGCTACTAGTGGCCTCTATAGGGGTTGTTATTAATTTTATTAGCACACAATTACTTAAAGCCGGTAGCGTCGATAGCCTTAACATTAAAAGTGCCTATCTCGATTCCCAAGCCGATATGCTGAGTTCTTTGGGGGTTATTTTAACAGCTTTTCTTATTCGTCTAACGGCATGGCAATACCTTGACTCCCTGATGGCCATTGGCATCTCTCTTTGGATATTGCCTCGCACGTGGATATTACTTAAGGAAAGCATCAATATTTTATTGGAAGGCGTACCCGAAGGTATTGAATTAGCAGAAATTAGCGGCGCACTTTTAGATTTGCCGGGTGTAACTGATGTACATGATCTACATGTTTGGGCACTGACCAATGGAAAAATTAGTCTTACTGCTCATATTGTTATAGAACCCAATGCCGAAAAAGAGCATGATTTATTAGCTGTAGCGACTTATTTACTTGAAGAAAAATTTAATGTAACGCACTCTACAATTCAGATTGAAACCACACAATGTCATGGAAATTCCAAGTTACATTTGTGAAGGGTGTATTGTCACTCAAGATATGACTCGGGCAATTAACTAAAATTAATTGACTTTTAATTTTAAAATCCATATTATCTGGCTGTCGGGAGCACAAAGGGAGCTGACTCCTTTTTTCCGAAATATAACAATTTTTTTAGGAGCTTATATGTTAAAACTTAAGCGGTTGATAGGTTCACTTTTGTTGGTTTTTTTAATAGCTGGTTGTGCAGGCGCTGGACCTAAACAAACAGGTGGTCAATTACTAGGCGGTGCCGCGGGTGCCCTGCTGGGCTCCCAATTTGGTAAAGGTTCAGGCAGATTATTTGGTGTTGCGATTGGTGCGCTTGCGGGTTCTTATCTGGGCGGTTCTCTTGGACATGCCATGGATGAAAAAGACAGGCAAATGGCGCAAAGCACGATGCTAAATACATTGGAATCAGCACCCGATCATCAAACGCGTTCTTGGAAAAATCCAAATAATAACCATGCGGGTACTGTTGCTGTAACACGGACGCAAGAAGTGAAGCAGAGTAACATGGTTTGTAGGGATTATGTTCACACGGTTATTATTGATGGACAACAAGAAAAAATGCACGGACGTGCTTGTAGAGATGTTCGTGATCCTAAAGGACATTGGCAGGTTGAAAACTAAAGGATAAGGAACTACCGATAGGGGCGGATCGTTATCTCCGCCCTTGAGTTCTTCAACGATAAAATTTTAAAATAACAGCCTCAGGCTCTAATGGTTTTTTGTTAAAGCCGCGATAAACATCCAGAGTCCAAAAACAAGCAGAATAACGGCTGCATATAGCGATAGCTCGGTTGGGATCTGAAGCTTGCTACCCACCATGATAGCGACTCCCAATTTATACCTTAAAAATTGTGCACCTGCAATCACACAAAAAAGAATACCTGATGTATATAATGCTGCATTTTTCATGTCATTCTCCTCTCATCGTTTTTAACTGTAAAAATTAAGCGTAAATTCGTTTACTTTATGAAGTATAGCTTAAGACTCTATTCGGGTTTGTGCAAATAGCCTATAAAAATTTTGGGTTGTGTGTTTTGCGATTTCTTCAAATGTCACACCCCGCAAATCTGCTAAAAATTCGGCAACGTGCTTAACATACGCGGGTTGATTGATTTTTCCGCGGTAAGGTATGGGCGCTAACCAAGGTGAGTCTGTTTCGATTAAGATGCGTTCTAAAGGCAGTTTTTTAGCAACCGCTTGTAGATCGATAGCATTTTTAAAGGTTACAATCCCCGAAAATGAAATATAAAAATCAAGATCGAGTGCAGCACTTGCCGTATCCCAATCTTCTGTAAAGCAATGCAGCACACCACCACATTCATTTGCATGCCCGGCTTTTAAAATTGCCAGTGTATCTTTGCGAGCGTTTCGCGTATGCACAATTAAAGGCTTTTTCGTGGCTTTTGCGACTTCAATATGCGTTTTAAATCGCGCGTCCTGCCAGTTTTGAGTCGCTTCGCTTCGATAGTAATCCAAACCCGTTTCGCCAATAGCAATTACTTTAGGATGTGCTGCTAAAGCGACTAATTCATCAAATGTGGGTTCGGTTTCAACCGTTTCGTTGGGGTGTAGCCCGATAGAAGCGGAGACTTCGGGAAATTGCTCTGCAATACGGATAACTGCTTCGCTCTCTTTTAAATTGGTTCCCACGCATAACATATGGAGAACATCATTATCCAAAGCTGCACGAACAACGGCGTTTATGTCTACGCCCAGTTCTGTGTAGTTTATTAAATTCAAATGACAATGTGAATCAATGAGCATATTTAATGTAAACTCCTAAAGAACTTTTGGGTACGGGAAGGCTTATTTGGCTTCATTTATACCATAAATGTATACTATCCGCGAGGTCGTGGGGGTTTTTGGGAGTTTCTACAGTCGTCGATATTGAAGCCATCACTTCATTCGACAAGCGTCTTTAGAAAGGGTTCAATTATTTTTAGTTGCTGAATTTTATAAATCTTCTAATAAATTACAAGGTATGTGTTGGTTTTTCTGATTTGAGTGTACCTGCAAGGTAGGTTTCTATTTTATTTCGCAGCTCTTTACCTTCCTCGCCCATAAACTGTAGTCCAACCCCTTGTGCTCGGTTACCCTGAGCGCCCTCAGGGGTTAGCCATACGACAGAGCAATGGACCGTAAAGCTTTCTTGTTCGTCCATTAATGTTAATAGCATGGTGACATGTTCGCCCATTGAAAACGCGCGCTTAGTGGGAATAAACAACCCCCCTTCTTTTAAAAATGACATATAAGCTGTATATAAAACGGCTTTGTCTTTAATGCTAAGCGATAAAATAGCGCCTTTTCTGCGTTCCTCTATTCTAAGTTCTTCTGCTTTGGGTATTTCTGCCATTACTTTTGCTCTCCATTTTTTTATAATATGCTTATCTTTAATGATTATAGTTATAATATAAGCTTTTTAAAGCCTGGTTAACCTATAGTTAATCTAAAGATTGACGTATTCAATTAATAGCGATTCCATTAGCAATTGCGTATTTGGCTGATTAGGCGCCTCTAACTCGCGTTTAGCATCCAATGCCTTATCTAAAAATCGCCATAATGTTCTATGAGAGGATGTTGATTGCAACATAGCGTTTTTAATTTGCGTCTGCAAAATAACCAATAGCCAATATAAAATTTGTTTTGGATCGTGTTTAATCCACTGGATCCCAACAGAGACCGGATCTGTTGTTTTTGTTTTAAGTGCGTTCAAGTCCTCGGTAATCTGTGCTTTTAATGCGATGGCATCTGGCGTAATAGGCGTATGGGTGCTTTCCAGCTCTTTTTCGCGGCACCGTATCCAGTAACAACGACTACGTATGGTCGCGGGGATAAATGAGGGTCTATCGGTGGCTAATATAAATAATGCGTCGGGAGGGGATTCTTCCAGGGTTTTTAGCAATGCATTGGCGGCATGGATATTCAACGCATGCGCTGGCGATATAATCGCAACTTGTTTGCTCGCAATCTGGGGTTTTCCGCTTGCCCATTCTATTAGTTCACGAATTTGATCGATTTTAATCCACTGCGATTTTGGTTCGGGCGTTACGAATTGAAAGTCGGTATGGGTTTTAGCGTCAAAGAGGATCCCGCTGCGATCGGAATTCTCAGATAAAACTTTTCGGGCATATTGCAATGCAAGTGTCTCTGGATTTTGCCTTTCAGATCCATTTTCTCCGACCAATAGTAGCGTGCCTGTTGTTGGCCATTGGTTAAAATTTGTGACCTTCACTCTAGCGCTCTCCCAGAGTGAGAAAAGTTATAAAAAGTGGTAATCATTGCTAACAGCTCAGCTTGTACTTCATCGATTGTTTTTGAGGCATCGATAATTTTATGTCGCAAAGGATCTTGTTCGGCCCTTGTTTTATAGGCTAAACGCACGCGTTCGAAAAAATCCAATTTTTCTTGCTCAAATCTATCTTGAACACCACCACGCTCTTTAATACGACTAAGTCCTAGCGCTATGGGGGCATCAAAGAGTAAGGTTAAGTCTGGCTTAAAATTCCCTAAGACTAATTTTTCAAGCTTTGCAATTAAATCGGTTTCTACCCCTCGCCCGCCCCCTTGATACGCATACGTTGCATCGACAAACCGATCACAAAGCACCCAGTGGCCGAGTTCTAGTGCAGGGCGAATGACAGTATCAACATGTTGCGCTCTTGCCGCAAACATCAGTAATAATTCCGTTAAAGGCGCTACGCGTTCGTGTCGATGTGCTAATAAAATATCACGAATTTCTTCGCCTATGGGCGTTCCACCGGGTTCTCGGGTAGTCAGCACTGAAATGCCTGCACGCTGTAATTGTTGGGCTATCCATTTTAAATGCGTGGTTTTTCCAACGCCTTCTATACCCTCAAATGTAATAAACATTAAGGTGTACTCTTTGTATTGTTTGTTGAATTTAGTGTTGTGTTGACAAGCCCCTTTCGATATTCCGCCACAGCAGAATTATGATCGGTCAAATTTTTCGTAAAAATATGTCCTTTACCATCGGGTTTTGCAACAAAATAAAGTGTTTCACCTGCTTTGGGATCTAAAGCTGCTTCGAGCGCTTTTGCACTGGGTAGCGCGATAGGGGTTGGCGGTAATCCGGCTTTTAGGTAAGTATTATAAGGGTTTTGATGAGCTAACATCTCTTTGGTGATATTGCTATTAGATCTTGTGCCCTCGCCCGTTTTTCCCGCGCCATAAATAACAGTCGGATCAGCCTGCAAGGGCATATTTTTTGCTAAGCGTCTGGTATAAACACCGGCAATGTCGCGATACTCATCAACCACACTCGATTCTTTTTCTATGATAGAGGCTAAAATTAATGCATCGTAGGCAGATTTTAATACTGAATCCATTTTTTTTGTATTCCACAGTAACGATAATTTTGCCTGTAAATCCCGATAAGATCGCTGCAATATTGCAATATCTGTCGTACCCAGAGGATAATAATAAGTCTCCGGAAAAAATCGACCCTCTGGATGTTCTGTTGCATGTCCCAATTTTGTCATAATCTCTGCAGGACTTAATCCTGTTAAAGCATGCTGAATTTTTGAAGAGCCTGCAATTTCTAACATTAAGCGTTCGAAGGTCCAACCGGGAACTATCGTTAAAGCATATTGAATCACTTTGCCATCACGCAATTGATTAATCAAATCAACGGGGGTACTGCCGGGTTTAATGAGATATTCGCCTGCTTTTAATGTGTGCCAACTGTCGTGCAAAAACACCGCTAACAAAAACGCATTTGATGATTGTAAAACGCCGGCTTCAACTAAATTGTTTACGATTTTATAAACAGGGGTGCCCATGGGCACAACAAATACGATGCCTTCCGGCGAATGAGGGTCGATAGTTAAAGGTCTATGTAAAAAATCCTGATATTGATAACTTAAAGTCGCAGCGAAGATGCTGAGGACGCTCATAGAAAAGACGAGAAATTTAAAAAGTTTTTTCATGAATGAAAGATGAAAGAAAAACGGGTAATGGCAGTACAAAAAGTCGTTAATCACATTTTTTAAATACCAAGGTGCCGTTTGTGCCACCAAAACCAAAAGAATTGGATAAAGCAAAATCAATTTTCATCTTTCTTGCAATATTAGGAACGTAATCGAGATCGCAGCCTTCATCCGGGTTTTCTAAATTAATGGTCGGTGGTGCAACTTGATCGCGGATGGCTAATACCGTAAAAATAGCTTCCACTGCACCGGCAGCACCCAACAAATGGCCTGTCATAGACTTGGTCGAACTGATCGCCACTTTTTTAGCAGCGTCCCCTAATACTGTTTTCATGGCAAGGGTTTCTTCTTTATCACCCGCATGCGTTGAGGTTGCATGAGCATTAACGTAATGTATCTGTTCTGGATTTAATTTTGCATCGTGTAATGCATTTTGCATGGCAACGACTGCACCTGCGCCACCTTCAGAAGGCCGCGTAATGTGAAATGCATCACCGCTCATCCCAAAACCCGTCAATTCTGCGAGAATAACAGCGCCTCGTTTTTTTGCGTGTTCGTATTCCTCTAATACCAAAACACCTGCACCATCCCCTAATACAAACCCATCTCTGTCACGATCCCATGGACGACTCGCTTTTTCAGGAGCGTCATTACGTGTTGATAACGCACGTGCGGCTGCAAAACCGCCAAGTCCCAAGGGCGTGCTGGCGCATTCTGCACCACCCGCCAGCATCACATCAGCATCACCGTATGCAATAAAACGCGCGGCTAAGCCGATACTGTGCGTGCCGGTTGTACAAGCCGTTGCAACCGCCATATTGGGGCCTTTAAATCCATAGTTGATAGAAACATGTCCAGAGATCATATTAATGATGGAACCGGGAATAAAGAAAGGAGAAATTCTCTTTGGTCCTGAATTCAATAATAAATGGTGATTGGCTTCTATGGTTCCAAGTCCACCAATCCCTGATCCAATTGAAACCCCAACACGATCTTTATTTAACGCGTCAAAATTTTCCAAGCCGGAATTACGTACCGCTTCTGCAGCTGCCGCAACCCCGTATTGTATAAAGGTATCGCATTTTCGTGCTTCTTTCGTCGACATAAATTGAGAAACATCAAAATCCAGAACTGTTCCCGCAAATTGTGTACTGAATGCCGATGTATCGAATGCATCGATCGAACGAATACCACTTTTTCCGGCCAACAGCGATTTCCAAGCAAGTTCAATTTGGTTGCCGATGGGGGAAATTATCCCCATCCCTGTCACTACAACTCGACGTTTAGACACGATGATGATCCTCTGTTACTTTGTTTCGATTGCGGCACGCGCATTCACATAATCAATGGCATCTTTCACAGTTAATAGTTTTTGAGCATCTTCATCTGGAATTTCTGTATCGAAAGCCTCTTCCAATGCCATGACCAGCTCTACTGTATCCAGTGAATCAGCACCCAGATCCTCAACAAATGAAGCTTCAGGTATAACTTTTTCTTGGTCTACACCTAAATTTTCCGCGATAATATCTTTAACGCGATCTTCGATTTTATTACTCATTCAAAACTCCTTAACGTTAAACTAACACATATACATCCCGCCATTTACATGCAGAGTTTCCCCTGTTATGTATCCGGCTTGAGATGAAACCAAAAATGCAACAACATGAGCAATATCTTCTGGCTGCCCCATGCGATTTAATGGAATTTGTTCAATCAATTTTGCATGTTGTTCTTCTGTTAGCATGCGTGTCATATCGGTATCGATAAAACCAGGCGCGACAACATTGACTGTAATATTTCTAGAACCCACTTCTCGTGCTAACGATTTGCTTAAGCCAATAATACCCGCTTTAGAGGCAGCGTAATTCGTTTGACCGGGATTACCCGTTACACCGACTACCGAACTGATATTCACGACACGACCAAACCGTTGTTTAATCATTGTTCGAATGCAGGCATGAATTAAACGATAGGTCCCTGTTAAATTGGTATCAATGACTTTAGACCATTCCTCAATATTCAGGCGTAAAAAAAGATTATCGGAGGTGATGCCCGCATTATTTACTAAAATAGCGGGGGTTCCAACACTCTCGCTTAACAATGCGATGGTTGCTTCAATACTCTCGGGCACACCAATATCCATGGCGATGCCTTTGCCTTTAATTTTGGCTTCTTCTAAATATTGTGTAATGTTTTCTGCACCTTGTTCCGTTGTTGAACTGCCAATAATCGTGAGCGAGGGATCCATTCCCAATCGCAAGGCGATGGCCTTGCCAATGCCACGACTGGCACCTGTGACTAAGGCAACGCGTTCAGCTACGGACATAAGGCTTCTCCCTTCGATTTCGATAAAGATAACGACAGAGATTCGGTAATGAGTGTTGTATCAATGCGTTTATTAAGGCCCGATAATACCGCACCTGGACCGCATTCATAAACTGTTTTTACACCCTTTGATGCCATCAGTTGGATTGTCTCTACCCATCGAACAGGCTCATAAAGTTGTTCAACCAATACTTGACGAATTTCATCTATGGATCCGTGCACCGCAACATCGACGTTATGTATAACAGGAATTCGAGGCAATTTAAATGGGATTTCTGCTAGTGCTTCTTGTAGACGAACAGTCGCGGGCTTCATCAGGAGACAATGAGCCGGAACACTAACAGGTAAGAGAAGCGCTCGTTTTGCACCTGCTGCTTTTGCACGTTCTATCGCACCTAGAACGGCGGTTTTATGACCTGAGATAACCACTTGTCCTATTGTATTATAATTCGCAGGCGCAACAGTTTCGGTTGTCGTTGTCATTTTTTCACAGATGACTCTAACAGCATCATTCTCTAGACCCAGAATAGCCGCCATGGCGCCCTCGCCTTCTTTAACCGCCTCTTGCATCAGTCGACCTCGAAGAGCGACCAGGCGAACGGCATCCTCGAAGCTTAATGCCTCGCTGCATACTAAGGCTGTATATTCGCCTAGGCTATGCCCCGCTAAAAATGAGATAAAAGCCTGACCCCGTAGTATCTCTACGAGTCGCCACATGGCAACCCCAGCCGTCAATAAAGCGGGTTGTGTATATTCGGTTTGATTCAGCTTCTCGGCAGGGCCCTGGGCGCTTAAAGCCCATAAGTCGTAGCTCAAGACCTCTGATGCCTCTTTAAAGGTTTCTTGGATAATTGGGTGCTGCAAAGCAATGTTTTCTAACATGCCAACAGATTGGGATCCTTGCCCTGGAAATACAAAGGCGGTTTTTTGCATCATACGATTAATGATTGCTCTTAGCAGCAATCTAAAGATAACTCTCCTCTATCTACGAGTGAGGGATGGTATAGGGTTCTTTTTTCGGTGTCAACGGTGACTGTGTTTAATAACAGAGAAATACACGAAATCAATACCGAATCAACGCACTGCCCCAAGTTAATCCACCACCAAAGGCCTCTAGCAACATGTGCTGCCCACGGATAATCTTACCGCTGCGAATTCCTTCATCTAAGGCCAAAGGCACAGAGGCTGCAGAAGTGTTGCCTTGGTTGGCGACTGTCAGAATCACTTTTTCCATGGGTAAACCCAATTTATCTGCTGTGGCTTTAATAATGCGAATATTGGCTTGATGTGGCACTAACCAATCGAGATCTGCAATTGATAGTTGATGCGCTGCAAGCATATTGCTCGCAATTTCACCTAAACGCCGAACGGCGTGTTTAAATACGGCGCCGCCCTCCATTTTAATACAAGCACCCTCAAGATTATCCAAAGACAAAATGTCTTTGTGATTGCCATCCGCGCTAATATGCGTGCTTAAAATACCAGGTGCTTCTGAGGCTTCAAATAACACAGCGCCTGCTCCATCGCCAAATAAAACGCAGGTTCTTCTATCTTGCCAATCCAGCACCCGCGACATAGCCTCGGTACCTATTAATAAAGCGCGTTTTGCCATGCCAGAGCGCACAAACTGATCAACCACACTTAAACCATACATAAAACCGCTGCAAGCAGCACTGATGTCAAACGCAGGGCAATTTGGGATCCCTAGTGCTTCTTGAATTAAACAGGCAGTTGATGGAAAAAATTTATCGGGCGTACAGGTTGCGACAACGATCATATCAACATCTTCTGATCGTACACCGGCTGACTCTAAAGCTTCTTTTGCAGCGCTCGCTCCCATCATCGTTGTTGTTTCTGCTGCGGAAGCAATGTGTCGACTTTCGATGCCTGTTCTATCGACAATCCATTCATGCGAAGTATCGACGGTTTTAGAAAGTTCTGTATTAGAAAGCGTAGTTTTAGGTAAATAAGCACCTGTTGAAACTAATCGCGTATAATTCATGCGGTTTCCATGTGTCCGAGCTGAACCGCCAATTGTTTTTGAATTCTTGCGGGAATATTTTTTTCGACTTCTAACATTGCAACGCGAATGGCCATACCAAAGGCTTTTTGTTCTGCATTGCCATGGCTTTTAATAACAATGCCTTTTAGCCCTAATAAACTGGCACCATTGTATTGATTCGGATCTAAACGCTTCGTTAACGCGCGTAAAATAGGTGAAGCGATAAATCCTGCCAGGCGACCATACCACGAACGCATAAATTCTTCTTTTGCCATTTTCAAAACCATTTTTGCAAGCCCTTCGCTTGTTTTTAGCGCAACATTACCTACAAATCCGTCACACACAACAACATCTGCGGTGCCTTTGTAGATATCATCGCCCTCTACAAAACCAATATAATTAATATCACGTTGATTATTCGTTAATAATGCTGCGGCTTTCTTGACTTGTTCGCTGCCCTTAATGGCCTCCGAACCGACATTCAGTAATCCCACCGTGGGATTTAAATTGTTATCGATAGCACGTGCTAAAACAGACCCCATAATGGCGAATTGAAGTAAATCTTCTGGTAAACAATTGACATTTGCCCCCAGATCTAACATATGCACATGGCCTTTCATGGTGGGTAAGGAATACGTGATCGCGGGTCTATCGACACCGGGCAACATTTTTAACACAAAGCGTGCGGTTGCCATTAATGCACCGGTATTCCCGGCACTCACACACGCCTCTGCCACGCCCTCTTTCACCAAATTAATCGCAACGCGTAAAGAAGAATCACGCTTATGTCGAAGCGCTTCTGCAGGCGAATCGCCCATATTAACCACTTGAGAGGCTTCACGGATCTGTAAGCGCGAATGATTAAAACCGCCACAGGTGCGAAGCGCTTCTTCCAATACATTTCGGTTTCCGACCAAAATTAATTGTAAGTTCGGGTAGGCGGTTAGAGCGTCCACTGCCGCAGGTACAATCACGCGGGGCCCATGGTCGCCTCCCATTGCATCCAATGCAATGCAGATTGAGGCCATGTTTTTTTATCCTGTTGCTTCAGTGTTAGCGTTTAGATCATCTTCGTTAACAGATTTTTTAACACGCGGAACCACAATTTGTCGCCCTTTGTAGTAACCTTTAGGCGATATATGATGGCGTTTGTGCACTTCTCCAGACTCTACTTCTATCGATAAAGTAGATGCAGACAATTTATCGTGTGATCGACGCATACCGCGTGTAGAACGTGATCGGCGGCTTTTTTGAACGGCCATGGTATTCTTACCTCATATGATAGAAATTGCGAAATTGACAAGTGCCTGATGTTACTGGATTGATGCCCTTAATGTCAATCTACACCTTGTATCCAGAGCCATCGGCATAGTTAGTTAAATTATTATAAAGTATTTTCAGATTTTCTTAGCTATCTTAGCTATGATATGACTTAAATACATTGTATTATTGGCGCTAAATTGAACTTCTAAAGGTAAAACACATTTTATGGCACATCCAACGCGACGCCTTATCGTACAGTGGACCAAACGCATTACACCGATGATTCAGCATCTGGGGTTTGTGCCCGAAGACAAACAACCCATCCGCTTTAAGGCGGGACAATTTATCACCTTGAATATTGAAGGTCCTAACAAAGTTTTGCATCGAAGCTATAGTATCGCGAATGCGCCAGGTGATGATACGGTCGAGCTCGCTTGTGCCTATGTTGAAGGGGGAGTCGCAACTAAACTGCTGTTTGGGCTACAGCCCGGCGACGCGGTCTCCGCCAGCGGTCCTTTTGGCCTGTTTACACTTAAAGAAGAACGCCCGATACGCTATGTCTTAATTGGCACAGGTACGGGAGTAGCACCTTATCGCTCGATGTTAAAAGAGATCCAAGATCGTTTCGAAAATGCGCATCCAGAACTGAATGTTGCCCTGGTTTTAGGCGTTAGAAACCCAAAAGAATTATTGTTTGGTGAAGAATTCGCACAATTTGAAAAGCAACAATCACAATTTAAATTTTATGCCTGTTATAGCCAAGTAGGGGCGGATCGAGGTAATCGCCCTTCAGAAAACTCAGCGTCTTTTGAGCGTTTAGGACGTGTACAAGCTGTGTTTGACGAACTCGCTTTAAATCCCGAAAACGACATCATCTATCTTTGCGGAAATCCGAATATGATAGACGAAAATTTCACCTTGTTAACAGAAATGGGCTTTGATAAAAAAGCCGTTCGTCGAGAAAAATACGCTTTTTCGCATTAACACGTATTATCCCCCCATGGCACCGGGACCGAAGGTTTTTACAGGAGCAGGTTTTATTGCAAATTCAGGGTGATTTTTATCAAAACCCTGGTAAAGTATGAGGGCTTTTTTACACTCTCCTTTTTTGCTTTCTTTTAACTGCTCTAAGACCTTGCCACTAAGTATCGGCTTTATTGGAGGATCCTCATTTAACGCCGTAATCAGCGCAGCTGTAACTTCTGCGCTTGGAGATTTGCCAATAGCGCATTCCTTTTTATCTAAAGCTATTGCTGTAATTTTGTAATTTTTTACGAGTACTTCAAGGTTGACATTTTTGTCTTTGGACGACACTGTCACTTCGGTATCTTTGTTCTCGATGTCAATTTTTGCCTTCTCTAATCTCATTTTTTTATTATTGTCGAAAAAGTTTATTGTCTCGCCAGCCTCTTTTGCTGTATTAACAGCATCTTTAATTTTGCTCCACTGTTCAATTGTAACCTTATTCTCAGCTCCTGC
>Ga0209477_1000597_pt1 | contig 22535 bp, 12 predicted proteins | sample KloWWTupernatant_FD_187180 | JGI IMG/M metagenome (GOLD analysis project Ga0209477, IMG submission 187180) | Active sludge microbial communities from Klosterneuburg, Austria, studying microevolution and ecology of nitrifiers - Klosterneuburg... | ecosystem: Engineered > WWTP > Aerobic digester >... | reverse complement strand
TTGGAGAACACAGCATTCTGTACATCGAAATGGTGATCTTTATCCAACGCATGGAATTGGCCCGGTTGCTCATTACATAAATATCAACAGAGGTAACCGCTTTATTAACCTGAGTTCTTTTTCCAGTAAACCGAGAGGATTGCATAATCATATTGTAAAAACATGCGGTCCCGATAGTAAAAATGCAAAAATTGAATTTAAGTTAGGGGATGTTGTTACCACTTCTATCAAATGTGCTAACGGCGAAACAATTTTATTGCAGCATGACACCAATTTACCACGGCCATATTCATTAGGATTTAGAGTACAAGGTACAGAAGGAATATGGATGGATGTGAACAAAGGGATTTATATTGAAGGAAAATCCGCAAAACCTCATCAGTGGGACGATGCAAAAAAATGGCTGGATGAAAATGATCATCCCTTATGGAAACGTTATGGATCGGATGCGCAAGGAGCAGGGCATGGTGGCATGGACTTTTTTGTTATTCATTCTTTTATCGAGTCAGCTAAACGCAAACTACCAACGGCTATGGATGTGTATGATGCGGCTGCATGGAGTGCCGTTACACCTTTAAGCGAACAATCAATTGAGCTGGGGAATGAAACGGTAGAATTTCCAGATTTTACAGGCGGGCAATGGATGTATCGAAAGCCTGTATTTGCATTGAGTAATGATTATTGATAACTGACCAAATTATTCAGTCAATAAAAGTTTTCGGGATGATTGATGAAGTATTAAAAAAGTATGGGTTAGAAAAAGAAACGGTAACAATATCACCCTTGACTCAAGGATTGATTAATACTACCTGGAAAATATCCACGAATGGGAATTCATATATTTTACAAAAAATAAATAATCAGGTATTCAAAAGGCCTGAAGATCTTGCTGAAAACATTTCTCTTGTTGCTGAATACTTACAAAATAATAATCCAGAGTATTTTTTTGCTGCGCCGATAAAAACGATTGATGGATTATCATTAGTTTATATAAAGGAACTTGGATATTATAGGCTCTTTCCTTTTGTAAACGGGTCACATGCAAAGGAAACGGTGCAAACTCCCGAACAAGCTTTTGAAGCAGCCAGGCAATTTGGAAGATTTACAAAGAATTTAAGCGGATTAGATACAGATAAACTTAAAACTACCATTCCGTCTTTTCATAATCTTACATTAAGACATGCTCAGTTTCTAGAAGTTTTAAAAACAGGAAATGCTGAAAGAATAGCTAAGACTATAAATCAGATAAAACAAGTACAACAGTTTTCTTGGATTGTGGAAAAATTTGATCAAATCAAAATAAACCCTGAATTTAAACTAAGAGTAACACATCATGATACAAAGATCAGTAATGTGTTGTTTGATAAAAATGATAAAGGCATTTGTGTGATTGATTTGGATACAGTGATGCCGGGATATTTCATTAGCGATGTGGGAGATATGATGCGAACTTACCTTTCGCCAGTAAATGAAGAAGAAAAGGATTTTGAAAAAATTGAAGTACGAAATGATTTTTACAAAGCTATTGTACAAGGATATCTATCCGAAATGGAAGCAGAATTAACAAATGCTGAAAAAGAATCCTTTTTCTATGCCGGCATATTTATGATTTATATGCAAGCAGTAAGGTTTTTGACGGATTACCTGAACGATGATAAATACTATGGTGAAAAATATCCTGATCATAATTTAATCAGGGCAGAAAACCAGTTAGTGTTATTACAGCGTTTAATTGAAAAAGAAAACTTACTGTAGGATTTAAGTAAGTAAACATAAGGATGGCAACAAAAAAACCTTCCCGAAAAGGGAAGGTTTGTTGACCCATATGGATTCGAACCATAAATGACTGAATCAAAATCAGTAGTGTTGCCATTACACTATGGGTCAATCCTGTACCAAAATTGCTTTTGGGAGTGCAAAAATAGGGTTTGCCAGCTTTTGAACCAAATGGTTTTTAAAGGATTTATACAGTTTGCCTTGTACTTTTTAGCTCCATTTCCTCCCGTTGCTTTAACTCCTTAATTTTATCCAGAGCCCTTGCTACCACATCACACATAATGGTATATAATGCGCCTTCTTTAGGATTTTCATAAATATGATCCAAAGCAAGGTCTTCGTTAGGAATAATAGTGGTTGGTATATCAGGATTCACACTATCCATTCCCTCTTTAAGCAACCCAATTATTTCATCAGCCGTTCTGCCCCGTAGGTTTTTATCACAACGAATAATAATTTCATCAAAATGGCGGGCGGAGATTGCCCCGAGCTCCCGGATGTCTTCATCCCTTCTGTCACCGGTTCCGCTTATAACACCAACTTTTGATGGATAGTCGAGCTTTTCCACAAAATCACATAGTAATTGCAGGCCATGCGGGTTATGCGCAAAGTCGGCCAGTATAGTAAAATGTTTGAAGTTGAAAAAATTCAACCGACCAGGTGTCAGGCTTTCGCTTGGTATAAATGTTTGCAAACCGGTTCTGATGTCTTCAATGGTAATATCTCTGAATAAATAAGTGGAAAGCACAGCAGGCAGGCAGTTATTAATATTATGTATTGCCTTCCCTTCATAGGTTAGTGGAATATCCCTTGCAGGCAACACCCTTATTTTCCAGCTTCCCTTCATAATCGTTACATATCCGTTTTCATACACACAAGCCAGACCATTATTTTTTGCATGTTCTTTTATCCGTGGATTATTTTCATCCATGCTGAACAAAGCAATATTACATTTCAGGTCATTCTTCATTTTATATACCAGGTCATCATCTGCATTCAACACAGCATAGCCATGCGGGAAAACCGTTTCAGGTACCACCTGTTTTACTTTTGCCATGGCTTCAATGGTATGTATACCACCAAGCCCCATATGATCTGCGGCAACATTCGTAACTACAGCCACTTCACAATTCTGAAATGCGAGGCCTGCTTTTAAAATGCCGCCTCTTGCACATTCAAGCACTGCAAAATCTACAGTCGGATCTTTTAAAACAAAAGAAGATGAAACCGGTCCGGTACAATCACCTTTCATCATCAGTTGATTTTGAATATAGACTCCGTCAGATGTTGTGTAACCAACTTTTTTGTTTGCACTCTTGGCAATATGTGCTGTTAATCTTGTAGTCGTTGTTTTTCCATTTGTACCTGTTATGGCGATGATGGGAATTCTTCCCACACTTCCTTTCGGAAAAAGCATATCTACCACAGGCTCAGCCACATTTCTTGGCAAACCTTCAGACGGGTCAATATGCATCCGGAAACCCGGTGCTGCATTTACTTCTAAAATTGCTCCGCCATTTTCTGCAACAGGTTTTCTCAGGTCAGAAACCATAATATCAATGCCACAAATATCAAGACCGATGATTTTTGCAATACGTTCAAACATAAAAATATTCGCCGGATGCACTTCATCTGTTACATCGGTTGATGTGCCACCAGTAGAAAGATTCGCAGTTGGTTTCAGCATTACTCTTTCTCCTTTGGCAGGAACAGTTTCTAAGGTGTATTTAGCATCGTCCAGCATTTTTTGTGTAAACTGGTCAACAGTAATTTGTGTCAGCACTTTTTCATGCCCAAATCCACGGCGAGGATCTTTATTCGTTTCATCTATCAGCCATTGAATATTGTTTTTGCCATCTCCAACAACAGATGCCGGCGTTCTTAATGCTGCGCAAATAAATTTATTATTAATAACAAGGCAACGAAAATCAAAGCCGGTAATAAATTTTTCAATGATAACACTGCGGCCATATTCTTTAGCAGCAGCAAATGCTGTCAATGCCTGTTCACGGTTAATAATGTTAGTAGTGTTTCCTTTTCCATGGTTACCATCAATCGGTTTTATTACCAAAGGATAGCCAAATTTTTCAATAGCTGCATCCATACCTTCTTCTGAACGTATCACTGTTCCTCTTGGTACAGGGATTTCCGCTGCTTCCAATAATAATTTTGTTTCTTCTTTATCGCAGGCAATATCAACAGCAATATTGGAAGTAGTAGATGCAATCGTTGCCCTTATTCTTTTTTGGTTTACTCCATATCCTAATTGTACAAGACTATGTTTATTTAAACGGATATAAGGAATTCCTCTCTTCGCTGCTTCTTCTACAATACAACCCGTAGAAGGTCCGAGCCTTGTATCTTCTCTTATTTCCCGCATCTCCTGAATGTCTGCTTCCAGATCATATTCCGTTCCTGCAATCAATGCTTCTGCAATTCTCACCGCCGATTTTGCGGCAAACACACCGGCATCTTCTTCCATATAACTGAACACTACATAATAAACACCTTCCTGTTCGCCTTCGGGAGTCCTTGTTCTGCCGAAACCTGTATCCATTCCGGCCAATGTTTGTATTTCCAAAGCAATATGTTCTATCACATGGCCCATCCAGGTTCCTTCATCTACCCGCATAAAAAATCCGCCACGAACAGCTTCGCTGCAGCGATGCTCAATCATCGTCGGAAACATTTTTTCCAGCCGTTCTCTGAAACCCGGGATCAGGTTCGTTGGTTTTTGTTCAAGGTCTTCCAGATCCAGCTTCATCTGAATCAGTTTCGTACGGCGAACACTCCAGTAATTCGGGCCTTTCAGCACTTTAATCTCTAATACTTTCATATTGGTTGATGTTAAGGTTGGAAGTTAGTTTTTTTTAATTAGGTAGCCAACACCTGTACTACTATCATCGCCTGTTGTGTCACTCACTGCATCGTTCGGTAATTCTACTCAGCAACCCACCCCAAACCCCTCCCCGGAGGGGATGCTAAGCACAGCCCTTGCTTGTGAAAAATTTAAAATTATTTCAATAAGTTCTTTATTGCACTTCCCCTCCTTGGAAGGGCGAACTAAGGAAACTAAATACTATAACGAAATCGGGTGGGTTTTTTCCTACATTTATAAAAACTAAACATCATGCCAGCTTCTAACCGCAGAAAATTTTTACAACGGGCAGGAATTTTCTCAGCAACAGCATTTCTTTCCTCAATAGGCCAACCAGCCTGGAGCAGAAATCTCTCGACTGTATTAAAAGAAGCCGAAGGAATTTCGCCTGATGATCTGGCAACAGAAGAAGATTTTTGGTACCATATCCAGCAATCATTTACTGTTTCACCTTCATTAATAAATCTGAACAACGGTGGTGTTTCCCCCGCACCTAAAACTGTGCAAGATGCAATGAAAAGATATTATGATTACTCAAACGAAGCACCTAGTTATTATATGTGGCGGATTTTGGATCAGGGCAGAGAGCCATTGAGAAATAATCTCGCCAATATCGCCGGTTGTTCTCCTGAAGAAATTGCTATCAATAGAAATTCATCCGAAGGATTAGAAACAATCATTTTTGGGTTGCAATTAAAAGCTGGTGATGAAGTGGTAGCAGCATTACAAGATTATCCAAACATGATAAATGCTTACAAGCAAAGGGAAATGCGGGATGGCATTAAAATGAAATGGATAAGCCTTGAGCTGCCAAGTGAAGATGAAGATTATTTAGTACGCCAATATGTTAGTGCATTTACTCCTAAAACAAAAGTCGTTCACATCACACATATTATCAACTGGAATGGACAAATACTACCAGTGAAAAAAATTGCAAACGAAGCTCATAAAAGAGGAATTGAAGTGATAGTGGATGGAGCTCACAGCTTTGCCCATTTTAATTTTAAGATTCCTGATCTGGATTGCGATTATTTTGCCGCCAGCCTGCATAAATGGTTATATGCACCTATTGGTACAGGAGTTTTATATGTAAAAAAGGAAAAGATAAAAACAATCTATCCTTTATTCGCCACCAGTGAAAATCCATTGAAAGATGATATCCGAAAATTCGAAAATCTTGGAACCCGGCCATTTTTTATTGAACAGGCCATTACCAAAGCCATCGAGTTTCATGAAATGATTGGTATTGAGAGAAAAGAAAAGCGATTACATTACCTGAAGAATTACTGGATGGAAAAGGTGAAAGATATTCCCGGTGTAAAATTGAATACTTCTCTACATCCTAAATGGGGTTGTGCAATAGGTAATGTAGGTATTGAAGGAAAGAAACCCAATGAATTGGATTCCTTCTTAATGACTAATTATAAAATACACACTGTTGCCATTACCTGGGAAAATATTGTTGGCGTAAGAATTACACCGAATGTGTATACCACTACAAAAAATCTTGATGTGCTGGTGGAAGGAATAAAGGCGTTTGTGAAAAACTAAGCCCGAAGGGCTTAAATCTGATTAGCTCCCGGTGCAACCGGGAGAAATGATAATTTGCGAACCAAACCCCGAAGGGGTTGAATTTATATTTGTTTTTAAAATAGTAGCATGGGCACATACCGGCAAATATTCTATCAGATTGTTTTCAGTACAAAGAACAGGGAAATGTCAATTTCTGAAGAACATGAAGAAGAACTATATAAATATATATGGGGAATTATAAATAATCACAAGTGCAAGCTATACAGAATTAACAGTATGCCCAACCATATTCATATTTTTTCAGACCTGCATCCATCTGTTAGCCTCAGCGATTATGTAAAGGCAATAAAAGTAGCCAGTAGTATCTGGATGAAAGAGACTGGTCACTTTCAACAATTTGCCGGATGGCAAGAGGGATATGGAGCTTTTACCTATTCAATCAGGGAAAGGGATATGATTATTGATTATGTCAAAAATCAAAAGGAACATCACCGGCAGGAAAACTTTTATGATGAATATAAAAGATTGTTAGAGGAACATGGTATTGCGTTCGACGAAAAATACTTATTGTAATTGTTTGTTGAACCCTTTCAGGGTTCGGCGTATAATTTTTGTTAATCCCCGATTTTTGAATCGGGGTTATGCAAGTGTAAGCCCTTCGGGCTATTTGAGTATTATTAATTCCGATTATTAATTCCTATTTAAACTAGTTTCAAATCTTAGAGAATAAAGCAATTTGTCCACAGTGTCTACTAATTGCAAAATAAATATTCTTTTCTGTTTGCCGACCTGCCTGAAAATAGATAAAAAACAAGGCATCGTTCAATTACCCTGCGGGAGAAATTGCTGGGTAAAAGTGGATGATAAGCACTTTTTTATTTATCCGGCTGATTTTTTGTTGTTGCTATTGAACGGCTCTTTTAGAAGATACAAATTGAAACCTAATATAAATCCAAATAGAGAAAAAAATGCAAAGATTGGTATAGGAAAGACAATAGCATGAAGTATTAAAGAAAAGATTCCAGCTGCTAGCGACAAAAGAACAGATATTATTAATCTGTTAGTTTTTTTTAACAAAATGGAGCTAACAGTACCAAAGAGAATTGTTGACCCAAAGAAAATACCATTAAGAATAATGTAAAAATTAAGAATTGAATCACTCAACGAATATTCGGGAAGCTCTGGCTTATTAATGTAAAGGATACCGCCAATTAAACCTACAAGTACTTCAAGCACTATAAAAGACGTTGCGATATTTTTCAAATTTTTCAAGAAAAGAAAATTCTTAAATGAAAGGGAGTTCTTTAATGTATGCTATAAGATAAACTAGGCAAAATTAAAGTGATGATGAAAATTGCCGAAAAGAATTCATACAGCACAAGTGTGCGACGCAACAGGCGATGCTCAGGGAACTACTGCTGGCAACCATATTTTCCACATATCCACAACTGCACTTATTCCTAATTACCTGTAAGTTATTTTTCTATTACATTTGTTCTTTATCAAACCCTCTTGAATGAGTAGTCCTAAGGGAAAACTAATTGCAATCGGCGGAGCCGAACATAAAGGAACGACATTGGAAGTTGACGGCTTCCAAACCAATAATCTTAATTTTTTTGAGCTGGGTATACTTCGCCGTGTGGTGGAAGAAGCCGGTGGCGTTGATGCAAGGATTGAAGTAATTACTACTGCTTCGATGATTCCGTATGAAGTAGGAGAGAATTACCTTGATGCTTTTGGAAAAATTGGTTGTACCAATATCGGCCTTTTGCATATTCGCACAAGACAGGATGCGATGAATAATGAATTTATAGATCGTATTCGTAATTGCGATGCGGTAATGTTTAGCGGCGGAAATCAATTGCGGCTAAGTGCTACAGATGGCGGCACTGAGTTTCTTTCTATTCTTAAGAAAAGATATAAGGAAGAAAATTTTGTAATAGCAGGAACATCTGCTGGTGCCATGGCGATGAGTAATACCATGATTTATGAAGGTAATGCGGCAAGGGCTCATCTGAAAGGCGAAGTAAAGATTACAACTGGTCTTGGATTTTTGAACAATGTTATTATTGATTCGCATTTTGAGAAAAGAGGAAGGTTTGGAAGATTGGCGCAGGCAGTTGCTGCTAATCCTGGTTGTATCGGTATTGGTTTAGGAGAAGATACCGGAATGCTTATCACCGAAGGGAATAAAATGGAAGGTATCGGTAGTGGTTTGGTTGTTATTGTTGATGGGCATGAAATACTACATTCTAATATTGCAGATATACCGGATGGTAATCCAATTAGTCTGGAAAACCTGAAAGTACATTTTTGTGAAAAAGGGAACGGCTATCTGATAAATGAAAGAAAGTTTTTACCGGAAGCAAGAGAAGGGTCTGTAATTCCTAAGCAGGTAGATGTGGAGTGATTGGTTTATTAGTTAATTTGTCAATTGGATCCTTATACCGGCAACCTTCTGCTTTTTGTCAACATCTGCTAAAAGTTCTACTTTTTTAAATTAGTTTACGATTATGAAGAAGCTCCTATTTGTTACAACAGTATTATTTCTTTCCTGTGCCTTTTCTCCACAAAAGAAAACAAAGATTATTTTTTTTGGCGATTCAATTACAGAATTGGGAGTTAAAGAAAAGCCATACAGAGGATACATTCTTGAGCTTGAAGATAAAAGCAAAGCTGAAAATAAAAGCGATCAGTACGATTTCATTGGTTCAGGCATTAGTGCCAATAAGGTTTACGATCTGTATTTAAGATTAGAAGATGATGTACTAAGCAAAAATCCTGATGTTGTTTTTATTTATGTGGGTGTAAATGATGTGTGGCATAAAACATTATTGGGTACAGGAACGGATGCGGATAAGTTTGAAAAATTTTATCTGGCTATTCTAAAGAAATTAAAAGATAAGAATATTAAAGCTGTTCTTGTTACTCCGGCTGTAGTGGGAGAGAAGACAGACATGAGCAATCCTTTGGATGGTGACCTGAACAAATATTGCAACATCATCAGGGATATTGCTAAGAAGAATGATTTGCCTCTTGTTGATTTACGAAAAGAATTTGGTAACTACTATAAAACAAATAACCCAAACAACGAAGAAAAAAATATTCTTACTTATGATAAAGTGCACCTGAATACAAAAGGTAATCAACTGGTTGCAGATTTGATGTGGAAGGTTGTAAAGGGATTTTAAATTAATTTCTTTAGCAAATCAGAGATTTCTTTCGGATGATTCATAATCATGAGATGTGTGCCTTTGTCAATTGTGTAATCTGCTTTTACCAATTTATAAGGAAGCAATGTGTCAGATGTTCCGTGGATATGAGTTATGTTGATAGGTTCAATTTTATTTCCCCAATGAAGAATTGAATGAATAGCCCATTTAGTAAATTTTGTATCAGTGTCTTTTAGTATTTGATTAAAGATCTTTTTTTGATTTTCACCCTTTGGTCCAAAAAACCTAACTCGGAAAGCACCAGCTTTTTTTAATATTGTTGAAGGAATCCATTTATAGAGCGGAATATATTTTCCAATCAATAAAATTTTCGGAAACTCTTTTTTAATCTTGTTGCTGGAAATAATTATAACTTTTGCCGAAGCATCCGATTTTGCAATTTCTGTTGCAAGCATTCCTCCAAATGAAACGCCAACTATAATGGGTGAGGGTTCATTTATTTGTTCTTTTAATCGCATTGCATATTGGTATAGCGATTCGTTATCGACAGGTTTTATCCAATCGATAAATATAGGTTCGCAAAAAGATAAATCGAGAAATGAGAAGGCTCTCTTGTCTGCACCAAGTCCGCTAATGAAGTAAACTTTTTTCACATTTTTAGTATCAGGGAATGCTTACCAAATAATAGTTTTTCTTTCCTTTTTGTACGAGTAAATATTGATTATGAAGTAACAAACTGAGCTCAATTTTTAAATCAATGCTTTCTACTTTCTTTCTATTGATACTTACGCCGCCGCCCTGCACAGTTTTTCTAGCTTCGCCTTTACTTGGGAAAATAGTTGCTTCAGATAGAAATGAAACAACATCAATCCCGGCTTCAATTTTTTCTTTTGGGTAATCAATTTTGATAATACCTTCCATTCCTTCCAAGTCTTCAACAGAAAGACTTTCGGCAGATGCTGATTGATTCAAGAATAATTTTTCAGTAGTTGCAATAGCTTCTGCTAAAGCTTCATCACCATGAACAAATTTTGTAACTTCTTCTGCCAGCTTTTTTTGCAATATTCTTTTTGCAGCATCTTCTTTATGTTCAGCAAGAAGTAAGTTTATTTCAGATTGAGCTAAGAAAGTAAAAATCTTAATCCACTTTTCCCCATCAACATCACTTGCATTTAACCAGAATTGATAAAATTGATATGGAGTAGTTCTGATTGGGTCAAGCCACACATTTCCAGTTTCTGTTTTGCCAAATTTCCCTCCATCCGCTTTTGTAATTAATGGGCAGGTAAATGCAAATGCTTCGCCACCGGATTTTCTTCGGATGAGTTCTGTTCCTGTTACAATATTTCCCCATTGGTCACTACCACCCATTTGTAGCTTGCAATTTTTGTTTTTATTGAGCCAGTAATAATCATACCCCTGTACTAATTGATAAGTGAATTCGGTAAAACTCATTCCTGTTTCTCCTTCGAGCCTTTTTTTTACACTGTCTTTGCTCATCATGTAGTTTACTGTAATATGTTTTCCTACATCTCTAATAAAATCAAGAAAAGTAAAATCTTTAAACCAGTCGTAATTATTCACCATTTCTGCCGCATTCTTCAATTCAGGATTAAAATCAAGATATTGCATCAATTGTTTCTTAACGCCTTCCTGATTTTTTTGTAGAACCTCTTCACTCAAAAGGTTCCTTTCCTCACTTTTACCGCTTGGGTCGCCAACCATACCAGTAGCACCGCCAACTAAAGCATAAGGTTTATGGCCAGCCTTTTGAAGATGAACTAACAGTAATATTGGAACAAGACTACCGATATGAAGGCTGTCAGCCGTAGGGTCAAACCCAATATAAGCAGAAGTCATTTCTTTTTTAAGCTGATCTTCTGTGCCTGGCATTATGTCCTGAATAAGGCCTCTCCATCGTAATTCTTCTATTAAATTCATATCTAAGTCAGTGATTTGCAACAAAAGTAAGCCAGATTGCCCACGAAGTTCATCAAAGGCAATATTTTTCTAAGCTATTCGTTTTCAGTCATTACCCTTTTTGTCTTGTATTGTTATGAATTTACAGTTCTAAAGTCTAATTTTACAAGTAGTCCGTACGTATGAAAGCATACCTTAATCAAACGCTTATCGAAAATTGTCCGAATGAAACCATCCACACTCTTATTGTCCATCTTGACAATTGTGCTGTCTGTTACGGCTAATGCACAATTCAGAAAGTATTCCAACGAATTTTTAAATATTGGTGCAGGAGCCAGAGGCTTAGCCATGGGTAGTGCACAAGTTGCATCCGTAAGTGATGGTACTGCTGGTTATTGGAACCCTGCAGGTCTTGTTGGAGTAAAAGATAATCCACAAATTAATCTGATGCATGCCGAGTATTTTGCCGGTATTGGCAAATATGATTATGTAGGTGTTGCATTGCCAACGTCAAATAATAAAAGAACTATTGGCATTACAGCACTTCGGTTTGCGGTTGATGATATTATGAATACATTATTTCTTGTGGAGCCAGATGGTTCTCTTAATTATAATAATATTCAGGCTTTTTCGTCAGCTGATTATGCATTTATATTTTCTTTTGCTCAGAAATTAAAAGAGAGTGAAAAGAAAAATGTTCATTTCGGACTGAACGCAAAAGTGATTTACCGAAGTGTAGGCAAATTTGCAAAAGCATGGGGTTTTGGTTTAGATGCCGGGATACAAATATTTCAGAATAAATGGAAATTTGGTATTGCAGCAAGAGATATTACCAGCACCTTCAATGCATGGTCATTCACTTTCACAGAAAGAGAGAAAGAAGTCTTATATCTAACGAATAATGAAATACCTGTTAAGTCAACTGAGTTAACGGCCCCTCGTCTTGTTTTAGGCATTTCAAGAGATTTCAAATTAGGTAAAAAGGCAAGCTTATTAGCCGAAGCAAATCTTGATGTAACTTTTGATGGGCAAAGAAATACATTGATAAGTGCAGACCCTGTGAGTGCAGATCCAAAAATGGGGTTGGAGTTGAATATTAATAATGTCTTCTTCTTAAGAGGAGGGATAAATAATTTTCAAAAAGCATTAGCAGATGGTGATACCCTTAATCAAAAAAGAGTATGGATATATCAACCAAGTGCCGGTGCAGGGTTTAAAATTCAAAACGTAACAATTGATTATGCGTTTACGAACCTTGCCAATCAGTCGAACCCACTATTCACCCATGTTTTTTCGTTGCGATTAAATATGGTAAACAATAAAAAAGAAAAAGGCGAATAATCCGTATTTGTTTAAACTTTTATTCAATGAAAAAAATTTTACTTCTATCATTACTTTTCGTGAGTCTTAAAGGGCTTTCACAGGTTTATAATAATGAATGGATAGATTATAATAAGACTTATTATAAATTTAAAGTTGGTGCAACAGGGCTGTACCGTATCAACCAACCTTTATTATCATCTGCAGGATTGGGTACTGTTCCGGCAGAACAATTTCAGCTTTGGAGAAATGGAAAGCAGATTCCACTATATACTACTATTCAAAATGGAGTATTTACATCTACTGACTATATTGAGTTTTGGGGTGAAATGAATGATGGCAAACCCGATTATGAACTTTATAGGGAACTTGACTATCAGTTGAATGATAAGTGGAGTATGGAAACCGATACTGCGGCTTTTTTTCTTACAGTGAACCCATCGGGAAATAATCTTCGGTTGGTGCCAGCAGCTAATAATTTACCTTCCGCATTAACACCTGAGCCTTATTTTATTCATACAGAAGGAAAGTATTATAGAGATGCCTATAATTTAGGATTTGCAAATGTTGTAGGTGAATATGTGTACTCTTCTGCTTATGATAAGGGAGAAGGATTTACATCTGGTAACATTGGAACGAATGTAAATCTGGCTTATACTTTTTCTGGCTTGAATCCTTACACAGGGCCTGGGGCACCGGATCCAATATTAAAGATTAATGCCGCTGGAAATGCATTAAACCCGAGACAATTTGAAGTTACAATTAATTCTAATCTTAAGTCAACTCAAACATTAGACTTTTTTGATTATATAAAGGCAACAATCAATTTAACTCAATCTGATATTGCCAGTGGAACAGCGATTCTTGGAGTGAAAAATATATGTTCAACCTCTCCAGACAGAATGGTAGTTGCAAAATCAGAAATTAGCTATGCCCGGCAGTTTAATTTTGGCGGAGCAAACAATTTCAGTTTTGAGCTTCCGGCAAATCCTGCTGGAAATTATCTAGAAATAGCAGGATTTACTCATAGTTCCGTGAGTCCTGTTTTGTATGATCTTACCAATGGGAAGAGATATGTTGCAGATATAAGTAACCCATCATTAGTAAAAGTTTTGCTGGAACCTTCTTCTGTTGCAAGAAAATTATTGCTTGTAACGCTGGTATCTTCATTTCCAAAAGCAGTATCAACGTTTGAAACTAGAAATTTTGTGAATTACGGAATTGCTGCAAATCAGGGAAACTATCTGATCATTTCGCATTCAGCAATAATGAATGGAAGTGGTAGTACTACACCGGTTGAGAATTACAGGGCTTACCGTAGTTCAGCAGCAGGTGGAAGTCATAATGCAAAAATTTATATGATTGACCAGCTTACTGACCAATTTGCATTTGGGATAAAACAACATCCATTTTCGGTACGAAACTTTCTCCGTTGGGCAAGAGCAACGTACAGTAATACAATAAAGAATGTGTTTTTAATTGGACGAGGCTTGAATTATATACATAACAGGTATTATGAAGCAGATCCGAACATTTCAAAAATGTCATTTGTTCCCACATTTGGCTATCCTGCTTCTGATAATTTATTAGCTGCAGATCCGGGACTTGATGAAATACCAAGAATGCCAATTGGAAGATTGTCTGTAATTAACGGCGATGAGGTTGCAGTTTACCTAGAAAAGGTAAAACAATACGAACAGCAACAAGCATTTTCATCACCTTTAATAAGTGACAAAGCATGGACAAAAAATACAATGCATGTAATTGGAGCTAATGACGGGGCTCTAGGAGATATTTTGTTTGCATCAATGAATAGATTCAGGGATATCATCAAGGATACAGCATACGGTGCAAATGTGTCAACGTTTAGTAAATTAACAACTGCTCCTGTAGAACAGGCTAACGCACAAAGAATATATGGTCTTTTTGAAGAAGGACTTGGTATGCTTACTTATTTCGGTCACTCTTCCGCATCTACGTTGGAATTTAATCTTGATAACCCTGAAGCGTATAACAATAATGGTAAATATCCTTTGTTTATTTTATTGGGTTGTAATGCCGGAAACTTCTTTAATTACTCGTTAGCAAGATTGTCTTCAAAAGAAACAATTTCGGAGAAATATGTATTAGCAAATCAAAAGGGTGGTATAGCCACTATTGCCAGCACATCTTTGGGTATAGTACATTATCTAGACATATATAATAGCAGTTTAATGGAAGCTATGGCAACTACCAGCTATGGTAAAACTTTTGGTGAAACGATGATTGATGCTATTACGAGAACATATAATCTTACTACACAGAATGACTTTTATGCCCGTTTTCATTGTGAGCAATCTACTTTGCATGGAGATCCGGCATTAAAGATGGATGTATTAAAAGATAAACCTGATTATGCAATCGAAGACCAATTGGTAAAAATCAACCCATCATTTATTTCTGTGGCAGAAACATTTTTTCAGGTTGATGCTAAGTTTCTTAATCTTTCAAAAGCTGTTAATAAGAATATAGTAATTGAAGTTAAACGTACTTATCCAAACCTTGTAACTGAAGTTATAAGAAGAGATACAATTTCCGGCATCCGTTATGCTGATTCAATAAGTTTTCAGGTGCCAATTGTTGCTACCAGAGATAAGGGATTGAATAAAATATCTATTTGTATTGATGCAGACAACGAAGTAGATGAGTTATATGAATCAAATAACTGTATTACTAAAGATGTTTTCATTTTCGAAGATGAGCTAAGACCAGTTTATCCATATAATTATTCAATTATAAACAGACAAGGAATCAAATTTCAGGCTTCTACTGCTGATGCATTTGCAACAGTTAAACAATACAAACTTGAAATTGATACAACAAAACTTTTCAACTCTCCGCTAAAAGCAGAAAGAACAGTGTCTTCAAAAGGAGGGGTTATCGAGTTTGATCCTGGTGTTACTTTCGTCGATAGTACTGTTTATTATTGGAGAACTGCTTTGGTGCCTGCAAGCGGTTCGCCAAACTGGAATTATGCATCATTCACTTATTTGGCAAACCATGCAGATGGATTTGGTCAATCTCATTATTATCAGCATAAAGAATCTTCAGTTAATAAACTGCTATTACAACCTGGCAGCAAATGGGAATTTGATTCTGCATTCCAGAATATATTTGTGCGCAATGCAGTTTATCCAGAAGGCGGTACACAACAAGCTGGTTATACCGTGGCAGTCAACGGTAGTCAATATATTGGCGGCGGTTGTAATTTTAATGCTATTATTTTTAATGTTTTTAATCCTAATTCGATTATTCCTATTAGTAACGTCTTTACACCAGCTAATGGTCCAGGACTTTATGGCAGCTTGCAACAGGCTTGTGGAACAAGAAAGCAATTTAATTTTGAATTTTCTTATCAAGACGCTACTAGTAGAGGTAAAATAATGGATTTTCTAAACAATATTGTGCCCGACGGTTATATTGTAGTTGCTAGAGGAAATGTACCATCTACAACCCCAATACCAGCTGCTTTTGCAGATGTTTGGAGAGGGGATACCACAATTTATGGATCTGGGAATTCATTATATCATGTTTTCAAAAATCAAGGTATTGCTGATGTAGACAGTTTTAACAGGCCAAGAACTTTTATATTCATTTATAAGAAAAATGGACAGGGAAGCCTAGCACCGTCATACACCCTAACAGAAACTGTTTATGACAACCTTGCACAAACCGTAAACATTAAAACATCTGATACACTAGGGTTTGTAGAGTCGCCCCTTTATGGCAAAGCTAAACAATGGCATACCATTAAAATAAACGGTTCTGCATTGCCTGATTTACCAGGAGCAGATTCTGCAAGATTAAATCTGATAGGTGTGAACCTCGCAGGTCAGGAAACTACATTGATGACTAACTTAAATCCAGATTTAGAATCATTTGATATTTCAAGTATTAGTGCTGTTGATTATCCATATTTGAAATTGAAGTTATATGTAAAAGATAAAATTAACTATACGCCTTATCAGTTGAAATATTGGCGAGTACTTTTTGACCCTGTTCCAGAAGGTGCAATTGCTCCAAATATTTTCTTACAACAAAAAGATACAGTTGATGTTGGCGAGCCGATAGATTTTAAAGTTGCATTTAAAAATGTAAGTCACATACCTTTTGATAGTGTAAAAGTGAAACTGGTAGTAACAGATAAAAATAATGTCGCTAATATTATTCCTGTTTCGAAAAAACGTCCAATAACGGTAAACGGTACACTTACTGATACTATTCATTTGTCTGCTTTGATAAAGACAAACAACTTCCCTGGAAGAAATACTGTATATATTGAAGCTAATCCAGATAATGATCAACCAGAGCAGTACCACTTCAATAATTTTGCTTTCAGAAATGTATATGTAAAACCAGATAGTCTGAACCCATTACTCGATGTTACTTTTGACGGTGTGCATATCCTGAATAGAGATATCGTTTCTTCTAAACCGGATATCATAATAAAATTGAAAGATGAAGCTAAATGGATGATACTTGATGACACTTCATTGCTTAGTTTACAAGTTAGGTTTCCGAATGGTAGTTTGAGACGATATTATTTCAGTAATGATACACTGCAGTTTACTCCTGCAGGACAAGCTCCAAATCCTGACAACACCGCTACTTTAAATTTCAAACCATACTTTGTAGAAGATGGAGACTATGAGCTAATAATTACAGGTAAAGATAGAAGCAATAATAAAGCAGGCGATATAGAGTATAGGGTGATTTTCTCAGTTATTAATAAGCCTATGATATCTAATATGCTTAATTATCCGAATCCGTTTACTACGTCAACAGCTTTTGTATTTACTATTACAGGTAACGAAGTACCGCAGAATATTAAGATTGAGATAATGACCATTACTGGAAAAATAGTAAGAGAAATAACTAAAGATGAATTAGGATCCTTACATATAGGTCGTAACATAACTGATTTTAAATGGGATGGTACAGATCAATATGGTCAGAAACTGGCGAATGGTATCTACTTGTACCGTGTAGTAACAAATTTAAATGGTAAAGCCCTTGATAAATACAAGGCTGACGGAGATAAAACCGATCAATACTTTAATAAAGGTTATGGTAAAATGTATTTGATGCGATAATCTGAATTATCTTGATAATTAATAAGAAAAGGACTGCATTTGCGGTCCTTTTCTTTATTCGTAACAACTCCCGGCTTTGAATTGTTATTTTTGCAAATTCAAGGTTAAAAATAAGCATGGCAAAAATCAGTATTAATATTGCAACAGGAAGTTTGCAGCAGCAGGAAATGATTGTAGGTATTGATCTCGGTACTACTAATAGTTTAGTTGCAGTGATTCATCCCGATAGCAAAAAGCCTTCTGTATTAAAGGAATTTGACGGTGTAGCACTAGTTCCATCTGTTATCCATTTTGGTGAAGGAGGAATTGTCTCAGTTGGTGATATGGCCAAGACTAAATTAATTGAAGAGCCACAGAATACAATCTTCTCGGTAAAAAGATTGATGGGAAAATCTCACAATGATGTAAAGGATTACACAGTTTTTTATACATACAAAGTAATTGACGACAATACAGATAGTTTGGTAAAAGTGCAGGTAGGGGATAAGTTCTACTCACCAATTGAATTATCTTCTTACATTTTAAAAGAATTAAAAAAAAGAGCGGAGCATATTTTGAAGACTCCGGTTAACAAAGCGGTGATAACTGTACCAGCTTATTTTAATGATGCACAACGACAAGCTACAAGAGATGCAGGGAAATTAGCGGGACTTGATGTACTTAGGATTGTGAATGAGCCAACCGCAGCAAGCCTTGCGTATGGAATCGGTTTAAATAAAGATGAAACTAAGACAATTGCTGTTTATGACCTTGGAGGCGGCACATTCGATGTTTCAGTTTTGCGAATAGCTGGCGGTATTTTCGAAGTGCTTTCTACAAATGGTGATACTTATCTTGGAGGTGATGATTTTGATTTAGCAATCGTAAACTATTGGACTGAGAAATTAGAAATAACAAGTGGAGTTCTTCAGTCGGATAAGAAATTGTTACAAGAATTAAGATTACTAGCTGAGAAAGCTAAAATACATTTAAGTGCTAACGAGTCATTTAAAGGAAGCGCTGCATCATACCAAGTAGAATTATCCAAAATAGATTTTGAAAAACTTATTCTACCATATATACAGCAAACAATAAAATGTTGCAGCAATGCCTTAAAAGATGCAGCGCTAACTATTAAAGATATTAATGAAGTAATAATGGTGGGTGGTTCTACAAGAGTTCCCTCTGTTAAGAATTCAGTTGCTGATTATTTTGGTAAGCCAATTCATGATTCAGTAAATCCTGATGAGGTAGTGGCATTAGGTGCAGCCGTGCAGGCTGATATACTTGCCGGTAATAATAAAGATCTGTTGTTGTTAGATATAACCCCGCTTTCTTTAGGAATAGAAACTATGGGTGGTTTGATGGATATGTTGATTCCACGAAATTCAAAAATTCCTTCGAAAGCTTCAAGACAATATACTACGCAGAAAGATGGGCAAAATGGAATACGGATTTCTGTTTTTCAGGGAGAAAGGGACTTAGTAAAAGATAATAGAAAGTTAGCAGAGTTTAATCTTATAGGTATTCCCGGAATGCCAGCAGGAATGCCAAAAATTGAAGTTAGTTTTTTGGTAAACGCAGATGGAATTTTATTAGTAAAAGCAAAAGAATTAAGAAGCGGCGTTGAGCAATCAATAGAAGTAAAACCGCAATATGGTTTAACAGATGAGGAAGTTGAAAAAATGCTATTGGACTCTGTCACAAATGCAAAAGAGGATATACAGATAAGAGCATTGGTTGAAGCACAAACCGAGGCCACGCAGCTAATTGATACTACGCAGAAATTTATGCAAAAGAATAGTAAGTTACTTAGTGAAGAAGAAAAAAGCAACACTGGAAATGCAATTTTAGAATTGCGAACGATGATGAAAAATGGGACAAAAGATCAAATTCATACTGCAATTGAAAAGCTCAATGAAATTTCAAGACCATATGCAGAAAGAATGATGGATCAGGCAATTGTTACAGCTTTGAAAGGAAAATCTATTTAAATAGTTTTCTCTTTCCTGTTCTTGGATAGATGGCAAAAGAAATTGCGGCTAATAACAGAAAGATATTTATCCATGCAATTTTTTTTATTGGATCCGCATTAAAACGAAACTCGATTTCATGTGTTCCTTTTTCTAATGATATTGAAATAAAAGTTTTGAAACCTGTATAGTGATTTACTAATTTTCCGTCTACTCTTACTTCCCAATATTTGTAATTATTCTGCAACAAAGTCAGCCATTTAAAATCATTATTGATAACTGTGCATTTAATCAATCCTGGTCCGGCTCGTTTTACTTGTATATTGCTGGAATCAAAGTTTGTTCTTGTATTAACGGTTGTATCATCGCTAAGAAAAAGATAGGATTGGTTCTTGATAAATTTATACAAATCTTTGTCACCAATAAAAGCATCATTACTCCTTAATTGTACAGGATATTGGTCAGGTAATTTGCTCCCGATTTTTTTACTATAAGATGCAATTAAAAGAAATTGTGTTTCGTCAGGAGGGGTTATATAATCAGCATTGTTTATTGAAACTAATTTTTGAGGTTGAATGCCTTTTGGAAATCTTTCAATAACTGCTTGCACTTCTTTCTTAGACATCATTCCTAAACCTGTAAAAGGAAGTGTAAGCCATGTTATAAGAATTAGATTAATACAAAGCAAAAACCCAGTAATTGATTTTCTGTCGATATGTTTTCTAAAGAACCAAATAGTAACTATTTGTATTGTTGACTGAACTAATAATAAATCCCAAATACTTGTATTATCAATAAGCGATTTAATCACTTCTTTTAGCGAAGAGAAATTTGAACTACTTGAAAAAAGGATGGATGCTTTTGTAATAAGCAATAGCACTATGGCTAAAGCTGCTGTTGCGAATGTAAATATCAATAGATGGAAAGATGCTCTCGACGGCCAGTTTATCTTCTTTTGTAGCAGTATATTAATTCCTGCACTTCCATAAAGTAGAAACAAAAGCACAACGAAATAGGTGAACTCGCCATTGAGTCGTACAAAACCTAGAAACGGTAAAAATTTCCAGGCAAAAATTTTGAAATAACTGCCTGCTGATAAAAGAATAAAAAATAATAGAGGTAGTCCAAACGTTAGAATTGTTTTTCTTGCTGAAATCTTGGTAATATATATAAGGCCTAAAAGATGTGCAATGCCGATATATACATTCCGCATGGCAATATCAGTACGGAAGAAATTTGTTTTATGTACTGGTAAAGGATGATAGATTGATAAATAAGATTGGAAAGAAGTTGGTGTCATTAATGTTTCAGCCAATGATACTTTTGTTCCTCTAGAGATATAGTTTAGAACTTCGACATTGCTATAAATTACAACGAGTGAAAGGATGCTGCTTATCAATAAAAAAAAGAGATTAATAAACCAAAAATTCTTGTGATATAGTTCTTTAAGTAGCCCCTTTTTATTAAAGTAAATTACAAGTAAGGTAAAAGTGAAGAAATAAGCTGCTCCGATTATCAAGCCCGGATGTGTAGCAGCCACAAAAAGAAAAACACTGATGCCGCCCAGCAAGAAATTCTTTATTATCGGATTCTTATTTACCCGAATAAAGTAGAGAAGAACAAATGGGAAGTATCCTGTTCCGGTAATCCAGCATAAATATTGAAGATGACCAGTCAGATAACCACAGCACATATAGACGAGACCGGCTAGAATAGCAACATCTTTGCTGTAAAATTCTCTTGCTACTTTATATACTCCCCATCCTCCAATCAAAATATAGAATAGCTCTTCAAATGTGATGGTATATATATTATAGCCAAATGTAGAGCCGATAAACCATTGTACAGGATTCCAAAAACCATTATTCATATCGCCGTATTGTGGCGAGCCATAATGTAAGTATGGGTTCCAGAATGGTTCAAATCCGGAACTCAATCCTTCACTAAACACAAATCTTGTTGCAAGGTTTTGCGTTATCAGATCATTCTTTAAATGAAAATAGGGAAGCAGGACAGGAAGGTATGCGACAGCTAGAAAAAGCAGAAAAAGAAGAAACGGGTATTGATATAGAAATGATAATATCTTTTTCATAATATCAATAAATATATTTTCTTACAAAAATACTATCTGGTTTCTGCGTTATTTTAAAGCCATCTTTTATCGATTTGCCTCTTGGTTGCAGGTAAATGTTTTCCTGATAAATGCATGGGACTTCACTATCATAGCAATCTCTCATCCACCCATTGTTTATTATTTCAGGCAGATAAAGTTTGATACCATCTAAATTAATCTTTTTTCCGGGAGGCTTGTCAAGTGGAACTGGGTAAACAAGATGGGCAGGGTTACTACGGATTGGGCTGGATTTTTTGTAAATATAAAAACAAGAAATAGCAATTGAAATTAAGATAACATATTGATGCAATTTTGTTGAGATGAATCTCCCAAGAAATAAACAAGCAGGAAAGAAAGCTAATATTAAGAGAACGCCATATCCAAACCTTGGAGATGGCGCAGAAAAGAACCAGCCAGTTGCCATTAAAAGTAAAATCTGAAAAAGTATTCTTAGTTTTTTATTGTCTGATAAAAAAGATGGCTTGAATAGGATAACTGATATCGATGTAAATGCACCTAGTACAATAATTTTTTGTTGAATAAGGATTCCGCTGAACCATAAGCCAATCCAGTTTTTGTGTATTAATTCTGGTATTTGTTTGTAATCAATTGGGATATTGTAAAAGTGATTTGTAACATAAATATATTGACGTAGATAATCTGTCATTGCAACAGGAACCTGCCAGTCAGGAGAAGAAAAGCTTAAAGAAACTGGGAATAACGGATAACCTGTTATTA
>Ga0209477_1000594_pt1 | contig 22583 bp, 20 predicted proteins | sample KloWWTupernatant_FD_187180 | JGI IMG/M metagenome (GOLD analysis project Ga0209477, IMG submission 187180) | Active sludge microbial communities from Klosterneuburg, Austria, studying microevolution and ecology of nitrifiers - Klosterneuburg... | ecosystem: Engineered > WWTP > Aerobic digester >... | reverse complement strand
TTCCTGAGCCCGCCACCCGCATGACCGCCAGCGCCCTCGCCGAAGCCCCCGCCCCCGCCCCCGCCGCAGTCGACATGCCGGCGCTGGACGAGCGCATCTCGCACCTCCTGCAGAGCCGCGGGCGGCTCAAGGAGACCGACGTGGTGCGCGCGCGGCGTCTCTACGACGAGGATCCGCGCGGCAGTTTCGTGATGCTGCTGGCGCGCCTGGGCCTGATCTCCGAGCGCGACCTGGTCGAGGCCACCGGCGAGGTGCTGGGCCTGCCGCTGCTGGCGGCCAAGGATTGCCCCGACGGCCCGCCGGCGGGGGTGCAGGTCTCGGTCAAGTTCCTCAAGGCCCACCACGTGGTGCCGGTGGGCGAGAGCGACGACGAGGTCGGGCTGCTGGTCGCCAACCCGCTCGACCGCTATCCGGTCGAGGCGATGCAGCTGGCCACCGGCAAGCGCATCGCGACCAAGCTCGGGCTGCAGAGCGAGATCGACGATCTCATCGAGCGCTACTACGGCTCCGGCCGCAGCGCCATGGGCACCATCGTCGAGAACCTCTCCGACGAGGCCAACCGCAGCGAGGACGACGTCGAGCACCTGCGCGACCTCGCTTCCGAGGCGCCGGTGATCCGGCTGGTCAACCTGGTGATCCAGCGCGCGGTGGAAGCGCGCGCCTCCGACATCCACATCGAGCCGTTCGAGAACCGGCTCAAGGTGCGCTACCGCATCGACGGCGTGCTCGAGGAAGTGGAATCGCCGCCGGCGGCCTCGACCGCCGCGGTGATCAGCCGCATCAAGATCATGGCCAAGCTCAACATCGCCGAGCGCCGCCTGCCGCAGGACGGCCGCATCATGCTGCGCGTGCAGGGCAAGGAGCTCGACCTGCGCGTGTCCACGGTGCCCACCGCCTGGGGCGAGTCGGTGGTCATGCGCATCCTCGACCGCGAGAGCGTGGTGCTGGATTTCCACGCCCTCGGCTTCACCGACGAGTTCCTCGGCAAGTTCATCAGCGTGCTGGAGATGCCGCACGGCATCCTGCTCGTCACGGGTCCGACCGGCTCGGGCAAGACCACCACGCTCTACACCGCGCTGAGCAAGCTCAACACGCCCGACGTCAAGATCATCACGGTCGAGGACCCGGTCGAGTACCAGCTCGAGGGCGTCAACCAGATCCAGGCCAAGCCGGCGATCGGGCTCGACTTCTCGCACGCGTTGCGCTCGATCGTGCGCCAGGACCCCGACATCATCATGATCGGCGAGATGCGCGACCTCGAGACCGCGAAGATCGCGATCCAGTCCGCGCTCACCGGGCACCTCGTGCTGTCCACGCTGCACACCAACAACGCGGCCGGCGGCGTCACCCGCGTGCTCGACATGGGCGTGGAGGATTACCTGCTGACCTCGACCGTCAACGGCATCCTCGCGCAGCGCCTGGTGCGGCGGCTCGAGCCGACCCATGCGCAGCGCTACGAGGCCATGCCCGAGGTGATCGAGCAGTTCGGCCTGCGCCGCTTCCAGCCCGAGGGCACCATCTACCTGTACAAGCCGGTGCCCTCCGCGCTCACGCCCACCGGCTACCTCGGCCGCACCACGATCATGGAGTTCCTGGTGATGAGCGACCCGCTGCGGCGGCTGGTGATGCAGCACGCCGGCATGGGCGAGATCGAGGACCAGGCGCGCGCCGAGGGCATGCGCACCATGTACGAGGACGGCCTGGTGAAGGCGCTGTCCGGCGTGACCACGATCGAGGAAGTGCTGCGCGTCACACAGGAGAATTGACGCCGCGGCGAGGCATCCGGAGCCACCGGGCAGTCGGGCGGCGTCATCCCGGCGCACGCCGGGATCCAGTTTCGCGGACCTGTACAAGGCGCGGCGCGCATTCATTCGAGCCCGCGCTACTGGATCCCGGCGTGCGCCGGGATGACGCCACGAATGTGTCACGACCGCCGGAGTCCCGTCCCGCGGTCGCCCGTTGAACCGAGGCAGCACGTAGACCATGGCGCTATTCCGCTACAAAGCCGTCGCCTCCACCGGCGAGACCATCGAAGGCCAGATGGAAGCGTCCTCGCGCGAGGAGGTCATCGGCCGCCTGCAGGAAGGCGGCAACATCCCGATCGAGGCGCGCGAGGCGGCCGCGGGCGCGGGCAGCGGGCTCTCGGCGCTGTTCCGCCGCGCCGACCTCAACCAGGGCGAGATCGTGGTCTTCACCCAGCAGCTGGCGGTGCTGCTGGGCGCCGGCCAGCCGCTCGACCGCGCGCTGCAGATCCTGCTCGAGCTGCCCGACAGCGAACGCGCGAAGAAGCTGCTCGAGCGCGTGCGCGAGTCGGTGCGCGGCGGCACGCCGCTGTCCTCGGCGCTGGAGCAGCAGCACGGCGTGTTCTCGCGCCTGTACGTCAACATGGTCCGCGCCGGCGAGGCCTCGGGTTCGCTGCAGGAGACCCTGCGCCGCCTGGCCGAGTACCTCGAGCGCAGCCGGGCCATGCGCGAGGGCGTGGTCAGCGCCCTGATCTATCCCGCGATCCTGCTGGTGCTGGTGGTCGGCGCGCTGGCGCTGCTGCTGATCTACGTGGTGCCGCAGTTCGTGCCCCTGTTCGAGGACATGGGCGTGGATCTGCCGTTGATCACCCGCTTCGTGCTCGCCATGGGCGACTTCCTCGCCGGCTGGTGGTGGGTGATGGCGGCAGCCGCGGCCGGCTTCGTGCTGTGGGCGCAGAACCAGCTCCAGCAGCCGCGGTCGCGCCTGGCCTTCGATACGCGCCTGCTCGGCGCGCGCTGGATCGGCGGCCTGGTGGCAAAGATCGAAACCGCGCGCCTGGCCCGCACCCTGGGAACTTTGCTCACCAATGGCGTTCCATTGCTGACCAGCCTCGCGATCGGGCGCAACGTGCTCGGCAACGCGGCGCTGGTGGCCGCGGTCGATGCCGCGGCGGACGAGGTCAAGACCGGCGGCGGGCTGGCCTGGGCGCTGGGCCGGAGCAAGCGCTTTCCCAGCCTCGCGCTGCAGATGATCTCGGTCGGCGAGGAATCCGGCGAGCTCGACGGCATGCTGCTCAAGGTGGCCGACACCTTCGACGGCGAGGTCAAGCGCTCGATCGACCGTTCGCTGGCCGCGCTGGTCCCCATGCTCACCATCGTGATGGCGCTGCTGGTGGCGTTCATCATGCTGGCCATCCTGCTGCCGATCCTCGACCTCAGCCGCAACATCCAGTGACAAGGAACCCGAACATGACGCGCCCGAGCTTCCCCGCACTGCCGCGCCGCATGGCGCGCGGCTTCAGCCTGATCGAGATCCTGGTCGTGATGGCCCTGATCGGCATCGTCATCGCGCTGGTCGCCAACCGCATCGGCGACGGCGCGGTGCGCGGCAAGGTCAACGCGACCCGGATCGCGATCGACTCCCTGGCCGGCAAGGTCGAGACCTATTCGCTCGACAACGGCGCGCCGCCGCAGCGCATCGAGGACCTGGTGCAGAAGCCCGGCGACGCCAGCAACTGGCAGGGCCCGTACGCGAAGGAGAAGGAACTCAAGGATCCCTGGAACCATCCCTTCGTGTACCGCTATCCGGGCGACAAGGGCGGCGACTTCGACCTTTATTCGCTGGGACCCGACGGCAAGGAAGGCGGCGAAGGGCTCAAGGGCGCGGACATCGGCAACTGGTAGGCCGCGGCCGCGCGCGGGAATTCCCCGTGTTTCGCCCATTCGATCACGCTTGCCTCGCTCCTGCAGGAGCGGCTGCAGTTGCGATCGAGGCCCATCGCGCGCAGAGCGCGCTCCTACAGAGCCGGCTTTGCAGGAGCGCGCTCTGCGCGCGATGGGCCTCGATCGCGGCCGACGCCGCTCCTGCAGGGTTGCAGCGCGTCCGTGGCTTCACCCTGGTCGAGATCATGGTGGTGCTGGTCCTGATCGCGCTGCTGCTGGGCGTGGCCAGCTTCGGCTTCTCGCAGACCATCAATGCCGCGCGCGTGCGCGCCGCCGGCAAGGACCTGGTCGCGGCGCTGCGCTACACCCGCGGCCACGCGATCGTCAGTGGCGAGGAGCAGGCGCTGGAGCTCGACATCGAGGCCAGGACCTACACCGCGCCCGGACGGTCCGCGGAGGAGCTGCCCGGCAAGATGGAGTTGCGCCTGGTGACCGCGGCCGAGGAGCAGACCAGCCAGACCAGCGGTCGCATCCGCTTCTATCCCGACGGCAGTTCCACCGGCGGCAAGGTGCGCCTGATCTCGGGCGAACGCGAATGGCAGGTGCAGGTCGGCTGGCTCACCGGCGAAGTGCGGCTGCGCGAGGCCACACCGTGAGCGGCGTGGCGGGCCGGCCGCCGCGTCCGCGCGCGCTGCCGCCGCGCGCGCGCGGCTTCACCCTGATCGAGCTCGTCACCTCCTTCGTGGTGTTCGCGCTGGCCTTCGGCGTGCTGATGGAGATCGCGACCAGTTCGATGCGCGCCGCGCGGCGTTCCGCCGCCTATACCCAGGCCGCGCTGCTGGCGCAGTCGCAACTCGACGCGGTCGGCATCGGCGCGCCGCTGGTCGATGGCCGCGACAACGGCCGCTACAACGAGGACTACGACTGGGAGCTGGACATCCGCAAGTCCGAGCCGCCGCCGGCCAGCGATGGCACCCTGGAAACCGGCATCGTGGATCTCTACCGGATCGAACTGGTGGTGCGCTGGCGCGATGGCCCGCGCGAGCAGTCGGCCAGCTTCGTGACCCTGCGCGCGCAGCAGCCGGGCGCCGACCAGGGCATCAAGGGCGGGTGATGCCGGCCATGCCCTGCCCACGCGCCGCGCGCGGCTTCACCCTGGTCGAGCTGCTGCTGGCCACGGTGCTGCTCGCGTTGCTGGTGGCGGGCGCGTGGTCGGGAATCCGCACTGCGACCCGGGCCGCGTCCAGCGGCGAGGAACTGATCGAGCGCACCAACCGCGTGCGGGTCGCGCAGGAGTTCCTGCGCCGCGAGCTCACCCAGAGCCTCGCGCTGGCCTACGAGGAGGAAGTCGGCACCGGCCAGCGCCTGATGTTCGGCGGCGAGCGCGACCAGCTCACCTTCGTGGCCCCGATGCCGGGCTACCTCGGGCGCGGCGGACCCTACGTCCAGCAGCTGTCCTTCGTCAGCGGCAACGGCGGGCGCCAGCTGGTGTTCCACCATGCGCTGCTCAACGGCTACGACGCGCGCGAGGAGTCGGTCGAGCGCCGCAGCGAGCCGGTGGTGCTGCTCGACCGCATCCGCAGCGCGCGTTTCCAGTTCCGCGCGATCGACGAGCGCGGCGAGCTCGGCGACTGGCGCGACGAGTGGGACAAGCCGGGCCAGTTGCCGCTGCTGGTGCGGGTCGAGCTCGAGTTCGAGCGCGACGCCAACATGGACTGGCCGGAACTCGTGATCCCGCTGATGGTCGATCCCTCGGCCGCCACGGCCTCCGGCGAACCGAGCTTCTTCAGCGGCTGATGCACGCCCCGACCCCTCGAGCACGAATCGCGCGCGCCCGCGGCATCGCCCTGGTGCTGGTGCTGTGGGTGATCGCGCTGCTGGTGATCGTGCTGGGCGGCTTCGTGGTGCTGGCCCGGACCGAGAACCTGCAGACCCGCCACCTGTTCGACAGCGCGCGCGCGCGCTACGCCGCCGAGGCCGGGCTGGCGTTGGCGGCGCTGGAGCTGCGCCGGGCCAATCCCGAACTGCGCTGGGTGCCGGACGGACGCCGCTACGCCTTCGATTTCGAGGGCGCGAAGATCGAGATCGAGATCACCGACGAATCCGGCAAGGTCGACATCAACGGCGCCGACGAACTGATCCTGGCGGCGCTGTTCCGCACCGTCGGCGTCGACGAGCAGCGCGCGACCCAGCTCGCGGACGCGGTGCTGGACTTCCGCGATCCCGACGACCTGGTGCGCGCCAACGGCGCCGAGGATCCCGAATACGATGCCGCCGGACTGGGGTACTACCCGGCGAACCGCAATTTCGGCACGGTCGAGGAACTGCAACAGGTGCTGGGCATGGACTACGACCTGTACCGGCTGATGGAGCCGCACGTCACGGTCTATGCGCGCACCAACCGCCCGAACCCGGCCTTCGCCTCCGCCACGGTGCTGCAGGCGCTGCCCGGCATCACGCCGGACGTGGCGGCGGCGCTGGTGGACCTGCGGCGCCAGGTGCCGCCAGGGCAGGCGGCCGAGCCCCTGGTCCTGCCCGACGGCACCCCGCTGGTGCCGGCCGGCGGAGGGGTCACGTATACTCTGCGCTCGAAGGCCACGCTGCCCAACGGGGCGTGGACCGTCCTGGATGCGACGATCCGTCTTGGCGGCGCCCCCGGCGGGCGCGCCTTCAGCATCCTCCGCTGGCGCCCGGGGAGCGTCAGGTAAATCCTCATGTCCGAATCGGTGCTGACCAGCCAACTGGCCCGCCTGCGGGTCGCCTACGCCGGAACGGCGCTGCACCGCTTCCTCACCTGGTGGGGGCGCGAGCTGGCGGCGCTGGTGCCCGTGCGCGTGCGCGACTGGTTCATGGAGCGGCGCGAGGAGGTGCGCGCCGGCATCGACGGCGGCGAGCTGGTGCTGACGCCACCGGCGCCGGCAACGCCGGTGCGGATCGCGCTCGTGCCCGAGGCGGCCGCGGCGCGGCCGCTGGTGGCGCAGGCGCTGGTCCGCGACGAGGAGCCGCCCGCGGTGGTCCTCGCGCTGCCGGGCGCGCGCGTCCTGCGGCGCACCCTCGAGCTGCCGATGGCGGCCGAGGAGAACCTGCGCCAGGTGCTGGGCTTCGAGCTCGACCGGCAGACGCCGTTCCGCGCCGAGCAGGTCTACTTCGATTGCCGGGTGCAGCGGCGCGACCTCGCAGCGCGCCAGTTGGTCGCCGAATTCGCGCTGGTGCCGCGCGCGGCCGTCGATGCAGAGCTGGCGACCCTGGAGGCCGCCGGCGTGCCGCTGGAAGCGATGGATGGCGTCGATGCCAACGGGGAGCGCCTGGGCTTCAACCTGCTCCCGCGCGAGCGTCGCGCGCCGCGCGCGCGCTTCTGGCTCAAGGTCAACCTGGCCCTGGCCGCGCTGGCGCTGCTGCTGCTCGGCGCGGTGATGGCGCAGTCGGTGGCCAACCGCGAGCGCGCGCTCGCCGCGCTCGAGGCCCGTACCGACAAGGCCCAGGTCGAGGCGCGCAGCGTCGCCGCCTTGCGCAACACGCTCAAGCAGGCCATCGACGGCGCCAGCTTCCTGACCGAGCGCAAGAGCGCGCGGCCGCCCACCATCGACGTGATGCTCGACCTTACCCGGCGCTTGCCGGCCGATACCTGGCTGCAGCGCTTCAGCGTCAACGCCGACCAGGTCCAGTTGCAGGGCCAGTCGCGCGAGGCCGCGGCGCTGATCACGCTGCTGCAGCAGTCGCCGTACCTCGAGGGCCCGGCGCTGCAGGGCGCGATCACGCCCGACGCGCGCACCGGCAAGGAGCAGTTCCTGATCCAGGCCAAGCTGCGCAATCCGCCGCCGCCGGCGGCGGGCGCAGCCCCGGACGCCGCGCCCGCGGCGCCCCCCGCGGCGCCCGCGGCCGAGCCCGCGCCTGCCGCCGAACCGGAGAAGCCCGATGCAGTGGCTGCCTAGTTCGGACAACGGTCGCTTCCTGGCGGTGGCGATCCTGGTGATCGCGGTGCTGGTGGCGTACCTCGCCGGCGTGCACTGGTGGTTCACCGCGCGCCATCTCGAGATCGCGGGCCAGATGAGCGACCTGCGCGAGCGCGAGCTGCGCTTCCGGCGCACCGTGGGCCAGCGCGCGGAGATCGAGCAGCGCCTGGCCGCGGTGCGCGCCTACGAAGCCAGCAACCCGGCGTTCCTCGCCGAGGGCGACTTCGATTCCGCGGCCGCGGGCCTGAGCCAGCGCCTCAAGCAGATCGTGCAGACCCACGCGCGCGACGCGCAGAGCTGCCAGATCATCATGAACCAGTACCAGCGCCCGACCGACAAGGAGTTGTTCGAGCGCGCCGCGATCCGCGTGCGCCTGCGTTGCAGCCTGGAGGAATTCGGCCCGATCCTGCACGATCTCGAGGGCGGCAGCCCGATGCTGCTGATCGACGAGGTGCAGGTCTGGAAGCAGACCGGCTATCGCGCGCCGGGCTCGAACCAGGTCGCCAGCTACCTCGACATCCAGTTCACCCTGTCGGGCTACCTGCGCAAGCCCGGCGCACCCAAGGCGGCGTCGTGAGCCGGGGGCGCCGCACGGCGATCGTGGTGGGCGCGGTGGCGGCGGTCCTGGCGCTGCTCGCGGTGGCGCTGCGCCTGGGCCTGGGCTCGGGCTACCGGCTGGCGGAGGACGCCGGCCCCGCGCCGGCGCTGGCATTCGGCCCGATCCGCGGCGAACCGCCCAAGCTGCGCGCCTGGGTCGAGTTCGGCGAGCTGGTGGCGCGCCCGCTGTTCAATGAATCGCGCGCGCCCGAGGCGCAGCCCGAAAGCGCCGACGCGACGGCCGAAGGCGCGGCCCAGCCGCTCAACGTCCAGCTGACCGGCGTGATCCTGTCGCAGGACCTGCAGCTGGCGATGGTCCGCGACAACACCAATGGCGAAACCGCCCGGGTCCGGGTCGGCAAGCCGCTGGAAGGCGCGATGGCGGGCTGGACGCTGGTTGAACTGAAACCGCGGCTTGCGGTCTTCGATGGTGCGGGCCTCGGCCGCCAGGAACTGGAATTGACGGTCGACACCAAGGGCACGGCCCCACCGCCGGTCGCGCCGCCCGCGGCTCCAGCGGCGGCCGCGGCCCCGGCGGCTGCGAACGCCCAGCCGGCCGCCGGAACCCCGGCGGCGCCGGCGCAGGCCCCGGGACAACCCGCCAACGCGGACGAGATCCGGCGCCGGATCGAGGAACGCCGGCGCCAGTTGCGCGAGGAAGCGCAGCGCATGCTCGAACAGAACGAAAGCCAATGAGTGATATCGCGCAGTGACCTTGCCCATGCCGCCGCAAACAACGCTGGACCTGTCCGCCGACGTGCACGGCGCGGCCTTGCAGCGCATGCTCGGCCCGGCCCCGCACAACCGGATTCGCGGAGTGACATCGACCATGCGACTGCAATACCCGCTGCCCCTGGTCGTCGCCGCGCTGGTCACGGTGCTGGCCGGCTGCGTCCAGAGCCCGACCCGCTACGTCGAATCCGCCCCGATCGACGGCGACGCGCCGCTCGCCGCGCTGGAACCGGCCGAGCAGGCCGGCAGCGATGGCGTGCCGGCGACCGCTGCCGCGACCGAGCCGGCCGCGTCCCCGGCCGAGGGCCTGCGGCCGCAGATCACCGCCGGCACCGGGCGCTTCTACAACGAAGAGGCGGCGCGCCGGGTCGCGCCGATCCCGGCACCGGGCGACGTGACCTTCAACTTCGAGGGCGAGGCGATCCAGGCGGTGATCAAGGCCATCCTGGGCGACTTCCTGCAGGAGAACTACGTGATCGCCCCGGGCGTGCAGGGCACGGTCACCTTCTCGACCGCGCGGCCGATCAATGCCGCCCAGGCCCGCACCGTGCTCGAGTACCTGCTGGCCCAGAACGGCCTGGCGATGGTCCACCGCGATGGTCGTTACACCGTGCTGCCGGTCGCGCAGGCGATCCCGGGCAACCTGTCGCCGCGCTCGGGAAATGTTCCCCCGCGCGGCTTCGAGGTGCGCGTGGTGCCGCTGCGCTTCGTCGCCGCGACCGAGATGGAGAAGCTGCTGGCGCCCTTCGTCAAGCAGGGCGCGATCGTGCGCGCCGACAACGCGCGCAGCCTGATGCTGCTGGCCGGCAACGGCGCCGACCTGTCGGCGTACATGGACACCATCGAGGTGTTCGACGTCGACTGGCTCAAGGGCATGTCGATCGGCATCTTCCCGCTCGAGCGGGTCGAGGCGATGACGGTGGCGCCCGAACTGGAGAAGGTCTTCGGCGAGGGCTCGAACTCGCCGCTGGCCGGGATGTTCCGCTTCCTGCCGATCGAGCGCATGAACGCGATCCTGGTGATCACGCCGCAGGAGTCGTACCTCAAGAGCGCCGAGGAATGGCTCGGCCGGCTCGATCGCGGCGGCGCCGATGCCGGTGCGCAGCTCTTCGTGTACTACGTCAAGAACGTCAAGGCGACCGACCTGGCCGAGAACCTCACCGACGTGTTCGGCGGTTCGGGCGCGTCGAAGTCCGCCAGCGCTGGCACCGGTGGCGGCGGCAGCGTCGTCCCGGGCACGCAATCGGTGGAAATCAGCACCTACGACGCCAATCGCCAGCAGCAGCGCGACCGCGCGATCGCCGAGGGCAAGGAAGCGCCGCCGCCGGCGGGTCCGTCCTTCGCCGGCGGTTCCGGCGGCGGCAGCGGCGAGGGCATCACCATCAGCAGCAGCGAGGACATCCGCATCACCGCGATCGAGGAGTCCAACGCCTTGCTGGTGCGGGCGACGCCGGGCCAGTACGATTCGATCCTGCGCGCCATCAAGCGCCTCGACACCGTGCCTCTGCAGGTGCACATTGAGGCGCGGGTGCTCCAGGTCGTGCTCAAGGACGACCTCAGCTTCGGCGTGCAGTGGTTCTTCGAGAACGCGCGCCCCGACCTCGATCCATTGCCGGAGCGTCCGGACAGCAGCGTCTGGAAGACCTGGGCCGGGACGATTTCCGGCGGCGGCCTGGGCTGGACCTTCGTCACCGACAACATCGACGCGATCGTCAACACGCTCGAGGATGCCTCCGACGTCAAGGTCGTGGCCGCGCCTTCGCTCGTGGTGCTCAACAACAAGCAGGCCAACATCAACGTCGGCACCCAGATCCCGGTCGTCAGCACCTTCTTCAACACCGGCACCGGTGGCACCAACCCCGGGGACACGACTTCGAGCTACGTGCAGTTCCGCGATACCGGCGTGACCCTCGATGTCACCCCGCGCGTGAATCCGGGCGGCCTGGTGTTCATGGAGATCAAGCAGGAGCAGAGCAACCCGGGGCCGGCGTCGGCCGCGGTCGCCGGCAACGTCCCGGTGGACAAGCGCACGATCCAGACCGAGGTCGCGGTGCAGAGCGGCGAGACCGTGCTGCTCGGGGGCCTGATCCGCGAGGGCACCACGACCGGGCAGGCCGGCGTGCCGTTCCTGTCGCGCATCCCGGTCCTGGGCGGCCTGTTCGGCAACCAGACCCGCGGCTGGGAGCGCCAGGAACTGCTGGTGATGATCACCCCGACCGTGATCGAGAACGTGCAGGACGCGCGCGAAGTGACCGACGACTACAAGGCGCGCTTCAAGGGGCTGCGTCCGCTGGAGTCGATCCTGCTGCCCCAGCAGCCCCCGCCGGCAGAGGCCGAGTGAGCGCGGCGCCCATGCCTACCGAACCGAGGAAGCCCTCCATGAACCGCGTCGCCGCAAACCGCGCCACTCCGTTGCTCCTCGCCCTGCTGCTGGCCGCCTGCGCCAGCGGCGGCGGCACGTCCGGCGCCACTCCCGAGGAACAGGTCATGAAGCGCGCCGGCGAGCGCTGGCAGTACCTGATCGATGGCCAGCCCGAACGGGCCTGGGACTACCTGAGCACCGGGGTCCAGTCGACGGAGTCGCGCGAGGACTACGCACGCGGGATGAAGCAGCGCCCGGTGCACTGGCTGGCGGTGGAGCCGCTGGAGGCAGAATGCGAGACCACGCGTTGTGACGTGCGCATCAAACTGGAGTACGAAATCACCATTCCGGGCGGCGGCGCGGGCCCGACCCGGGCGCCGGCCTGGATCTACGAACGCTGGATCCTGCAGGGCCGGGCCTGGGTCCACGTACCCAAGGACTTCCTGTAGGGGGGATTGCGTTGCCCGGAACGTTCGCTTAACATCCCGGCCGCTCATGCCTAACCTGCCGTTACCCTCGGCGGCGTTCGCCGTTGAGGAAGAAGAGCCGGGTTGGGTAGATGCAGAAAAAAGCCCTGTGGTCCTAATTAGGAGTGTTGTGATGAAAAAGAACAGTCTGACGACTGCCCTGCTCGCGGGCCTCGCGGGCGCGGCGGGTCTGGTCACGACCGCCAACGCGGTCAACCTGAACCCGGACGGCCTCGGCCAGGTCCTGATCTATCCCTTCTACACCGTTGACGGTGGCAACAACACGCAGATCTCGGTGGTCAACACCACCAATCGCGTGAAGGCCGTCAAGGTCCGCTTCCTGGAAGCCCGCAACTCGAAGGAAGTGCTCGACTTCAACCTGTACCTGTCGCCGTTCGACGTCTGGACGGGTGCGACGCTTGCCTCGGCCGCCACTGGCCCGGGCACGCTGGTCACCAACGACAACAGCTGCACCGTGCCGCGCATCACCGCTGGCGTTCCGGTCCCGTTCCGTAACTACCAGTACTCCGGCACGAACCAGGATCATCCGGATGAGGCTGCCGCGATCCTGAGCTCGCTCGAGCGTACGCGTCAGGGCCATATCGAGATGATCGAGATGGGCCTGCTGCAGACCGGCACCGGCGCGACCCAGCTGGCCGAAGAGGCCACCCACGGCGCGACCGGTACCCCGACCAACTGCCAGGCGCTGGTCAATGCGTGGCTGCCGGGCGGTCCGTGGACCGTGAACGGCGCGGCCAACATCGACCTGCCGTCGGGTGGCCTGTTCGGCGCCGGCGCGATCGTCGAGCTCACCAAGGGTGGCCTGACCTCGTACAACGCCGAAGCCATCGAAGGCTTCTACACCGACGCCGCTTTCCCGGGCGCGCTGCACGCGGCCCCGGGTTCGGTCGACCCCGACCTGCGTGACGCCGACAACGGCGCCAACGTGATCGCGAACGTGTTCGCGAACAACGCCGGCCTGCTGAACGTCGAGACCTTCCCGGTTGGGCAGGCCACGCCGGACGCAGTGTCGCTGCTGTTCATGCACGATGCGATCTACAACGAGTTCAACACCGAAGCCGGCATCGGCGGCGTCTCCGAGTGGCTGGTCACGTTCCCGACCAAGCGCTACTACGTCGACTCCGACACCCCGCCGGCGATCCCGCCGTTCACCAACGTGTTCGGTGACAACGGTTCGGCTTGCGAGCCCATCACGATCTCGTACTGGGACCGTGAAGAGCGTACCCCGGGCACCGTCCCTGGTACGGTCGACTTCTCGCCGCCGCCGCCGGCTGGTGCGCCGAACGTTGCCGCGTTCTGCAACGAGGCCAACGTGCTGGCGTTCAACCAGGCGGGCTTCACCTCGACCACGATCCTGGCAGCTCGTCCGACCACCGGCCTGGCCGGCATCGGTTCGAACCTGTCGACCTCGACGGTCACGGGCTCGGTGTTCGAGAACGGCTGGGCGCGGATCGCGTTCAACAACCCGCTCACCCCGGCGCAGGACAACGTGCTGACCGTGGCGAGCACCAGCCGCCAGTACTTCGGTCTGCCGGCGATCGGCTTCTGGGCCGTGGGCTACGTCAATTCCCAGGCCCAGCCTGGCGTGCTGGCGACCTACACCGGTACGTTCCGTCACCGCGGCAGCCGCGCCACCTCGGGCTGATATCGCCGAACGCGCGTCAAAGCTGCAAGCTGCATCTGGAGGCCCCGGGAAACCGGGGCCTCTTTTTTTTGGTGTGGTCCCGTTGCGGGCGACGGTCGCCTCCGCGTGCCTGCCGTGGCTCCCGCCATTCAGCCGGCGTCCAGCCTTCGCGGCCGCCCGGGCTCCCGATCGCCGGGACTTCGGGTCCCCTCGCGTGGATTCGTGCGATTCGTCAGGCATTTGCGACCGCTCATGCCGGTGCCGACGACGATCGTTGGCGCGGCGTTAACTCAGGTCGCCGGGCAGGGGTGCCGGAACCTGCGTGCTAAACTGGACGCGAACACGTGTTCCATCTCCAGGTGCCTCCCATGTCGCGCAACTCCCTGTTCCTGGCGCTGGTCGCCGCCCTCTCCCTCCCGGCCCTGGCCCAGGACAAGTCGATCACCTTCGACAATGTCGTGCCGGCCAAGACCGTGCGCCTGCAGAACGGTGGCACCCTGTCGATCGCGGTGGATGGCAACCTGACCGCGAAGTGCCTCAACGCCGACGCCGACACCGCCAATTGCGACGACATCGGCACCGCGTCCGGCGGCGCGCCGACGGTGTCGGTGGCGGCGAGCGGATTCACCGAGCCCGCAGACAACAACGGGGCCTACCCGGCCGGAACGAACCTCACGCTCACGCCCACGGTCTCCGCCAACGCGCAGGTCTGCGAGCGCCTGACCGAAGCCAACACGCCGGCGGTGGCCAACTGGCCCGTCAACTCGCTGGTGCGGCCACCCGTGCCGACCGCGACGATCGCGCTGCCGACCATCAATGCGAACTACGGGTTCCAGCTGCGCTGCTACGCCGATGGCGGCGCAACGACCTCGGTCGCGGCGCGCGTCGCCACCAATGCCAGCAGCGTCGGCGGCGGCGGCGGCGACCAGTGCAATGCCGGTGCCGTGAGTCCGCCGGCGTTCCCGCCCTCGGGCTATGAGCGCAACGCGAGCCCGAATTCCTTCCCGGGCATGGTCGACCTGTTCGGTTCGCCGTGCCAGGACTTCCCCAACTCGGGCGGCGGCGTCTGCCGCCTCAACTCGAGCCGGGCCAAGTACACCTCGATCCAGTTCACCGTGCCGAGCGACCCGAATGCCTTCATCGGCATCGCGAAGGCGATCAACTGGAACGAGAACCAGGTCGACGGCGCGGCCAACGAGAACCGGGTCTACCTCTCGATCAGCCAGTGCCCGGGCGACTTCCGCATCCCGACCACGCTGGTGTCGCCGGATCCGGTCAACGATCCAACCTACTCGATGGCGTGCCGCAACTTCAGCTTCACGCCGATCACCCCGACCACGCTGCCGCTGCGCGACATCAAGTACAACCTCGATGGCGTGCCGTCGAATGTCGGCGGCGAACTGCGCTGCGGCCTGACGCCGGGCAAGACCTACTACCTCAACTTCATCCTCGCCAACCCGGAAGGCGGCATCAACCCGGGCGAGCACAACTGCAAGAACAACCTCGAGTTCTGCGGCCTGCAGATCAAGGCCGAGTAAACGCGGCAACCATCGTCCACCGGCGGGGCGGTCAAGGCCGCCCCGCTGCATTTCCGGATCCCCGCCATGAACCTGCACCATACTTCCCGCCGGGCGATCGGCCTGCTGCTGCTCGCCCCCGCGATCCTGCTCGCCGCCTCCGACGGGACCCAGGTCGTGACCCGGCGCGGCACCGCCACCGTGACCCTGGACGACGTCGACGCCTACGTCGAGGTCATTCCGCCGGCGCAGCGCGCGGAGTTCGTCGACAGCGGCAAGCGCGTCGAGACGATGCTGCAGAACCTCCTGATGGCGCAGCAACTCGCCAACGAGCAGCGCGAACTCGAGAAGTCCAAAGGCGTCGATCCCTTGCTGGCGGCGCGCCTGCGTTTCGTCGAGAACGAAGCCCGCGCGCAGTACCACCTGGCGAAATTGCGCGAGCAGGCGCCCAAGGTCGACGCGGCGGCGCTGGCCCGCGAGGCCTACGCAGCGGCCCCGGAGAAATTCCGCGCGCCCGACACCTACGACCTGCGCCACGTGCTGATCAAGACCACCGAGCGCCCCGAGCCCGAGGCGCGGGCCCTGATCGACAAGGTCCATGCCGAGGCGGTCGCGCACCCGGACCGCTTTGCCGAGCTGGCCAAGCGCTACTCCGAGGACCAGTCCAACAACGCCAACGGCGGGCTCCTCGAGCGCGTCGCCGCCGCGACCCTGACGCCGGCCTTTGCCGAGGCGGCGCAGGCGCTTGCCGAGCCGGGCCAGGTGTCGCCGGTGGTGCAGACGCCCTACGGCCTGCATGTCATCCAGCTGGTCGCCCGCCATCCGGGCGCGCAGCGCAGTTTCGAGTCGGTGCAGGCCGAACTCGAGGCGCAGGTCGCCGCCGAGGCGGCCGGGCGCTGGGCGCAGCGCGAGATCGAGCGCCTGCAGAACATCCCGGCGCAGACCGACGACACGGTCGCCAACAGCATCCGGACGCGCTACGGCACGACGGCGGCAAAGGCGCCCTGAAGGCGATTGGGGATGGCGGCGGCCGGGTTTCGCGGCGGCTGCCGCGAGAGCGCCCCCGGGCCTTGAAGGCGCACCCCGGCGCGTCCACTATCGAGGCCTGTTGCACCCCGCCGGGGCGTCCTCGACCCCCTCGGTCGAAGCGCGCGCCGGCGTCGGGCGGATTCGGCCGGGCGGCGCGGGTGCCGTCGTTTCCCACCTGGTCCTGACCGCCTTTCCGCGAACCCGATCCATGCCCCAGGCGTCGCAGCGTTGGCTCCACCTGTTGCGCCATTTCGTGGTGCGCGACCTGCGCCAGCGTTACCTCGGCAGCCTGTGGGGCGGGGCGTGGGCGCTGTTGCAACCGCTGCTCACGCTGGCGATCTATGCCGTGGTCTTCGTCGAGGTGCTCAAGGTGCGCCTGCCCGAGGCCGCCGGCCCCGGCTTCGTGCCCTTCTTCGCCGCCGCGCTGTGGCCGTGGACGGCCTTCGCCGAGGCGCTCAACCGCGGCATGGGCGCCATTCCCGACAACGCCGGCCTGCTCGGCAAGGTGGCCCTGCCCAGCAGCGTGCTGGTGGTGGCGCCGGTGACCACCAGTTTCCTGGTCCACGGCACGGGCTTCGTCGGCGTCGTGGTGGTGCTGGCGGCGGTGGGGCAGGGCGTGGCGCCCGCCGGCCTGCTGCAGGCGGCGCCGATGTTCGCCTTGCTGTACCTGCTCGCGGTGGGCCTGGGATTGCTGCTGGCGGCGTTGCAGGTGTTCGTGCGCGACCTCGCCCAGGTCATCGCGCAGCTGCTGTCGCTGCTCTTCTTCCTGACCCCGATCGTGTACGCGCGCGAGATGGTGCCGGCGCGATTCGCCGAACTGCTGGGCTGGAATCCGCTCACCGCATACATCGAGGGCGTGCGCGCGCCGCTGCTCGGCACCGCCGCGCCGTCGTGGTGGCTGCCGCTGCTGGCCAGCGCGCTGGCGCTGCTGCTCGGCGTGGCGGTGTTCCGGCGCCTGTCGCGCCATTTCGAGGATTTCCTGTGAGCGCGGTGCTGGCCCGGCTCGACGGCGTGCGCAAGGCCTTCCCGCACGTCACCCGGCGCAGCGACCGCATCCGCGCGATGTGGCGCCTGCTGGCCGGGCTCCCGCCGGCCGATCCGGCGGTGGTGCTGGACGGGATCACGCTCGAGGTGCGGCGCGGCGAATCGCTCGGCATCGTGGGCGAGAACGGCGCCGGCAAGAGCACCCTGCTCAAGGTCCTGACCGGCGTGCTCGCGCCCACCTCCGGCCAGGTCGAGCTGGCCGGCAGCGTGGCTGCGCTGCTCGAGCTCGGCGCCGGCTTCCATGCCGAGTTCACCGGGCGCGAAAACGTCGAGATGGCGGGCGCGCTGATGGGCTACCGGCCGGCCGAGCTGCGCGCGCAGATGGACCGCATCCTCGCCTTCGCCGACATCGGCCGCTACATCGACGAGCCGGTCAAGCACTATTCCTCGGGCATGGTGGTGCGCCTGGGCTTCGCCCTGGTGGCGGCGCGCCGGCCCGACCTGCTGATCACCGACGAGGTGCTCGCGGTCGGCGACGAGGCCTTCCAGCGCAAATGCGTGCGCTGGATCGAGGACTACCTCGCCGGCGGCGGCACCCTGATGCTGGTCTCGCACAGCATGTACCACGTGCAGAAGCTGTGCCGGCGCGCGGTCTGGATCCAGCGCGGGCGGATCGAGGCGATCGGCGACGTCCACGAGGTCACCCAGCGCTACCTGGCGTGGCAGGAGACCCGCATCGCCGCCGACAGCGCCGCCGCGCAGCGGGGCGCCAGCGGACTCGAGTTCCAGACCCGCACGCTCGCGGTCAATGGCGTCGGCGAGGGCAGTCCGCTGTCGATCGACGCCGGCGGCACGATCGAGGTCGTGGCCCGGGTGCGCTCTTCCAGCGGCCGGGTGCCGGTCCTGGGCGTCGGCATCGTGCGCGGCGACGGCACGCCGGTGTACGGCGTGACCTCGGAGATGGACGGCGCCGCGCCACGCCGCGAGGGCGCCGACGGCTACCGCTTCGTGCTGCGATTCCCCGCGCTGGCGCTGCTGCCGGGCACCTACACCGTGCGCGCGCACGCGATGGACCCGGAGGCATTGCGCCTGTTCGACACCGTGGAACAGCCCTTCACCGTGCGTGGCCGCAGCCGCGAACTGGGGCTGGTGCGCCTGCCGCACGATTGGGAGCGGGATCCGTGAGCGTGGCGGCGGTGGACGCGCTACCCGAAGTGATCGTGCCGATCCACGACGGCGTCGACGCGCTGTCCGCCTGCCTCGCCAGCCTGCGCCGCACGCTGCCGCCGCAGGCCCGGCTGCAACTGGTCGACGATGCGTCGGGCGATCCGCGCGTCGGCGCGCTGCTGCACGCGTTCAGCGCCGCCGCGCCGTGCGCGCTCGCGTTGCACGTGCAGGCGCGCAACCTCGGCTTCGTCGCCACCGTCAACGCGGCGATGGCGCGCGCGCAAGGCGACGTGGTGTTGCTCAATTCCGATACCGTGGCCACGCCAGGCTGGCTGCAGCGGCTGGCGCGCTGCGCTGCGACCGTGCCGCGCCTCGCCACCGCGACGCCATGGTCGAACAATGCCGAGATCTGCTCCTTCCCGCTGTTCTGCCGCGCCAACCCGGTGCCGGCCGATCCGGATGCGGTCGCCGCCGCCGCCGCGCGACTGGCTGCGGAATACCCCGAACTGCCCACCGCGGTGGGCTTCTGCATGCTGATCCGGCGCGCGGCGCTCGACGCGATCGGCGACTTCGACGCCGCGACCTTCGGGCGCGGCTACGGCGAGGAGAACGACTTCTGCCAGCGGGCCGCCGCCCATGGCCTGCGCAATGTCCTGTGCGACGATGCCTTCGTGGCCCACGTCGGCGGGCAATCGTTCGCGCCGCTGGGCCTCGCGCCCGGCGGCGAGAACCTCGGGCGCCTGGTCGCACGCTACCCCCGCTACAATGCCGAGGTCGCCGATTTCATCGCCCGCGATCCACTGGCGCCGCGCCGCGCCGCGCTCGCGGCGCAACTGACGGGCGCACCCGCCGGGACGTTATCGTGAGCGAGTCCCTGGAATTCACCGGAGAACGCTTCACGCCCGAGTGCGTGCGCGAGATCTGGTACGAGCACTGGCACCGCTACGCATGGGCGCGCGGCTTCGCGCGCGGGCGCCGCGTGCTGGATGCCGCCTGTGGCGAAGGCTACGGCGCCGCGCTGCTGTCCGACGTCGCCACCAGCGTGCTGGGCGTGGACATCTCCGACGCCGCGGTGGCGCATGCCCGCGCGCGCTACGCGGCGCGCTCGAACCTGCGCTACGAGCAGGCCGACGCGACCGCGCTGCACGCCTTGCCGGACGCCTCCTTCGACCTCATCGTCTCGTTCGAGACCCTCGAGCATGTCGAGGCGCAGGAAGCGCTGGTGGCGGGCTTCGCGCGCCTGTTGGCCCCGGGCGGGCTGTTGCTGCTGTCTTCGCCCGACAAGCAGACCTACTCCGATGCGCGCGGTTACCGCAACGAGCACCACGTGCGCGAGTTGTACCGCGGCGAGCTCGAGGAACTGCTCGGCCGGCACTTCGGCGCGGTGCGCCTGTTCGCGCACAAGCTGCTGTTCCAGTCCGCGATCTGGCCGCTGGACGCCGCGCCGGCCGCGCTCGAGACCCTGACCGGCCACGCGGGCACCACCCGGGTCGAGCCGACGCTGGCCTACGCGCCGCTGTACTTCCTCGCCCTGTGCGCGCGCGCCGAGGGCGAACTGCCGGCCGAGGCGAGCGTGCGCGCCTCGCTGTTCGGCGACGCCGAGGAAAGCGTCTACAGGCATTACGACCACGAGGTGCGCAAGAACATGGGCGCCGGCGCGCGCATCCATGAACTGGAGCGCGAGCTGGCCGCGGCCCGCGCCGCGGCGATCGCGGCGCCGACGGCCACCGCGCCCGGGCCGGAGGGGTTCTGGCGCCGGCTGCGGCGCCGGTTCGGGGGCTGAGCGCGGATGGACTTCCAGATCGATTTCGGCAATGCGCTGTCCCCCGCGCCCGTCGACAACGCGCCGCTGTACGCCTCGGTGGCGGGCGTTGCCCACACCTTGGGTCCGGAAGAGTGCGTGTTCGAGGATCGCGCCAGCGGCGAGATCCACGTGATGACGGTGCAGGTCGTGCAGGCACTGGAGCTGTGCCGGCCATTCCGCAGCCTCGACCAGCACGTGGCGGCGGTTGCGGCCGCCCTCCCGGGCATGGCGGGCCAATTGCCGGCCGTGCGCCGGGTCCTCGAGCAGATGGTCGCACGCGGCTTGCTGCACGAGTCCTCGACCTGGATGGCTGCGCTGGGGCGCAAGGTCGCGCCGCTGCAGGGCGAATTGGGCCCGGTGTTCGTGCGCGCCTGCGATCGCCCGGCGCAGCTCGAGGCCCTGCTCGACTCGCTGTCGCTGCAGGAGCAGGCCAGCGGGCGGCGGCGCTGGCTGGTGGTACTCGACGATTCGCGTGACGCGGCCGCCGCGTCGCGCCACGCCGCGGCGCTGGCCCGTCGCGTCGCGGCCGGCGGCCAGGCCCTGCACGTGGATGCGGCGCGCTGGCGCGGTTTCGCGTCGCAGCTCGCGCGGGCGGTGCCCGGGGCCGCGGCCGCCGTGCGTTACGCGCTGGCCGCACCCGGCGATGCCGACGCCGGCGGAGGCGGGCGCGGCTTCAACCTCGCCGTGCTGCTGGGGCAGGGCGCGTGCCACGCGCTGCTGGACGACGATTTCCGCCTGCCGCTGCATCGCGTCCCGGGCGCCGAGGACGGCATCGACCTGGCCGGCTCGCCCGACCTGCCGGCGCGCTTCCACGACGGGCTTGCGGAGGCGCTGGCGGAGGGCGAGCCCGACCACGACGATCCCTTCGAACGCCAACTCGCGTGGTGCGGACAGCCACTGCACCAGGTGCTGGCCGATCCGGCGCTGGCGCCGACGCGCGCGCAGCTGCAGGGCCTGGTGCCGGGCGCGCTGCCTGGCCTGGGCACGGACACGCACGTCATCGCCACCTGCAACGGCCACCGCGGCCACTCCGGCGCGGCGGGCGTCGACTGGATGTACCTGCTCGATCCCGCCAGTCGCCGCTCCTTCGCCGCCGATCGCGCGCGCTACCTGCGCGCGCTCGAGGGGGGCCCGCTGGGCTTCGGCGCCCCGCGCGCGCGCCTGCTCGACCAGGGCCACTTCCTGCCCTTCCTGCTCGACGGCACCCGCCTGCTGCCACCGACGCTCCCGGCGGGACGCAGCGAGGACCTGCTGTTCGGCATGTTGTGCAAGGCGCTTTATCCGCGCAGCGTCGTGTTGCACGGCAATCGCACCATCGGCCACGTGCAGGAAGCCGCGCGCGACCGCAGTCGCCTGCTGGACCGCGCCGACACGCCGGGCTTGCCGGTGTTCGTCAACGATTTCCTCGGCTCGCGCCTGGCCGAGATCCGCGCGCACGATCCCGCGCAGCGCCTGGCCACGCTGGCCGGCTGGTTGCGCGACCTCGCGGCGGCGGGCGAGGGCGATCGGGTCGCGCTGCTCGATGACTTCCTGCGCTTCCGGCGCGCCGACCTGGTGCACCGCTTGCAGGCCGTGTTCGCCGGCGCGAGCGACGCGCCGCTGCACTTCCAGTCCGACCTGCGGCGCCTGATCGAGGTCAACGGGCGGGCGGTGGCGCAACGCGCCGCGCCGCGCCTGGCGGGCTGGCCCGATTCGCTCGACGCCGCCGCCTGCGCGCAGCGGCTGGCCGGCGAGCTGCGCGGTTACGCCGACACCCTCGAGCACTGGCCGCGCCTGGCCGCGGCGGCGCGCCCGCTGGCGGCGCGCCTGCTCGCGACCGACTGAGCGTCCATGGCCGGCACGGTCGACGTGGTGGTGGTCGCGCACGACAGCGGCGCGGTGCTGCGCGATTGCGTCGAGCGCGTGCTGGCGCAGCCCGGCTTGCGGCGCCTGGTGGTGGTTGACAACGGTTCCCGCGACGGCGCGATCGAGCGCCTGCCACCCGATGCGCGACTGGCCGTGATGCGCAACCAGGACAACCCCGGCTTCGCGGTCGCCTGCAACCAGGGCGCGGCCGCGGGCGACGCGCCGTGGATCCTGTTCCTCAATCCCGACTGCCTGCTGGCACCCGACACGCTCGCGTTGCTGCTGGCCCGCGCCACCACGGCGCCCACGGCCGCGATGCTCGGCGCCGACGTTCGCGACGCCGCCGGCCGGCCCGAGCGCGCGGCGCGCCGCCGCGACCCGACCCTGTCGCGCAGCCTCGCGCAGCTGGCCGGCCTCGCGCGCCTGGCGCTGGCCGAGGGCCTGTACATCGACCCCGACCCCGCGCAGCCGCTGCACGCGGTCGACGCCGTATCCGGCGCGCTGATGCTGGTGCGCCGCGAGCTGTGCGCGGCCCTCGGCGGTTTCGACGAAGGCTATCGCCTGCACTGCGAGGACCTCGACCTGTGCCGGCGCGCGCGCGCGGCGGGCGCCGTGGTGGCCGTGGCCGAGGGCGTGCCGGTGGTGCACCTCAAGGGCAGTTCGAGTCGCCGGCGACCGCTGTTCGTCGCCTGGCACAAGACGCGGGGCATGGCGCGTTACCGGCGCAAGTTCGGCCCGCATGGGCTCGCCGGCGCGATCGGCAGCGCCGGCATCTGGACCCGCTTCGCGCTGGCGGCGCCGTGGCACGCGCTGCGCCAGGCGCTCGCCGCGATGCGCGCGGCGTGAGCCCGGCGC